>Ga0208506_1000505_pt1 | contig 12130 bp, 13 predicted proteins | sample CryBogCBH29Jul08_FD_184616 | JGI IMG/M metagenome (GOLD analysis project Ga0208506, IMG submission 184616) | Freshwater microbial communities from Crystal Bog, Wisconsin, USA - CBH29Jul08 (SPAdes) | ecosystem: Environmental > Aquatic > Freshwater > Lake | place: Crystal Bog, Wisconsin, USA... | reverse complement strand
CTATAATCATCGGCATGCTTTCGCCTTTCGAAAACCATGATTTGTTCAATAACTATTGCAAAAAAGAAATCACATCTTTCGCGATGGAACTAGTCCCACGGATCACTCGCGCACAAGCAATGGATGTCTTGTCTTCCCAGAGCAACATTGCGGGGTATAGGGCTGTGATTGAGGCATCAAACGAGTATAATAGAATATTCCCAATGATGATCACAGCAGCTGGAACTATTTCGCCAACTAGGGTTCTGGTTCTTGGCGCTGGTGTCGCAGGGCTGCAAGCAATTTCTACGGCGAAAAGGCTAGGCGCGATCGTAACCGTTTTTGACGTTAGAAGCGCCGCAAAAGAGCAAGTGGAAAGCGTTGGCGGTAATTTCATCGAAGTTCCAAAAACTGAAGATTTCGAAACTAAGGGCGGCTACGCAAAAGAAACTGACGATGAATACAAGAAAAAACAATCTGACCTGATACATCAGGAAATCAAAAGATCAAATATAGTAATATGCACAGCGCTTATACCAGGTAAAAAAGCGCCTATTTTAGTTACAAAACAGATGCTAGACGATATGAAGTTAGGCTCTGTAATTGTTGACTTGGCGGCAATTAATGGCGGTAACTGCGAGGCAACGGAATTAAATAAAATTGCTGAATATAATGGCATCAAAATCATCGGCCATGCGAACTATGCGTCAAAGGTTGCTTCTAACGCAAGTGAGCTTTATGCAAAAAATCTCTTTAATTTTGTCAAGCTACTCCATGATAAAGACTCTAAATCCATCAAAATTAATCTTGAAGATGAAATTGTCAGAGCGTCACTGATCACTAATGATGGAAAGATGGTAAACCAAATAGTAGGCTCATTATGAAGGAACTACACACAGCAATTCCAGACCTTGCCCAACATACTGGGGTCGATCCCTTTGTCTTTTCTCTCACTATATTTCTTTTAGCCTGCTTTGTCGGATACTATGTAGTCTGGAAAGTAACGCCAGCTTTGCATACTCCTTTAGTCTCCGTAACGAATGCAATTTCAGGCATCGTAATAGTTGGAGCGATTTTGATAGTTGGCCCGAAAGGATTTGGACTCTCCCAAGGACTTGGGTTTTTTGCTGTCATGATCGCAGCTATTAATATATTCGGTGGCTTTATTGTAACTCAGAGAATGTTAGCAATGTTTAAAAAGAAGAAATAATATGGTACCTACTAATATATCGCTACTTTATCTTATTCCAGTATTCCTCTTCATAATGACATTGAAGAGCTTATCCTCGCCAGTGCATGCACGTCAGGGCAACATCCTTGGAATACTGGGCATGATTATAGCTATTGTGGCTACCATGTATTACCCAAATATCGCAAATAATTATTTAATAATTATCGCAATAATCTTAGGTGGCGCTATAGGCAGCTTTATCGCATTAAAAATCAAGATGACTGATATGCCGCAACTAGTTGCTGGCTTCCACTCTTTGGTTGGTCTTGCTGCCACAATTATAGCTTTGGGAGCTCTGATTGACCCCGAAGGTTATGGTATCGGAACTTCAGGAAATTTAGCATTATCAAACCTCATAGAATTATCGGTGGGAGCTTCTATAGGAGCCATCACATTCAGCGGTTCTATAGTAGCTTTTGGCAAGCTTCAAGGCTTGATATCTGCTAAACCGATAAGGTTTTTTGGACATCACGCTATTAACCTGCTTCTTGCTGGCAGCATTATTTTCCTGACTGTCCAATTTTGTCAAACGCAATCCACTCTAATTTTCTTATCAATAATATTTGCATCTACTCTGCTCGGCCTATTACTAGTGATACCTATTGGTGGCGCCGATATGCCTGTTGTCATCTCCATGCTTAATTCCTATTCAGGCTGGGCGGCAGCTGGGATTGGATTCACGCTTACTAACGGGTTGCTAATCATCGTCGGTGCACTTGTTGGTGCTAGCGGAGCAATATTGAGTTACGTAATGTGCAAAGCAATGAATCGCTCAATATTTAACGTTATTTTTGGCGGCGTTGGCTCTTCTTCAAATGCTGCAAACGCTACCGGTGATGATAGAACTGTTAAAGAAAGCAGCGCGGAAGATGCAGCCTTTTTAATGAAAAATGCAGAATCTGTAATTATCGTGCCAGGTTACGGTATGGCAGTTGCGCACGCTCAGCATGCTCTCAAAGAACTAGATGATTTACTGGAGAGATCTGGAGTAAAAGTAAAATATGCAATTCACCCAGTCGCTGGCCGTATGCCAGGACATATGAATGTACTACTTGCAGAATCTGGAATTAGCTACGACAAAGTCTTTGAGCTGGAGGATATCAACAGAGAGTTCTCCACAACAGATGTGGTGTATGTTATCGGGGCTAATGACGTCACAAACCCTGCTGCAAAAAATGATCCTACAAGCCCTATCTATGGCATGCCTATCCTCGATGTTGAAAAAGCAAAAACGGTATTGTTTGTAAAGAGAGGCATGGCGCATGGCTATGCAGGAATACAAAACGAGCTCTTCTTTAGAGACAATACATTAATGCTATTCGAAGATGCTAAAAAAATGACAGAGAAGATTGTAAAGGAGATCGAGGCCTTATAATACAATGGATTTGGTTCTTACAAAACTTCATGAGTTATAGATATTTATTCTATAACTCATGAAATGCAACTGGCAACAAGCAGATTGGCCACTAAACATCTAAATGACGAAGATAATAAATTGCTGAAAGTTGAACTTATCAGTAACGAAGCTCTCAAGACATCTGAGATCGAAGGCGAGATCTAGACAGAGAAAGCTCTTGCCCAAGGCCTAGGAAAACCTACATTAATTGCCATATCCACTGTAATCAACAAAAATAAAAAAGATATTACACTGCGCTTCGAGAAACCAGTAAAAACAACGAGATCACAGCTTGGCTAGAGTATTTTGCGCATACTGCTCTCCAAGCTTTGCATTACTAACAAAAACACATAGAGTTTCTTATTGAAAAGACTAAATTATTTGAAAAGTTTAAAACCAGCATTAACACTATACAAGAAAAGTGTCTCAGCAGGATGTTTAAGGAGGGACCCGATGGTTTTGAAGGTAGCTTAAGCGCTGAAAACTATATCAAAATAACAAATACACCTCGCGCCACCGCAACTCGCGATCTTGCAGACTTGGTTACAAAAAAGGTAATCTTCGTTATACACGTAACTACTTGAATATAAAACCTCAGTCATTGCAAAAATTTTCTCACAAGAATTATAAGTCCCTTTTAGCTAGCTGAGCTAATTGGTGGACTGAGCCACTAATTACCTCCATAAAACATACTGGATATATATGGCATAAAATAACTTCAACAGACTAAAGAAGGGCACTCTAGTCTGTTGAGATTTTGGTGATTACAGAGAAGGCCAATTCTAGGCACCTTCTCTGTAAATTTAGATTCAGTTAGCACAAAAGATCTGTTGCTACAGCAAACATTTGCTGATAGAACGGCAGCACTGCGGTTTCGCTTAGATCTACTGCATATCCACAAGCTTGTCCTGCTAACTCTTGTACTGCTTTACCTTGCTCTGGCATATACATTCCATAAAATGCAGATGAAGTAAGAACATCCGCTATAGCAGCGGTAATTGGAGAGATATTATCTAACGAAACAGCGGTAATAATGCCCGAAGATAGACTATACAAAGGTATGCTTTCATCGAGATATTCTGTAGCCTGTACAAAAACTTGGTTTCTTAATATATCTACTGAGTTATTCCATGTACTTGTAGTAACTAAATCCAACTTACCATCTTTATCAAAATCCCCAAATTCAACGGAATTTATCATGTATCCTGAATTTATATCATGTTGTTGTATATCCTCAACCTTTTTACCATCCAAAAATGTTCCGTCCCCTTTATTCATAAATCCCATTACTCTACCATCAAGAGTTGCCGTTACTAAATCCTTGAATCCATCACCATCGATGTCAAAAGCTGTTAAATAATTCACATATCGATCGTATAATATATTGGACACCGTATCTGGATTGTTTAAGAATATACTATCTGCGTCAGGCCCTTGATTTAAGAATATTTGTATCCTCTCTCCATGATGAGCTGTACCAACTGCAATATCAGGTAAGTTGTCGTTATTAAAGTCCTCCACAACAAGAGCAAAAGTTCCATAATTATGTGTATCGTATTTAACGGGCGCAAACCCTTCTCCTTGATAAAGTACTGTGATATATGAAAATGCATTGTCACCAGTGTCATCTGCGTTATTTGTGACAACTATATCCATCGCTCCATCGTTGTTAAAATCTGCTACAGCAACAAAGAATGGGTTATAGAAAAAATTGCCATCATAGCCATCATTGTTGTAGGCTTGTCTGTTACAAAAAGCCAAAGTATTTGGTGTGCCATCATTATAAAATATGTATACACCATAGTAATCCTGTATAGTGTCGCTCTGATCTCGAGCACCTGAATTTGTTCCAATGATAATGTCGTTATCTCCATCACCATCAATATCTTTTATAACTACTCCATATGCATATCCAGAAAAGCCGTCAAGGTAGCCTCCGTTTTCTACAACAATTCCTTGGTCATAAAATCCGCCTGAACCATTTCCTAGCACGATTGATATATAATTATCATCGTCATTTGTTACAACGATGTCTCCTATTCCATCATTATTAAGATCGCCATATGCTAACATCTGTAAGTACTGTCCCTGAATAAAGTGATGGCTTGGAGCGTTAAATGTACCATCCCCATTTCCCAGGTATGATGCTACGTAGTTATACCAAGGACCACTATCGTGTAATACCAGGAAACTAATAAATCAAGATTTCCATCATTATTCATATCTACAGGAATTGCATGATAAGGTCCTGGATGGTACCCCACACTACCCCCATCTGATTGGTAGTTTCCTACAGGGTAGCTTTGGTATAATCTAAAAGAATAAGGTGTTAAGTGAGTTGTCATATTGCGTGCATTTAATTAAGTTAACATAGGTTTAATTTTGAAATCAAAAACTCTATGGAGTAACGATCTTTTTAGATTCATTCATTTTTTTTTGATCTTTTAGTTGAAAGTGTGTGAAAAATATCCTTGCATATAATGTTCTGCATTTCCTAAAAAATCATAGAATGACTATAATAAGTCCTAAAAAATACATTGTAACCCAAGGTTACTTTTGCATTGTGATTCTTGCTGTTTTATGGAGCTTTTAATTCGTCTATATTAATTTTCTAAATTTGATAAAAACAAGCTCCGTGTAAAAAATGTCACAAGATATTATTGGCGTTGCCGTTTTATTACAAACATTTTGGAATCGCATTTTACTTGCACAAAAAAATGCCTGTACAATTGTAGGTATTAACAAATTTTGGATTATATATGAAAAAAATATTGGGTTTATGTGTGCTTCTGTGCTCTGCTTCTAGCTTTGCTGCTGATGCAAAGACTACCTCTTCTCATCATGATTTTTACGCGAGAATCGAATCTGGTGCAGTTATCCCTGTTTCTAAAGCTGGAAAGAATGATCAACCCCTATTAAACAGCACAAAGTTTAAAGCTGCTGCTTTATATGGCGTTAGCGTTGGTTATAAATTTGATGATATGTTCAGATCTGAGATTGAAACTCAATTTAGAAATATGAACTATAAAAACACTCAAGCTCCAGCTGGCCCTACTTCTCGTACTTCTGCAAAGACTGATCTTAAAAGCTGGAGTATGTTTTGGAATGGATATGTTGACGCAAAAAACAGCACTATCTTCACTCCTTACGCTACAGTTGGTATAGGGTATTCATACTTGATGAGCGGAAACGCAACTACAAACAATACTACTGCCACATATGTTAACCCAGGTAAAAATACAAGTAACTTCGCTTGGAATGCTGGCATAGGTTCAAAAATAAAACTCCATGATTCTTTCGATCTTGATGTTGCAGCTAAATATGTTGATCTAGGAAAAGTCAAATTCGGTCCTCCTACTCAGGGAATTACTCCGCTTGGCAAAGGGTCTAAAGTGGCCAATGTAGAAGTGTCCGTAGGGTTAGCATATAATTTTTAATACCTAATATTTCGTAGACTTAATTAGAGGGCGGGTGGTTACAGCTATAAGTATAGTATACCGCTCGCTTTTCTAAAATATCACGTTGCTCGAAAAATTTCGGCCGCTCTTTTAACTTCCTCTATAGTAGGGACAAGGGCGAAACGCACAAAGTTCTTTCCTGGATTTACCCCATCAACTTCATGAGAAATTAGGCTACCTGGCGTAACCACGATTCCGGATTCGATAAGTTTTAGCGCAAATTCAACGTCAGACATATTCTCTGGTGCTTTCTGCCACAGGTAAAAAGTGGAATCTGCTCTTGGCTCTTCCAAGCCGGCAGCTTTTAGAGCAGGGATTAATATGTCTCTTTTATCTTTATACTCCTGGCGCATTTTTTCTGCATGCATGTCATCGTAAAGTGCTAAAGAAGCAACGTCTTGAATAAAAACAGGCGTGCCGGAATCAATATTAGTTTTTACTTTTCTAAAGCCAGAAACTATACGCGAATCACCAGCAACAAAACCCACCCTGTAACCTGTCATATTGTTGCGTTTAGATAAAGAATAGAATGTGATGATCCCCTCTTTCTTAATCTCAAGAATGGAATGTGGCTTCTTATCAAAATATATATCAATGTAGCAACCTTCATCCGCCGCTATGATAATATCGTATTTCTCCGCCCAGTCGCAAAGATCTTTAAGCCACTGCAATGGAGCAGTTACTCCTGTGGGTGAATTTGGGTAATTCGTCCATATGATTTTTGCCTTTTTTGCGATCTCTTCCGGGATAGAAGCAAAATCCATTAAAAAATCATTTTCCTCCAGAAGGGGCACAAGATACGGCAGTCCGCCAATAAACTCCGTTCCTGTTTTATAAACCGGATATCCAGGAGTAGGACAGATCACTATATCGCCTGGATTAATAAAACCCATCGGGAAATTAAAAATTGCTTCCTTGGAGCCTATAGTTGAGGAAATCTCAGTTGCCGGATCCAGATCAACAGAAAAACGCTTTTTCATATAATCAGCACATCCTCTTCTAAAACTTAAATCACCAATATAACTAGGATACCCAAAATCTTTTCTGAGCTCTCCATATTTAGAAAGATTTTCTATCACAAATTCAGGAGTAGGGCTTTTAGGGTCACCAACACCAAAATCAATAACATCTACACCTTTCTCTTTAAGCTCAGAAACTTTTCTATCTATCTCAGCAAAAGGATAGGAAGCAGCCTTAGATATTCTATCAGAATAATTTATTTCCATATTAGTTCCTCCGAAAAAACGCCCTCCATAATTTTTCTAACCGTCCCAGTAAGATAAGCCTTATCGCCATCTATGGCAACTTTTACTTTTCCTCCTCGCATATGCACTGTCACATCTGAACTAACAAGTCCTTTTTGATGAGCAACACAAGACGCAGCAACGCTGCTACTTCCAGAAGCCAAAGTATATCCTGCGCCTCTTTCCCATATTTCAATTTGGATATTATTCCTGTCCAAGACTTTTACAAATTGTACATTAGTTCTATTAGGAAATAACGTATGTATCTCTATTTCTGGACCATATTTCTTGGCCATTTCTTCTGTGGGACTATCTACCATAATCACGCAATGGGGATTACCTATAGTAATGCAATCAACTGTAAAGATTTTGTCTAATATTTTTATCTCTTCGTTAATTGATTGTTCCGATGAACTATTAGTTGGTATATCCTTACTCAAAAAAGAAAATCTTCCCATATCAATCTTGATAAGAGAATCTCGTTGATCTAACAACTCCGCTGTAACAACACCAGATTTAGTCTGTAACTCAAACTTATTCTCTGTAACATATCCAGAGTCCCACAAGTACCTAGCAAAAATTCTAATACCGTTGCCGCTCTTTTCTGCTTCCGACCCATCAGGATTAAATATACGCAAATATATTTTACTGCCCTCCATTACTGGGCCATACAATATTCCATCAGATCCAACACCAAAATTTCTATCGCAAATCAGCTTTATATTATGCTCATTCAAATTAATTTTGATTTTAGCAGGATCGATCACTAAGTAGTCGTTACCAAGCCCATGATATTTATAAAAATCTGCCATATCCTGCCTACAAGGTATTAATATAATCGTCTATCGTGAAAAAGCCCTCCCTGTACTGTATCCATTCAGCGCACCCAATGGCGCCAAGAGCATAACCTTGCCTTCCTTTAGAAGAGTGGGTTATTTCAATAGTATCAACATCGCTGTCAAATTTCACAGTATGAGTTGCTACTATCTTGTCAGATTCCACTCTAGAATAAATAACAGGCAATATTTGCTTATCTTCTGGAATGTTTTTTACACCTTCTTCGAACGCAATGCATCTGGTTTTATTCTCTAAATTCTCTATTAAAATTTCTGCTGTTTTCTTCGCTGTGCCAGATGGTGCATCTTTTTTTGATTTCAGATGAGCCTCATATAGAGATGCATCATAGTCAGAAAAATGGTTAAAAGATTGGGCGGCTGCTTTTACAGTTTTCCAAAATAAATGTACTCCTATAGCAAAATTCTCCCCATAAATAAACCCGACTTTTCCTTGCGAGAAGATTGATTTTACCAAATCTAATTGATCATACCAGCCAGTTGTGCCGCATACTGTAGGTATTTTTTTCTCTGCTAAAATTCTTAAGTTATCAATGCACGCACTAGGAGTAGTGAATTCTACTGCCACATCATCTGGAGCAAAGTTATATTCCATCAGCTCCTTATGGCTACGTATGATTTTAGATATAGCGATGTTGCGCGCGTGAGCGCACTCCTCTACAGCACGCCCCATTTTTCCGTATCCAACAAGCACTAACTTCATAATAAAATCCTAAGTTAAATAGCAAAGGTGATTCAACGATTTCAATATCAAATCGAATCAATACCTTGCCTTAAGCGGCATTTAGAAATTATTGCAAGAAATTCTCAAATGAAAATTCATTGACACAATTCTTATTTCGAAATATTATACAAGCTTTAATTGCATGTCAATTATGAAGATCAGGTCTATAAAATTTGGTGGCACTTCGATGGGCAGCTCTAAATCTGTCTTGGAATGCGCAGATATAGTAAGGCAAAAAATCAAAACATATAATATTATAGTAACCGTATCTGCTGTGGGCGGCACTACCGATGAATTAATCAACATCATTGCTTTGGCAAAAAAACAAAAGCCAAAATTGATTAACATAAAAATACTTAACTTAGAAAAGCTCCACAAAAACATACTTTCAGAGATCGTCGAAAATACCGTAGCAACAGAGCAAATATGGGAGCATAGATTCAAGCCACTATTCTTCAAATTAAGAACGATAGCTCAAGGAACAAGCTTAGTTGGCGACTTAACAACAAAAACCGAGGCCAGAATATGTGCTTTTGGTGAAAAATTCTCAAGCTATTTAATGGAGATAGCTTTAAATAAATTGGGCATAAAAAGCACTGCAATTGAATCAGAAAAAGTTATTAGGACAGACAGTAACTACCTCAAGGCTCAAGTTAATTTTCCAAGCACAGCCTCTGCATGTCGAAAAATACTTAAGCCTATCATTGCCAGCGGGGCAGTGCCTGTAGTCACTGGCTTTATAGGAAAAGACACACATGGTAACGTCACGCTTCTCGGTAGAGGCGGAAGTGACTATACAGCATCGATCCTCGCCATGGCATTTCAGGCGGACGCTATAGAGATTTGGACTGATGTTGATGGAATAATGTCAGCGGACCCAAGAATCGTAAAAAACACCATATTCTGGAAAAATGTCGACATAAACTTGATGTCAGAAATAACATATAGCGGAGCCAAGGTTGTTTACCCATACACGATTGAGCTAGCAATACGAAAAAATATTCCGGTTTACGTTCTTAATACTTTCAACAGAAAATGTGAAGGAACAAAAATCACAACAAAACCCACAAATGACGTAAAAAGCATAGTAAGCGATTCTCGCAATACGCTGTTGGTATTCGAGCACCCGAGCGCAGTAAGCCATATAGGTTTTTTGGCCAAAGTCACAAATATAGTACAGCGCTATAATGTCTCAATAGATGTTTGCGCAACCTCAGAAACATCCTTCTCTTTTTCTATAAAAGAAGAAGAGGATTTTTCTGAAAAAATGCTCAAAGAGCTTAAAGAGGTCGCGCATACAAAAATACTAAAAAACATAACAAAAATATGCCTGATTGCAAAAAATATAGTGCATGACAAGCTTCTACTTGCTGATATTTTTAATATATGCGCAAAAAACGACATAGATATCCACGCAGTTAGTATAAGTGCTTCTTATGTAAACATTACTCTCTTGATAGATGATCGCAATAAAAACAAAGCAGTCCAATTAATGCATTCCAAATTATTACAGACTAAAGGTTAGTTGTTATGTACTGCCCAAATCAAAATCTTGCACGAAAAATTGTTGCAAAATACGGCACTCCTGTTTTCGTAACCAGCAAACAATATCTGGAATCACAAGTGTCTACTCTTAAAAATGCCGCACCGAAAAACACAAAAGTCTTTTATGCTATCAAGGCTAATTACAACCCTCATATAGTAAAAGCACTAAAAAATGCAGGGCTAGATGGTATAGATGCAGTGTCCCCATTTGAAATAGAAATAGCAAAAAAATGTGGCTTTACCAAAAGCCAAATTCTTTTCACAGGAAACAACTCTGATGACAATGAGCTGCAAGACGTGCTTTCTCATAGCGTCACACAAAATATTGGTTCAATTTCTGAATTAGAAAGACTTGGAAAGATCCAAAACAACATCAACGTCTCTATAAGATTTAACCCTGATATTGGAGCTGGCGAAACAAAGCAAGTGGTAACCGGAGGAAGTAAATCAAAATTTGGTATCAATAAAAAAGAACTCCCTCTAGTAAAGGAGATCACATCAAAATACAACTTAAATGTTATTGGAGTTCATTGCCATATTGGTTCTGGCTTTTACAAGACTAGAGTTTTCAGAAAAGCAGTAAGGGCAATTTTATCTATTGCCTCTAATTTTAAACATCTAAAATTTGTTGATTTAGGAGGGGGCTTTGGAGTCAGATATGATATCGAGTCTCAAAGTATAGATATAAAAGATTTCTTTTCTTCAATACGATCAGATTTAGAAAACTTTGCTAAAACCAATGGAAATGAATTTGACGTGATAGTAGAACCAGGCAAATTTCTCGTCGCTGAGTCAACATGTTTGCTCACAAAAGTAACAAACATCAAAGAAAATGGTGGCACTATCTTCATAGGCACAGATACTGGTATGAATCACATAATAAGACCAGCACTTTACTCTGCGCATCACGAAATCATAAACATTACCTCCCCTGACGCAGAGATTAAAAAAGTTACTGTTGTAGGAAATATTTGTGAGTCTTCTGACATATTGCGTAAAAAAATAAAAATGCCTATGCCAAAAGAGGGCGATATATTGGCAATACTCACAGCCGGAGCCTATTGCGCCTCAATGAGTTCATTATATAATCTACGACCATACGCAACCGAAGTTTTAGCAGATCACGACAAAGTTAAAAGGATACGAAAAAGGCTTAATTTCAAAGAAACTCTCAACGGCCTTGGTTTTTAGAAGAATCCTAAAATTCTATTTTGCATAAGAAATAATATAATATATTATTTGATTGCGGACATGTAGATTGTCTATATGATCGTGACAATTTCGATGTCAAACAGGATGATAAAAAAAATATTTTATATATTTGCACCAATACACAAAGGGGAATGGGTAAAATTTTTCTGTATGGGCGCGATGTTCTGCTGCATTCTATTCAATTACAATATTCTAAGAGCCATAAAGGACAGCCTTATCGTGCCTAACATAGGGGCTGAGGCTATTAGTTTCGTCAAAATGTATGCTATCACTCCCTCTGCTATAGCCTTCATGATCCTTTACACTCACATGACAAACATAATGCCTTTCCAGCGTATATTTTTTTATATAGCTGGTTTTTTTTTAATCTTCTTTTTATCTTTCGCCTTCATACTTTATCCATATAGCGAAACCCTCCATCCTTCCTCTGAAGCGATAGAGGCTCTAATCCAAACTAAAATTCATATCTTCTCTATTACTTTAGACC
>Ga0208506_1000504_pt1 | contig 12141 bp, 8 predicted proteins | sample CryBogCBH29Jul08_FD_184616 | JGI IMG/M metagenome (GOLD analysis project Ga0208506, IMG submission 184616) | Freshwater microbial communities from Crystal Bog, Wisconsin, USA - CBH29Jul08 (SPAdes) | ecosystem: Environmental > Aquatic > Freshwater > Lake | place: Crystal Bog, Wisconsin, USA... | reverse complement strand
TTATATATTCTCAATCCTAAACTATATAAAACATTATGTCAGTAAAATTGAACTTCGAAGATAGTTTCGCTTTAGGGAAAAAAGAATATAAATATTGTAGCATCGATAAAGCATCTCAAAAATATGGACGCGAATTATTCCGGATGCCATATACATTAAAAATCTTAGTTGAAAATTTACTTAGAAATACTAAAGGTGATTCTCTGGATGCCGCTATCGGATCTATATTAAGTTGGATTAAAACCGAAGGCAAATCTGAAAAAGAAATTTCCTATAAACCTGGTAGAGTCTTGATGCAAGATTTCACTGGAGTTCCTGCGATTGTTGATCTTGCTGCCATGAGGGATGCAATGAAAGATTTGAAAGGTAATCCTAGAAAAATCAATCCGCAAATTCCAGTAGATTTAGTAATAGACCACTCTGTACAGGTAAATCATTATGGCGCTAAAACTGCTTTTAAACAAAATGTTGCTGTAGAATTTAGTCACAATCGGGAACGTTATGAGTTTTTGAAATGGGGGCAGGAGTCTTTTGAAAATTTTCGCGTTATTCCACCGGGGACTGGCATATGCCATCAAGTAAATTTGGAATATCTTGCTCAGGTTGTGTTGGTTACTAAAGAGCAGGATGGGAAATTTTTAGCTTTTCCTGACACTGTAATAGGCACAGATAGCCACACTACTATGATAAACGGACTTGGTGTTCTTGGGTGGGGCGTTGGAGGTATAGAGGCAGAAGCTGCCATGCTTGGCGAACAAATCTCAATGGTGATTCCTGAGGTTATCGGTTTCAAGATCACTGGCAAATTAAGAGAAGGGGTTACGGCTACCGATCTTGTGCTGAGCATTACTAACATGCTACGCAAAGAAGGTGTTGTAGGAAAATTCGTAGAGTTTTATGGAGATGGGTTAGGTCACCTATCCTTGCCTGATAGGGCGACTATAGCAAATATGTCTCCTGAATATGGAGCGACCTGTGCTTTCTTTCCGATAGATCAGGAAACGATAAGGTTTCTTGAAGCAACTGGTAGAAAGAAGGAAAATATTGAGCTTGTTGAACAATATGCAAAGAAGCAATCCCTATGGCATAATAATAATGAAACTGAGATTGTTTTTAGTCATAAGATCGAATTAGATGCTTCTACGATTGAGCCATGTATAGCTGGACCAAAAAGGCCACAAGACATCATTCCTCTCGCCAAAGCACAAAAATCTTTCAGAGAGTTTATGGTTGATATTGGGCCAATCAATGATAAGAACAACCAAGAAATGCATCATGGTGATGTAGTGATCGCAGCAATTACTAGCTGTACAAATACTTCTAATCCAGATGTGATGATGGCTGCTGGTCTAGTGGCAAAAAGAGCGGTAGAAAAAGGAATGTCTGTGCCTTCATGGGTAAAAACATCTTTGGCTCCTGGCTCGAAAGTAGTTTCTGAATATTTAAATAAAAGTGGTTTGCAGGTTTATTTAGATCAGCTGGGTTTTAATCTCGTTGGATATGGTTGCACAACCTGTATCGGTAATTCTGGTCCACTAAAGCCAGAGGTGAGTGGCGAGATAAAAAAGCGTAATTTGGTTGTTGCTTCAGTTCTTTCTGGTAATAGAAATTTTGAAGGTAGGATTCATCCTTTGGTTAGTGCAAATTATTTGGCATCTCCGCCATTAGTGGTGATATATGCATTGGCGGGCTCAATGGATATAGACATTGTAAGAGATCCTGTAGGTAAAGATAAACATGGTAAGGATGTTTTCTTGAAAGATCTATGGCCGTCGAATCAGGATATACGTCAATATGTGGGCAAGTTTTTGTCTAGAAAAATGTTTGTCGATAAATATAAGGAAGTTTTTTCTGGTGATGAAGAATGGCGTGCTATTAAAACAGCAAAAACCAGCACTTATGAATGGAATAAGAAAAGCACATATATACAAGATCCTCCATATTTTGCTGGTATGAGTAGAGTGCCAGGTAAAATTGATGATGTTGTTCGGGCGCGTATTCTGTGTATGTTTGGCGATAGTATTACAACCGATCATATATCGCCTGCTGGGGATATTGATTCTCGCAGTCCATCTGGTCAATATTTATCAGCTCATAATGTTGCTGATGTGAATTTTAACTCTTACGGTGCAAGGCGTGGCAATCATGAAGTGATGATGAGGGGAACTTTTGCGAATATTAGAATTAAAAACGAGATCATTCCGGGTAAAGTTGGTGGTGTTACTATCCACCACCCAACAGGAAAAGAGATGTCTATATACGATGCGGCAATGCTATATAAAAAATCGGCCACCCCTTTGGTTGTGATTGCAGGTAAAGAATATGGAAGCGGCTCATCACGAGACTGGGCAGCAAAGGGCCCAAAGCTCTTGGGCGTGAGAGTGGTGATAGCGGAAAGTTTTGAGCGTATTCATAGATCCAATTTAATTGGAATGGGAATCATGCCGTTAGCTTTTATCGGTAATGATAATCGGAAGACTCTGAATCTTACTGGTGGTGAGATAATTGATATTTTGGGCTTTGATAGTTTTGTTCTAGGTAAAAATTTGATTTGTAACATAACCTATGGATCTGCCAATCATGTCATTGCGAGCGAACCAGGACAATTGGGAATGACGAAAAAAGATGTTGTAGAAATAGAGCTCAAGCCTCTTGTATATACCCAGGCTGAGTTGGAATATCTCAAGAACAATGGAGTGCTGAATTATGTTCTGAGAAGGATGCTGGGTTGAATAGCTTTTCTATTGAAGGATTCATTTGTGGTGCTACATTATAAATCTATAAATCAATGGATTTTGGTACTGAATTGGAGGCTTCCTGTGCAAAATCAACAGAATGGACAGGTCTCTATAAACCAGACTTTCTGCAGTAGACGCATGTAGCTGCTCTGGTGATCATTTAGTGCCGGAAATTGTATCATGTTCTACCTCTGTAGGATATGGCGCACTCGAGACGATTCGAACGTCTGACCGTTGCCTTCGGAAGACAATGCTCTATCCAGCTGAGCTACGAGTGCACTTTGTACTTAATTGCAAGTATCTCGTACTCTTTAATTCCAGTTGGTGTATGTACTTCAACTACATCGCCTTCAGATTTTCCGATGAGAGACCTTGATAGCGGGGACGTTACGGATATAGTGTGGTTTTCTATATTCGCTTCGTACTCACCAACTATTTGATAAGTATGTTCTTTGTCGTTATCGATATCGACTAACTGAACTGTTGCCCCGAATTTGATTGTATTCCCTGAGAGCTTGCTGATATCTATGACTTCAGAGCAAGCAATTTTGTTTTCTAGCTCTTGAATTTTGCTTTCTATAAAGCTTTGTCTCTCCCTAGCGGATTTATATTCAGCGTTTTCTGATAAATCTCCAAGTTCTCTGGCGCTTGCAATAGCTTTCGTAATTTCTGGCCTATCTTTTGTTTTGAGTTCTAGTAGTTTTGCTGTAATATCTCTAAAACCCTTTTCTGTAACAGGAAATTTTTGCATTGACATAATGTATAAGAAGTTAAGTTATTCAGATCAAAAGGGGTATAGTTATTTGATTTATATATATTTGTACGTTATTATCCTAAAAGTCTGACCAGCTTACGCACACGCGACGGCCGACCCAAGTGCCAAGCATTATAGTATATATAAACATATTTAGCAAGAAAAATGAATATTGCAGTTAACGTTGTAGATAAACTTAAGGACGCCATTAATCTCTCTGATTTAATCTCCAAGAGAGTCAAGTTAACTAAGAAAGGCAAGGATTATTTCGGCAGATGCCCATTTCATAACGAGAAGACACCATCTTTTTCGGTAAATGACGCTAAGGGGTTTTACCATTGCTTTGGTTGTGGTGCGCACGGGGATATTATAGGTTTTGTTGAGGCAACAGAAGGACTCAACTTTGCTGAATCATTAAAATATCTCGCTAAAACATACGGTATACAAATACCTGAGCTAGATGAGAAGCCGAATAAAGAAAACTCTATATTAGAGGAGATCAACGTTATTGCGGCAAAGTGGTTTTTCCGTAATTTATATTCAAGCAAAAATGCCAAGCATCTTCAATATCTTTATGATCGAGGGCTTGCTAACCAATATATTAAAGAGTTTTTTCTTGGATATGCACCTGATTCCAAAGATGCTTTGATTGTATATCTAAAGTCTTGTGGATATTCGGAGAGCGATATAAAAGTTAGTGGACTGGTGACCATATTTGAGAATAAAGGGATGATTGATAAATTCAGGAATCGTATAATGTTCCCGATAGTCAATACTAGAAAGAAGATAGTGGGGTTCGGGGGTAGGGCTGTCTCAGATATAAAACCTAAATATCTGAATTCACCCGAGACAGATCTATTCAGAAAAAGAGAAATCTTATATAACGAAAATAAATTATCTGCCTTGCATAAGGACAAAGAAATTTATGTGGTTGAGGGGTATACAGATGCTATCTCTATGCATATTGCTGGGATAGAAAATGTAGTCGCTACTCTAGGAACTTCTATCTCGGAGCAACATATACAAAAGTTATGGAGAGTATCTTCTGCTCCTACTTTGTGTATGGATGGCGATTCTGCTGGCCTTATGGCTATGGCTAGATTTGTAAACGTAGTATTGCCTTTGCTTAGGCCTGGTTATTCTGTAAAGTTTGTTAAGCTTCCTAAGGGGATGGATCCTGATGATATACTAAAAAATTACGGCTCAGATTATTTAAAAAAACTTTTGGAAGACAAGATTGATTTATGTGAGGCCATATGGAATATTCATGTATCTCAGGCAGATTTGAGAACGCCAGAGACTCAGGCTTTATTTAAGACGACAATACTCAATGTTACAAATCAAATACAAGATCCTTCGGTAAAGAAATTTTATTATGAATTTTTTAGAAGTAAAATTTTTCCTTTGACTGCTAATATGAATAAAAAACCTCAGAGACTTTCTGCAAAATCAGAGATTATTCCAGCAATAAATATTAGCAAGCTTTCTACACTAGAGCGTTATTCTCTAACATTACTTGCTATAGTTCTGGATTATCCATATATACTAACAAATGCGAAAACATATGAGGAGTTTTGTTCTATTGAGGTGGAGTCCGATTATTTTCAGAGGGGCTCTAGAGCTGTGAGTACGGTTTTTGATAATATTACAGATTCTGAAAATGCAGAAGATTTTAACAAGCAATTCAAATTATTGATTTCGCAACAAATGCCTTCCTCGATAATCAACTTCTTAGTTGGTGATAATTCTTATTTTTTAGATAAAATCAGTGTAAAAAACATTAATAATGTGGTAACGTCCTGGGATAGGACTCTGGCTATGTATCATTTAGAGCTATTGAAGATGGATTATATTAAATCGGTCCATTGTATGAACGAGCAATCAGATAAGGTCTCTGATGCTCTGAAGGTGCAGATAGACGATCAAGAACGCTGGATAAAAAACAATTCTAATGCGGAATAAAATTATATGAAGAAGAGTGATATGAGAATAACTAATGAAGCAGTTGAAAATGCAATAAAAAAATTGATTGCATATGGAAAGAATAATGGATTTTTAGAATTAGAAAGTATTTATCAATTAGTATCTCCAGAAATCGTTGAGCAAGAGGTAATGGATCACGTTTTATTCTCAATAGAAAAAGCAGGTATTACTGTCTTAAACGATAAAGGCATTAAAACTAAGGACGACACAACGTTAGAATTTGACGAAGAAGAAGTAGATGTCGAGGTGGATGATTCTGTAACTCCTGTTATTACTAGTCCTACTGAAATAACAGATGACCCTGTAAGAATGTATTTAAAAGATATGGGAGGTGTACACTTGCTTTCTAGGGCTGGAGAGATAGAAATAGCAAAGAGAATCGAGTTAGGGAAAAAAGAAATGCTTACGGCATTATGCGAGTTTCCTATTTCTATGAAGCAATTCATTGTATGGTACGAGAATCTAGTAAATGAAAAAATATTACTTAGAGATATAGTAGATCTCGAAACCATGGTTGGCGGAGATGCACATGTTAGTGAAGAAAAAGATGCATTTGGCGAGGAGATGGTTGTGCCAAAAACTAACGCCACCGCAATTATTGATACTAGCGATGTTGTTATTGAGGATGAAGATTCAGAAGATGAAGATGGTGGCAACGTATCGATTATAGCGTTAGAAGCTTCCGTATTACCACAAGCTATAGAAAAATTTAAAGAAGTAGCGCAATTATGTGAGGAGTTACTCAAGTTAAATCAGAAAAAAAAGAAGTCAAAAAACTCTACTGATAGTGAGTATAAAAAAATTATAGATCAGATTATAGTTTATATAAAAGAGCTTCATATCAACGATAAGAGCATAGAGTCTATAGTAGATATTATTTATGGATATAATAAAAGAATAATTAATCTAGAGTCAGACTTTCTGAGGCTTGCAGAGTCAAATAACATAGAGAGACGTGAGTTTATCAGTAAGTTCGTGGGCCATAGTTTAACAGATGAATGGCTAGATAATATGGAACAGAAATCTTCTGAAGTTTGGAAGGTTTTTTTGAAGTCACAAAAAGATAACATCAGAGATATACAAGAAGATATACAAGAAATAAGCGATGAAGTAGGCCTACCTATATCAGATTTTAAACAAATTGTACTAGCTGTTCAAAAGGGAGAGAGGAAAGCTACTAAGGCAAAAAAAGAAATGATAGAAGCAAACTTGAGATTAGTGATTTCTATAGCAAAGAAATATGCAAATCGTGGACTTCAATTCCTTGATTTGATACAAGAGGGAAATATTGGCCTAATGAAGGCGGTGGACAAATTTGAATATAGAAGAGGATATAAATTTTCTACATATGCAACATGGTGGATTAGGCAGGCAATTACTAGGTCTATTGCAGATCAGGCTCGCACCATTAGAATTCCGGTTCATATGATAGAGACAATTAACAAAATTATCAGGACTGGTAGGCAAATGTTTTACGAGCTCGGCTATGAACCTACTCCAGCAGAGATAGCAGAGAGGCTCTCAATGCCAATTGAAAAGGTGAAAAAGGTGATGAAAATCGCTAGAGAGCCTGTGAGTTTGGAAAACCCAGTAGGTGATACGGATGAAGGTAGCGTACTTGGTGACTTTGTTCCTGATGAAAATGCTACGATGCCTGTTGATGCGGCAGTTCAGTCTAATTTACGCGAAATGACTACACGGATTCTTTCTGGATTGACTCCAAGGGAAGAGAGAGTTTTGCGTATGAGGTTTGGTATAGGAATGAGCACTGACCATACTCTGGAAGAAGTTGGCCAACAGTTTTCTGTTACAAGGGAAAGGATAAGGCAGATAGAAGCTAAAGCTCTAAGAAAGCTAAAGCACCCTAGCCGTTCAAAAATCCTGAGGAGCTTCTTAAATATTTTGTAAGATATAAGCATGCTGGAGTAGATTTTTTACACTATCTGTATTAGCCTTTATTTATAATGAGTTAATTGAGAGATTTGTGGGGAAAAAGCATAAAGGGAAATCTGGGTTTTCTTTATTAGAGAATCAGCAGGAAGAAATCTGCTTAAAGGAGAATCTCCAGATTATCAAGGAGAATTTAAAAGCTACGCTTGATCCAAGGTTATGGGCAGGAGACATCACTTCTGATCAAGTGAACGATAATATCAGGCGCAATCACGCGATTATAGCTCTTCTTACAATAACACAAAATCTTCGTGTAGCAGCGGAGGATGATGGAATTAAAGTAGTAGGGCATACTGAAGAGATCTTCAGAGATTCAGATATTGTCATTCCGGATACGTCAGCAGCCTATATGGGAATGGGAGGTAGAGTCATAATGCAGTTTGGACAAGATGATGATCCAGATGCTATATTGCCTAGGTTGTATGGATTTGAGAATATGTCGGAATTAAATACACATGTCAGTAGTAATTTTGATAGTCCTACTGAGGAACAATATATAGCCCCTCGATTCACATCTAGCCATAAAGTTGCAACAAAAGATAGGGTTGTACAAGAAAAAAGGGGGTTTTGGACTGGCGTTGGTGTGGCCTTAGGTTCTTTAGTTAATCGTAAGCCTAGAAAACTATCTAAGGATACAAGTAATGCTCAGTTTGGACTAAATCTGGCTATGTTTGGCCTCGGTAATACACATTTTCAAGATCCAAGATGCAAAGGGCCTAACAAATTTGAACAAGATAAAGTTGTGAGTCCAGATGGTAGTTTTGGCCATCTATTATGCGTAGTAAATAACCATGACGGCGTAATCATGATGGGTATAGAGAAAACAGGATATAGATGTGCACCTGCAATAGGCGGAGATGCTCCACATAACATATCCGCTGTGTCTGGTACGATTTCTGGTATTGGTGGGTTCAAACATAGGAAATTTGAGTCTGCTGAGTATGAGGAACTGGGATTGGTCAAACCAAAATTGGTAGGTGATGAGCCTATTGGTGCGATGGTCTCTGAAATAGATCAAGACAAGCTTGAATTAATACGTAGAAATCAAGAGTCTTATACTAAGTTTGCCAAGGCTCAGCATAGAGCAAAAGAGATAGGTTCAAAACTTTTTGATACAGCTTCTAGTGATGTCAACATTGTGTCTCCAAAGAGCGTGGTAATACGTGTGCGCAGTAATGACAATAGTCAAAGTCACTAATTGACAGATGGTTTTAGTGAGTTTTGGATCAACTCGTAGCTACTTGGATACCAAGTGCTATTTGGATAATTATGATGTAGAACTGCTGCATGTGCTTTTGCTTCTTCGACAACACCAAGAAATACATACCCCTCTACTAAACGATGAAGAGCCTCTTCTATTTGAGAAGTAGTAGAATATTGTTCTACTACAGTACGGAATCTTGTTATCGCAGCTAAAATATCACCAGTATTCATATAAAACCTACCTACTATCATCTCATGCGCTGCAAGGTGATCATCTATGAGTTCAAGTTTAATTTTGCCATCTTTGCTGTATTCAGACTTTGGAAAGTTTGTAACCAAAGTTAAAAAGGCTTGTTTGGCTGTATGAGTAATTTCTTGATCTCTGTAAGGTATATCAATTTGTTCGTAATATGCGAGAGCTTTCATATAGTATACGTATGATATTTCGTTAGAAGCGGGGTACATGTTGATATATTGATCAGCTGCGTATATTACGGCATCGTAATCTTGCAGTAGGTAATAAGAATAGAGTTCCATGATCCTTGATCTTGCTGCCCACTGATAATAAGGATACTGGTACGTGATTTCAGCAAAAGAACTCGCTGCTAACTTATATTGTTTGTTTTGGAAATACTTCGATGCGTTAGTATACATCTCAGCTGCACTCAACCTTGGAGTTTCGTTTTCAGACGTTTTGGTAGCGCAATTCGTCAAAAATACCAGAGCAATTGAAATAAAGACTACATTGAAAAAATAAGATCTCATCGTGCAATGTAATTATGTTACAAAATCAAGTCCCAATACTACAGTAAAATATTTCCATAATCTACAGTAATGATATATAATGATACGCAGGTGAGGACGGTATATCTATGAGTAATGTTGATCTAGTATTGTTTGATTGTGATGGCACGCTTATTAATAGTGAGTATGTGAATAATATGTCTATTTCCGAGATGATGATTGAGCTGGGACATAAAAAATTTACATTGCCATATTGTATAGATTATTTTGCTGGTTGTAGTGTCCATGACGTAATCAATACGCTTAATAGGCTTGGAGTTAAAGACCCTAACGCAGCGCTAAAAAAGATGCATAAGCATGCTGTCGATATAGCAAGAAAAGAGTTGATGGCTATAAAAAACGTTGCAGAAACGTTAGAGAAAATAACAATACCAAAATGCGTTGTTTCTAATGGAGAAAATCAAATAGTAAGAGAATTTCTTGGTATCACTGGGTTGTCTAAGTTTTTTAAAGTAGGCGATATTTTTACTCGTGAGTTAGTAGAAAAAGCAAAGCCGGATCCAGACCTCTATTTATATGCCGCAAAAAAAATGGGAGATTTTTTGCCAGAAAGATGCCTTGTGGTCGAAGATAGCGTCGTTGGAGTGACTGCCGCAAAAAGAGCTGGTATGAATGTTATAGGATTTATTGGCGCAAATCACCATCATGAGAGGAGTGAAAATCTCTTGCTCGCTGCTGGTGCATTTGTGACTGTCAAAAATTTTAGCGATATATTGAAGTATATAGTTTAATCCAAATTAGCAGCTTTCCTTTGTTTAGATCTAAGCCAGAAAAATCCAAGGCCACCTATAGCCAGACAAATAGGGATTACTGAGATACTATATATATATGATTCGGAGCTATATGCTTTGGCTCCGTCAATCATCGTGCCGTCCCATGTTAGGCTTAGCATTTTCCCTATTACAGAGTGGAATAAGTAGCCAAATGACATTACTATCATATTAACTATTGCTGTGGTTAGGCCTACTACTCCTTCTCTTACAAAGGTAGTTGAAAGGTATGTGGTAAGTATTTGGTATCCACTCAATATTCCTATCATAAAAAATAAGCACATTAGAATATAAGTCATTGTAGTGATTTTTAGCATTATCACCACGAAGAAGATAGTCATCATTGCTGCGCATGATATGATCACAGAATAATAAGATTTTGTCTTTTCTCCTAGATATGCGATTAAACTTGATCCAAAAGCCATTCCTAGGAATACAATAGAAGTTAAGAATGATGCTGTTGCTCTATCCATAGAATAGACGTTCTGCATAAAAGCTGCACCCCATGCATCTGCAAAACCTTCAAGCGGACCGACCATAAGTCCAGCAAATAAAGATATGTAAATAATATCCTTATGTTTCCAAATTTCAGCTAAATCTTTTCTCAAGTTCACTTCGTCGCTCCTGATACCTTTGGCTTTTGGCATAACTAGAACTGCAATTAGTGCAAATAATAGCCCTGCATAAATCAGGTATTTGATTATCGTTTCATATCCATATGTAGCAATTAAGTAGGCTAGTGGTTTCCCTCCATATAGAGCTCCCATTAGACCCACAAAAGCTCCTATGCCAACAACTCTAGCGAATTGATGCCTTGGGAATCCTATGTGCGTGACTTTAAATAGGCCTAAAATTGCCCCTGCCGAACCAAAGCCAATCAATGCCCTACCAATGCATACTACTATCCAAGAGTCAGATAGGATCAAAGGCAGCGTTCCAAGAATAGTAATCAAGATACAGGCCGGGACGACGTATTTCGGGCCTTTTTTATCTAATAATGTCCCTATTGGAATATGGGCCGCTGCGTAGGTAATATAATAAATTCCTGCGAATTGACCAAAATCAGCAGAATCTATGCGGAATTTCTCGGTAATATTGGGCATTATGATATTAGGTATGACCCTAAGTATATATTGATATGTGTAGAATAAGGATGTGATGAGCCAAGCAAGCCATATACTAGCTCTATTGTGGGTGTTTTTGACCATTTGCTTCCTCAAAAATATGGTGCCGGATGTCGGATTTGAACTGACGACCTACCGCTTACAAGGCGGTTGCTCTACCCCTGAGCTAATCCGGCTTTTGGATAGTTGCAAAGCCACAAGATGTGGTATTCTACCGTCCAAGTGGAAAAAATTCAAACTATTTTTTACTAGTTACATCATCATACTCGAAAAAGAATGCAATCTCTCTTTCTGCTGCATCCTTGCTATCAGATCCATGGACCGAATTTCTTTCGATTGATTCAGCAAATTTTTGTCTAATAGTGCCTTCTTTTGCATTAGCTGGATTTGTTGCGCCCATAATCTCTCTGTTTTTTGCTATTGCATTTTCTCCGGCAAGAACTTGCACTACTACTGGCCCTGAAGTTATATAAGATACTAACTCCCCATAAAAAGGTCTTTCTTTGTGCTCAATATAAAACTGTTCTGCTTGTTCTTGAGATAAGACAAGCTCCTTTTGTGCCACGATATCAAGGGCATTTTCAATAAATAATTGGTTAATGTCCTCAACGAGATTTCTCGCTGTCGCATCTGGTTTGATAATAGAAAGAGTATATTCCATGGATTCGTACATATTTATATTTTTTATTAAAAATATTGGAAGACTAGGAATAGTCAAGGAATTTATGCAATCCAATTTTTTTTCTCTTCCGACAAAGTTCCGTTTGATATGGCCTTTCTTATTGCAGACATGAGTCTGTTCATAAAATGTACAT
>Ga0208506_1000497_pt1 | contig 12207 bp, 8 predicted proteins | sample CryBogCBH29Jul08_FD_184616 | JGI IMG/M metagenome (GOLD analysis project Ga0208506, IMG submission 184616) | Freshwater microbial communities from Crystal Bog, Wisconsin, USA - CBH29Jul08 (SPAdes) | ecosystem: Environmental > Aquatic > Freshwater > Lake | place: Crystal Bog, Wisconsin, USA... | reverse complement strand
TTGATCTTACGTATAAAACTCATGTAGTGTACAATTTATACACTACAAAGCTAAGCAAAAAAAATTGAAACCAGCTATAGGCTTCAATTTCGCTTGTAGTGTATAATTTCTAAGGGGAAGTTAGGTATTTAAAGCAATAATATTGCGCTAATTGGACTGCGAAAATTTGAAACAGCCATATGCCTTCTTTTGCTAAAAATGGATATTCGCGATAACTTTCTATGTTAAAAACTGAAGTGATGAATATTAGTTTCGCCGAAAAGCAGCAGCAATATATTTCAGAACAGGTGTTAAGCGGCGACTTCCTAAATGCATCAGAAGTAGTAAGAGATGCTCTGCGCCTGAATGAAATTTATCGGAACAGGTTGTTGGAAGATTTACGTCTTGAAATAATGAAGGGATGGGACGGCCCCGCTAGCAAGCTCAAAGTGAGTGATATTATTGAGGCGAAAACCCGATCAGAAGAATAGAAATGGATTCTGATATTCTGGATTATGAACTTTCGGAACAGGCAGATAAGGATCTTGAAGAAATATTTGATTTTACCCTGGCAAAATTTGGCGCCGAACTCGTAATAAAATAGCTCAACAATTTCGAAACAATTTTTGATAAATTTAAAAGGCTCGCACAGCACGAACTTTCCATTTTTTTATCCAGCGTTCCTCATTGCGAATAGGGTCTATTACTAGCCTTAGAGCGACTGTGCTATCGGCAGACTGGTAATCTACCCAGTTTGTGTATACCGCATTGCTATCGGCTCCATATTCGGATGAATAAACAGTTGATGACCAGTATATTCCATTTAAAATTTCGCCCATTTTATTTTTATTTTTGATGAGCATATGTAATTCATTTTTACTTGGCAGGAACCAGTCTTTGTGTCCGCCAAGATCCAATGACCTGCACAACAGTGCGGCAGCATTTGAGGAACCCACGGCTATTATTGCCTCCGTATTTTGTCTGCCACTGCCAATTTGTGTATCGGATGCACATACTTTTCCATTTGCATACAATTGCAGACTTTCACTTTGGTCAAAAGGAGCAGCTATCAACCCATGTTTCACATGCTCATCATAGCCCACATCTCCGGGCTGCAATACGTAGGCTACAATGCCTCCTCCAAATGTATCACCAATTGCTTTCACCGAATCATTTACCCCGGATGCAGCCTGAATATCCAAAAAAACATTTTTAGCCGGATTTGAATATCCACAAACATTAATCACGTAAGCAGAATCACTCTTGTGTTCCCGATTATTATATTGAAAGAGCTCAAATGCAACAAACCCAATTATTGCGATTTTTGTGATTATCGGCAGCGCTTTAAATTTGTCGATGAGTGTGGCACTTTGCGCTCGTTGCATTTCCAGCATTTCGGGTGCGGTTCTGCTTAATGTGGGAATTTCGTTTCGTACGTTCACGCCTCTGGCTTCAAGTGCATCCCAAATAGCCCACCAATTTTCGTTATTAAAATGCTCATTATAAAATGTCTGCTCTGAATAGTTGGCAAGAGTAACTTTCAGGCCAATAAGACTTTCATTACGTGTTGCGACCGGCGTGAAAACTACTTCCTGAATTTCGCTGATAGCATAGGTGTACTTCTTATTAAAATACTTATATTTTTTTAATGAGAAATAATTTTGTACACAAAAATAATTCTGAGAAATAGAAAACCGATCAACCGCATCATGGGACATATAAAATAAAAATGCAACATCAATAAGAATAACCAATGCAAAGATAAGGGGCATTGGCAGTATACTGCTCAAAAAAGCAAACAATAATATTGATAACCAAACGATTAAAAATGAAAAAATAAATACAGTAAAAAGACTTCCGGAAATAATTTCCAAAATATTGGCTTTGTGTTCAAAATAAATCCACTCATCGTCCTGTAAGGGGCTGGCGACGATATTTGATGGTCGCTCAACATTCTTTTTCTGAAAACGAGCGCCTAATTCCGGAAACATGCCCATACCTATGACCACCTCATCTCTGATAAAACTTTTTGCATCGGCAAGGTTTTTGTAGGCACTTTCATAAAATATCAAATTTTTATTATTTTTCAATACGAGTTTCAGATTGCCTTTATTATTTCCAAAGCCTCCGAAGTTTGCTGCGTTTAAATCTATGTTTGCTATGTCGTCCCAGGGAATTACCGGCTTTTCCCGGTACTGCAAACCAAATTCATCAACTATTATCTGCGGCCTTCGTAGGGTAGACCTGATAAACCAATAGAGTATAAAAAACTCCAGCAATAAAACCAACCCAATAGCAACCGTTCCTGAAACTCCGATATCTTTAAATGGTAAAAAAATTACTGCTATGGGTTGCAATGCGACGAAGGGTAGAATTCCCACAAAAGCGTATGGGGATCTATAAACTACAACTTTCTTTGATGATTCCATTTACCTAAATATATTTTTTATTTAATTCAAATTGCTTAAACTCAAACAATTATTATATACTAATTTATATAAAACAAAAACCGACTATCAAACTTACCCTACCCTCGTCACCTTGCTCTATTTTAGTTCAACCTTAGCCTTCTGTTCATCATACAAATACACAATTGATGTCTATTCTCTAAAAAGCACGCACAGGCCGAACAACACATAACCTAAAATAGCCGTTGCTATTCAGATAGGAAAACCACTTAGCCGGTCCTCTGCTTGTTGGATAAATGTTGTATGGGGTATGCGTATCAATTGCATAAATTATAACACTACTATCACGCCCAGATATCTCTGTAAAAACTGTAGACGACCAATGTGTATCCCAAGAGAATCCACCTATTCTATTTTTATTCTTAATCAGTATGTCCAGTTCTTTTTTACTTGGCAAAAACCAATCTCTATGCCCGCCAATATCCAGAGTCTTGCAGTAATTTGCAGCAGACTTTCTATCGCCAACCGCTGCAATAATGGCATCGGTATTGCCTTTGCCACTTCCTAATGTTGTATCAGTAGCACATATTATTGCTGGATTATTTATAACACAGAATTCCATATATCTGCTTTGTCCGGGTGGCGCGGCAATCAAACCATGTTTTGCATTTTCGTCATATCCCACATCTCCCGGCTGTAATATATAGGCCACAATGCCGCCTCCAAAGGTGTCTCCAATTGCTTGAACGGAATCGTTTGCCCCGGGGTCGGGTTTTATGTCAGTAAAAACGTTATTAACAGGATGCTCATTTAGACAAACATTCGCCGAGGCCTTATTAACGGTGTTAGTGCTTTGTGGGAGCTTTGGGGAAATAAAAATATTATATACACATATAATAATCAAAACAATTGCCAATTTAAAACCTGCATGCAATGCTTTAAATTTATCAACTAAAACCAAAATCACAGATTTGAGCGGTTCTAACCGTTCGGATGCCGACTTATTAGTTGGAATCAACTGATCTTGAGCACGTCTGCCACCATCGTATAGGGCATCGACTGTTGAAGCTTCAGCAATCTTAGGATTTTCAAGCTCGAAATCCGGAGAGGATGTTTCCATTATGTTCGATGGGTGCATTCCGCTTATCGCAGAAATCTCATCTTCCTCTCTTGCCTCTTGTTTGCCCCAGTTCGTTGCTCTGTTCAAATTTGGAATTTCATTTCTTACCCTCACTCCCCTCGCCTCAAGTGCGTCCCAAATATCCCACCAAGTTTCTTTTTCATATAAAATATTGGTAAATACTTGTTCGGGATTATTGGTCAGTCGGATTTTCATGCCCAGATTTCCGCTCCCTTTACCAACCTTAGCGAATACAACCTCCCGAATATCATGGAAGGCAAACATGACTTTTTTGTTGAGAAATTTGAACTTTTTTAATGAAAAATAGTTCTCTACACAAAAATACTTTTGCGATATCGAAAAGCGATTGGGTTCAGAATTGAAGGCCAGGAATAAAATGATTACAGCTAGAACGACATTAACCGGTGTTGGAAGCGTCAGATTCAGAAATACACATATGTAGGGTATAAGCAACATTGAAAATAAAAAAGTACCAACAATGGAAATAGCAATCAAAAGTATCATACGGCCTGCACCGGGCTCATTATTAAAATAAATCCACTCATCGTCTTGCAGTGGATTATTAATGATGTTTTGTTGTGCCCCGATCGGCTTTGTCTCAAAATTGGTTTGCGACTCCGGAACCCAAATCCTTTTTGGAATAATGTGATTTTCTATAAGACTTTTTACATCAGCAAGACTTTTGTAGGCGCTGTTATAAAGTATCAATTTTTCATTGCTTTTCAGGTTTATTATCAGGCATCGCCTGTTATTACCGAATTTTCCGGGGATCCATCCATCCAATTCAATATTCTCTATATCAGTCCAGGGAATAATTGGTTTGTCGCGGTTTTGGATTCCAAATTCATCCACAATAAGCCGGGGTTCTTTTAGCTTGCGTTTCATCAGCCATAGAAGAAATACACATGCAATTAATAGCGCTACCAATGCAGCTACTATTATTGACATACCTGCTGTTTTAAAAGGAAAATACTTTGAGAATATGAATTCAAAAATATAAAGTATGGGCAATGCACCCAGATACTTTATCGGATTTCCGTAGGCTATCGCTTTTGTTGTTGGCTCCATGTATTTAAACTTGTACCGCTTTAAAAAAACTAATCACTTAGTTTCAGGTATTGCGTTGAATACGCTTTTGCATTATCGACTAATAATATTTTAACAATTCTACTCTCTTTGCATTTTTATCCACTTTATGGTATTTCACTATATCCATGTTTCTAAAAAGCTCTTACAGCCCGAATATTTGCTAGATGTTCCAAGTTATTATGATTACGGAGAGAGTGAAATTCACCACCGGTCACATTGTCAGCCAATCTAGTGTAGATTAACGGATAAAAATGGTATGAGGGGCTGTCTTCACTATTAATATTTGTATATACAGTTGAAGACCAATATTCGCTTCTTGTAAGACCGGTTGATCTATTTCTATCATTGATTATCTTTCTATTATTTATCACCATGTCCAATTCTTTTTTGCTCGGTAAAAACCAATCTTTAAACCCCTTGAATTCCAGCGATTTACAGACCTTCGCTGCAGAATTCCCTTCTCCAACAGTAGCAATTATCGCATCCGTATTATCTTTTCCAGTACCAATTGCAGTATCGCAAGCACATATTTTTGTTGTAACAGAACCGAACGAAACATAGCTGCCAAGATCAAACGGCGTAATAATCAATCCATGCTTTACATTGGCATCATACCCGGCATCTCCCGCCTGCAATATATAGGCTACTATACCGCCTCCAAATGTGTCACCTATAGCCTTCACCGAGTCATTTACTCCCGGAGAAGGTTGAATATCCAAGAATATACTTTTTGCAGGGATATCGTTCGCACAAACATTTTTCGAATGGTCCGGCGTTTGCACAGGAGGAAATATTTTTAAAATGGGTAGCAAGATCAAAGCTGAAGCAAGCCAAATAATAACAACTTTAGTGCCAGCCGGCAGCGCTTTAAATTTGTCGATGAGTGTGGCACTTTGCGCTCGTTGCATTTCCACCATTTCGGGTGTGTCTCTGCTTAGTGTGGGAATTTCGTTTCGTACGTTCACGCCCCTTGCTTCGAGCGCATCCCAAACAGCCCACCAATTCTCTTTTTTAAAATGCTGACTATAAAATGTCCGCTCTGAATAGTCGGTTAAAACTACTTTCAAACCAATGGTGCTTCCCTGGCGTTGTTTAACAGGCGTGAATACCACTTCCTGAATTTCGTTGAAAGCATAGGTGTACTTCTTATTTAAATACTTGTAATTTTTAAGCGAAAAATAATTCTGTACGCAAAAAAACTCTTTGGAAATCGCGAAGCGATTGCAAACAGAATAAATATTGCTAATTGCAATAGCAACAAAAAGTAGAATGGCTAATAGGATAATGACTGGAATAGGGAGTATCCGACCTAAAACACTGTAAAGTAAAATTGCAATCATCCCGGCAATAACTGGATACATATATGCCCCAACTATTACTTTAAGTATAGTGGTCAATGAACCCATCAAGTTAGAATTGTGTTCAAAATAAATCCATTCATCATCTGTAATTAAGCTTTCCGCACTAATTTGGGGATTTCCAACAATATTATTTTCATATTGCCATTGCAATTCAGGAAACAGTCCCGATTTTAAAATAATTTCATCTCTAATAAAGCTTTTTACAGCAGCAATGCTTTTATACGAATCGTCATAAAACATTAATGTTTTATTGTTTTTCAAAACCAGCTTCAATCCACTTCTATTCATGTTTCCAAATCCTTCTCCATTCCTGCTGTTCAATTCTATTTTTTCTATATCTGGCCAGAGTATAACCGGGTCGTTACGGTGTTGGAAGCCTGATTCATCCACCATAATCTGAGGTTTTTTAAGGCTAACAACAAAAAGCCACAACATAGAGGAAGCCACAAGCAATTCAGCGAATAAAATGGCAGGACCTGCTGAAGCACCTAAAATTCTGCTTGAGAAAAAATATATACAAAGAAAAATAAAAAATAAAAATGGGAATGCTCCCAGATACTTTATCGGATTTCCGTAGGCTATCGCTTTTGTTGTTGGCTCCATATTGTAATTCATAAATCTATAAGTATTGTCTAAATTAAACAATACACAATAATATAAAATTAAAAATCTGTCACCTTACAAAATACTTTTCAATTTCTCCGTTACCTTTAGCCACAATTCTCTCCCGGTATATGCATAAAAAAACTTTCTTTCGCCAAACGGTACGTTGATTCAGAAATATTTACTTGGCTACGACGCCGCTGCTTTCCACAAGGGAGGCTGTATTTACTGAATCACCTCAGAAATCAAACCGAAATTTCTTGATGCCTACGATGCCTGCTACCACCGATCCTGTATGCACCCCGATGCGTATCTCGAAATACAATTCGTGTTTCCAAAGTCTGCACTTCACGGCAAAAATATTTCGGATCTATCCTGAAAGTTAAAAAAATAAGATATTTAAAATTTATTAATATTGTTTGTTTTATTTTTTATATTAAAACGACCGTACTGCCCGTAAATGATTGATGAAGGAATTTTTTCCGCATTCCCCAAAACTGCCATCCGTAAAATCTTCAATTTGCACCATAGTACTGTCGTATTCACTCGAGCTCCAATAAAAATTATCAGTGAAGCCACCAATAATCAATCTATTTATATATAATTTATTCAATTCGTTTATACTTGGCAAATACCAGTCGGTATAGCCACCTGTGGTTAAGTTTTTGCAAATGCTCGCGGCATAAGTGCCCGCGCCTTGCTTAGATATTATCAAATTGGTATTTGCCAATCCTGTGCCAATTGTAGTCCCCGAAGCTCCGGTCAGTATGTTGGCCCCATTCCACCACAAAGCACCTGTTGTTTGATCAGACGGAGCCGCAATAATACCATGGGTAACGGTGGCACTATATCCAGCATCACCGCTTTGTAGGATATAAGCAATAATACCGCCTTGATAACTGGCACCTACGGTCAAAGCAGATGAGTTGGCGATAACTTTGATGCCATAGCCCTGACCCGAAGTTCCGCAACTATTTGTGATGCTATAACTTATATTCGCAATCCCGGCAGCTACCCCTGTTACAATACCTGTACTGCTGCCTATTGTTGCAACAGCCGGATTGTCGCTGGTCCAGGTGCCTCCTGAGAAACTGTCGGTTAGCGTTGTAGTGCTGCCCACAATTATGGTAGTGCTTCCTGTAGTTGTACTAGAAGTGCTGCTTCTAATCGTGTTTGAAGTTAATATTGGGCAGTTAGTTGTGCTGCTTTTTGAACAGGAATCAAACACTGTCGAGCCAATTACCAGCGCCACGAAAATTAATATTCTGTTTTTCATTTCTTTAATTTCTATTTTATTATTTTACCAATACCTACAATTTTCAATGTATTTATTTTCAGCCGGCTTTCTGCTCCGCCAATGGCCTTCAGATGTTTGGCTACGATGCCTTCGGCTGTCTGCGCTTTCAGGCAAAAACAAGTACCCAGATTGAGGGTACACACCAATACAGCTAAATTGAAAGTTTTCATTACTTAAAACTTATTTTATCCAGACACACGCCAGTATAAAATAATATAGGTACTTTAGCCCTGGTTATATCTATTTGAGTTGTATGCAACAAAAATAAAAATCTTTTTGAAAATAGAAAATAGAAAATAGACAATAGAAAATTGTTCTAAAAATAAGTATCCTTCGGAATCAATAAAGCAAATTAAAATAATAACATCCAATTTTAACTGATGTAAGCAATTTAGAATCAGGAACCTGGCATAAAAAAGTGCCTTCTGTTGCGCATTTTCTTGAATGAAAGACTCAATAATCAACCCTGTTACACTATAGAAGCGCTAAATATAAATTCAGAAAATTAGGAGATGGCAAATGCTTAACCCACATTTGTACATAGAATGCAGGCGACTCTGTTAGTTGTGATAAAAAATATAAGATATATTATGATGTAATTTCATTTTGGTTTTTAAAATACTATTAAATATGTAAAATCAGCAATTGTCATAATTGCGCTGTCATCTGCTTTCCATCATAGTTTTCGTTTGGTAACACTACGAAGGGAGCAAAAAGGATTTTTAGAAAGTCATAGTATTTCACTCTTTAATTTGGCAAACCAAGCATGCATTTTTATAGCTGATAAACGATTTGGGCAATTTGCAAGGTTTTTTTGGCGTGTGATCTAAAAATTTTTTTGCAGACAGTTTGTTGGTGGCAGCCTGGTCAGTCTCAAAAAATAAGTTTTTCAAAAGCGCCCATTAGCCTATAAAAACAACAGCTTAATAAAAAAATAGTATACGCTCCCAAAGGCAAAGATCAGGGCCACTACCTGAGTTATTTTATCTATCTCGGCTTGCTTTATCCGCGCTTTTTCTATCTCACGGGGCGTTAATTTTTTTTTTCCGCGTATCACCTGGTTACGTCTTTTATAGATTTTGCATTATAGTGCCGCGTGGCTACCGATATCTTGTTGGCTTTGCGGACGCGCATCAGAGACAGCACCTGCAGAAACATAAAGCGGGGTATGCTGATCAGCGATCGCACAATGCGCGGGTCGGGTTTTGCATGGATAATGGCAATCGCGAAGCCCAGCACAAAACAGAAGACCCCCCCTGCCCAAGCCAGCGCAGAAACGGGACTCACAAAAATATCTGCAACTGCAAACACCAGCGACAACAGAATAAACAGGAAAAGCGGCGGGCGCAGGAGTATGAGCCCGAATACAAACCTGTTGAAGCTGAATTTCACTATGCCCTGACCCAGCAACGTGAAGCCGAATTTGAAATAGCGGAACCAGGTATTGATCCACCGGGCCCGTTGTTTCACCAGTTGGTCTGACTTGGAGGTTTTTTCGTCCCATACCACAGCGTGCTCATTGAAGGCTATCCTTTTTCCACGCCTCACGATCTCCATTTGCAATACTTTATCGAAGCCCGCGCCTGTAATGTCCAGTTTTTCCAGGCACTCGCGGTATAGGGATACTTTGAATGCCATACCCGAGCCCGCCAGCGTTGCCGAGGAACCAATGGTAAACAAAACCAGCCCATCGTAAAAATGGTAATAAATATCGCGGGAGGCATCGAGGCACGAAAACGTAGTATCCAGATTTTTGGCAGCACGCAGCCCCTGCACGGCATCGTAGCCTGCATCAAATGCTTTGTTCAGCTCTGTGAGACAATCGGGTTCCACAAGGTTGTCGGAGTCTATAATAATGAGCACATCATGTTGTCTTTTGAATCTGTTGATGGCATAAAAATGGGAGCGGGTATTGCTGGCGAGTGTAGTTTCAGGTCGCAATACAATAACCCGTTCGTCAGCAAACTTAAGGTTGCTCACGTCGCATTTGTCGGCAACGATATATACCAGAAAGTTTTTGTAATTGAGATGCAGGATAGATTCCACCACCGGGGGCAGGGTATCTGTATGTTCGTAGGCAGTAACAATTATGGCATAATCATATTTTTCGCCGGTTGGGGCTGTCGATGCAAATTTATTTTTCTTTGAAACGAGATAAACCAGAAACAAAATCAATGGCATTATCAGGTTGTAGCCTATCAGTACTTGAATGACGATATAGATGTAGCTGAGAATAGATGCGGTTGTCATAAAATGCTTAATTCTTACAATGCTTTTTTGCCTGTGCTTACTTTATAATCTGTTGTCGTTACTTTATTTAATATCCAGCCAATGAATTTGCCTTCCTGAGCCCTCAGGTATTCGATTTGCTTTTTCATTTCCCGGCTTATCGATTCATTAGCCTGAAAAACTGCTATGAGACAATCAGACACCTCTATCCATTCCCGCGATTCATTCAGTGTATCAAGCGACGGGATTTCGATGATAATAATATCGAATTGGTCTTTGAGGGCAGCCAGTTTCTGCTTTATCCAATCATCATTGTTAATTTCGAAAAGCGTTGTGTCGGCACCTTTATTGCCCAGCATTTTCATTTTAGAATCGAAACGCGATCGTTCCATGGAAATGCGGTCTTCAAGATAATCTTCGATGTAGTCTTCGGCTTCAGCTATTCTTGTGATTTCTGAATTGATAAAATTACCATCAATCAAAAGCACTTTTTTGCCCACCATATGATAGGCGCTCGCAAGACTCAGTGCACACAATGTTTTACCGGCTCCGTTTTTCAGACTGGTTACTGCCAGTATTTTGTTATCGGCAAGCGCCAGTTGCACCTCAAATCGGGCGCTTCTCAATAAATTGCGGAATTCTTTATCTACTTCGCTTATCGAATCCCGATCCCACAGCTTTTGAATTTCGAGAAAAGAACTTTTAATAACGGGAAAATGACCCAGCACTTTCATATCCGTAGCTTTTTCCAGCTCTTCGGGGTATTTAATAGAATTATCGATATAGAAAAGCACAAATAGAATCAGAAAATAAAGTACCGCGCACACAACGCCGGCAACTATTATGGTCACCGCTTTTTTTGAAGATGCATTATCATCGGGCATACCCGCTTCAACCTGTTTTATCCTTATAGCAGAGTTGTATTCAGCGCTCACCTCATTATATCTCTTCAATAACTCCAGATATTCCTGTTGCGCCACATTTATATCTCCTTCCATTGCCGCGATAACAGCCTCATGGGGCACCAGAGAATCTAACCGCTGACTTACTTTGTCATATTCTGTTTTCAGGGAAGATATACTGTTTTCCGCCAGCGACAGATCAATTTCGAGTTTCAGCCGTTCGGCCATCAGATTGTCCTTTGTTGCTGTTGGTTTGGTTACTGGTCTGTCGGCGGCCTGGGTTATTTTATTTTGTATGGTTGTCCGCAACGAATCTATTCGTTGTTTTACTTCCGCTTTAAACCCGGTTTTTATGTATTCATCGTTTAGTGCATTCAGTTTATCTTTGGCCCTGACAATGTCTTTGTTGAGGGGAGACAAAACACCTTCCTGATATTGTTGCGAATTTTGGCGCAGTTTTTCATTGAGTTCATTAATCGCACCTTTTTTCGAGTTCACTTCATTTTCTGCTAGATGCATTCTGGTTTCAAAGTCTGACCGTTGCACATACAAACTTTTCGTTTCCTCATTCAGATTCAGGATGCGGTTTTTTATTTTGTAATCCATGAGTGCCGCGTTTTTCATGTCCAGAGAATCTTTCTTTTGTTTCAACTGGTCTGTTACAAAATTCAGCGCCTTGAGTTCGTTTTGTTTAGTGAGATACGTGTAATAGGCTATAAACTCTTTTGCTACCGCGTTGATGACAAAGGCGGACATCATCGGGTTTTCCGATTCGTAAGTCAAATCAATAAAGTCGCTGGATTCAATGCGGTAAACGGTAAATTTTTTCTTCAGGGCATCGGCATTATAACCCATCGACGCCAGTACTTTAACAAGCCCCTTTTGGTCCGGATCCATTGGCGACAAGGGCTGGTGGGCGAGATACATTTTCGAATAGACCTCCACTGCATGTTTTCTGGCCGGTGAGTTGAGATCCATCAGCAATTTGGATGGCTTTTTAAATGGCTTGTCGGTGGTGAGGTCATTAAGAATTAATTGATAAGAAACCTGATCAAAAACAGCTTTCATCTGTATCATCTGTAGCAGATTGCTGAAAGACTGGTTCACTTTGTCCTGCACCTGATCTTCTTTGTCCAAAAAGATTTTCTGGGTCTGGTCTACAATACCTGCAGAAATCCGGGCATGAGAAGTGTAGGAG
>Ga0208506_1000495_pt1 | contig 12237 bp, 11 predicted proteins | sample CryBogCBH29Jul08_FD_184616 | JGI IMG/M metagenome (GOLD analysis project Ga0208506, IMG submission 184616) | Freshwater microbial communities from Crystal Bog, Wisconsin, USA - CBH29Jul08 (SPAdes) | ecosystem: Environmental > Aquatic > Freshwater > Lake | place: Crystal Bog, Wisconsin, USA... | reverse complement strand
ATATGCGGCACTCACTGTATGAATGAATTTTGCCTGAGCCACAGTACTAAAAATTATTTTACTTATAGAATCGACCTCCATTCTCATAGTATCTGGATTAAATACCGCCCCCACAGGATAATTCATCCAGGCATTTGCTATTAGAATCCAAAGCGCTGAAAGATTCGAGCCCACAGCCATTAAAAAGGTTACAAATAAATGACCCACCTTACTGAGCCTATCCCATCCAAATAAAAATAGTCCAACAAACGTGCTCTCAAGGAAAAAAGCCGTCAAACCCTCTACAGCAAGAGGAATCCCAAAAACATCACCTACATAATGCGAGTAGTACGCCCAGTTAGTACCAAATTGAAATTCAAGAGTAATACCAGTCGCTACACCCATTGCAAAATTAATCGCAAAAAGCTTGCCCCAAAACCTCGTCATATCACGCCAGATCTCAACGCCTGTCATCACATATGTCGCTTCCATAATGACTAGCAAAAGAGCAAGCCCCATAGTAAGAGGAACAAAAAGAAAATGATACATTGCAGTAATTGCAAATTGTAACCTAGAGAGATCTACTAAATCTAAATCAACCATGATTACCCTTATGAATTATCTCAGAAGATTTATTGAAATATCTGTTCTCTATTTCTATCATGGCGTTTGCCTTCTTAGGTTTAGTAAAAAACAAAAAATACATTGCGGTAATGAATAAAATTTTTGCAACAAGAACAAAAAATATTTCGCTACTCAGCTTACTGCGCTTCACAACGTTTATTCTATACAGAATATAGCAAATTGCTAAACCTATATACAATATCGAAAGAGAAATCATACATATCTCATTATTTACATATCAATTCTACAATACCAAAGAACAAATGAAGTAAGAATAGAAACTATACAGCATCTCAAATGTCTTTAGGATACAAGTCAGACCATGGCTGAACATCTTCTATAAACTGAGCGATTTCAAATAATCGTTTTTCTGAATGCCATGGACCTACAATTTGCATGCCTACAGGCATTCCTTTTGAGGATAGTCCAACAGGCACAGAGAGAGCAGGATTACCAGTTAGATTAAATGGATAAGTATATGGACACCAGGTCTTGAATAACTGAGTATTCATAGCACCTCCAGCCTTTAATTTTTGCATAGGCTCTGTCAGCGTTGGAGAAATAATGACGTCGTATTTTTTTAACAATTTTTGTACACCACGCCATAAAATAGAACGCTTTTCCTGCGCATGCTCATATTCAACAGATGTAAAAGTTTTGCCTTGAGCTATGCAATCGAGAAATGAAAGAGACATATGCTCTGCATGTTCCATCACAAATTGTCCAGCGTGAGCAGCATGGCCCGTAGTATGAATTAAAACATAGAAGTCACCAACATCATTAAAAAGCTCCCCAGATACTTCCTCAATAATTGCACCTCCTTTTTCAAGATTTGCTACAGCCTTACGGCATAATTTAGAAACCTCTTCATTTATTGGTTCAGCACGAAATTTCTCAATATAGGCAACCTTCAATCCTTTGACATTGCCTTTTATATCTAATGCCTCGTTTAAGGAAAATCTTGGCTCAAACATATTGAATAGATCGTCGCGAGCTACCCCTGCCATAATAGAAAACATAGTGACACAGTCTTTCACCGTTCTGGCCATAGGACCCTTCATAGGATAAGCACCGAAAACATCCGGACAAGACTCGTCAGGCATAGCACCAGTAGTTGGCTTTAAACCAACTAGGTTAGAGCATGAAGATGGGCAACGAATGGATCCTCCACCATCTGAACCTATAGCCATAGTTCCAGCCCCTACAATCAAGGCAACAGCCGCTCCACCGGAAGAACCCCCTGGAGAGTATTCCATATTAAATGGGCTGCATGTATAACCAAATAAAGGACTATCTGTTAACATTTTATGGCAAATCTCAGGCAATGTCGTTTTTGCTATATTAATTGCCCCTTCATCAAGCAGTCGTTGTGCGATAATATCACTTTCAGGGGCAATATGCTTTTCATATATATATGATCCATTAGTATGAGGCTCACCCTTTACAGCCACGATATCCTTGATAGTAATAGGTATGCCAGTAAGATAAGGTGTTTTATCTCCATCCTTTAGAAAAGCCTTCTCTGCAAGCTTTGCCAATTCTCTGTCTTTGTCTGGATTCCAGTGTGTAACGAAATTATATTTTGGATGAGTTTGCTCAATGCGATCAATCATTACATTCATAACTTCAACTGGAGATAGATCTTTTTTAATATACGCCTTACGAAGCTGATCCGTCGTTTTATAAAGGATAGAGTTCATGTTTTTTACTCGTTATTTGATAATAAATTTATGCTTGATGTGATGTTAACATTTATAAGACAAGAACCATGTTTTTTTATGACGCAGATCGAATTAATATTTTCATTTTGGTAATTTAGTCACAAATACATCGCTATAATAGAAGCCTTCGTGGATGAGGATTGAATAACTTACCAAACTCAATTACCGTTATCATTGCTTTGTACATATATTAAATGGATTTCTATGAATAAAAATCTGAAAATTATTTTATTGCTAACTTTTGGACAAGCCGGACCAGTAGTACTTGCTCCTGCTTTTTTTGTGATGTCTAAATATTTTAATGAACCAGTAGATTCAATTAAATATGTAGTTACTTTGTTTTTCTTAGGCTTTGCATTGGGACAATTACTCTACGGTCCGGTAGCAGGTCGATTTGGTCGACGACCAACTTTTAAGTTTGGGATTGCTCTGTCTTTGTTCGGAACTGCACTTAGCCTACTTGCCAGCTACACTCATTCATTTTCATTGTTGCTAGTTGGCCGATTTATCGAAGGACTTGGGGCAAGCGCAGCTATAGTCATGGGATTTACTGTGATAAGCGATCTCTATACTGAAAACCAAGCCAAGAAATTAATCGGCCTGTCGATGCTAAGTTTTGCACTGACACCAGCTATCGCAACATTACTGGGCGGAGTTTTTGTTGAGCATTTCTCATGGCAAATTAGTCTTTGGGTATTATTAGCCTATGGAGTATTCGTTTATTGGTATATCGACGACTTACCAGAAACAGCGAAACGTCTTGATAAAGCGCCTTGGTCATTAAAAAAGATATGCTTAAGCTATTTAGAAGTTTGTAAGGACAAAATATTGTTGATTTGCTCTTGCTTATATGGACTATCCAACGCCGGCATATATGTATTCACTACTGAAGGGCCATCGCTAGGACAAAATGCATTACATATTTCTCCTTCAGAATATAGTAGCTACGCTGGGTCTACTTTCATTGGGACATTAGCGGGATCTGCATTGACTGTATTTTTAGTAAAATATCTATCAACACAAAAAACTATTCTTTGCACATATTTAGCTGAGGCTTGCGCCGCAATAGTTATGACATATTGCTTCTATTCTGGGTTTATTAACATTTTTAGCGTGTTCCTCCCAATAGTATTATGGTTCGTGAGCAATGCTATATTGGTTTCTAACGCCACTGGCCTTGCAACTCAAAAAGCAAATGATAAGGCAGATGCTTCCGCTGTAATGAGCTTCTTGAATAATTTTGTGGCAGTCCTCACTATAGTCGCCCTGACCATTTTTGGAGCAGGAGGAAGCATCTACATTCTCCCAGTCGGGCTTTTAGTACTAACAGGCTTTGCTGGTGTTATGGTTGCCGGGCTACTGAAGCTAAGCTAAGTAAAACAATAAACTTAAGTGTTTACATTCTCAGCAATTATTTTTTTGCTACTAGTTCTTGTGGCGCGCTTCGTACTTTCTGGCTTAAATACTAAGTGGTCTTTTAACGCCGATATTGTTACTTTGCCCCCCTTAGTTAATTTTCCAAATAATATTTCATCAGCGATAGGTTGCTTTACTTTCTCGTTGATGATCTTTTCCATAATCCTAGCACCATTTAGTGGGTCATAGCCGTGTGCGCAAATATATTCGTAAGCCTTGGGAGTTATAGAAACATTAATATCCTTCAGTTGAAGTTGCTCTTTAAATTCCTTGAAGAATTTATTAGCAATTTTTTCTACCATTGCCTTAGATAATGGCTTGAAATTTATTATAGCATCAAGTCTGTTACGGAATTCTGGAGAGAAGATTCTCTCTATCTCAACTTTATTATCGATAAGCTGAGTCCCTTCGTTTTCAAAGCCCAATGGCGCTTTGCTTAACAGATGAGCACCTGCATTTGTTGTCATTATTATTATCGCATTATGGAAAGAAGCTTTCTTGCCTTGGTGATCTGTTAATGTCCCATAATCCATTACTTGCAGCAATAAATTATATACATCCTTATGAGCTTTCTCTATTTCATCCAATAGTAGCACTGAGTATGGATGTCTTCCAATTTCTTCTGTTAGTAAACCACCTGAATCGAAACCTATATAACCTGGAGGAGATCCAATAAGCTTTGCTACTGAATGTTGCTCTAGATATTCAGACATATCAAATCTAATGAAATTCATGTTTAGCAATTTTGCTAGTTGCACTGCAAGCTCTGTCTTGCCAACCCCAGTAGGGCCAGCAAACAAATAGCAACCTATCGGTTTTTTAACATTCCGTAGCCCTGCTCTAGATAACTTAACCGCTGAACATAGCTGTTCTATAGCCTTTTCTTGCCCAAATATATTAGCTTTTAGTTTTTTCTCCAACTCTCTTAGCTGACATGCTTCATTTATCGAAACACTCACCATTGGAATCTTGGCGATTTTAGCTATTGTCTCCTCTATATCGGAAACCTGAACAGTAACTCTTGCATTCGTAGAGTTCGCAACAGCGAGATGAGCACCCGCTTCATCTATAACATCTATAGCTTTATCTGGCAGTTGCTTATCTGTAATGTAACGTTTTGATAGTATCACAGCAGCCGTAATAGCTTCCGGCGTATAGTGAACATTGTGATATTTTTCGTAGTAGCCTCTCAAGCCATTTAAGATTCTGATAGTTGACTCAGTAGTTGGCTCTTCGACAGTGATCTGCTGGAATCTTCTAACCAGGGACTTATCCTTGGCAAAATACTTATAATATTCATTAAAAGTCGTGGACCCTATACATCTTATCTCACCCCTCGCTAATGCTGGCTTGAGCAAGTTACTAGCATCCAGAGCGTTGCCATTAGTAGATCCGGCACCTATAATACTATGTATCTCATCTATGAATAAAATCGAATTTGGCACGCTTGCTAATTCTTTTATGATAGATTTGATTCTTTCCTCAAAATCACCCCTATATCTAGTGCCTGCAAGTAAAGATCCAAGATCCAAAGAGAAGATCACTGCATTTTGGAGTATTTTTGGGACCTTTTTATGCGCTATTTTATGTGCTAAGCCTTCGACTATTGCGGTTTTGCCAACTCCTGGCTCACCAACTAGAAGAGGGTTATTTTTACTTCTGCGCGATAGAATCTCTATGGCTCTATTGATCTCATCTTCTCGGCCTATTAACACATCAATATTGCCTTTCAGAGCGACTTTGTTTAAATTTGTACAGTAATTTTTAAGGGATTCTGGCTCAGCTTGTTCTTCTACAGCACTGAGAGGTAATTCAGCTTGAAACGACCTGGTGATAAAAATATTTGGCTCGTCTGAAGTGCGTTTGATGAAATTTTTATAGTTTTCACCGTGTATAAGGTAATTTATAATATCCAGCCTTGTGATATTATGTTCATGCAACAATTGTGATGCAAAAGAATCAGATTCTAGAAGAATTTCTGCAAGAACATTAACCCCTGATATATCCTTGCTTATACCAGATAAATTAGCCTGTATAGCAGATCGATGAATGATTTTTTGAAATGTGATGTTCGGCATAGTTTCTTGCGAAAGATGAGCAGCGCTATTACTTTCAAATTGGCTTAAATAAATCTTTAATCTATCGCCAATTTCATTCACATTTACAGCGCAAGCGCTTAAAGCCGAACTAGCATCAGGATCTTCTGTAAGAGCAAGTAGCAAATGCTCTATTGTAGCTTGAGAATGCTTATAATGCTTTGCTAGGTGAATAGACCTCTGCATAGCGTTTTCTAAGTTCTTAGATAGCATAATCTACCTGATATTAGGTTTTATTGTCTTTATGTATAATTGTAGAGCGAAATTGTTATCAAATGATTAACGCAGGAAACTTTTTTCCTAAGGCAAGAGTGATAAATTTAATATGTTTTTTGATAATATATTTTTTTTCTATTCTAATTTGCGTGATTTTGTTGTATACTCACCCGACTCGAGTTATCGTTTCATTTGTTATGCATATATAAGAGGTTGTATGGGAATACGAGTTTTGCTGATTGAAGATGATAGTGCCACAGCTAGGTCTATAGAGCTTACCCTTGCTTCTGAGGGAGCCAATTGCACAACCGTATCTGGTGGTAGAGATGCCCTTGAATTTATTACGGTTTATAATAATTACGACATAGTAGTTCTGGATTTAATGCTTCCAGACATGAATGGCTATGAGGTTCTCTTGAAATTGAGATCCGCCAAGATAAAAGTGCCAGTTTTGATACTGTCAGGATTATCTGGTATTGAAGAAAAGATCAAAGGCTTCGGGTTTGGTGCTGATGACTATTTAACTAAGCCGTTTAATAGGGGCGAGTTAATGGCTAGAATCCAGGCTGTAGTTCGTAGATCTAAAGGACATGCAGAGTCTGTATTGAGATTCGACAAAGTTTGTGTAAATCTTGACAATCGCACAGTGTCTGTCGATGGCAAGGTTGTCCATTTAACCAGCAAAGAATATGCTATACTTGAGCTTCTAGCTATGAGAAATGGCACGGTTCTTACGAAAGAAATGTTCTTAAACCATCTTTATGGTGGAATGGATGAGCCTGAGTTAAAGATTATAGACGTATTCGTCTGTAAACTCAGAAGAAAGCTATATGAAGCATCTGGTGGTAGAAATTACGTTGAAACCGTCTGGGGACGTGGCTATATGTTGAGAGACTATAGCGATGACTCAATGGGCTCTGAGAGTGATCACAACAAAGATATGCTTGCTGCTCCAGTTTCTTCTTAAGGAACAATAAAACTATTTTTTAGCTCTAGATATAGCGCCACATTCTGTTTTATCATGCAAAATCAGCAATTGTTAACTTGCGATGAAGTTTCATACAGCACCGATCGCGGGTCAATTTTAAGCAATATAAGCTTTGATTTAAACATTGGCGACATTCTTACGGTAATAGGACCTAACGGGGGCGGCAAAACTACTTTAGCAAAAATTATACTTGGCATTTTATCTCCTTCTTCTGGGAAGATTACCAAAAAACCAAATATTTCCATAGGGTACACGCCTCAACGCATAAATCTTAATCAGTTAGTGCCAATTACAGTAAAGCAGTTTTTGTTTCTTTATGGATCTTGCGACTCCACAGAATCCAAACAAATCTTGGAAGAAAGCAAGATAGACCATATTCTAGATAAACAAATTTACAATTTATCTGGTGGAGAGTTACAGCGCGTATTATTTGCCAGGGTACTCCTTAAGAATCCCGATCTATTGATTTTAGACGAACCAATACAAGGACTCGATGTTCTGGGACAGAAGGATTTTTACTTTAGGCTTGAACAGCTTCGATCTAAACGGAACAAAACAATTATAATGATATCGCATGATTTACACACTGTCATGAGCTCCTCTGACAAAGTTATATGCCTTAATCATACGATTCACTGCCTTGGCAAGCCTTGCGATGTCAAGTCCCACAAGTCCTATCACAAGTTTTTTAATTTAGATAAAACCGATCTCATCTCGGCATATAAACACGAACACAAAGAAAAGAAACATGGATGAATTTATTATATACGCAATTCTAGCAGGCATAGCTGTAGCAATCTCCTTATGCCCTTTGGGGTGCATAATATTGTGGAGAAGATTACCTTATTTAGGTGATGCTATAGCTCACTCTGCAATATTTGGTATAGTTCTTGGGTTATTGTTTGGTATTAATATAACATTGTCTATAGTCCTAACCAGCATTACATTCTCTCTTTTATTAACCATGCTCAGAAGAAAGTTAGAGCATAATATTACGGTAGTAATCTTTTCATATAGTTTTCTTGCTTTAGGACTATTCTTACTACCATTTGTTGTATCTAATGCACAAATAGATATTTTTTCTTATTTGTTCGGAGATATTCTGCTCGTAGATGATCATGAGATCTATATTACAACAGCTTGCGCCATATTAGTATTGATATGGATATATTTTAGATGGAAGAAACTGCTTCTGATGGCTATTAATGAAGACTTGGCGGTAGTTGAGGGCATCAATCCTTATAGGCTTGATCTAGAATTTATGTTAATCACAGCTTGTGTTATAGGTATCTCGATTAAAATTATAGGAGTTCTTCTTATGGCAGCAATAATAATTATTCCTGCAGCTGCGGCACGAAACATTAGCCGTACCCCAGTTCAAATGCTGCTATTTTCTGTAATGTTTGGGATATTATCTATACTTATAGGAATTGGAGGGTCGTATTGGTTTGATAGCCCATCCGGACCATCGATAGTTTTAGCTAGCACCTTACTATTTCTTACCTCTCTTTTTTTGAGAACCAAAAACATCTAATATATGCTTTTGAGTAGCGTTAAATATATAAGGATATTTTTTTCTCAAAACATAATTTATTGCAGAGCCATAAATCAAAATTATATTAGTCATATAGAAAAATATAAGAGTAATGATCACGCCCGTCATACTGCCATATACTACGTTGAAATTAGCTAAATTAGTTATGTAGTACGTCAGAATATGTATACTCAGATACCATAGAGTCACCGTTAACAAAGCACCCGGCAAAACCTCCACAAACCTCAAGCGTTTGTTCGTGAGAGAATAATATACTATACCTATGATGATAGTGAGTATTAGTAAAATTACAGTGGTATTTAGATATGGGTAATCTAAATCCGGGAGTTGACTATGAAGGGATCTCTCAATAATGTGAACTATTTTTGGCAATATAACCAAGGCAGAGATTGTACTCACAGTAAAAACTATTAAGAGGAAGAACTGTACTATACTCACCAATCTTGTGATAAGAAAGAATGGCGGATCTTTTACATGGTAAATCTTATTAAATATTGTTCTCATCCCTTCAAGCGAGGACGATGTAGTCCAGATTGTACCTAAGAAAATAAAGCTAATCCAGTTGATTGAAGGCTTTGAGAAAATTACATCAATCTGAGGCTGAACAAAAGATAATGCATAATTCGGCAAAAGACTCATGGCATTTCTGATGATTTCTATCCCAGATTCAGTTTCATATAATAAACTCAGCGCTGATATCAAAATGATAAAAAGTGGTATTATTGCAAAGAGATTTAAGAATGCACAATAACCAGCATGTTCAAAACCATGATTCTCGGCAAATATTATCATAGCTCTGACAAAGCTATTATTTTGTATATATCTAAAAAGATCCTTACCAAGCATTCTTTATATGTTTTAAGTTCCAAAAGTCGGAGATTATAATCAAATCGAATCTAATATCAAATTTATTATAGCATCTGTTACGCTGCAGATAAAATAAAGCTGCATTTTTTATTCGCAATAACTGCCTCTTCTGTACTACATCATATTGATTATTGAGTTTCTTACGGGACTTCACCTCAACGAATACTAAGATTTGCTTCTTCCGTGCTATGATATCTATTTCACCAGTATAATGCTTATATCTCATCTTTACGATGGAATATCCCTTCAATAGAAGAAAACCAGCAGCAATATACTCCGAAAACCTTCCAAAATTATAAGTGCGCATCTATATATTGTTTTGCTAACGATGCGAAGTAATTCCCCCTCTCCTCAAAATTTTTCCATTGATCTAGAGAGGCAGCAGCTGGAGAAAGTAGAATAATACTGGCTTTGCTAGATGCACTCGCTTGAGATACGGCTTCCTCGAAAGCCTTATCAAGAACACCACATAAAGTATAGGGAATTGAATTTTTCTCTAATGTGCTTGCAAACTCCTCTTGCCCCTTACCCACCAAAAAAGCTTTGATAATTTTATGTTTGAATGGCACGATTCCTTCGATTCCACCTTCTTTAGGAAGGCCTCCTGCTATCCAATATATATTATCGAAGATCTTTAGGGCATTCTCAGTAGATTCGAAGTTAGTTGCTTTGCTATCATTGACAAATTGCAAATTGCCACTTTTGCCGACTATTTCTATACGATGCGGTAAGCCCTTAAAGCTAAATATACTATTTAAGATCTTCTCTTTTGTTATATTTGTAGTAGATAAGACAGCTGCATAAGCTGCTGCAATATTTTCTTGATTATGCTTACCTAATAATGAGTCTGGTTGTGGAATCACATCTACTTTTATTCCATCTTGATATAACACTCCATCAAGAATACTTATTCCATCCTTAGACCTATGACCAGCCGTAATCTTAATTAAGCGCGACTTCAGACTACCCATAAGACTCTCTAGCGTATTTCTAAAAAGAGAATGATCAATATCAATGATACTACTATCTACCTTTGTTTGTGTCTGAAAAATTTTGTACTTGGTCTTCGTATAATTCTCTAAAGACCCATGTCGCTCCACATGGTCTTTTGTGATATTTAATAAAATAGCCGCATTGAATCGAACGGTTTCGATCAAATCAAGCTGATATGAAGAAACTTCTATGACAATAATATCGTCTTTCTCAGGACTTACAGAAAGTATAGGAATGCCTATATTGCCCACAACTTTGCAAGGAATATTGTTAGCCTTTAGTATATGCCCTATCAAAGCAGTGGTAGTAGATTTACCATTCGTTCCAGTAATTCCTATATAAATATTATTCGGAAAATATCTATAGAATAATTCTATGTCGCATATAATTTCTATATTATATTTCCTGGCAATTTTTACTATCTTGTGAGGCTCTGGAAAATATAGTGGAATGCCAGGGCTAAGTATTAAGCATTCTATTTGCGACCACTGATCATCATCAAGATCGCATAAAGAATCTTTATTCCCATTCAGTAAGTCTTCTGCTTTTTTGAGATTTGCTTGATTATCATCATACGCAATAAATTTAACTTTTTTATCAAGCAAGAAAGAAAGTGTAGCTAGCCCTGATAAACCTAGGCCGAACACTCCATAAAATGTATGCGATAAATCTTTTTTCATTTTGTGGAAATTTTCTTAGATGAAATGACTACAGTGCCTGCTATTAAATCATGAAATGCTCGTCTCTTTTTGTTCAGCAGAATATAAAAAATTCCAAAACCTAGCGGGATTATAGAAATAATATACCCAATGATTCTCAATATATATTGTTTTATTGTTGGCACACCCATAGTTTTCTCGTCCACTATTTTCATGGATAACAAAGTCTTCCCAGGTGTGGATTGCATTTTGACCCACGCAATAAAGATACATGCAGCAAGCAATGCCACCTGAATTAATTGCTCGAGAAATATTGCTCTATAGCCTTTTTCTCGCATAAATTTTATATATTCCGCATTATGATGTAAAGATTCACTAGCTTTATTCACATCGGGCTGAGATCCATATGCTTGGTTCATGAGCTCAGCTAGTTGCTTACTAGGCGGATTACCATCGTAAATCACGCTGTAAAGAATTGCACAGATCGGAATTATAATGATTGCTGCTAGTCCCACATCAATCACCGAAGATAAAATTCTGCTAATAAACCCGGGATATATACTCTCCTCCTTTTTCTTCCATAAAAAAAACATTTTTACACCAATTGCGTTGTATAAATAGAGTAACGTGAGAATTTTTTTTGTAAAGCTTTAGCTCCCAATAACGCGCGATCTTTGCTTTCGAAAAGACCAAAACAAGCAGAACCGCTACCTGTCATTCTTCCAAGCTTACATTCAGGCAGATCGTTGAGAGCATGAATGATAGACGCAAGATCAGATTTATGCGTTTTTATATTTTCAAAAAGATGGTTATCTGCTCTAGATAAATAATCCCAAAGGTGATTATAATTATGAAATTGTGAGAAATGTATTATCTCGTCGCTGAATTTTGTAAAGCCTATAGAAAAAATTTCTTTTGTGTTTATCGAAAAGCCTGGATAAACAATAATGGCATATATATCTGGTGTTTTTTCTATTGGTGAGATGATGTCGCCTATACCATTAAAATATAAACTTTTGGAGTGAAAACATGGGGTTACGTCAGCTCCTATAGTGATGCATATATCAACTATTTCTCGGTAAGTTAACTTTGGCAAAAATGTATCTGCCAAGTATTTTATTAC
>Ga0208506_1000494_pt1 | contig 12246 bp, 11 predicted proteins | sample CryBogCBH29Jul08_FD_184616 | JGI IMG/M metagenome (GOLD analysis project Ga0208506, IMG submission 184616) | Freshwater microbial communities from Crystal Bog, Wisconsin, USA - CBH29Jul08 (SPAdes) | ecosystem: Environmental > Aquatic > Freshwater > Lake | place: Crystal Bog, Wisconsin, USA... | reverse complement strand
GGGCCTATAGTGCATGCGACGCATTCTAGATCTGCATAATTTAAATTTTTTTCTTTGAGTAACTTCTCGATTAAGATCATGAGCTCTTCGCTTTGCATCATTTTATTGGCCGACTCTATGTAGGAAGTTTTCCCTCTATGTAACAGCGCTACGGAGCAATTTCCTATGGATGTTTCGAAAGCTAGTAAGTTCATATATGTTGAGACTATTGCAGTTGAACATAAAATATAGTAAAATCAGGCTCTATTCAACAAGGTATGTCATGGATAATTTCTAGCTAGTTCTCTCGTTCTTATACAACTAATTAGGAAAATTCACATGATACACAAACCAATTATAATTCATAACCTTTCTTTTACCTTGCCCCATAAACTGTGTTTTGAGGGTTTTAGTGCTATTGTCCAACCTGGTAGAAAAATTGGCATTATAGGGAAAAACGGCAGCGGTAAGACAATGTTGCTGAAGATGATCGCTGGAGAAGCAGAATTAGCAAGTGGAGATATAGATTGTTTCGGAGCTAAAGTAGGCTATGTGCCGCAAACCATTGAATGCTTTGATTCTTTGAGTGGAGGTCAAAGGTTCAACAATAGTCTATCTATTGCTCTAGGGAAGCAGCCTGATATATTATGTCTTGATGAACCAACTAATCATCTGGATTCAAAAAACAAGCATTCTTTGTCTCGAATGATAGGGTCCTATAGGGGCACTATATTTGTTGTTACTCATGATATTAGCTTGCTAAAAATTGTTGATATATTATGGCATGTAGATAACGGGAAAATATCTGTGTTTTCTGGTAACTATGATGACTATATGAAAGAGATGAATATCAAGCGCTCTAGCACAGAACAAGAACTTCGTAGTTTAAATAAAAAGCAAAAAAATGCTCATCAGGCTTTAATGCAAGAGCAGTCGCGTGCTAGTAAATCTAAGTCGAAAGGTCAGAAGAGTATTGAGCAAAAGAAATGGCCGAAGCTTGTGTCTAATTTTAAATCTTCCAAAGCACAGGAAACGATAGGTGATAAAAAATCTACTATTAAAGATAAGCGAGAGGAGGCATCTGAGCGTTTGAGTGAATTAAGATTGCCTGAAGTGATCGTTCCAACTTTTTCTTTGAGATCTAAAGATGTTCGAGGCACATTACTGCATGTAGATAATGGTAGCGTTGGTTATGGTAATAATGTAATTCTTCACTCGATATATTTGAATATCTCCGCCAATGATAGAGTAGCTGTTTGTGGAGATAACGGCTCTGGCAAAACGACTCTTATCAGAGCTATCTTAAAAAAGCCTGCAATGACTGTTTCTGGAATTTGGAACATGCCTGATATTAATGATATTGGCTACTTGGACCAGCATTATGCGACTTTATATTCAGACGATACTGTCGTAGGTGCAATAAAGCGCTTGGTACAACAATGGGATCACCGGCAAATACGTAAACATCTCAATGATTTCTTGTTCAAAAAGAATGAAGAGATAAATACAAAAGTGAGCTTATTGTCTGGGGGTGAAAAGGCTAGGCTATCCTTAGCGCAGATAGCAGCAAGAACTCCTAAGTTCCTTATTTTAGATGAAATTACTAATAATCTGGATTTGGAAACCAGGGGACATGTAATTGAAGTTTTAAAAGATTACCCTGGGGCTATGATAGTAATCTCTCATGATGAAGATTTTTTGGATCGAATTAATATACAAAGGAGCTACGCGATGCAAGATGGCACAATTAACTCTTGCTAAAATTCATAAATTTACTATCTTTCGTCAATGCAAGGAGCCATTTATGGCGACGTGGCAGTCCATAGCCACAAACCGAGTAAGTGCATATGAGATGGATTGCCGCGCTGATGCCCAGCAATGACGAATTTTGGGCCTACCGTAAGAGCCCAACACTATGACGAGGTACGATTAGAAATGGTCAAGAAGTACAAAAATACAATTATAGCAAGCCTAGGGGTGGGTGTTGAGTATTACGATTTCATAGTCTACGGACTTATGGGTATGTATCTTAGTGATATTTTCTTTCAGACTAATGAGTTTACGAATAAATTTTATTATTTCTCTATATTCGCACTTGGCTATGTTTGCATGCCGTTGGGTGCAATAATTTCTGGTCTAATTTCAGATAAATATGGTCGGAGAAAAACTTTTTCCTTTCTTATTCTACTGATGGCAATAGCAACTTTTGTTGTAGGTATACTGCCTGTCGACAAAGAGTGGCTCGTTTTTTCTGTGGTAATCTTGGTGATGGCAAGAATGGTCCAAGGAATGGCATTGGGAGGGGAATTACCAAACGCAGTGACAGTTATATATGAAAGTAGCAATAAGGATCCTGTACATTCTAGCATGATATCTTCTAGTGCTGTTTTTAGTAATATCCTGGCGCTATTTGTTTTATACTGTCTGAGTAAGTTACTTTCTAACGAGGAAATTCTTAGTTGGGGTTGGCGCATACCATTTTTGATAGGGGCTGCATTTTCTTTAACATGTTATTTTTTAAGAAAGAATCTGGCAGAAACAGGTGAGTACATTTCTGTTAGAAATAGAGTGTTGAATCAAGGTTTTTTCAACCCACTTAAGTTGCTCATTGCATCCGGCGTATATAAGTTACTTATAGCAATTATGATAAGTATAGCAACTCGCACTTTGATCGTAATATACATATATATTCCAACATATATTAAACAGGTTTTTTCTTATCCTGCTGATCAGATTTATTCTGCAACTATAATAGCGTTGGTGTTTTCATTGTGTTTTGCACCTTTTGTTGGGGTGATTATAAAGAAGATTGGTGCCAAAAAAACAATGTTTTTTGCTGCTGCTTTATTACTTCTTAGTAGTTATCTGATGTTTAAATTATTCTCTTTAGAAAATCATTTGGCATTGATTGCGGCTCTTTTACTATATCAGCTTTTTCACACCTCAATTTATGTATCAAGTCTAATATTGGTCTCTGGTTTATTTCGGACCGAGGTTAGGAACACGGCTCTCTCAGTATCTTACAGCTTAGGTTATGTCGTTGCTGGTGCAATTCCAGCTATTTTGTCATCACTTGTTGAAAATACTGGTAATAGTCAATCGATTTTGCTATGGTTTGTTTCGGTTGTTTCAACGTTGGCTATTACTGGCGCTTTGTTATGTAACTATTATGATAAAAAGGCCTCACATGATTGATGAATCTATCATTAGAGAATATGACATTCGTGGTATTTACAAGAAGACATTAACTGATAATACGGCATATTTAATCGGGTGGGCATTTGCGAAGTATGTTGCGAAACATACTGAATTTAAAACAAATGTTGTCAATGTTTGTCGAGATGGTCGGCTTAGCTCCCCTTCTCTTTGTAATAATTTGATCAAAGGCTTAAGGGATGGAGGGGTTAATGTTGAGTATATAGGTGTTGGTCCTACTCCGTTATTATACTATTCGACCTTTGTACATAAGATCGAGGGGGGAATAATGGTCACCGGGTCACATAACCCACCTGAATATAATGGGTTTAAGTTTGTTTTCCATAAGCGTCCTTTTTTTGGAGATCATATCAAAGAATTACATGAGATAGCAAAGCAGTATAGCAAAACTAAGGTTACTAAGCGTGGCACTTTCAGAGAAGTATCTTTCATAGATGACTATGTCAGAATGTTAATCAGCAGCTGTCAGATAACAAAGGAAATGAGGATTGCTTGGGATCCTGGTAATGGCGCTGCTAGTGAGGTTGCATTAAGATTAACTAATAATTTAGTTGGTACTCATTTCATTATTAACGAAAAAATCGATGGTACATTCCCAGCTCATCATCCTGATCCAACAATAAAAACTAATCTTGCCCAACTAATAGACTTAGTATACGAAAAGCGATGCGATTTCGGGATTGCCTTTGATGGCGATGGCGACAGAATTGGAGTTGTGGATAAGTTTGGTAGGATAGTTTGGGGCGATAAGCTTCTCATATTACTGGCTCGTGATATTTTGACTAGGCTTCCTGGTGCAAATATTATTGCGGATGTTAAGGCTAGCAAAATCTTCTTTGATGAAATAAAAAAGGCTGGCGGAAAGCCTGTTATGTGGAAAACTGGGCATTCGAATATCAAACAGCATATGAAAGACATAGATAGCCCTCTTGCTGGAGAAATGAGTGGTCATATCTTTATTGCTGATAAATATTTCGGGTATGACGATGCTCTTTATGCTGCAGCTAGATTAATCAAGTTACTTGCTGCGTCAAATAAATCTTTGCATGAGATGCTTAATGAGTTGCCTCATACTTATATCACGCCAGAAATTCGTATTGACTGCGAAGATGATCGTAAATTTGATGTGATTGATAGCATCAAAAAGAGGCTAAAAAAATCTCGCAAGAAGTTTGTAAATATAGACGGAATAAGGTTTGACTTCAAGACAGGCTGGTGGTTACTCAGAGCTTCCAACACGCAGCCGGCCCTGGTATGTCGTATTGAGTCCACATGCAAGGAAGATGTAGAAAAGGAATTCATGGTCATTAGAGATTTATTGGCAGAAGAGTTTGTTAGGTTACCGGTTTCGGATCTGGTTATAGATTAGTTTATCTGCGCTATTATGCCATTAGGTGAGCGAATGATGCAACGTGTATTGCCTTTTATATAACTGGCTATTACACTTATACATGTTGTGTATAGGTATTGGCTGTGTTGTATAAAATTCATTCAATGGTTAATGGCTGGTTAAGGCCTTTTCTGTTCTTTTTCTTAAGTATTCTTCTTCTCGTGGCAACTGCTGCAGAATTTCATGCAAATCTTTTGCCAGTAATTTTAGTATGTTATCTAACAATATTAGTATTGCCTTTCTTATATGAAGATTGCTCTAGCATAAGTCCATTGGCTGGTTTCCAATTTTTTTATATAGCACCTCTTTTAGTTTCTGTGACATTAAGTAGGCAGTATTGGAGGGCAGAATATTTATTGCAACTATTTATATTAATTGCTGGGACCTTCCTTTGCGCATGTGAGATAGCTCAAAATAAAAAAGATATTGAAATATCGAAAAAACATATTCTGCTATTTGCTGTGATAATTCTACTTACTTGGTATACCAGTGAAGCTGTTTTACAATATGCTAATATATCCAAGATCTTAACTTTAATTGCGGTCATTATCTCTTATATCTTTATCGATACGCCTAGTGATAAATTACTCAAATTTCATGGTATTAAGAATAATAATATTATCGTTAATTACCTGTGCTGGGCAGGATTGATCATCTCTTATATATTGACAGGGATCTTCGGCAAGGCTCACTTTTTGATATATATTCTATATTTAGTTTCAGTAATCAATCTTTGTTTTAGTTTTAGAGATGACAAAAAAGGCTTTTTAATTTTTGCAGTTATATTGGTGTTGGCTTCTATGAGTTCTTTTGTTCCTAAAGAAACCCATATAGATAGCCTTTTGCTTTCATGCGTCATAATGCTGTTTTACCTAAAAAGTCCTGTCTTATATTATAAAAATGGCAAATATGGAGAGGTGAAAGTTGTATATGAATATCGTGCAAATAAAATATCGCTTATCAGCGATGGTGTTATACAAGGAGAAAAAATACTAGACTCTGATAATAGTAAAACCGAGTCTTTAAGATATTTTGGCGGGAAAGATTCAGATTCTGTTATTTCTAGTATATTTAAATTGCTTGATGAAAAGCGGCGCAATATTGCGGTGTTAGGTCTTGGGACCGGCGCTCTATCGATGTTCGGTCGAAAGCAACACTCTATGCATTTTTATGAGATTAATCCAGAAATTGTAAAAATAGCATATACTCGCCACTTTTTCGATTACATAGCCACTTCTGAAGCAAAAATTAAAGTGATACTAGGGGATGCCAGAGAGAAGCTAAATGAAGCAAAGGATGGGTTTTATGATTTAATTTGTGTTGATGTCTATTTTGGTGATTCTATGCCAAAGCACTTTGTGACTCTCGAAGCTATGCAGATGTACCTAGATAAGCTAACAAAAGATGGGCTTTTAGTTTTTCATGCAACTGGTCAGAATATGGAAGAATTTGAGCATAGAATCTCTAGAATCGCCTCGAATTTCAAGCTTGTTGGCCAGATAGCATACGATAGATATGCTGAGAATGAATCTAAGATTTCTAAAAGATACCACGGATTACTTGCTATTCCTAGGGAGCATGATTTAATGTATAAAGTTTTGAAAGCAGTTGAGCGTTTTGCTGATATTCAGATTATTCCTGAGCATAAGGAAGAAGTGTATGCCTGGGTTGTGTTTACAAAGAACAAGTCTTACCTGAAAGAGCTTGATCGAGAAAAGAGATGGTACAAATTAGCCTCGAAATCTAACCAAGTTCTATACACCGATGACATTATAGGCTATAAGCTGCACCGAGGGGAGATTACTTCGGAGGTTAGATAGATGAGTTTCATAGTGCTGAGTGGCCCTACTGCTAGTGGTAAATCTCACTTTGCAGATTTGCTATATAATTTTATGCCAGCGAAGATTGTCAACGCTGATTCTATGCAGATTTATGATGCATTACATCTTCTGACTGCTCAACCTCAGGATTTGGATCAACAGCCAGAAAAATATTCGTTATATAGCGCTCTTAGTTATAAAGAAAAATGCACAGTCGCAAAATGGGTGGGGCTGGCTGCTGGCGAAATTAAGATGGCTAATCAGGCTGGCAAGACTGCAATTATTGTAGGTGGGACTGGCCTTTACATTCAAGCCTTGCTGGATGGCATCGTTGTAATTCCTGATATTGATAATCTGCTCAGGCAGGACATATATACGTTATTCGATAAGATAGGCAAAGAGGAGTTTTACCGGTTGCTGATAAAGAAAGATCCTGGCATCGTAACAAGAATCAATGCGAATGATAAATCCAGAATGATTAGAGCTATGGAGGTTTTGGAGCAAACTGGTCAATCGATATTGAGATTCAAAGATAATAGACAAAAAATATGTCATGATGATTTCTTGCACATTTCATTATTTCCTGAGAGAGAAAGTTTATATAAATGGTGCAATGAGCGCTTTGATTTGATGATAGAGAACGGAGCAATATTGGAAGTTCAAGAGTTTATGTCTAAATGGTCAGTGCCTCATAAAAAATATTCAGTTGAATCTGCTTTAGGATATGAAGAGATCCAGAATTATATTGCTGGGGATATTAAGTTAGATGAGGCAAAAATCAAAGCAAAGCAGAAAACCAGAAACTATGCAAAGCGTCAGTTGACCTGGTTTCGTAATCAAATGAAAAGTAAGCATTGTCTATATTACGAGCAAGTTCGTGATATAGAGACGTCTATTTTAGATTTAGTGCGATCTAGTTTTTCTTAGCCTCCTCTAGTGCATCTGCTATGCTAGATGCTGCAGACTCCATGTGAGAATCAACGTCTTGCATTCCGGCCGTTATTCCACCAAGTGCCCAACTCATCTTGTTTACATCGATATTACCAAGTGTCTTTTTGGTTCTGTTGTCTTTTAAAATGACGGTTGCATCAAAATGTGAGATTCCTGTGCCTAGTCCAATTGCAGTACGTAATGCTTTGTTTCCCTCTTCGCATTGAGTAATCGTGCCTTCAATTATTATCGTATGTGGGGTTGATATGGGTTTGCGCTCTACTTTGTTGAAGATTTTTTTTTTGATAATCTTGCTGGCGATAAGGTCTGAGAATTTTTTCCCTGACTTAATGACCACTGGGTCATTATGAGATTTTGTTGTGCCATCTTTGAAGTCATTAACTATTACATTATTATATTTTGCTAAGCTTAGCGGCTTTGTTGGGTTAGCAGCGTTGCGCAAACTTGAAGTAGTGCCGCATGCACATAGCATTAAAATCAGAGATATACAAAGAAGGCTTTTCACGTTTTACCCGCATTAAAAGTGATAAGAGGTTTTATACAGATGCGTTGATGAGGCTGCAATATATTTCTTATAAGTTAATAGCGGCTAGTTTACAGTGGCATTATTTAGGCCGCTTAAAAACCTCATACATAGCAATGGAAGCGGCATTTGAGACATTAAGGCTTTCCACTAAGTCTGTTGTTGGTAGTTTGATCAATAGATCGCAATTCTCCTGAGTGAGTCGTCTTGGTCCTTTTCCTTCTGAGCCGAATATCAGAACTATTTTTTTGTCGAAAGATATTTTATCTATAGTGGTCCTGGCATTGCTATCTAGTCCAATTACCCAGTAGCCATGTTCTTTGAGCATTTTCATCGTATTTGATAGGTTTTTTATTTTTATTACCGGCATTTTTTCTATTGCTCCTGAAGATGCCTTGACCAAAGCAGGTGTTTCATCAGGTGAATTATGCTCTGGCAGTAATATAGCGTCAACGCCAAAAGCTAGAGCCGATCTAATGATCGCGCCTACATTCTGTGGATCAGTGACTTGGTCTAGCGCTATTATCACCGAATATTCTTTCTGTGTAATTGTTTTGAGGCAAGTAGTGTCTGCTGTAATAATAGGCGACGTTAATAAGATAATATTTTGATGGACTCCATTTGGACATAATATGTCCAGTTCTTTGGGGGTTTTTATGGATGTTTTTATATTAGAGATGTCTAATATTTGCTTCACCTCATTGAGGATATATTGCGTGGTAATGAGCTCTTTATGTGCACGACGTTTATTCTGTAATGCTGCTAAAACCGCATGAGTTCCGTAAATTTTCATTAGGTTATGATTTTTTGTCATAAAAAACCTATCGTTGTTTGAGTGATGTCGATAATATATTAGAAAAATAGAAATTGTGAAAAAGATTCTTTCAGTGATTGACATCTATACGGAATTGTATTAAAACATGACCCTCTGTAGGGTAAGACTGCCATATATTGTGGATTTGGTGCTGAGGTTTTTGGTTTTTAGAAAATTGCAGCTTATGCCTTATCTCTTATGGAGGGGTGGCCGAGTGGTCAAAGGCATCAGACTGTAAATCTGCCCGCGCAAGCGTTCGCAGGTTCGAATCCTGCCCCCTCCACCATATTGTGGTGGTGTGAGAGTTGCGGGTGTAGCTCAATGGTAGAGTCCCAGCCTTCCAAGCTGGTCACGTGGGTTCGATTCCCATCACCCGCTCCAAAAGAGCTGGTGGAAGAAATTTTTAGGTTGTTATGTTGTTAATTTTAACAGGGTATAAAGTAAGATGACTAAAGAGAAATTTGATAGGAGTAAGCCGCACTGTAATATAGGTACGATAGGTCACGTGGATCACGGTAAGACTACGTTGACAGCAGCGATAACGACAGTGTTAGCGGAGACAGGTGGAGCTAAAGCCAGGAAGTATGATGATATTGATGCTGCTCCGGAAGAGAAGGCGAGGGGTATTACGATATCTACAGCGCATGTTGAGTATGAGACGAAGAACAGGCATTATGCGCACGTAGATTGTCCTGGTCATGCTGACTATGTTAAGAACATGATAACAGGAGCTGCGCAGATGGACGGAGCTATATTGGTAGTATCTGCGGCTGATGGTCCTATGCCACAAACAAGGGAGCATATATTGTTAGCGCGTCAAGTTGGTGTGCCATCATTAGTTGTTTATTTGAATAAAGTAGACATGGTTGATGATCCTGAGTTGTTAGAATTAGTAGAGATGGAGATAAGGGAGCTATTAACATCGTATGGGTTTCCTGGTGATGATATACCTGTGATTAAAGGTTCTGCGTTGATGGCTTTAGAAGGAAAAGATGGTCCTTTAGGGAAAGGTTCGATTCAGGCGTTGATGGATGCTGTGGATTCATATATACCTCAGCCTGAGAGAGCTATAAACTTGCCGTTCTTGATGCCGATAGAAGATGTATTTTCGATATCTGGTCGTGGTACAGTGGTTACTGGGAGGATCGAGAAGGGAATAGTGAAAGTAGGTGAGGAGATTGAGATACTAGGTATTAAGCCTACAGCGAAGACTATATGTACAGGAGTTGAGATGTTCCGTAAGTTGCTAGATGAAGGTCGTGCTGGAGATAACGTAGGTATATTGCTCAGAGGTACTAAGAGAGAAGAAGTGGAGAGGGGTCAGGTTCTTGCTAAGCCAGGGAGTATAACTCCACATACAGATTTTGAAGCTGAGATATATGTATTGACTAAGGAAGAAGGAGGAAGACATACGCCATTTTTTGCTAATTACCGTCCGCAGTTTTATTTTAGGACTACGGATGTAACAGGTCAGACTGAGTTACCTGCTGGTAAGGAGATGGTGATGCCTGGGGATAACGTGAAGCTAGTGGTGAAGTTGATATCACCTATAGCTATGGACGAAGGATTGAGATTTGCTATACGTGAAGGCGGTAGAACTGTCGGCGCTGGTGTCGTCTCTAAAATTTTGAAATAGTGTAACGAATATGAGTAGTCAAAGAATAAGGATAAGACTGCAGGCTTTTGATCATGTATTGCTTGATCAGGCTTCAAAGGAGATAGTTAGTACGGTAAAGCGTACTGGCGCTGAGATCAGTGGTCCGATTCCAGTTCCTACTGATATATCTCGTTATATTGTTATTAAGGGTCCGCATGTTAATAAGCACTCTAGGGAGCAATTTGAAATCAGGAAGCATAAAAGGTTGGTCATTATAGATTATTCAACTCCTGAAACTATCAATGCTCTCATGAAGGTTGATCTTGCTTGTGGTGTTGATGTAGAAATTAAAGTTGGTAGAAGCGAATGAGTAGAGTAGGGGTGATAGCAAAAAAACTTGGTATGACTGCTATCTTTGATGCGGTTGGTGCTAGAATACCTGTGACTATGCTAAAGATAGATAATTGCTCTGTTGTTAGTAAAAAAGAGAAGTCACGAGATGGGTATGATGCTTTACAGTTAGGCGTCTCTGAGTATCGTAATGTATCTAAGGTTGCAAAGCCTTTGCAAGGTCATTTTAAGAAGAACAATGTTGCGCCAAAAAGAAAGTTGGCAGAGTTTAGAGTTTCAGAGGATGCGTTCTTGGATATTGGGACTAAAATAGGTGCAAGTCATTATGTTGAGGGTCAGCATGTTGATGTGTCTGGCATTTCAATAGGTAAGGGTTTTGCTGGTGTAATGAAAAGGCATAATTTCGGCGGCTTGAGGGCTTCACATGGTGTTTCCGTCAGTCATAGATCTCATGGTTCTACTGGTCAACGTCAAGATCCGGGTCGTGTTTTTAAAGGCAAGAAGATGGCTGGGCATATGGGGGATTGTCAAGTTACGCTTCAGAATCTTAAAGTTTTGTCGGTAGATGAAGAGAATGATGTGATTTTGGTGTATGGTGCTGTTCCTGGGGCAAAGAACTCTTATGTTAGAGTTACCGACGCGATAAAAAGAGCGTTGCCTGCCGGAGCTCCATATCCTGGTATAAAAAGCAGCGTTGCTGTTGAGGCTTCGAATCACGATACTCCTTCTGTAGAAGATGTATCTGTGGATGTAGCAAGTCATGATGCGCCCGTTGAAGAACAAGATAAAGAATAAGGTAAATAAAAGTGGAAATTGGACTTTTAAATTTAGATAATAAAGAAGTTGGCAAGGTTTCTCTCGACCCAGCTATATACTCCCATGAAGTTAGGCAAGATATTTTGCATCGTGTTGTTGAGTGGCAAAGAGCTAAGAAGAGAGCTGGAACTCATAAGACTAAAGGTATTAGTGAGATCTCTGGTACTACTAAGAAGCCTTTTAAGCAAAAAGGTACTGGTAATGCAAGGCAAGGTAGCCTAAGATCTCCTCAAATGAGAGGGGGTGCAGTGATATTTGGTCCTGTAGTAAGGGATCATGCTTACAAGATTCAGAAAAAAGTTAGGGAATTGGCTTTGAAAATGGCATTGTCTTTGAAGGTTTCTGAGCAAAAATTTATTGCTTTGGAAGGGCTTGAATTGAAATCCCACAAAACAAAAGATCTTGCAGCTCAATTAAAGAATATAGGTCTTACCTCTGCATTTGTTGTTGGGATGGATGCAATGACTGATAAAAATTTTGCTATGGCTTATAGAAATATAAAGCATATAAATGCTGTTCCTGTAGAGGGAATTAACGTATATGATGTTTTGCGCAGCGAGTATTTGGTGCTTACAAAAGACGCTATAGAAAAGCTAAATGAAAGATTGAGTAAGTAGTTATGAGAGAAGAAAAATTATACGATGTTATAAGGTGTCCTATAGTAAGCGAGAAGTCGAGTATTCTGTTGTCTTCTAAAAAATATGTTTTTAAAGTAATGCCAGAAGCGACAAAGGCTCAGGTTAAGCGTTCCGTAGAAACGATATTTAAGGTGAAGGTTCTTAAGGTTAA
>Ga0208506_1000492_pt1 | contig 12315 bp, 11 predicted proteins | sample CryBogCBH29Jul08_FD_184616 | JGI IMG/M metagenome (GOLD analysis project Ga0208506, IMG submission 184616) | Freshwater microbial communities from Crystal Bog, Wisconsin, USA - CBH29Jul08 (SPAdes) | ecosystem: Environmental > Aquatic > Freshwater > Lake | place: Crystal Bog, Wisconsin, USA... | reverse complement strand
GGGTACTGGTTGTAGCACTTGCTAGTGTCAATGCTCCACGCATCTTAAGAATCGTTCGGGCATCGGGTAGAGAAGTTAGAGATGCTGCATATGTTGAAGTCGCCGAGGCCCGCGGAGAACCCCGTCGCTACATAATGTTTAAAGAGATTTTTCCATCAGTTCTACCCGCATTCTTAGTTGATGCCGGTGTGCGTATTCCCGCGTCAATTTTGTTGGTAGCTAGCCTTAGTTTCCTAGGTCTTGGAATTCAACCCCCCGCTTCAGATTGGGGATTGATCATCTCTGAAAATCGTGTTGCGTTAACTGTGCAACCACTGGCAGTAATGGGCCCAATCGTCGCACTTGCCCTGTTAATGATTGGCATGAATTTGGCACTTGATGGATTTAAGGGAAATAAATCTTCATACCGACGGGACATTAGCTAATGCCAGTTACGCAACAAAGTGCAACTGGAAGTTCAAATCTCCTAGTTGCCAATCAACTTCAGGTGCAGGGAAATGACGGCACCTTCACAATTATTGAAGGCGTTGATTTAGTTATTCCAAAAGGTCGAACTTTAGGCATCGTTGGAGAATCTGGTTCAGGTAAGACAACTGTTGCTATGGGCTTACTTGGTTTTAGTCGTGAAGGAACGCGAATTTCCGCGGGCACGGTTTCGCTCAATGGTGAAGATATTCTTTCGCTCTCCCCTGCTGATCTGCGTGCACGACGCGGGCGAGATATTTCTTATGTTCCGCAGGATCCTTCAACGGGATTACATCCTGGAATTCGCATAGGAGTCGCACTCCGCGAAATGCTCAGTGTTCATACCAATAATGTCGAAAATATAGATGCCCGCGTCGAACAGGTATTACGTGAGACTCAACTGCCCACAGACGCAGAATTTCAGCGCAGATATCCCTTTGAATTAAGTGGCGGTCAGCAACAGCGCGTAGCAATTGCATTGGCCCTTGTCTGTCGCCCATCAGTCATCATCATGGACGAACCAACAACAGGCTTAGATGTAACTACGCAGGCGCGTTTAATTGAGGTAATTAGAGATCTAGTGCGAGTGAATGGGACTTCACTGGTTTATGTAAGCCATGATCTAGGTGTAGTCCGATCATTAGCTGATGATGTTGCAGTTATGTACGGTGGTCGAATAGTTGAGCAAGGGCCTGTCGATGAAGTTTTCATGAACCCTATGCACCCATACACACGTGGATTGCTCGAGGCAGTTCCTCGCGCATTGACAAAGGCTTTTAAGCCTCGAGCTATCGCTGGCGACGCCGTTGAGCCATGGGATTGGCCAACTGGTTGCCCCTTTGCTCCACGCTGTTCTCATCACAGTGCCGACTGCGATGTTTCGATGCCTGCTGCAGTTTGGCCAAAAGAGTCACACATGCTCCGTTGTATAAATTTTGAAAATGCGCTTAAGCAGAAAACCGCGCTTGAACCAGTCGAGAGAAAGAATGATCACCTCGATGCTGGAGGGCAGAAGGAAAATGTTCTAACTATTAATAATCTCCATGCAAATTACAGTCGGTCGAAATTATTAAAAGGTAAGAAAATAGTTGATGCCGTTAATGATGTCTCATTCGATGTCGAGGCTGGATCCTGTTTAGCAATAGTTGGTGAAAGTGGATCTGGAAAATCAACGACGCTACGTTGTATCGCAGGACTCCACGAGCCTCGGCTTGGCGTCATGGAGTTTAAGGGTGAAGTTCTTGCAGGACGTGCACGACAACGTCATGGTGATATTCGCCGACTTGTCCAAATCGTTCCCCAAAATCCAGACTCATCGCTGAACCCAAAAATGACTGTGGGAGAAATTATTGAACGCCCATTGGCGCTTTATTCACGAGTTCCAAAAGAAGTACGACATCAGCGGGTATTAGAACTGCTCGAACTGGTGCACTTACGCCCAGCGATGGGTGCTCGGTATGCCAGTGAACTCTCCGGGGGAGAAAAACAACGTGTTGCGATCGCCCGTGCACTTGCGGCAGAACCGTCACTTCTTCTCTGCGATGAGGTTGTTTCGGCGCTAGACGTGGCTGTTCAGGCAGGTATTTTAGAGTTACTTGAAGAGCTGCGTAATAATCTCGGAATGACTTTGGTTTTTGTCACTCATGACCTGGGTGTGGTGCGTTCAATTGCGTCACAAGTTGTCGTGATGAAGAATGGCCAAGTGGTTGAAACCGGAACGACGAAGGAGATCTTCGAAAATCCACGTGATGCATACACACAGGAATTACTAGGCGCTATTCCACATCTACGACCAACTGATTACCCAGGAGCACCCGAATGACCGCATCATCAAATGAAATAACCAATCAACTTCGCAATGTTTGGCAGGAGGAAAGAACCGCAATCGGTGCTTGGGTCTTATCCCCCGATCCAATACTTGCCGAAGCTACTGCGTTAGCTGGTTACGACTGGGTATGCATTGATGCACAACATGGCTGGTTTGGTTTGCATGATCTTCCCGCCTTAATTCAGGCAGTTGCACTTGCGGGTGCGGCTCCAATTGTTCGTGTACCTGCAAATGAAACTTGGCTTATTGGTCGCGCATTAGATGCCGGTGCATTCGGAGTTATGGTTCCGTTGGTTAATTCCGCACAAGAAGCAGCTAAGGCAGTTGCTGCATGTCGATATGCGCCAACTGGCGGCCGAAGCGTCGGTGCCTTTCGCCCCGCTCCTGGAATTGCCACAACTTTACGCCAAGCAGATCGTGAAGTTATCTGCATGGTGCAGATTGAATCTAAAGCTGCAGTTGAAAACATTGAAGAAATATGTGCAGTTCCAGGACTTGATGCTGTCTATATCGGGCCTGGAGATCTTTATTTATCGCTTGGTCATCAATCAAAGTCAGAAACAGATCCAAATATTCTCTTTAAGATTAGAGATACTGCTTTACGCAATGGAGTAATGCCAGGAATGCATGGTGAAACTGGCGAAGAGGCTCGTTGGGCCGTTGATAATGGATTTAAACACACAACCACCGGCGTAGATATTGACTTCTTGCATCGTGAAGCTCGCAAGGCACTTGCAATTGCTAAGGGAGTTGAGGAATCTAAACTTGGCGCACACTCCTGGCTAAATGGAGTTCCGCGTGCTGCAGTTGAAACTGGCTCACCTGACTTAATTCGTTAGGCGAGCCCCTCTTTTCTTGCTGCTCTTTTAGTACTCCATCTGGTTGTAATAGCGGCGTGTAGTCAATGGGTGATTTCGCTTGTGCTCTAAGTGCGCACTTACACGCTCAAGAACTGCAGATAACAAGGCTTGCGAGATCAAAGTTCGAGTTAAATCTGAGATTCCCTCGAGTTTGAACTGCTTCGTATCAATCACGTTTACTACTGAAGATATCTTGCTGGCAAAGTTTTCGACGCGATCCATCACTGGGCGCAAAGAATCTTCACCCTTAAAGAGAATAACGCTGACATCTTTTTCAACAAGCTCCAAAGTTCCATGGAAGAAGTCTGAACCATGAATGGGGCGAGTACGAATCCACTGCATCTCTTCGAGGATACACATACCGTAGTAGTAAGCCTCTGCCCATGTCGAGCCCGCACCAGAAATGATGTGGTATTTGTGATCAGCAATTACTTGAGCAAGCTTTTCAGCTTGAGTTTCAAAATCGGCTTTTACTTGAACCAACACTGTAGGTAGTTTCAAAATATCTGCAACAACACTGTCGTACTCTGCGAATTCACCTTGCGATTTCATTAAAGAAAGTGCGACGAGAAGTGATTGCAAGTAGAAAGACTCTGATGAAGTGTCATCTGCGCCGAAATTCACAAATGAGTAATCAGCTTTCTGTGCTAGTGGACGATCTGCATATCCGGTGAAAGTTATAACTTTTGCTCCACGCGCTTGGCAGTATTCAAGGGCTGCAATGCTTTCCTTTGTCTTGCCTGATAGTGACGGCATAATTACGATTGAGTCAGCACCTAAAGCAACATTGCCATCTAATACTAACTCTGCTGGGTCACATTGAAAGGTCGGGAAATTAGACTTAGATTTAAGCAAACCTGCAGCCGGCAGCATCAAGATTCCTGCACCCCCGGTTCCTAAAAAGAAAAGATTCTTTGAGCCTTTTGAGATTAGAGTTGAGATCGTCTTATCAATTTCGGCAGCCATCGAGACAGCACCTGTCTGGATATTTATATAGCGTTCTGAATCAAAATTAAACATTTTCCGCCCCTTTAGATTGAGTATTTCCTTGCATTCTTGGCATGATCATTACTTTCATGGCATCCTTGAAATTAACGTGGTCCATTGCATCTAATAAGCGATCCAATGGAATGCGATCAGTTACAAGTGCGTCCACGTTGACGCGTCCAGTCGATACCAAATCAAGTGCAATCGAGTGCGTAAATGGGTTATTAAATGAGCCCTTAATAGTTATCTCGGCATCATTTACCCAAAATGGGCTAATCGGAATACTGTCGAACTTTGAGCAGCATCCAAACCACATCACTGTTCCGCCACGCTTAACAAGTGAAAGGGCAGTTAATGCAACACCGCTGTTTCCGCTTGCTTCAAAGACAATATCGGCGCCAAGACCTTTAGTGTGGCTCCAGATTACTTCTTGAATATCTTCATTTGGGGCAATTGCGAAATCTGCGCCAAGTTGTAATGCGAGTTTTTGGCGAACGGGATTTGGCTCAACCACAATAATTTTTGATGAGCCACTAATTCTTAATAACTGGACGAGGCAAACTCCCATTGGGCCGCCACCCATAACAATTGTTGTATCGCCAAGTTTGACTTCAGCTAACTGCGCTCCTCGAATTGCACAAGATAATGGTTCAAGCATTCCTCCGGCTTCAAATGACATCGAATCCGGCATTACATAAGCATTTTGTTCAGGTACTGCTGAGAACTCTGCATATCCACCGGAACGAGTAATTCCCAGGGGTGTCAGTCCCGCACACAGATGCACATTTCCACGACGACAGAAATCACATACGCCGCAAACAACATTCGGATCTACCGCTACTCGATCCCCCACCTTTATTGTCTTAACTGCAGAACCGATTTCTACGACAGTGCCTGCATATTCATGGCCCAAAGTAATTGGAAACTCCATTGGATAAACACCAGCAAAAATGTGTCGATCGGTTGCACAAATCCCACAAGCCTCTACTTGCACAATTACTTCAGTTTCTAGAGGGACGGGATGCTTTCCTTCTCCCATTTCGAGCTGATTAACACCGGTGATTAGCGCACGTTTCATCGCGCAGCCAATGCTTCGGCAACTACAGACTCAATTGAGTGATCTGGTTCGTACTTAAGTAATTCACGTGACTTTGCAAGGTCAAAAGTATATGAATGAAAACTTGGCAAAGGCACATTGACAGTTGTGCGACCAAGTTTTTCAGCGACCACCTTTGACATCTCGACATAAGTAAATGATCTCGGTCCGCAGACGTTAAAGATTTCACCAGTGACTTTTGAGTTAATGGCCAATAGGCAGGCTTTGGCAGCATCTCTGGAATCAACCACGTGCTCATAAAACGGGGCGCCGTTCTCTTCAAGAAGGACCGGGATTGCATCCGATCCAGTTAACTCAGCTTTCTGAGCGGGTGCCATTGCATCTAGCCACATCGACATTGAGAAGAGGTCCAAAATCTCATGAGCTGAAAAGACCCAGGAGAAGCGCAACATTACATAGTCGATTTCAAATTGGCGTGCGCCATGCGTAACCAACTCTTCACACAAGACCTTTGTGATGCCATAGAAATTAGTTGGTTCAGGCACAGTGGTCTCAGCGATAGTAGTTGGATATGAACGCTTGCTAAAACCTGTACCGTAGATCGCATCAGTGCTAACGTGAACTAAACGAGCGCTTGGCTTTGTATCGCGAATTGATTCCAAAATGTTGTAGGTACCAATTAAATTGGCACTCAGTAACTCATCATCAGTAAATGGAGGCATAAGTGCTGCAAGGTGGCATACGACATCAATTCCTTGCATCGCCTTATCGACTGTTGCGCGATCGGAGATAGTTCCGGTAACTGTTTCGACTTTATCTGCCCAGTCAGCTGTGCTACCGGTATTTCCACGTTGAATTGTTCGGACTTGATGCCCTTGCTCGAGCAACATTGGAACTAAGAGCTGACCAACTCTTCCCGTTGCACCTGTTACTAAAACCTTCATCGTATTTCCTCTCGTTGGTTTTTCATTTCAAAGAACACGTGCCGAAAAATCTTCAAATGCTTGAACCCAAGCACCTAAATGCAAACATGCTTGAGAAGCCATTGAGCTCGCCTTTGCCATCGCATCTGCCATGGAGCTACCTTTTAATCTTTCGCTTATAAATGCTGCGGCATATGTATCGCCAGCGCCGCAAGTATCAACAACTTCTACCGCCGTTGCCTGGGAGATAGTGCGTTCGCCATTTTCAAATACAACGCTTCCAAGCTCACCGCAAGTGATAACTACCGTTTGCAGTCCAGCAGCAATTGCTTTAGTAGCAAATTCATTTAACTCTTTTGAATCTGGTTTGGCGGTTGAAGAATAGAAACCGATTGCAATGCCTTCTAAATCTTCAAGTTCACCTGTAGTTGAGAAGTCGTATGACATCGGCACACCAATTTGCGCCAGTTTGCGGGCAATAGTCCGGTAATTAGGAAGATTGGCAGCATGAACATGTTTGACGCCAATTAGATGAGCATAATCATCGGCTGTTGGAACAAACTCTGCGCATGCGCCCTGTACTTCATTTAGGAGAAGTCGATCACCGTGCGGCAGAACTTGGACATCGGTAGTTGCCGTAGCAGTTGACTTCACTTGTACTCTGCTGGTTATTACTCGCTCAGAGTCGAGGGTCTGTGTAATACGTCTGCCGTATGGATCATCGCCGACAGAGCCTAAATATTCGCTGACCCAACCAAGGCGTGAAAGGATTACTGCAACATTTAAAGCCTGTCCACCAACGGCGCTAACGCTATAAGGCGGTAGATAAAGATCGATGCAGTTGTCGCCCATTGTTGCGACTTCAGGAACAGTAACTGTCATACGATCATAATCATCTTTTAGTTATCGTCGGTTCGAATAAATGTGAAAGTAAAGAGATCGCCCTTTAAATAAACTTTTGAGAATAAACAGATTTGTCCAAATGAATCAAGATTTGTTTCTGTAATTTCAAGCCAGGGTTCTTTACCGAAGCCCTTTGCTGCTGGGAGTTTATTTGCTAACTCTTTAGGAAGGTGTACAGCTTTCATTCCAGCACGAGAAGCTACTGGCTTATGTCCGCGCTTAGCCATTACCGCTACTAAGGATTTCGACCAGTCTTCATTTAGGCTCTCAGTACCTATAAGTGCAACCGGAACAGTTTCCTGCATAAATACAATAGGAGCTCCCTCGAGCAAGTGCGTGCGCTCAAGACGAATCACAGATGAGCCCTCTTCGATTCCGAGAACGCGCATCTCTTCCGGTGAAACAATTCCAACACTGGTATTTAAAACTTGGCAGGTCGTTACATATCCTGAGGCAACTAGTAATTCGCTCACCGAGCGAAAACTTGTAATCGGAGATTCAATCCATCCACTACTAAGTTCAGATACAACGCGGCCACGACCTGGTTGTACATCGATTAATCCTTTACGCTCAAGTACTTTAAGCGCTTCACGAACTGAGCTTCTTCCAACGCCTAAAGCAGCTCCGAGTTCAGCTTCAGTTGGTATTGGTTGACCCGGTTTTAACACGCCATCACGAATATCTTGCTCAATTTGGCGGCGGATCATTGTAGGAACAGAGGGTCTAGACATTAGCAATCACCTAATCTGATTTGAATGTCTGACATGTCTGCAGACAATACGGCAAGGGCTGTAGGCCTGTCAAGGATTGGCGATAACCCTAGTAAGACAGGTCAGGGTGAGAATATCTGAATATGGTGGCGGGTGAAGGATTTGAACCTTCGAAGGCAGAGCCGGGGGATTTACAGTCCCCTCCCATTGGCCGCTCGGGCAACCCGCCAGGGCTATCTTTGAAGCAGCCTGCGTAGATTACCTTATTTTGGTGGGGGTAAAAATCCGCACGTGCGAGCCTGAAATGAGCATACGCTCGAGAAAAATCACTCGCTACGAAAAGTTTGAGCCTCAAAGAGTTGCTGGTACAGCCCGCCCGATGTCACCAATTGATTGTGCGTACCTTGCTCAACCAGTTGACCTTTATGGAGAACCAAAATCAAATCTGCTCGCCGAACAGTCGACAAGCGATGGGCGACAACAAATGTAGTTCTATCTTTCATAAGGAGTTCAAGTGCGCCTTGAATAGCTGTCTCGGATTGTGAATCAAGAGCGGATGTGGCTTCATCGAGTATCAATATCCGGGGGTTTCGAATAAGCGCCCGAGCGATAGCTAGACGTTGTTTCTGACCTCCGGAAATTCTTGCACCACGCTCCCCTACCAAAGTGTCGGCACCATCTGGCAGTTCAGCGACAAACTCTGACGCGTTTGCAGCCTGAAGCGCTTCACTCACTCGCTTATCACTGACCGATCCCAGTCCGTAGGTCACATTGTCGCGAACACTTCCTTCGAAGAGAACGGACTCTTGTGGGACGACCGAGATATGGCGGCGATAAGTTCGAAGATCAAACTTAGATAGATCGTTACCGTCGATCGCGATCTCGCCACTTTGGGGTCTTAGAAAACCAATGACCAAATTAATAAATGTTGACTTACCTGATCCTGATGGACCAACTAGGGCAATCATCTCTCCCGGTTTCGCATCGAGGTTTATACCCGAGAGCGCAGCACGATTGGAGGTTGGATAGGTATAGGAAACATTTTCAAATGTAACTGCGCCAACTACTTCGGGCATTTCAGGCTTATTCGCATTGGCTTCAACATCTGGTGACTCTAAAACTTCGCCAAGTGATCTAATAGAAGCGAAGCCTTTGGCAATCTGTGGCATAAGACTTGAAAGCAAAATTACAGAGCCAATCAATTGACCAAAGAATGATGTCAGAAGTACGACATCACCAATCGTCACTCCGAACTTGCCCTTGAGCGCGCAATAACTTGCGACTCCTAGGCATAGGACGTTGGCCAATTGAAATGTAACCCAAGCTAGCGCGTTGAATTTTGCATTGAAAATATCGAGTCTAAGTCCGGCTCTCTTTACATTGCTAAATGAGTCATACATCGTTTGAAGCGCTGATTGTTCAAGTCCATGTGCTCGAGTTATTGGCATCAGAGTGGTCATCTCATTTACACGAGCCGACATCTCCTCAATTTCACCGCGGAACTCTTCATTGCGGCTGCGCAATCGAAATCTGAGCTTTGCGATAAAGAGCGCAATGAGCGGAGCCAGTATTAAGAAAAAAGGTAGAAAGAGTGGAACTTTAATTGCGGTAATCAGAATTGCACCAACGACTCCGTTGATCGCGGTGGAACCACCATCTGAACGGGATCTGACCATCTGCTCAATATTTTCTACATCACGGACAATCTTGGTCTGCAGAACGCCTGCGTTGGACTTTAAGTAAAAGCCCATAGTCAGTTGCTGCATGCGTTCAACTAGTGCAGAGCGCAATCTATTTTCTACTTCGCGGATGGCCTTACTCTGAAACTTCACATAGAGGAGGTTCATCGGCCAGTTCTGAATTGTGACAAGAAAAAGAATTGCAAGATTTATAAGCAGTCGATTCAGGCTCTTATGGGAGGCGATTACATCAATTGTGTTGGCGGTAAGGAGAGGAATTACCCAGGTAGGTGAATGTTTAATGCAAAAAAATATGAAAGCTAGAAATACCCGCAACTTCTGCTCTTCAAAGAGATAGAAGAGGGTTTTGATCGGACTTTCTCCGACATATCGGTGTTCAACCTCAGAGGTATGAAAGAGGTGCGACGGCATGGCAATACGGTAGACCAAATCCCAAGGTCTAAGTCACCGTGCCCTGAAATCGCTGGTTTGCGCTACTCCGCGGCTTTGGATGCTCGGGCTGAGTTCACCTTCTGCATATGGTGTTTGCGGCAGAGAACCTCATAGCCAATGGTTTGAGGAGTTCCCACATCACCAGGCAAAATCTGATCACCTTCGGTAACCATCACACCATTAGCAACGCGAGCGTTGTGAGTTGCACGGGCTCCGCACCAACAGAGCGCTTCCACTTGAAGTGGCAAGACCCGATCGGCTAATTCAATTAAACGCTCTGAGCCAGGAAACAATTTGGTTCGAAAATCAGTCAAGATTCCAAATGCAAATACATCAATCCCTAATTCATCAACGACGCGTGCGAGTTGCTCAATATGTTCTCTTTCAAAGAATTGAGTTTCATCGCAAATTACATATTCAATCTTTCGGCCGTTAGCGCGTTCTGTTGTGATGTACTCAAAAATATTAAAGTCCGGACTTACTTCATGCGCGGTAGCTTGCAGGCCCAATCGACTTGTAATAACTCCCGTGCCACCGCGATCGCGGTTGGTGAGAATCAATCCTTCAAGGCCGCGACTCTTGCGGTTATGTGCAGTTTGCAGCGCTAGGGTCGATTTTCCACTATCCATCGTCCCGCAGTAATAAATAAATTCGGCCATGCGAGAAAATTAGCGCATAACCCAGCAAAGACCCGCACATGGACTAAGTTATGAATGTGACGGCCCCAACTTCAGAGCGAATACAACGCGCGAAGTGGGGACTACGAGCAACATTTTTCTTTATGGGGGTAGCTGTTGCCGCCACCTCCGCCCGATTCGCAGAGATCAAAGGCCACGCCCACACTTCAGATGCCATCTTTGGTTACTGCATCATGGTTGGAAATCTTGGCTCAATCTTCGGAAATTTCTTTGGCTCTCGTTTAAGCCGCAGGATCGGAACTCGCAGAACCGCACAATTACTTATGGCGGGAATTGCTAGCTCGCAAATCGCTTATGGCTTTGTAAACCGCATCTGGGAAATACCTCTTGTGGCCTTCGTAGCTGGCTCGAGTTACGCCCTTATGAACATTGCCTGCAATTCACAGGGCTCCATGATTCAAGAAAGTGTTGGCAGGTCGCTCATGCCCTCATTCCACGGAGCTTGGTCTATCGGAGCCTGTACAGCATCTTTCGCCGCTGGAGCGATCGCCAAATATGTCAGAGTCGAATGGCATCTACTCGGAAACTCACTTATTGCACTCTTTGGATGCCTAGTTGTTTCTAGAGCTTTACTTCCTTTTTCTGCGGATCACCATGATGCAGCCGTTAACTCAGAGGTCCAACATAATGAAGCAATTCCCCTAGAGATCAAGAACTTCATCTGGATGGTTGCGATTGGATCATTTCTCGCCACGATTGCAGAAACATCGGTCGGTGATTGGTCATCTATCTACCTTAAAGAAGATCTGCATATTCCAATTGGGGTAAACACTTTGGGGTACACCTGCTTTGTCTTGGCGCAAATCATCGGACGATTCTCTGTCGGCAGATTGATCGATAAATTTGGAATTCCATTTGTAATTCGCGTCGGCGGATTAATGGGAGGCTTTGGGTATCTGATTGGCTTGTTAGTTGCCAACTCGCTTCGAACGCATCACGCCTATACCGCGCTCGTTGTTATGTGTATCGCTTATGCGGTTCTAGGACTCGGAGTAGCACCGATGCCACCGTCATATGTTTCAGTTGCGGGCAGTATCCCCGGTATTCCAACTGCAAGAGCTCTCACACGGTTGGCAGTAATCGCATCAACAGGATTTTTCATCGGAAGGTTTGCAATCTCTTCCTTGGCTGGTTTATTTGGTTTGCCAGTTGCATTGCTATTCCCCGCCACCGCATTGATCGGCAGCGGGGTTCTAGCTCACTTCTTAGATATCAAGCGAATAAAAGTTCTGTCTTAATTAATTAGTAGTAGTTCCAGTTGTATCTGGAACATTTTGATCTGGATAACCAAATCCGCCCATCATGCCCTGGCCATTTTGTGTACTTCCAGGTTGTGGTTGGCTCGTAAAGCCGCCAAACATGTGGTGATTTCCAAATTCACGATGATCAAAGTGATCACCAAAACCCCACCCATGTCCAGCTACGGATGTGAGGAGAACTAGCGCTATTAGGGCGGTCCAAGCCAAGGTTCCAATTGCACCGATCCAAATCGCTGCGACCGCAAAGGCAGAACCACTCTTTGTATGCTCTGATTTGTCGATCTCACTCTTAGCTTTGATTCCAAAGATCAATCCGACTAGCGGAATAAATAAACTCAATACAAATGCAATCACCGAAGTGTGTGTAGCCTCTTGCAACTTTACGATCTCTTTACGATCTTCCTCTTCTAGCATTTTCTCCCCTTACTGGACCGGCTGATTAATTCTTCGCATACAAGTATCACACCGCTTGCTGGGAGTCACAGCCCGCCTC
>Ga0208506_1000491_pt1 | contig 12328 bp, 6 predicted proteins | sample CryBogCBH29Jul08_FD_184616 | JGI IMG/M metagenome (GOLD analysis project Ga0208506, IMG submission 184616) | Freshwater microbial communities from Crystal Bog, Wisconsin, USA - CBH29Jul08 (SPAdes) | ecosystem: Environmental > Aquatic > Freshwater > Lake | place: Crystal Bog, Wisconsin, USA... | reverse complement strand
GCACGCGAATCTGTGAAGTCACGGGTCAGGGTGTGGGTGGCAAGCAAGCCATCCGGCGACCAGGTAAGGATTTCATTCAATTGCTGGGTGCCATTGACGCTGGTGTTAATGGAAAGCGGCCGGCCTTCGCCATCGAACGATTGAATACTGGTGATCCGACTGCCCACAGTCCGGTTGGTCAGCACACCAGCCGTGGTGTAAACATAGGTGCCGTTACCGGTCGGGCTGGTGGCAAATGAAAGCGGCCCGTCAGCCTGCCAACCAAAGGCGTAGCTATTGCCGCCAATTCCCAATTGGCTGCGGCGTCCAACCACATCCCAGCTTTGGCTTGCACCGTAGGAGAAAGCACCGCCATTGACGGATTCAGCAGTCAACTGACCATAGGCGTCAAAGGTGCGTTGCACGGATGTGGCCGGGCCAGTGTTGGTGCTGGCAAATTGTTCAGTGATGCTGGTGACATAACCGCGTGGCTCATACTGCCAAACCGTCGTCACGTTTTGTTCCGGCAATGAACCACTGTAGGTCAGATTGGTCGGGCGCAGCCAATCATCGTAGCTAAAAGCACAACTGACACCCCGCCCATCGGTCTTGGTTTGAAGTAGTCCAGCAAAAGAATTGCCGCCAGAAAAATATGAATAGGTGTTTGTGCGGGTTCCACTGCCTCCGCCAACAATCTTTTCCGACAAAATGTTCCCGGCATTGTTGTAGGTTGCCTGCCATTGCAAATTGCCCGGCATGGTGCGGTTGGTAAGGTCGTTCAAGGCGTCGTAGGCGTAGGTGCTGGTCGCGCCATCCCGATCCACTTTTTGAGTTGGACGATTCAATCCATCATAGGTCAAAGCCATGGTCGTCCAGATGGTGATCGAGCCATTGGCCGATGAATTATGCCGGGATGAAACCAGATTTCCGGAGAGGTCAAACTGGTTCAAAGTGAACTCATTTATCCCCGCCGATGGATTGGCTGACACAAGCACGGTATGCCCGTCATTATCCGTCCAAGAGGTGGTGCTGATAGCTCCCGCCCCGGAACCATCCGTGACCATGACCGCATTATGATCGCCGGAATAGCCATAATACCGTTCCCGCACGAGTGAGCCGGAACTACTGTAAATCCATCCGCTGGTCAGACGTCCGATGGTATCGAATTGCGAAATGGTGGTTTCACCCATCGCATTCACGTTCGTCAAGGACAGGCCGGCAGCATCAAAATAGTTTGTGACACAATGTTGCAAGATATTGGTGGTATAAATGTTGGTTCCTCCGGGATTGAGGCCACCGCTAATGGTGACAGTCACCGCGACAATGGCGGGGCCGGCGACTTTCTTGACCCGATCCAAACCGTCAAAGCTGGTGGTGAAGATATTTCCAGCGACATCGCTGTTTTGGACAACATTCCCACGTTTATCCGTCTGAACCGCATTCGTCGCCAAAGGAACCCCCGAAGCGGTGTAAAAAACCCGCGTAGTGATGAGATTCACATCATCATAGGTTGTTAGCCAATACGCGCCATTCCGCTGAGTCTGCTGTTTGACACGGCCATCAAGATAATAGGTGACAGCGTTGGTGGCACCATCGGGCGTGGCAATGTAATAGGGCTTTCCAGTGGTGGTATAGAGAACACGCGTCACACCGCCGAGGCCGTTGGTGGCGAGCGTCACCAGCCCACCTTTTTCATACGCAAACTGGCTGCTCTGGAGAACACTTCCATTTAGATCCAAAGATTTCTGGGTGGTCATGCGTCCCAAGGCGTCGAATGCGTTGGTGGTCATGGCTCCACGCGGATCGGTGATGGAGGTCAAATTGCCGAAGCTGTCAAAGGATTGAAAGGTTGCGGCATACTGGTTATTGCCAGCGGGAGCTTCGACCCCGCTGCCATCGCTTTTGGCTTGTGAACGGGTTTTGATCTGTTGAATCACCCGACCGGCTCCATCGTAAATGAAGTAAGTATAATCCGATGGATTGGAATGCGGGCCGTCATACCATTCCAGTTGACCGTTGCGGTTGTAATAGAAGAATTCCTGAGAGAGGGTGTTTCCAAATTGGTCAAATGACTGCCGGGAAATCATCCGGCCCATCGGATCGTAATCGAACTGATTCAAGCCACCGCCGGCAGTCTGGTCTTGAATCAACTGGCCACGCTGATTGTAGGACAGATAATGGACAATCGCCGGATCGGTATCTGAGGGATTGTCTGTGGTGGCCGGATAACGAATGGTCTGGGTTAAAAAGCCGCTGCCACTATAGCTAAAATCATTGGTCGCACCGGCATTGACCAGACGTGCGAGCCTGCCAAAAGCGAGGTTTGTGGTTCCCAGCGTAGAAACTTGGGCAACATTGGTGTAATAAAAAAAGTTGGTGACAATGGGTGTGGCACCCGCAAGCCGGATGGTTTGGATGGGTCGGAACGGGTCGGAACCGTCATAAACAAATTGCATCCCATTACCAGCCGGGTCTTGCGTGAGGTAGGGCAGATTATTGGTCGTGTAGGAAGCGGTGTTGGTGGCGGTTTGGTTTAGCAAGCCTTCGCCTGTCAGGTTGCCGACAAACACGCTCTGTGTGACGTTGCCGAACGAATCATAGAAGAACTGGTTTGTCAGCCCCCGCTTATCCACGGAATAGGCAAGGCTTCGGGGATAATAGCCGGTCAGATTGGTCGGACTGTCGGGGAACCAAACCGCGAGATTTGTGCCACCCAAGGGATCGACCGTGTTGGTGATCAGGTTGTTGGTGTAATAATAGTAGGTGGGATTGTGGAACACATCATCCACGCGCGTAATGCCGCTGACGAACTGGTTGGTGACATAGTTGTTAGTGTTGAGATTATTCGTGTAATAGAAATAGGCATTTGTCACCAGCACGAGATTGGTGCCGACGGTCGAAGCCTGATTAACCACTCGGCGCATGCTGTCGTAATAATTTGCCAGAATCCGCCCGCTGGGTTTGATTTCCTGGCTGATCAAGTGGAGCGAATCGGCATGGTTGGTGCCATTGGTGCTGGTGAAGGTGTAATGCTGGTATTGATACTGGCACTGCGACAAATCCGGTAGCGTGACGGTGGTCAAGTCGCCATAAGTGTCATATTGATAATTCACCAACCGACCATCACCAGCGATGGCTTGAATGATTCTCCCGTAGAAATCATATTTGAAGACCAAACTGTTTCCGTTCGACAGGTTGACCCGGTTCAACTGCCCCCAATCATCCGCTGAGGAATTTGTGCCGTAGAAAAAGGAGGCGTAATTCCCGGCGTCATCCTGCCACTGTGTCAGATATGGACGAGTGCGATACATGACATTGGTGCTGCTAACAATAGGGAAGGACATTATTTGATAGGTGCGGACGCTGCCATCCGGGACATTGATGACATAATTGGTGCCATTGTTGGTGGTTAGCAGGGAATTAAACAGGTTGGCGGTCGAACCGATGCCGTGCGTGCTGTTGTTGTTCAGAGTCGGATTATCCTGCGGAAAAACTTTCCAAACACCATTGGTCGGACGATAGGCGAGAGTGGTGCCGTCGGGTTCCGCCGCATAGATGAGATTCGAGGCCAGACAAAGGTAGGGATTGAAACTGATTTTCCAGCCGTAGCCGAGTTGATTGGCGGTAAGGCTTTGGCTGGTGTAATTGCGGCGCAAATCCAGTGGCAGCGGTCCTGGCAATGTCAAATCGACGGTATCAATGTAGAATTCTCCTGAATAGACATTTACTGGATCGTAAACTGTAGTCCCTGCTGAACTGAAGAATTTCCCAATGCTCCAAAATCCGCTGTCAGCGTTTCCTCTAATACCCATGGAGGTTGAGGCTCCGGTTTGACCAAGCCCAACGGATGTTTGCAAAGCCTGGTTGTTTTGTTGCGGGGTATAATTATAGGTGGCATTGCCGGAACTCAGATTGGCGAAATCCTGCATAGAAAGCATGTAGGCAATTGTGTCGCCAATTCCGGGTGTATTGGCAGCATTGATGCTGAAAGAGATATAGCCACTGCCGCTGTCATTTAATACATAAGAAAGACCATAGTTTCCGTCCAATGAAGAGGAAATGGTGTTAAAGTTATTTAAAATACTGCCCCAGCCGCCATTCAAGGCGGCGGTATTTCCGGAAATCAATGCCTGCCACTTTGTTTCACCAAAAACCAACGCCCCCATTCCAATATAGGATTTTGTGTTGTTGGTGACGTTTCCTGGTGTAATCAATACGCGCGCGTAATTTCCTCCTGCCTGATTAAATATATTTGTGACTGAAGACCAAGTTTGAGGATCAACATTCTTAAGCAGATTAGTTCCATAGCCTGAATTTGTTTTGTTTCCAGCCGCTAGATAATTATTGTAGTAAAGCTCAAGAATGGGCGAATTTCCATTGGTGGCCCGCTGTTGCGCCAATTGAAGAAGACGAACTGTGGAAACTGCATCCAAGTCAGGAAACATACTTTGTATCACATCATGTTCCTGAGAAGACACATTGGAAATAAACAAGTTAATGTAGTTCAACCACGCCGGGGATGTAAATGTTGAGCTATACCCGCTATCCGGGTGTATGCTGCCATTGCCCACAAAAAGATCAAAGCTTTCCAACATATCTACCTTCGCCTGCATTTTATTGGTGCTGCCAGTCGCGCCAATAACACCTAGTCCCGAGGAAAACTTCACAATCGAATGCAGCTTGTGCCATTGCTGGTTAAATGTGTCAAAGGTGTCGAACTTTTCGAAATACCCCATGCCCAAAAGATATGCCGCTGTGCCACTAAAGTCCCAGATACTTGGGGCGTAGGTCGAATTCGTTGCAATCTGACGTTGTATGTTCCAATAGGTTTCCTCATGTTGCTGTAACATGAGTGGGGTAACATGCCCAAAATCAAGGGCCATGGCTACCACATCGCCAATTTGACAGTGGGTCACATTGATGGTTGATGGCGCTTCTCTTAAGGGTAAATCTGCGTATGGGGTGTTATTTAACAAGGTGTTGCGTTGCCGGTTATGGATGATGTTAATAGTGAGTGTAAGTCCATTGGTGAGAACAGCACCTGAATTGGTATCAAGCACTCCATATGGCACCGAATTGGATTGAAGCGCGGTGGAACTGGGTCCAGCAAAGGTTTGGACGGCGGTTATTCCGGGTCGGTAAGAAGCCAGCCATAGTGACAACCTTCCGTTGTCAGTAAAAAACAGGAATTTGCGGTCATTCAAATCACAGGCATTCCAAATGCCACTATCCAAAAATGGAATGCCGCCATTAGTGTCACATACCTGAATCTCAGCCGTATTGAATATATTTGTTAGAAACTTGAAATTGGCACTGTCATTCAAGTAGTCCACCACTGCGACCGAATTCAGATTACTGACGGCATCAGGTTGAGGGAGATATGACCAGCCCGGAAACTGGTGTCGGCGATTGAGCGACCTGACGCCCAGATTATCCAGAGAGAATGATGGCCCCAACGGATTCAGATATTGTTGGACGAAGGCAGGGAAGAGTTTAGAAACGACGTTGTTTGAATCCAAATTGAGTATATTGGTGTTTGCACGGCAATACTGCTCAACCCAAGCCAAAGCGGTATTGTAATTAGTTGGCATGTAATCATACAAATTAACACCCTCTACAATTTCATGATCTTTCAGCCAAGGGAATATATGGACAGTGTTGGTGCCGATATTGGCCACCACCCAAGGGTAATTAGCTGAAAGCAAACTATTCGCAATGTAGGGGATTCCGTTCGCATAAAGAATACCGTTGACCTGCACTTCCCACAGTTGGCTGATGTGGCTGGCCGACATGAAGAGATTATTATTGGTCGGGAACACATAGGCTGCTGAATAACCAGCCTGCCGCAGCAGATAAACAAGGAGGGCGCATTGTTCCACTGGCGATCCCCGGCCTTCCAAAAAGGTTCCCAAGGCGCTTCGATCTATTCCGCCACAGGTCACTTGTGGTTGAACTTGGGTGCTGCCATTGCCAACCGCATATGGGTCAACCAGTTCAATTTCATTAATGACATAGCTTGCCAATGCCAGCGGATCTTTGTTCATGTCCAAGACGAATTGATCCAAAAGTGGGTGCCGCCGGATTTCCGGGCTTCCGTCCAAAGTGGAATACTGGCTGTTGGTTAAGGAATACTGGTTGGTCACCGCCACATTTATCCCGGCAGGGCCCACGACGTAAGTCTCCGTATACGTTGGTGGTGTGGGTGTGCCTTGAAAAAACAACCGATCCAAATACACAGAATGAGTTGAAGCGGGCTGGGTAAAGTCCAGCGTGTAGAGAGGTAAGGCGGTCCAAACCCCGGCAGAATTGGTCGCCATCGGTGCCAATAGATTAGTGCCGACCTGCACTTTGCCCAGCACCTCCACCCGGTAACAATAATTTGTGTTAGCCGCGACGTGGGTCAATTGGTAGCCAGTCAGGATAAAATTGGTTATGATCGAACCGTTCAGCCAGCTAAGACTGAAGGGTAGATTGTATGGATCACCTGTATCCAGAAATTGCACGGTGGTGGTCAGTCCGTTGGTAGTCAGGGTGATGGCTGCACCGTTACTCATAAAAGTCGTCCAAAGATTGGAATCGGCACTAACGGTTCTCCGGGGTAATGGAATGTTAAAAACATTAACTGGAACTACGTTACTGGCACCCGCAATAAAATTTGTGGCACTATAAACCGAGATGCGAATGACGTTCGTGGCAGTACTGGTGCTTTCATCAAAGCCACCGGCATATACCCCAAAACGATATGGTTGGTTTGGATATAACGGTGAACCGCCCCCTTGACTACCAAAGGCCACGACGGGGTTTTTGATAGGAATGAGATTTAAATTGGTGCCACTGGCCAGAGAGTTCGCAACAAAAAGCAGCTGGTTGGAGACACTCAAAAACCAAGGTGGTGGGTTGGAGTAACAATAGGAATCGCTTCCGGTAGCGTTCAAGGCCACACCCTGTTCCATGTCAATTGGAACGACAATAGAACAAAAATCCAGATCATGATTGGTAACATTATTGAAATCAAAAGTATTACCCCGCAAGAATTCACCCCATCGAGCTATCGGGGTGGCGGCAAAACTTTCGGTGGGAATGAAGTATAAGTTGCCAGAAAATGGAGACATAATATTCCCGTTTCCAAATTGACCATATAGGTTGGCCCCCCATGCCCAGACGGCTCCATTGGTAGTCAGTCCTAATGAGAAGTTATAAGTATTATTATTTAATCCTAAAGCATAGCTAAGGAATGGTTGAGCTGGTGCCAGTAAGGTTGGTAACAAAACATTGCCATACTGGTATCCCCAGATAAAGTTTTGGCCATTCGTCAATGTAGCGGCTGAGGAATACTGTCCAGCGCCAATCACCTGTACCCCACTCAAGGCAGTTACTTGAGTGGGGATATTTATTGTAGTTTGATTACCTACGCCCAATTGGCCATCGTTATTTAACCCCCAAGTCCATACCGTATGATCAGATTTTAAGGCAATGGTGTGATAGATTCCGGCAGCGATGTCCGTGACGTTACTCAAAACGACAGTCGGGGTAATGGAGACATCATTAGAATGTCCATCGCCCAATTGTCCGTAATGATCATAACCCCATGCCCAAACCATCCCTGATTTGTCTAGAGCCAATGAGTGATATGCACCCGCCACGACTTTCACCACGTTGCTTAGGCCGGCAATTAGTATTGGTTGGTTGGTCGTATAAATATTGGTAACAGTTCCCAACTGACCATTCCCATTAGCACCCCAGCCCAACACCTGACCGTTGGCAAGTAGTGCCAGTGAGTGAAATCCACCGCCGGCCACTGAAATGGCATTGGTTATGCCGAGCACTTGCACCGGCACTGAACTGGTATTGTAGCTTCCATTACCAAGCTGGCCGACAATATTATTGCCCCATGCCCAAACCGTCCCATTGGTTTCCACAGCCAAAGAATGCTGCCAGCCAGCCGCAATATTGATGACGTTGCTAACTCCTGCCACCCGCACCGGAAATGAACTGCTCGCCAAATTGCTGATGCCTATTTCACCAGATTGATTCACACCCCACGCCCAGACGCTGCCATCCGAGCGCAAGGCAAGTGCCTGGGATTGTCCGGCGACGACGCTCAGGGTGGTCATTTGCCACGAATCCGCGCGCAATCCCGATACACTGGTTAACAAAAGAAATAGAATTCCCACTATATCCCTGAGTTTCATGAAAGATAGGTCGTAGGTTGAATTTGGTTATTGCAAGACAACACCATTGGTCGGGCTGTCGATGTATACTGTCAAAATGCCCGCTGCCTGATTATTTGGATCGGCCGCCTGCCATAAAGGGATGGCGTTGGTATCCTGCAATGCCCGGTAGAATCCCGTATAATATGGCCCCATATTGACCGTGAAATTGGTCTGTCCTGTTGTGCCAACGGCCATCGTCGTCCATGGATAATCTGGGTTCACCAGTATTGGCGTAGTCAACAATTCGTAGTTCTGTGGATTTTTCGGGTTGATGATGGTGATTAAAAGTTGATTCGTTCCCGTAGGGGTGACGGTCAAAATGGGAGGGCCGTTTGGATCCATGATCTTGGGCCGAATCATGCTGGAACTCGAAGCAACCCTCATTTTGGATGTGAGGGTTGGCGCATTGGCTGCCTCATAGGCGGCAGCCGCCGCTGCGTAATCAAAATTTAAGTCATTCAATAAGTAGAAGCCATTCATCTGCCAGACTGGCTGGCCGTTTACATCGCCAGGCATTGGCGGCCAGTTGGGGTGTTGCAACGAGAAGAATGTGCCGACCGCACCATTGCGGGGCAGCGCATTGGTTGGAAGTTGTGGGGTAACAGAAAGACCTCCCAAGAAGGCTTCCAACTGTGCGTCGTTCAACTCCAAGAGCGACCACATATCGGTGGAGTTCATGGAAATCGGTTCATATTGCACTGTCCCCACAGAACCGAGGGTCATGCCGAATAATGGTCCTTGCTCTGAATTAACTGTTGAAGTCAGCCCCGCTCCATTTCCCACCGCGGCCACGCTCAACAAGCACACAAAAAACAATGTGCGAGTCAAAGTGCAGACTGCTTTACGATGAAAATCTCCTTGGCCATTTAATATTTTCATAATCCCAAAAGCCCAGCTTATTTCTGTTTTTATTCCCTACAAAAATACTTAAACGGTTTTACGCTCTTTACCAAAAATTGCAAAGATATTTTTTGTGCCGTTTTTGAAACATTCTTATAAACAAGTTCCCTGATGAGTTTTAAGCACTTGTCTGGCCGACTATGGTTACGCAACCACAAAACATTCAAAATATTTGGTGTGGCTCAGCCGATGGCGGTCAAGTTGGCGGTGTTCAATGCCACCGCGACAATTTGATAAATCAAACCGGGTCAGGAATGTCACGCTTGGCATTCACAAGCAATTTGCGAGGCAGGCGAACAATTCGTTCATCTGGGCCACAACCAGCCGTAGGCGGCAAATTGGGGGTGGCCGCATCCGTGATGTCGATGCCGATCACGGCAAAGTCGCCGCCTTCGAGTTCCCAGATGTCAGGACATCCGCGACAACCAACACTTTGAGCGCCATTGGCGTGGGGGTCTTGACCGATACGACGGAGAAATTCGAGGGAAGTATTCATATTGTCACGACAATTAGGGAAGTCCGGTAACAATGCAAGAAGAAAATACCAGCTATAGCTGGTTTAGATTTGGCATCGTTATCGGCTACGCTGCTAATTGTGGCAGCGTATCCCGCAAATCGTAAATCACTTGGCCAGGCTATTCGCAATTACCGTAAGAAAGCAAAAATAACCCAGGAGCGATTAGGCGAATTGGCGGATTTGAACCCGAAATATATCGGCGAAGTTGAACGCATGGAGAAAACCATTTCGGTTGATGCGCTGACTCGCATTGCCGCTGCACTCAAGGTTCGTTTGCGTGATTTGGTGCGTGATGTTTGAAGGTTTTCCCCACAGCAGATATTCACCCAAGCGCTGATGTGTTAGAATTACCGCATGGGAATTTGGGAATGGATTTCACAAAACTGGTTCAATTTTTCAAGCACTGTCGGCATCATCGGCAGTTTGTGGTTTGCGGCTGTCACGCTCCATTCTGATACCGAAACTCGACGCGTTGCCAATCTACTCACCATCACTGCCAATCACCGTGAGGTTTGGAAAGAATTCTTCGGCAAGCCGGAATTGGCTCGTGTCATCGAACCTTTGGCGGATGTATCGAAACAGCCAGTCACGCCCGCAGAAGAATTTTTCGTGAACCTGATCATTTCGCATACAAGCAGTGTGTATGAAGCGCTCAAGGATGAACTCTTGGTAAAACAAGAAAACTTGCGTCGGGATGTGAAGGCATTTTTCTCACTGCCAGTGCCAAACGCAGTTTGGAGTTCCACCAAACTGCTGCAAAATCAAGATTTTGCAGCCTTTATTGATTCTTCGTTGACGTAGTAGCCACTAAATCATAAAAACTCGCTCGAATAAGACTGACCTATGGAGGTCAATTCAGGAAGTTGCCAAGGGTGTGGAGTGAATGCAAAAATACGGACGAAAAAGACACATTTTCAATAGCCAAATTTGAATGATGAAAATCAATAGGGCAAAATGGCAGCAGACAATAATCTTTTTTGACATACGGAATTTCAGCGAACATCGCTCGCGCTTGGCGGAGATAAAACACGCTTCACTTCTAACGAACTTCGTGCAGGACATTTTGAACAACGCTGTTGAGCTTGTTGAGGCCTGGCAAAAAGAATTTAAAACGAACCTTAACCCCATTTTGAACCATACTGGTGACGGCTTCGTCCTCATTCTTCGCGGTGAAAAAAATCCACTCTTGGGATTCCTGTGGATGAGCGAGTTTCGCGAGCAAGTTGCATTGAAAATAAAAGTATATGAAAAACGAATAGACGAATTGTTTCCAAAGAATCCGCCCAAGAAGCTAGGTTTTGGAATTGGAGCACATTATGGCTTAGCCGTGCCTTTTCGATTTAAGAATTTTGGAAATACCGCAGATCGGGAAGGCTTCATTGGTAGCGCCTTAAACATTGCGAGCCGTGTCGAGCAATGCACCAAGGATCACGTCCAAAATGTGCTTTTTACCGGTGCCCTTTTAAATAAAGTTCTTAAAATCATACCGAAGGCGCACCAATATAAATTTGGATCATTTTGGATTCCGCTCGGACGACACCGACTTCGAGGTTTTGAGAAACCATATTTCCTGTTTGGCCTCAAATTAAGATTCCATCAGGCTTGGAAGGCGGCAGCAATTGTGTTCCCAACTCATTTTGCATAAAATTTGTCAGTGATAAGCATATTGTGCCTTTTTATTGGCCTGACCATCGGAACAGCGGCAGGACGGCAACTGCTGCTCAGGCAGAACATGGGCGAAGCACTGGTGGCGAACACGCTGGACAGACTGCACGGTCTCCATGTGCTGATCAATAATGTCACCCTACCAACGGAAAATGGAACAACACAAATTGACCATATTCTGATAACGGAAGGCGGGGTGTTTATCATTGAAACGAAGCATTATGCCGGATGGATTCTGGGTAATCCCCGTGATGCCAAGTGGACACAGGTGATATATCAGGTGAAAAATCGGTTTCAGAATCCGTTGTTACAAAACTACGGCCACGTCAAAACCGTGCAATCGCTGTTCAAATTGCCGGAGAGCGTATTTACCGGTCTGGTGGTATTCACTGGCAGTGCTGAATTAAGAACCGATCTTGGGCCAAATACGATTCTGCTAGATCAACTGCTCGGATTCATCGAGCAGCGACGGGGAAAGATTTTGGATGAGCGGCAAATGGCGTATGTGGTGGGGAGGATTGAAATGAAGCGTCTGAGGCGGTCAACAGAAACGGACGAATATCATGTGAACTACGTTCGGAGCAAAATCAGTCAGCGGGGCTGAATTATGGACATTTGACATACATTTAAGCGTGTAAAAGCCAACACAACACTCTGGCGATGATTTTCAGTCGGTAGGAAATGTGGAGTCCAAGTGTAATATTTCCTTTAGCACCTGCCAATGATGCTCAGTAGGGCAGACAAAGCCGTATTCCCACTTTCGCACCGTCCGAACCGAAACCCCAGCCTTTTGCGCCACTTCCGGCTGAGTCAGGTTGGCCTCGATACGCTTCAAAAGTAGGTGGTCACCCAAAGTTTTGACATTGACGGGAATCAGCTTCCGGCGACTATATTTCTCCTTGGAATCGTCGTATTTAACCGTTACGGAACGCTGTGCAATACCCAACAGTTGACCCAACCGCCGTTGGCGCTTGCAGTTCCGCTGTCGCGGTTCACGTCGCGAGTCGGCGGTGGCTCAGCTTTTTTCGTTAGGCCGATATGATTACCCGCACAC
>Ga0208506_1000487_pt1 | contig 12435 bp, 8 predicted proteins | sample CryBogCBH29Jul08_FD_184616 | JGI IMG/M metagenome (GOLD analysis project Ga0208506, IMG submission 184616) | Freshwater microbial communities from Crystal Bog, Wisconsin, USA - CBH29Jul08 (SPAdes) | ecosystem: Environmental > Aquatic > Freshwater > Lake | place: Crystal Bog, Wisconsin, USA... | reverse complement strand
AAATATGGGTCTTGCCAAAAAACTTTAATTGTCATAAAACAGCTAATCAAAAAAATCTTGTACCGCTATTGTTTCTGGCTTTATTTCCTTAAAGGTTTTTCCTTTATTTGAATAAATTCCTATGAGATACTTAATGTAATCTTTAAAATCATAATCAACTTGTGGCATTACAGGGTTAAAATATGTTGCAGGAAACACTATCGCACGCCTATTGTAAATCGAGTTTTTCTCTACCAAATTTTCTCCTAATGATAACATCAAGACTATACGCTGATCAGGAATTCGTATGGTTTTTGCTTTGCTCTTGCCAATATTCGCAATTTTACGCCCTAATTTTTTGTACCAAGAATTGTCTTTTTGGTACATCTTAGAATATTTATTAACAGCCATGTCTAGAGTATCAATAAAAATCTGATTGCCTTTTTTGCTTCCCACTACAGCATTAGTCATTATTGGTATTTTTGACCATCGATTAGCTGGTTCAAGCGCAGAAAAGAAATCGTAATTATAAACCAACGGATCAAGACTCTTCTCGCATTTTATATCCGCATCTAAAAAAATCCCACCATATTTATATAAAATCAAAAACTCTAAAATATCTTTTTGCCCAGTAATATGACCATGCTTTTCATACTCTTGATATAGAGATTGATATTGAGGGTTAATTGCTAAAATATCTTTGATATCTTTATTCGTCCATAATCTATAATCAAATCCAGGGCTAGTAGCCTTACATGTACTCGCATACTGTTCATACAAAGCAGGAAATGGTTTTGTTCCAATCCATATTTGATGAATGATTTTAGGAATTAAAGGTGTATCAGACCTATTTAAAACTCTGATATTAGCATTATAAAGATCTCTGTAGAATTTCAAAAAAAGCTCAGATCTATCACCATCCCTCAGCATAAGATCGTAACGACCTTTCTCTGAGATCCCCATGGACTGATCGAAATCAACACTCCCTATTGTTGACGCAAACGAAAAACTAGCACAGAAGAAAACTACCAGATATAAAAATCTAAGCGTATAGCTGATCGTCATCCGGCGTATCAATGTCAACATCTGCATCGGTGTTCTTATCATCAGCTGTCTGTGCTTTTTTGGACATTTCTCTAGCATAAAAACCTGTTCCAGCTGGTATCAATTTACCAACTATCACATTTTCCTTCAAACCAGACAATATGTCAACCTTGCCAGCAACCGCAGCTTCCGTAAGAACCTTAGTAGTTTCCTGGAATGAAGCAGCGGAAATAAATGACCTTGTTTGCAAGGAAGCTTTTGTAATACCCTGAAGTATAGGTATCGCTGTGGCTGTTTTATAACCTTCTGCTATCGCCTTCTGATTGATAATTTCAAACTCTTGTTTATCAAGCTGTTCTCCTTCAAGTAATGTTGTTTCTCCTGAGTCTTGAACCTCAACTTTTTGCAGCATTTGTCTTAGAACCACTTCGATGTGTTTATCGTCTATTTTCACGCCTTGTATTCTATAAACCTGTTGCACTTCTGCAATCATGTACTTAGCCAACGCCTCAACTCCCATTACCTTCAAGATGTCTTGTAGAACAGGGTTACCATCGACGAGTAAATCACCTTTTCTCAAACGATCGCCCTCGTTCACGAATATATGCTTACCTTTAGGCAATAAATACTCAACTGGCTCAATAGATTCATCATCAGGCTTAATGATGATTCTGCGTTTCGATTTATAGTCAGAACCGAAATAAACAGTTCCATCTATTTCATTGATCACAGCATGATCCTTAGGTTTTCTTGCTTCAAATAATTCAGCAACCCTTGGAAGACCACCAGTAATATCACGAGTTTTACTAGATTCTCTAGGAATACGAGCAATAATATCACCAGGGAATACTTTAGCTCCATCTTCAACATTTAGTATTACGCCTATCGGTAAGAAATATCTAGCCTCCAAACCATTAGTAAGCACCATCATATCTCCGTTAGTATCTTCGAGCACAAGTCTTGGCCTTAAATCAGCACCTTTTGTCTTTTGCTTCCAATCAACTATAACTTTATTAGATATACCGGTATCTTCATCCATAACTTCTCTTATTGAAATACCTTCTATCAAATCTTTATAGACCATAATACCTGGTTGTTCGTTGATAATAGGTATAGTATAAGGATCCCACTCAGCAATAACATCGCCTTTTTTCACCTTGTCACCTACATCAAAGAACACTACAGCACCGTAAGGTATTTTTACCTTGGATCTTTCATTGTCTTTCTCATCACAGAATACAACTTCACAATTTTTACTCATGATGATTTTCTGACCGCTTGTATTAGTTACAAAATTTCTGTTATAGAATCTTAAAACAGAATCTTGTGCAGCTTGAACGCTTGACACTTCAACGCCTTTAGTAGCGGCACCACCAATATGGAAAGTATTCATTGTTAGCTGAGTACCAGGTTCACCGATCGATTGAGCAGCTATCACACCTACAGCATCCCCAACACTCACCAAATGTCCTGTTGCTAAATCACGACCGTAACATTTAGCACAAACACCATGTTTGAGTCCACAAGTCAACACAGATCTAATCATAATTGACCCTATACCAGCAGATTCAATTTTATCTACCGCATCTTCATCAATTAATTCACCTTGCCCTACAATCAATTCTCCTGTGATAGGGTGTTTTACATCTACGCATGACACTCTACCTAAAATACTCTCAGATATAGGTACGGTAATTTCACCGCCTTCAATAATCGCAGTCACAACAAGACCCATCGAAGTTCCGCAATCTTCTTCTTGTATTATTAAATCCTGAGAAACGTCTACTAATCTTCTTGTCAAATAACCAGAGTTCGCTGTTTTCAAAGCTGTATCAGCAAGTCCTTTACGAGTACCGTGAGTAGAGTTAAAATACTCCAACACGCTCAGACCCTCCTTAAAGTTAGATTTAATAGGATTCTCGAGAAACTCACCAGAAGGCTTAACAATCAGCCCCCTCATACCAGCTAATTGCCTGATCTGAGATACAGAACCTCTAGCACCAGAATGAGCCATCATATAAATTGAGTTGATGCCACGCTGCTTATTATCAGCATGTTGAGTATCTAAAGCAGAGATCTCTTTCATCATATCTTCTGCAACTTTATTTGTACAATTAGACCACTCATCAGTGACTTTGTTATATTTCTCACCTGTAGTAATCAAACCATCCATATATTGTTTTTCAAACTCCTCAACCCTTGAATTTGCAGCCTCTAAATGCGCAACTTTTGTGCTAGGAACGATGATATCATCTTTACCAAACGAAATTCCTGATTTTGAAGCGTACTTGAAACCTAAAGCCATCAATTTATCACAGAATATCACGGTAGCTTTCTGACCACAGTAACGGAATATCACATCAATAACATGAGAGATATCTTTACTTGTCATAAGCTTATTAATGAGCTCTATGCTAATGTTTTTATTCTTAGGAAGCAGCTCAGCAATCATCAAACGTCCTGGAGTTGTAGTAGTTAGCTTAGTAACTTCAGCTCCGTTAGCATCAACATGCACCATCCTACATTTAATTCTAGTGTGCAGATTAATAGTATTTTCCTCAAGGGCATGCTTTACTTCATCTATATTGATAAACGCCCTGCCTTCACCTTTTTCTCCTTCTAGCTCTAGCGTCATATAATAGATACCAAGAACTATATCCTGAGAAGGAGTAATAATAGGCTTACCGTTAGCAGCACTCAAGATGTTATTTGTAGACATCATAAGCACTCTGGACTCAATTTGCGCTTCTATTGAAAGAGGCAAATGGACAGCCATAGTATCACCGTCAAAGTCGGCGTTGAATGGAGCACAAACTAAAGGATGCAACTGTATTGCTTTACCTTCAATCAATAATGGCTCGAATGCCTGTATACCCAATCTATGCAATGTAGGAGCACGGTTCAATAGCACTGGATGCTCACGGATTACTTCCTCTAGGATATCCCACACTTCAGGTCTTTCCATTTCGACCATCTTCTTTGCTGCCTTAAGCGTAGTAGCTATACCATACATCTCAAGCTTTGAGTAAACGAATGGCTTAAACAATTCAAGAGCCATTCTCTTAGGCAATCCACACTGATGTAATTTTAGATTTGGACCAACAACGATCACGGAACGACCAGAGTAATCCACCCTCTTACCAAGCAAGTTTTGTCTGAATCTACCTGTCTTGCCCTTAAGCATATCGCTCAATGATTTGAACGGACGCTTATTAGCATTTTTTACAGCCCTTCCCCTTCTGCCATTATCAAATAAAGCATCCACAGATTCCTGAAGCATTCTTTTTTCGTTTCTGATAATAATATCAGGAGCCCTAAGCTCTATTAGCCTTTTTAGCCTGTTATTCCTATTGATAACCCTACGATACAACTCGTTAAGATCAGAAGCCGCAAACCTTCCACCGTCTAGCATAACGAGCGGCCTGAGTTCTGGTGGTAATACAGGAATCACGTTCATCACCATCCATTCCGGTTTATTTCCTGATTCTATAAAGCTCTCCACTAGCTTCAATCTTTTTACTATTTTCTTTTTCTTAGCATCTGAATTAGTAGTAACAAGCTCAGCTCTCATCGAAGTTTTTAGCTTTTTGAGATCAAGCGCCTTAAGCAAGACTTCAACTGCCTCTGCCCCTATTTCAGCTTTAAAATTACCCTCTCCAAACTCATCAAGTGATTTTTGATATTTATCCTCGTTCATCAACTCACCAACAGTAAGCATTGTCATGCCTGGGTCGGTTACTACATAAGATTCGAAATATAAGATTTTCTCAAGATCCTTGATAGAGATATCTAGAATAGTGCTAATCCTTGATGGAAGAGATTTCAAAAACCAAATATGAACAACTGGTGAAGCAAGATCTATATGCCCCATTCTTTCACGTCTAACTTTAGCAGTAGTTACTTCTACGCCACACTTCTCGCAGATCACTCCACGATATTTCATTCTTTTATACTTGCCGCACAAGCACTCATAATCACTAACAGGACCAAAAATCCTTGCACAAAATAGCCCCTCTTTCTCCGGTTTGAAAGTACGGTAGTTAATTGTTTCAGGCTTTTTTACTTCCCCATATGACCACGACCTAATCACATCGGAACTTGCTATAGATATCCTAAGCGAATCAAAATCGAGTTCATTACCTTGGTAAAAGAAATTACTTTTTGTCATATTAAAAACCCACACTAACTATTTAGTTAAATTTTCTAACTCTATATTCAAACAGAGCGAACGAAGCTCTTTTATCATCACATTAAATGACTCAGGAGTACCAGATTCGAAGTTACTATCGCCCCTTACGATAGATTCAAAAATCTTGACACGACCAACTACGTCATCTGACTTGACAGTCAGCATCTCCTGTAATGTGTAAGCAGCACCATAAGCTTGCAATGCCCAGCATTCCATCTCACCAAATCGCTGTCCACCCAAATGCGCTTTACCACCAAGAGGCTGTTGAGTCACTAGGCTATAAGGACCCGTAGATCTAGCATGAATCTTATCATCAACTAGATGATGAAGTTTTAGCATGTAAATATAGCCTACAGTAATATCCCTATCAAAATACTCTCCTGTTGTCCCATCAATCAAAGGAACCTGACCAGAAGATTTAACCCCTCCCATTTCGAGCATTTTATTGATATCTTCTACTTTAGCGCCATCAAATACAGGTGTAGCAAAATAAATACCCTTAGATAACTTTCTTGCTAGTTCCAATATTTCATCATTTTTTGCAGAGTTTATAATAGCAAGAATTTGTGGGTTCTCGTCATAAATTCTAAGCATAAACTCCTTCAAAGTCTTGGCATTTTCTTCAGCACGCAACATCGATTCTATTTTCTTCCCGAGAGCAACAGAAGCCCAACCTAAGTGAGTTTCAAGAATCTGACCAACGTTCATCCTGGAAGGAATACCAAGAGAATTGAGGATAATGTCCACAACTGTTCCGTCTTCAAGGTAAGGCATATCCTCCTCAGGGACAATTTTCGAGATCACACCTTTGTTACCATGTCTACCCGCCATTTTATCACCAGGCTGAAGTTTATGCTTCATAGCGATAAAGATTTTCACTTCCTTCAACACTCCTTGATGTAAATCATCCCCAGACTGTACTTTTTCTATTTTATTACCATATCTCTCAGTAATAGCTTTAATAGAAAACTCAGATTTATCTTTCAGAGATGCAACATGTTGCATCTTATCAGCGTTATCAATTACAACATGCCATAATTGATCTCTAGATAACGATTCAAGCACCGCAGCAGTAAGCTTAGAACCAGATTTAACACCTTTAGGCCCACTAGTTACAACTTCATTCTCTAATAAAGACCTTAGGCTGGAATAAACAAACTCATTAATGATATTGATTTCATCATTTTTATCTTTAGTCAGACTTTGTATTTGGTCTTTTTCTAAAGTAAGTGCACGCTGATCTTTCTCAATTCCTCTTCTAGAAAAGACTCGAACATCAACAACCGTACCAGTAACCCCTGGCGGCACATGCATAGAACTATCTTTTACATCAGCAGCTTTTTCACCAAAAATTGCCTTCAACAATTTTTCTTCTGGAGTCATTGGAGATTCACTTTTTGGAGTCACCTTGCCTACAAGAATATCTCCTGGCTTCACCTCAGCTCCTTTATAAACAATACCAGTTTCATCCAAACATCTTAAATTTTCTTCACTGACATTGGGTATATCCCTAGTAATTTCTTCAGGGCCAAGCTTGGTATCTCTAGCACTGACAGTAAATTCTTCTATATGTATAGATGTAAATACATCGTCCTTAACTATACGCTCTGATATAATGATCGAATCTTCGAAGTTATAACCCTTCCAAGGCATAAAAGCCACAAGAACGTTTCTTCCAAGAGCCAAATCACCCCTATCGGTACTAGGACCATCAGCTATAACGTCTCCTCTCTGAACCTTATCGCCAACTTTTACTAAAGGCTTTTGATTCAGACAAGTATTGTAGTTTGAGCGACGAAACTTCTCTAGATTATAAATATTGACCTCTGGAGTACCTAAACTAGCATGCTCAGACCGCACTACTATTCTAGTACTATCCACTTTACTCACAACGCCTTCACGAAGAGCTGTTATAGTAGCGCCAGAATCTGAGGCTACGACATCTTCTATACCTGTACCAACAAATGGCGCTTCCGTGGCAATGAGAGGAACTGCTTGACGTTGCATGTTTGATCCCATAAGAGCTCTGCTCGCATCATCATTCTCAAGAAATGGTATGAGCGCAGTCGCAATAGATACTAACTGCATAGGAGTAACATCCATAAAGTCGATATTTGTAGCATCAGACATTATAAATTCACCACTCTTTCTAGAACTGACTAGAGTATCAACAAACCTACCTTCTTTTGTCAGATTTGCATTAGCTTGAGCAATGATATGATCTTTTTCTTCAACAGCAGAAAGATATACCACTTCATTAGTTACGCAGCCATCCACAACCTTTCTATATGGGCTCTCTATAAAGCCATATTTATTTATTTGCGCAAACGAAGCAAGACTGTTAATCAAACCTATGTTTTGACCCTCTGGTGTTTCAATAGGACAGATTCTACCATAATGACTGGTGTGAACGTCACGAACATCCATACCAGCTCTATCTCTGGTTAAGCCTCCGGGGCCTAATGCAGAAAGCCTTCTCTTATGAGTAATCTCTGATAATGGATTGGTTTGATCCATAAATTGAGAAAACTGAGAAGTACCAAAAAACTCCTTAACGACACTCACAAGCAATTTGGAGTTTATGAGGTCATTTGGCATTATAGTATCAACATCCATAGCCCCCATACGCTCTAATATTGTTCTTTCTAGACGAACAAAAGCTAACCTGAATTGATTTTCGACCAGCTCACCAACAGACCTAATCCTTCTGTTTCCTAGGTGATCAATATCATCAATCTCACCTATCCCATCCTTTAGATCTACAAGGTATTTGACGATATTCATTATATCTTCTTTAAGTAAAGTAGTATTTTCTTCTGGAGTATCTAACCCCAGCTTAGCATTTAATTTAATTCTACCAACTACCGACAAATCATATCTTGCGCTATCGAAGAATAGCGAATTAAACAATGCTTCTGAAGCTTCATAAGTAGTAGGCTCTCCAGGTCTAACAATCCTGAATATATCCATCAAAGCTTCTTCTCTTGTTTGGTTCTTATCAGCTTTTAGACTGTTTCTGATGTAAGGACCTGTATTGTAGGTGTTTATATCTAATAATTCTAGTTGCTTTACTTTACTTCCAGACTCGATTTGCTCGATCATGTTCAAAGTAAGCTCATCTCCTACTTTCAGAGATAGATCGGAATTAACATCCAAATCTTTTGCAACAAACCTACCTACCAACTCCTCAGAAGACAATAAAATCTCTTTTAGGCCATCTTCTTTTAGCTTTTTAATTGTTCTTTTATTTAACCTAGTATCCTTTTTAGCTATAATTTTGCCAGTCTCAGCATCTATCAGATCTTTAGATAATCTAAAAGACCTGGTTTCATCAGGATTAAAAGGAGCAGACCACCCCTTAGCGGTTTTTGACACAGTGATTTTACTATAAAAGAAATCATATATATCCTGAGTCTCTAGGCCAATTGCCCTTAACAAAGTACCAACCAACAACTTCCTTCTTTTATCGATTCTAAAATAGAGCAAATCTTTTGCATCAAATTCAAAGTCTAGCCAAGAACCTCTATATGGTATGACTCGTGCTAAATATAGTAGTTTTCCAGAAGAATGATTTTTTCCTTTATCGTGATCAAAGAAAACACCAGGAGAACGATGCATCTGAGAAACTATAACTCTTTCAACTCCATTTATTACAAAGGTAGCGTTGTCAGTCATCAATGGAACGTCGCCCATGTAAACTTCTTGCTCCTTGATTCCCTTCACATCTTTTGTTCCAAGATCAGGATCAGTCTCCCAAAGAACTAACTTCAGAGTAGCTTTAAGAGGAGCGACATAACTCGTACCCCTTTGTTTAGATTCATCAACGTCATATTTTGGCTTATCAAACTTATAACTAGAAAATTCAAGAGTGCAAGTGCCAGCATAATCACTAATAGGGAAGACAGAGTTAAACACACCCTGTAACTCACTATTCTTCCTTTCCTGAGGAAGCGTATCTATCTGAAGAAATTTCCTATAAGACTCCTTTTGAATCTCAATGAGATTAGGTATCTTGGCAACGTGAGGAATTTTACTAAAACTTCTTCTCTTTATATTACGAACAAATAAATCAGTAAACATGCGCAGGTCTCCCACAAAAAAAATTAAAGCTAACTTGTAATTACAGCCAAAATGGACTGGTATAGATAGAAAAAACTATTTTATTTCTACTTTCGCGCCCGCAGCTTCTAATTGAGCCTTAATCTTTGCAGCTTCATCTTTTGAAACGCCTTCTTTAATGACTTTAGGAGCAGCATCTACTAGATCCTTAGCTTCTTTTAAGCCAAGCGCGCTATTGATAGCCCTAACTTCTTTAATAACGTTGATCTTAGATTCACCAGCCGCAGCCAAAACAACAGTAAATTCTGTTTTTTCTTCAACAACAGCAGCCGCAGCACCACCACCAACAGCAGCCATAGCTACCGGAGCAGCAGATACTCCCCATTTTTCTTCTAACATTTTAGAAAGCTCGGAAGCCTCGATTACTGTCAAAGAAGATAAATCATCAACCATTTTTTCTAATTTAGCCATTTTATCACCTCGTTAAATTAATAAATAAATTACTCACCTTTACCCAATGAATACGCAGAAACTACTCTCGCAAGATTACCAGCTGGAGCAGTTAACACAGACGCCAAAGATGTAGCAGGTGTCTGCAACAAAGCAATAAGCTTTGCTCGTAACTCGTCTAATGAAGGCATCTTTGATAGGGTTTTAATACCTTCAGGATTGATCTCGGCACCATACACAAAGCCTTTAATCAATTTCAACGCCTCATTCTCACTAACAAATTTCACCAAAACTTTTGCCACAGCTATAGGATCGTTAGATAAAATCACAGCTGTAGGACCACTAAAAACAGAATCTAACCTAGCGAATTCAGTATCTCTAAGTGCTATCTTCATCAATTTGTTCTTCACAACAACAAACTTTACGCCAACATTAAATAGCTCAGATCTTAAATCTGTCATTTGCTTAACACTTAAACCGTGATAATGCGTTACAATTAAGGAACTATACTCAGAGAAATCCTGAGTCAAATCCTTTACAACATTTATTTTTTCTTCTCTCAACATTTTTCAACCAATATTATTTCAGAATAGAGGCAAGATCGACCCTTAAAGCCGGATTCATTGTAGAGGTAACAAATACACCTTTTACATAAGAACCCTTACTAGCAGCAGGCTTCTCTTTTATCACTGCGCTAACCAAAGCGCCCACATTACCCATTAAAGAGTCCGATGTAAAGCTTAATTTTCCTACACCAGCATGAATTATACCAGCTTTCTCAATTCTAAACTTCACTTGACCAGCTTTTACCTGTTTTATCGCCTTCTCAATATCCATAGTAACCGTACCCAATTTTGGATTCGGCATCAGACCTTTTGTACCGAGAATTTTTGCAACCGCACTAATTTTAGGCATCACATCAGGAGTAGCTATACATATATCAAAATTAATTTTTTCAGCTTTTATGTCTTCTATTATATCGTCAAGACCAACTATGTCTGCACCAGCATTTCTTGCTTTCTCAACGTTATCTCCCTTAACCAAAGCAGCAACTCGTATTTTTTTACCAGTACCATTAGGCATCTGAGCTACACCCCTAACCAATTGGTCGGATTTTGCGGCATCAACACCCAATTTCATGACAACTTCTAAAGTTTCATCAAACTTCGTCAATTGGTTAGCTTGCAACAAAGCTATGGCCTCATCTAGCTTATAAACCTTAAGAGAATCAACAAGAGCCCTAACCTTTTTAATTCTTTTACCACCTTTTTCTACTATCTTATTAGACATATATATAAATCCTTTGAATTACTTAACCTGTATCCCCATAGACTCAGCGGAACCCTTCACCATTTCCATCACAGCTTCTACAGTATGAGCATTTGTATCCTTTATTTTTATAGCAGCTATTTCCCTAACCTTATCTAAACTTAGCGTACCTACATAAGGACCTTTCCTTGTTTCAGATGAACCTTTTTGAACATTTGCAAATTTCTTGATATAATAAGAAACTGGAGATGTTTTTGTAATAAAATCAAAGCTCCTATCAGCATATATTGTTAGCACAACCGGAACCGGACTACCAGGCTCAAAAGCCTTAGTGCGATCATTAAACTGCTTGCAAAACTCAGGTATATTAACACCACGAGGACCAAGAGCAGTACCAACAGGAGGAGCTGGAGTAGCCTTCCCTGCGATAATATTTAAACTAACTGAAGCCTGTACCTTTTTCTTTGACATATTTATACTTTTGTTACTTGTTCAAATTCTAAATCAAGAGGAGTTGCTCTACCAAATATCACAACAGAAACCTTTAGTCTTTTCTTCGATTCTTCAACATCTTCAACAGTACCCAAGAACGATTCAAAAGGACCATCTTTTATTTTGACAGAATCACCTATTTTAAACACAGAAGCCTGAGTCCTAGCTATAGCACTGTTCTGTATTTGCTCCATAATAACCTGAACTTCCCTCTCGGAAACTTCCTGTGGCCTACCACTAGCACCTAAAAACCCACCAACTTTAGGTATATTCTTAATGGCATGCCAGAGATTGTCATTCATATCCATTTTTATTAAAATGTATCCAGGCAAAAACTTTCTCTCTACACTTACTTTTTTACCTTTTTTAATCTCCAAAACCTTTTCTACTGGTACAATAATCTCACCAATATATTCCTGGAGATTCTCCTTTATAGCCTTCTCCTGTATAGAAGTAGCGATTCTCTTCTCCTGGCCTGATAAAGATTGTAATATATACCACTTCATAACTTATATAATCCCCAAAAATCAAAATCTAATATTCGACACAAAATTCACAAAACGAAATATCAAAAAATCAGACAAGACAAATAATACAGAAAAAATTACCACAACAACCAAAACAACACCCGTAGAAATTAAAGTCTCTCTTCTAGTCAGCCATGTCACTTTGGACAACTCTTGCTTGACCTCATAAAAAAATCTCAATAATTTCTTCATCTTTACTAACCAAACTTGGCAGGAGCGAGAGGAATCGAACCCCCAACCTCCGGTTTTGGAGACCGGCGCTCTACCAATTGAGCTACACTCCTATCATAAAAGTACTTTTTAATCAAGGAATTTATTTTATTTCAAAATTTTAGAGACGACACCAGCGCCGACAGTTCTACCGCCTTCACGTATAGCAAATCTCAATCCTTCGTCCATAGCTATAGGTGATATCAACTTCACCAC
>Ga0208506_1000485_pt1 | contig 12448 bp, 14 predicted proteins | sample CryBogCBH29Jul08_FD_184616 | JGI IMG/M metagenome (GOLD analysis project Ga0208506, IMG submission 184616) | Freshwater microbial communities from Crystal Bog, Wisconsin, USA - CBH29Jul08 (SPAdes) | ecosystem: Environmental > Aquatic > Freshwater > Lake | place: Crystal Bog, Wisconsin, USA... | reverse complement strand
GGTCCCATTCCGAACCCGGAAGCTAAGCCTCTCAGCGTCGATGGTACTGCAAGGGGGACCTTGTGGGAGAGTAGATCGCCGCCGGACATCATTTATAAAAGCGCCTGAACTTTGATTAACTTCAAAGAGCAGGCGCTTTTTTGTGCCTATTTACATTTATTAACATCTCATTTCTATTCACAGAGTTTCTATTTCTTAAATTAAATTTTGCAAGCTGGAATTACCTTGCTCATCACATTGAGAGTGAGGAGAGAGATGAAGAGCGCTAAGAGTCAAGAGCAAGTTCTTCGAAATCCACGTAATGAGGTATTCCTTGAGGGAAGAGTAAGTAGTGAGCCAAAGGAACATGAACTACCTAGTGGAGATTTTGTGGTTGAGTTTAGAATCGTCGTAGATCGATCTACCAGGAGAGGTTTAAAACGAGAGGTAGATACATTAGATATCGCGGTCTGGTCGGCTAGGTCGCGCAAACGGGCGCTAGCGCTTGCAGTAGATGATTGGGTATCAATTGACGGTGCTGTGCGTCGTAGATTTTGGAAAGCACCTACAGGACTTGCAAGTCGTTGGCAGGTAGAAGCGAGCCAATTACGCAGGTTATAGGTACCTTTATGCCATGGAACAGAACAATGCTTCGACCACACCGGCAGATGAACTCGCAGAACTTCGAGAATCCATTGCGCTGGTGCAGGTACTAGAACTCAATGATCACAGCAGCGCTTATGAGCAGATTCATATCAAGTTAGAAGAGGCCCTGCGTTCGATTGATGGCAAATAATTATTTATGAAGACCAGACTTGACGCTGAGCTTGTTCGAAGAGGGTTGGCACGCTCTAGAGATCATGCCGCTGATCTCATCGAATCTCGAACAGTTTTAGTGAGCGGAATCCCTGCTAGTAAGCCCGCATCTCAAGTCGATGCAGAGACATCTATCGTTATTCAAGGAGAGCGAGATGATTTTGTATCTCGTGGCGGACATAAATTAGCTGGAGCTCTTGATCATTTTGCAGAGATAGAAGTAGCAGGAAAGCGTGCACTAGATGCGGGGGCATCTACGGGCGGTTTCACTGATGTACTTTTAAAACGTGGTGCACGAGATGTTGTGGCGGTGGATGTTGGTTATGGCCAGATGGCTTGGGAGTTGCGACAAGATCCACGGGTAATAATTTTAGATCGCACCAATGTTCGACATCTCACCCTTGATCAAGTTGGAGAGGCTGCGCAAATAATTGTTGCAGATCTGAGTTTTATTTCCCTTACCTTGGTATTGCCCGCTCTCGTAAGTGTTTCAACGCCTTCTGCCGATTTTCTAGTAATGGTCAAACCTCAATTTGAGGTTGGTCGAGAGCGCTTAGGCGCTGGAGGCGTTGTAAGAGATCCGGAGTTGCGTCGTAGCGCCGTCCAGGAAGTGGCCGATAGTGCGTACGATATGGGTCTGGGATGTAAAGGAGTGGTCGCAAGTTCACTCCCAGGTCCAGCTGGAAATGTTGAGTACTTTCTCTGGCTCAAGAGAGGAAGCGCTGAGCTTTCAGCGCAGGATCTCAACGCCGCAATTGCAGATGGGCCACAATAATTTAAGGAGGCGGAGGAGTCATGGTTGAGAGCGCTCTTCTCGTCGTTCATCCAACCCGCCCTGAAGCCGTTCTATTCGCCCAGGAGTTGATTGCTGCTCTCGCAGAGGTTGGGATTTCGGCGATCACAAATTATCCTGGCGGAATCTCAGGATCAGCAGATCTCACTGATGGTGCCCAATTCGATATCGCCATTGTTTTAGGCGGAGATGGCACTATTTTGCGAGCTGCTGAATTGGTCTTAGGTAAAAGTATTCCGATTTTAGGAATTAACTTAGGCAATGTTGGATTTTTGGCAGAGATAAACCGCCCTTCAGCGCACAATTTAGCTGCATCAATCTCAAAGAGTGATTATCGCGGTGAAGCCCGCCTATTGCTCTCTCATGAAGTGATACGCGATGGCGAAATCATTGCTCGGGGTTGGGCTCTCAATGAATTTACTATTGAACGAAGTCATGCACAGATGGCCGAGCTCTTTGTGCAAATTGATGATCGTCCCCTCTCTAGATGGGGATGCGATGGAGTTATTTGTGCAACTCCGACCGGATCTACTGCATATGCATTCTCTGCCGGTGGTCCCGTTCTCTGGCCTGAAGTCGAAGCAATCGTTGTATTGCCCCTAGCGGCACATGCTCTTTTCTCTAGACCTATGGTCATCTCACCTGATTCCTCTGTTGTTATTGATATTGAATCTCCAGAGGCGATGATCTCTGCAGATGGCATGCGAAAGACTGCGCTCCTGTCTGGTGATCGTTTGGTTATTAGGAAATCTCCTGAGCGAGTAGAAATTATTCATATTGAATCTGCAACATTTACTGACCGTCTGGTAGCAAAATTCAAGCTTCCCATTGAAGGCTGGCGCGGTGAGTGAAGAGTTCTGCGGTTTAGAAGAAATCACGATCCGCAACCTTGGAGTTATTGAATCTGCTCAGATCGAACTTCAACCTGGTCTCAATGTTCTCACTGGTGAAACCGGTGCGGGTAAGACGATGGTGCTTACTGCGCTCTCACTGATTCTTGGCGGAAAATCTGATGTTGAGAAGGTGCGTACTGGGGCAGATCGCATGGTGGTCTCTGGACGATTCGCTCTTCCACAAGCACTCATATCAGAGGTTGAAGAGCTTGGCGCAGAAGTTGAATCTGGTTCATTACTTATCTCTCGAACTGTTACATCAGATGGAAAGTCACGAATTCAACTTGGGGGAGCGGCGGTAACTGTTGGGAAGGTAGCTGATTTATCCAGCGATCTCGTCGAAGTGCATGCTCAATCTTCAACCAACCGGGTAACTAAACCAGCATTTATTCGCGAGGCTATCGATGGCTTTGGAGAGCATCAAGAGTTGCTTTCTACTTATGTTAAGGCTTTTGAGATCCACCAAGAATTTTCAGATCGAATTCATCAGTTGCGTCTTGACCAGAAGAATCGCGAATCAGAGATTTCTCGTATCACAGAGTTCATGAAAGCCTTCACTGCGGTCAACCCCGAATCCGGGGAAGGCGCGGCCATCGAGAGTGAACTCAATCGACTCAATAGCGTAGATGAATTGCAACAAGCCGTCTCTCAAGCCCTTAATACTCTGGATACAGATGATTATTCAGTCACTACAGCTCTGGTTAATTCTAAGCGTGCGCTCGACCATGTGGCGGGTAAAGACGTCGATTTAGATTTGATCACTCAAGCGCTCGGTGATTCGCTCTACAACTATCAAGAGAACTTAGGTGCTTTGCACCGCTATCTCTCAGCGCTCGATGCTGATCCAGCGCGCTTGGAATATTTGCAAGAGCGAAAGAGCGCGATTAACTCTCTTATAAAAAAGTATGGCGAAGGAAGTGATCGCGAAGTAGCTCTTGAAAATCTGATTATTCGGGCAGCTGAAAGTTCTGCGCGGATTGCAGATCTTGAGGGTGGAGATGATCGCATCATCGAACTAGAGCGAGAACTAGTTAATCTCTTTAAGAATCTTGCATCGAAGGCTCGGGAACTCAGCGCGGCACGATCTAAGACTGCGCTGATCATGCAGCAACAGATCACTGAAGAAGTTCATTCTCTAGCTATGCCACACTCTGCGATCATCATTGATGTGCAGTCAAAAGAACCTGATTCGATTTCCGCTCTCACTATTCATGGTGCGGATGAGATCTCTCTGCTCTTTACAAGCCATGAAGGCGCTGCGCCAGGAATCATCACAAAAGTTGCCAGTGGTGGAGAGCTATCGAGAGTTATGTTGGCCATTGAGGTAGTTCTTGCATCTGTTAACCAAGTTCCTACATATGTTTTTGATGAAGTGGATTCAGGAGTTGGTGGTAAGGCGGCAATTGAAGTGGGTCGTCGTCTGAAGTTACTGGCGGCAGAGGCTCAAGTAATTGTTGTAACTCATCTAGCCCAGGTAGCGGTCTGGGCGGATCATCATCTGGTGGTGCGTAAGAATGAGAGTGGTTTGGTGAGCGTCTCAGATGTAATCGCCCTCACAGAGGCAGAGCGCAGCGTTGAAATTGCGCGCATGCTCTCTGGACAAGAAGATTCAGCGACCGCTCGCGAACACGCTAAGGAGCTGCTCGGGTTGGTTAAGGAAGCGTGATAAGTTAGTGTCCCATGACCAGTACTCATGTGACTAAACATTTATTCGTAACTGGCGGGGTCGCCTCAAGTCTAGGAAAAGGGCTTACAGCCTCAAGTTTGGGTCGCTTACTCTCCTCCCGTGGCCTGCGAGTCACTATGCAAAAGCTTGATCCTTACATCAATGTGGATCCTGGAACTATGAATCCCTTTCAACATGGTGAAGTCTTTGTGACCGATGATGGGGCAGAGACCGATCTCGATGTTGGCCATTATGAGAGATTCCTCAATCGCAATCTTGCTGGCTTTGCAAATGTCACAACTGGGCAGGTTTACTCCAATGTTATCGCCCGTGAACGCCGTGGAGATTATCTCGGTGACACAGTGCAAGTTATTCCGCACATCACCAATGAAATCAAAGAGCGAATTCGCGCTATGGCCGGGCCTGAAGTGGATATTGTCATCACAGAGGTAGGTGGCACGGTTGGCGATATTGAATCGCTTCCATTTTTAGAAGCAGCTCGTCAAATTCGCCAAGATGTGGGCCGCGAAAATGTCTTCTATCTCCATGTTTCATTGGTTCCATACATCGGTCCATCTGGTGAGTTAAAGACCAAGCCAACTCAACATAGCGTGGCTGCATTGCGCTCAATCGGTATTGCACCTGATGCAATCGTAATTCGTTCAGATCGTGAGATTCCTGAATCAGTAAAGCGCAAGATTTCAGCGATGTGCGATGTTGACCTTGAAGCTGTAGTTGCGGCAGTTGATGCCCCAAGTATCTATGACATCCCAAAGGTTCTTTACTCTGAAGGCTTAGATGGTTATGTAGTAAGACGCTTAGGCTTAAATGTCACAGATGTTGTCTGGGGTGAATGGGATACTCTGCTTGAGAAAGTTCACCATCCCGCTCATGAAGTCAGTGTTGCACTCGTTGGAAAATATGTAGACCTTCCAGATGCTTATCTCTCAGTGACTGAAGCGCTTCGATCTGGTGGCTTTGCAAATAATGCTCGAGTAAATATTAAATGGGTACCAAGCGATGAGTGCGAAAGCGATGAAGGCGCTAAGGAACACCTGAGCGGAGTCGATGCAATCTGCGTACCGGGCGGTTTTGGTGTACGCGGTATTAATGGAAAAGTTGGGGCGCTTAAATACGCCCGCGAAAATAAGATCCCTGCTCTCGGTTTATGCCTAGGTTTGCAGTGCATGGTTATTGAAGCAGCCCGAAACTTAGCGGGACTTCCGCTTGCTAACTCAGCTGAGTTCGATGAGAACACTCCAGATCCTGTTATCTCTACTATGGCCAGCCAGGAAGATATTGTCGCTGGAATCGGCGATATGGGCGGAACGATGCGCCTTGGACTCTATCCCGCTGATTTGGCATCTGGTTCATTAGTGGAAAAACTCTATGGAGCCCCACGAATTAATGAACGCCATCGCCATCGTTATGAAGTTAATAACTCCTATCGCGAAGTTATTTCTGCAACGGGCTTGGTTTTCTCAGGACAATCTCCCGATGGGCACCTAGTTGAATTCGTTGAGTTACCGCAATCTGTTCATCCGTTTTATGTAGGAACCCAAGCTCATCCCGAGTTTCTCTCGAGACCAACCCAAGCACACCCACTCTTCGCTGGCTTAATTGCTGCTGCGATTAAGGAAAATGACGCTCGCTAACTCGCAACTGCGCGAGTACCTGAACCATTTAATAGTGGAGCGCGGACTTAGCAAGAACACCATCTCGGCTTATCGACGGGATTTAGAACGGTTTATTGATGAGGGCGAAATCGCAGATCTCACACTGGTTCAGCCAACTGCTGTAGAGCAATTTATTTCACGTTCACGCTCTCGTGGTCTTGCAGAGAGTTCAATTGCAAGAGCGGTAGTTGCGATACGAAATGCAGTTGAATTTACCTGCAAAGAGATAAAATCCCATAACAATATTAAAGATGTTAAACCACCCAAAATAAAGATGCGTCTACCTAAAGCATTAACAATTGCTGAAGTTGATGCGCTTTTAAGCGCTGCTAAATCTCCTGGAAATCCTGATGCACTGCGGGAATCGGCGATCTTAGAACTGCTTTACGGAACTGGTGCACGTATATCTGAAATTGTTTCTCTCAATGTAAACGATGTAATGAAATTTGATGGGGGAGAAGTCTCTTCTTTGCGGATTACTGGTAAGGGCGGCAAAACTCGTATCGTTCCTGTGGGACGTTATGCCAGAGAAGCTCTTGATCAATATCTAGTTCGGGTAAGACCTGCACTGGTGAATAAAGATCGTGAAGCGCTCTTTCTCAACGACAGAGGAGGACGCTTATCTCGCCAGAGTATGTGGACAATTGTGCGAGAGAGCGCAATTCGCGCAAATATCTCAGTGGATGTTTCTCCGCACTCACTTCGCCACTCGTATGCAACTCACCTTCTTGATGGGGGAGCCGACATCCGTGTTGTTCAAGAACTACTTGGCCACTCATCTGTGACAACTACGCAGATTTATACCTTGGTTACGATCGATAAGTTGCGTGACAGTTATGCGAGCGCTCACCCACGAGCGCGTTAATAGATTATGAACGACCGCGTAAGCGTCTTGCGATAATAGATTGATCGCCCTTTGCCTCAAGATCAGCAATGATGATTGCAAGCGATTCTCGAACGATTCGACCGCGATCAACTGCTAGTCCCAAATCTCCACGCAGAGCTAAACGAGCTTGTTCAAGGTCATAAAGTTCTTCTGGAGAGAGATACACCGTGATCTTCTCATCATGTCGTTCACGTCCACTCGGAGACTTATCGAAGGTATTTACTCTCCGGCGCGGAGTGGTTCGAACCGCCTTCTTGTTCGCAGTGCTTTGAATGGGAGCCTGTGGTTGATCCTCAACCGGAGTTGGAGTAACTGAAGGCACAGCGCTCAGAGTTGTGGTCTGACGAAAGAGCTCTTCTGCTCCAGGAAGACTTACACGGCGACTCACTTTGCACCTCCACGAGAGATTAATTCACGGGCTAAACGACGATATGACTGGGCACCAGTAGAACTGCTTGCGTAAGTTGTTACTGGTTCACCCTTTACAGTTGATTCAGAGAAGCGCACGGTGCGCGAAATGATGGTGTCGAGAAGTTCGTCCGGGAACTCTTTATCGATGAGTTCTAGTACATCGCGCGAGTGGCCGGTCTTACGGTCAAACATCGTTGCCAAGATTCCATCGATCACCAAGTTGGGATTGGTATTTTCGCGAATCTTCTCAATGGTCTTCTTTACAAGCGAGAGACCCAGCACGGCAAAGTACTCACACTCCATTGGGATAAGAACTCCATTAGATGCGGTGAGGGCATTGATGGTGAGGGTTCCAAGTGAAGGTGAGCAATCGATCAAGATGTCGTCGTATTGATCGAGTACCGGAGCTAAAATCTTGCGAAGTTTGTGCTCCTTTGCAATCTCTGTGACAAAGGCTGCTTCTGCGGCTGCGAGATCTTCATGACCCCGAACAAAGTCCAAACCCGGAACATTGGATTTCAATATGAAGTTCTGAATACCTGATTGTGGATCGTTGAGTAAGTACCAAATAGAGCCGTACTGCTCTTGGAGTTGTGAAGGCTTGATACCGAGACCTGTTGTCATTGAGGCCTGGGAATCGAAATCTATGAGCAGAACTCTGCGGCCCAATTCAGCAAGCGCTGCGCCGAGATTGATGGTGGTGGTGGTCTTTCCCACGCCACCCTTCTGGTTCACAACAGAGATAACTCGAGCTGACCCTGGTTCTGGAGTACTCACAACAACTGGGAAATCGATGATCTGGCGACCGAGAACGCCTGCGGTTGTGGCGAGCTCCTCATCACGATTTGTCGATTTATCTGCGAGTCGAGAAAGCTTTGAAGTGCTATTTGCCATGTCGCGGACTCTACGGCGGTGCGGTACGCAAGGCAAGCGCGATATGAGTACCTTTCTCCCCATGAGTGATCTAATTGTTGAGGGGAGCGAGAGCGCTTTCTCAGTTCACCTGAGCAATTTTGATGGCCCTTTTGATCTCCTTTTGCAGTTGATCTCCCGCCACAAAATGGATATCACGGAGATCGCACTTGGCGTAGTCACCGATGATTTTATTGCGTATATAAAGGCTTTAGAGGGCTCTGAGCAGGGGTGGGATCTAGATCAGACCACTGAATTCCTAGTTGTAGCCGCGACCCTTCTAGACCTCAAAGCAGCCCGTTTATTGCCAAGTGGTGAGATTGAAGATGAGGGCGATTTAGCACTCCTTGAAGCTCGCGATCTGCTCTTTGCCCGTCTTTTGCAGTACCGAGCATTTAAAGAGATCGCTGCGATTTTCCAGGGTCGAATTGATATCGCTGATAAGAGTTTTCCACGACTGGTTGCTATGGAGAGTCATTTTGCTCAACTACTCCCAGAGGTCCTGATTGGGGTTGGGGCAAATCGCTTCGCCGCCATTGCAGAGCGGGTATTGGCCCCTAAGAGCGCGCCACTACTTTCCATTGACCACATTCATCAACCTTTAGTGAGCGTTATTGAAGAGGCTGCCAAGATCGTTGACTCCTTACGTAAGAGCGGGCGGGCAAGCTTCCGTTCACTCATCGGGGATGCTGACTCAACTTTGGTGGTCGTGGCTAGGTTCCTAGCCCTCCTAGAGCTCTATCGCGAAGGAGCGCTTCGCTTTGAGCAGGTTGTAGCTCTTGGAGAGTTGCAAATAACGTGGGTTGCTGGGGCTGATGATGAGGTTGCGGTCAGCGATGAGTTTGATCGTCCGGTTGAAAGCATCGAAACTAAGACAAAAGAGGAATAAATGTCTGAACTTGAACTGCAAAGATCTTTAGAGGCTATCTTGATGGTGGTCGATGAACCAGTAAATGAACTGATTTTGGCTCAGATCACAGAGGTTCCTACAGAGGTTGTCGCTGCTGCATTGCGTTCGCTCGCCGCTAGTTATGAAGAGCAAGGTAGAGGCTTTCAACTTCGCGAAATTGCCGGCGGTTGGCGTTTCTATAGCCACCCAGATCAAGCTGCATTGGTTGAGAAATTTGTGCTAGATGGGCAACAAACTCGTTTAACCCAAGCTGCTCTTGAGACTTTAGCTGTTATCGCCTATAGACAACCCATTTCAAGGGCTCGTGTATCTGCTATCCGTGGAGTAAATGTTGAGGCGGTCATGAAGACCCTCCTGACTCGTGGGCTAGTAGAGGAGCGGGGAGTGGAGCATGAAACAGGTGCAATTCTTTATGGAACCACCAGTTTCTTCTTAGAGAAAATTGGGGTTCGCGGCATTGAAGATCTGCCTGCGCTAGCGCCATTCTTACCTGATGTTGATGGTCTTGATGAGGTTCTTGCCACCCTTACTGACTAGGGATTTCTTTTCTCTCGACTTTGCCTTTAGACTTCCCATAGATCTCAAAGATCTGCCACGCCCAGATTGGCCGTGATGAGAGGAAACTATGGCGCTAACTCGCCTTCAAAAAGTCTTAGCTGATGCTGGAATTGCCAGCCGTCGTGCAAGTGAACAATTAATTCTAGATGGCCGTGTGAGCGTCGATGGAGTGCAAATAACTGAGCTTGGTAGCAAAGTAGATCCAGAAATCTCTAAAGTGGAGGTTGATGGTGAGTCTATTTCAACGAAAAAAACTAATGTTTACCTTGCATTCCATAAACCAATTGGTGTTTTGTCCACCATGTCTGATCCAGATGGGCGTGCATCGCTTGGGGATTACTTCAAAGATCGCAATGAGCGCCTCTTTCACGTAGGTCGTTTAGACCGTGAAAGCGAAGGTCTCATACTTCTTACTAATGACGGCGATTTAGCGCATAGAGCAACCCACCCTTCATATGGCATGGTCAAGAGATATCTAGTGGAAATTGAGGGAGTTCTTACCCGTGAACAATTAGGGGAGATCAGCCTTGGCGTTCAGCTTGAAGATGGCCTGGCTAGAGCTCTTGAGATAAAGACTTTGCGAGAGATAAATCCCAAGCATTCCTGGGTTGAAATTTCGATTCACGAAGGTCGCTACCACATCGTCCGAAGGATCTTTGAGCACTATGAACTTCCGGTGCTTCGCTTGATTCGAACAGAGTTCGGTCCGATCTCTCTAGCTGAAACCGGGGTGGGGCGATACCGCAAACTTAATGAGGTAGAACTTGGAAACCTATTTAAGGTTTTAAAGTTAAATCGATAAATCTAAATCGGTAATAACCATAAATCGATATTCCTCTCTTTTGACCACTGATCTTTCATTAATAAATCGATATTTGTAAGCGTAGTTTTGCGCTGAATATAGTTTTATCGACTTACTAGATGGCTTAAAGATTGCGTGCGACTTTATGTCGACTTTCGGAATTGCAGTTATATCGACTTACTAATTTAAATATTTAACTTTTAAATGTCTTTTCACTTATTCGATCCTTCAATGTAGTGAGTCAGGGTATCCTCGCCTTATGAGAGTGATAGCTATCCGTGGCGCCACCCAGCTGGTAAGTGATGATCAGAGTGAGATGGCTTCAGCTGTTACTGAATTGCTCTCTGAGATTTTTACTAAGAATGGCTTAGTCAAAGATGATCTAATCTCCATATTTTTCACTGCAACGCAAGATCTGGTCTCTGATTTTCCAGCAGCAGCTGCCCGAAAGCTCGATCTAGGGGATATTCCACTTATCTGTGCTCAAGAGATCCCGGTTCAAGGCTCACTGCCACGTGTTGTTCGAGTGATGATCCACGCTCACTCTGAGTTAAAACACTCAGAGGTTAAGCACCTTTATATGCGCGGAGCTGAGGTTCTTCGCAAGGATATCGCCCAGTAGTGAGCACTTTTAAGCGAGTTAGAGTCGTTGGTTCGGGCTTAATTGGAACATCAATCGCTCTAGGCCTCAAGGTTGCTGGATATGAACTTTCAGTTGAAGATGAAGATCCATCTAACGAGGCGATCGCTCAATCTTTAATCGGACAGGTAGGCGAAGCTCCAGAACCTGAAGTGATTGTCATAGCTACACCGATTTCTACGATCAGTACTCTTATTTTGGAGTATGCACGCAGATACCCTCAATCAAACATCATAGATATAGGCGGTCTTAAGTCTGATGTTTTACAAGAGGTAGAGAAATTTTCAGAGGTTTCTCTGCGTTTCTGCTCTACCCATCCAATGGCAGGCCGCGAAATCTCTGGGGCGTTGGCAGCTCGGGGAGATCTCTTTGAGGGACGAATCTGGATTTACACGCCAACTTCCAACAGTTCAGAGCGCTCAGTGGAGGTTGCATTAGAAGTTATCTCTGCCTTAGGCGGTACCCCCATTGAATTGGGGGCGAAAGAGCACGATCAAGCGATTGCAGGTGTTTCCCATCTGCCACAAATCGTAAGTTCGCTTCTTTCAGCCTCATTGGTCGATCTACCTGATAGCGATATCGCTTTAGCTGGTCAGGGTCTTAAAGATGTATCCCGACTTGCGGCCTCAAACTCAGATCTATGGGCCGACCTGTTACATACAAACCGGGTTGCAGTAGGTGAACTACTCTCCATTCTTTCAAGGAATCTTGACGATTTATCGACATCTCTATTTAACGATGATTTAAGAAAGACTAAAGAGATATTGGAGATTGGCAGAGAGAATCATGCTCGAATTCCTGGGAAGCATGGCGGAAAGAAGCGTGATTACTGGTACCTGCCAATCGTCATTGAAGATAAGCCAGGTCAACTAGCTCGGATATTTGATGCTTGCGCAGCTGTTGGAGCCAACGTAGAAGATCTCACCATTGAACATACGCCAGGGCAAGAAAGTGGTTTAGTTACCTTGGCACTTTCGAGTGCTGATGCAGAGCGAGTATTTACGCAATTGCAAAGTGATGGATGGAAAGTGCACCAACCACGCCAATCAATTGGCTGATCGATTAGAGGCTCTTTGATTAAGCGTTAAGGTACTCATATGTCGACCGTCATTATTGCCATAGATGGTCCCAGTGGATCAGGTAAATCTTCAACTGCGCGCGCAGTAGCCCAAAGAGCTAACTGGCAATATTTAGATACAGGCGCTCTCTATCGAGCTGTCACATGGTTAGCGATTAAAGAAGGTCTCACCGAGCCTGATCTTTTGATAGCTAAATCCCAAGAGCTTGGGATCGAATTCAACGCTGATCCCATTGAACCCCGAATTTTTATCGGTGAGTACGACATCACGGCAGATATTCGTAGCCAGCGAGTCACCGATCAAGTATCAACCTATGCCGCAATGCCTGAAGTTCGCGATTATCTTGTTGAGTTGCAACGCTCCTTCATCGAAGCAGCTCCGCATGGGATTGTGGTTGAAGGGCGAGATATTGGAACAGTGGTTGCTC
>Ga0208506_1000484_pt1 | contig 12454 bp, 12 predicted proteins | sample CryBogCBH29Jul08_FD_184616 | JGI IMG/M metagenome (GOLD analysis project Ga0208506, IMG submission 184616) | Freshwater microbial communities from Crystal Bog, Wisconsin, USA - CBH29Jul08 (SPAdes) | ecosystem: Environmental > Aquatic > Freshwater > Lake | place: Crystal Bog, Wisconsin, USA... | reverse complement strand
CCAACCACTGTTGCGGTCACAGGACCCGCTGCAGCCATTGTTGTTGTGAGGGTCGCCTGCGCGCCGCTTGGGTATTCAAAGATAATGGAAGTTGTCTCGTCGACCTTATCGCTAGTCAGTGTCGCCTTGGCGGATACCTTTTCAGGGAAACCTAAGACTCGAATCGCGAATGAGACCGGGTAGATCCCCAGGTCCAAGAGTGCTCCTCCGCCAAGCTCTGGCTCCCAGAGACGTGGCACGTGAGGCAGATATTGGCTGTGATCGGCGGTGATCAACTTAATTTCACCGAGGGTTCCAGAGCGAATAACGTCAAAGATTGCATCCATGGAGGGAAGGAATTGGGTCCACATCGCCTCAAGAACAAAGAGGTTCTTGCTTGCGGCAAGATCTTTAATCTCTTGGGCTTCGCGAGCGTTAATGGTGAAGGGTTTTTCTAGAAGCACATGTTTTCCAGCATTGAGGGCCAGGAGGGTGTGCTGGTGGTGCCATGGATGCGGGGTCGAAACATAGACGACATCGACTTCGGGGTCATTCACAAGAGCTTCATACCCTTGATGCCTATTAGGAATTCCAAACTTGTCTGCAAACTCATTCGCCTTGGCTAGATCTCGTGCGCCTACCGCCTGAATCGTCATTCCCGCGATTCTAAAATCGTCCGCAACTGCGGTCGCAATGCCGCCCGCACTTAAAAATCCCCAACGTAATCCGCTCATATCCCTAGCGCCTTCTTCCCGAGATCGATTGATGCCCACTTTGCATCTTCAATAGAAATATTGAACTCCGAAACTAAACGATTGTAAGCCGAATCCATAGTTAAAGTGCTCCCTGCTAGCGATCCATTCGAGGTAAGTGTGGCTATTCCTTCTGAAACCTTTACACCAAGGTTACCAATCTTGTATTCGCCATCACTCCCACCAGCAGCAGCCATTGCATCAGTGACCAAGATAATTCTACGAGGCGCGATGTTGAGCATTAATTGCATAGCCGAGCGATTGACATGAACTCCATCCAGAATTATCTCAAAGTAAATATCGGGATTGATTAATAGTGCATTTGTGATAGTACCTTCACGATGATTGAGCTCTGGGAGTCCATTAAACATATGTGTAACAATTGTTGCACCAGCATCGATTGCCCTTAAGGCCTCTGTCTCGGTCGAATTACTATGGCCAAGCGCTACAGCGACTCCCTGATTTCGCAAAAACTCAATTGCGGCGATTGCCCCAGAAAGTTCAGGTGCAATCGTGATCATTTTTATAAAACCCTGGCCAACTTCTAGCAATTCTTTGAGCTCATCGAGCTCTGGTTCGCGCAATAGCGCCGGATCATGAGCTCCACATTTTGCATGCGAGAGATAAGGACCTTCTAAATGAATCCCAGCGATACTTTTATTGAGTGCAAAAGGTATTAAATTTTTAATTTGTTGCTTTAAATTGGCTAAGGGTTCAGTTACCAGACTTGCGATCTGTGTTGTTGTTCCATGGTTTCGATGCGTTTCCAGAGCGTGAAAGATATTTTCAGGATTAGCATCACCAAAGCTATAGCCTCCACCGCCATGTGAATGGATATCAGTGAAGCCGGTAATCATGCGGGGCTGCTTTCTAGGAGATCTAGCGCCATTATTGCGCAACCAATGCTTCCTGCGTTAGCCCCATATTGGGCAATTAAAAATTCTGGTTTTCTCTGGAAGGTGAGGCGTTCTAGAACTATTGCCTCTAACGGCTCTATGAGAGCTGCTCCTGCTTGGGATAATCCACCGCCGAATATGAAGGCCTCGGGAGCCAAGGTTGTAATTAAATCTTCGAGCGCAACGGCGAGATACGCAATTGCTTGCTCCCAGACCTGCCAAGCATGGTCATCACTTCGAATTCTCTTGAGGATTTCTTTTGCAGATACCGAGTACCCAGTTCGTTTTTGGTACTCGCGTGATATGGCGGCAGCGGAAGAGATTGTTTCCAAACAACCCTCGAGGCCGCATACGCAAGGGATATCGTGTCCCACATTGAGATGCCCGATTTCACCGGCATATCCATCGCTGCTTCTAATTTTTCCATCGATAATCAGCGCGGCCGCAATTCCGGTACCAATTGGAATAAAAATTGATTGTTGAAAATTCTTGGCGGCGCCATGGCGAAGTTCTGCTAGTGCGCCAACTCTTACATCATGGCCAAAGGCAACTGGAATTTGAACTTCTTTCGCAACAATTTCTCTGATCGGTAAATCTTTCCACCCTAAGTTTCCAGTCCACCGACTTGTCCCGTTTGCCTCATCCAGAGCACCTGGAACGGCAAATCCCAGGGCTTCAATCTTTTGATTCTTTGATAATTCAGAAACTATCTCTGCAATTGTTCTTGCCGTCTGAACTCCGGAGGAATCCTTTTGTGGAGTTGGAGCTGTTGTAGTTGCAACAACCACTAACTCTTGCGAAACGAGTGATGCCTTGATTGAAGTGCCGCCAACATCCAGAGCAGCGACATATTTCATTTGCACACTTTAGTTGAGTTTTACTGCTTACTCGTTACTTCAAGATAATTGAGCGAGATAAATTGCGAGGGTAGTCAGGATTCATACCTCGCACGCGGGCGAGAGCGATGGCCAAACGTTGCGCCTTGATGAGATGTGCCATGGGATCAAGAGTGCTTGATTCAAATGTTGCACCCGTTTGCGCAATATCCGCAATAAGTTCAGGTTCGATCTGACCAAATGCCCATACCGCGCGACCAGGTTGGGAGATTGATAGAGGACCATGACGGTAATCCATTGCAGGGTAGGCCTCGGCCCAAAATTGAGCTGCTTCACGAGTTTTGAGCGCGGCTTCCGAGGCGAGTCCGATGGTCCAGCCACTTCCAATGTAGGTAATTTCATCCATGGCAGTCAGATCGCCTAAATCTTCGGCGAGCGCAATCTCAGCCTCTAGAGCCAAAGCTTTAAGGTCTGTGCCAAATTGGGTTCTAAGCAAACCAAGCGCCGCGGTCGCCCAACGGGTTTGAACCACTGATTTTTCATCCGCGAAATCCATCACGATGGAATCGGAAGCCAACTCAGTTACCGGTGAACCATGCACCGCCGTCAAAACAAGAGTTGGAACCTTGCGCTTGAGATTGCCGAGGAGCTCGATTGTCTCGGTGGTAGTACCACTTCGGGTGATAGCAACGACTCGATCGTAATTTCGGGTGTAGATGTACTCCGAGGCGGTGAAATAGTGTGATTCGCCCTGGCCTGCCTCTTCACGGAGGCTGGCATAGGCCTGGGACATAAACCATGAGCTTCCACAGCCCACAACGGCAATCCGCTCACCAGCTTTTGGGAGCAGATGAACCACGCTGGAGGCAAAATCAGCGGTCTGACGCCAGATTTCAGGCTGACTGGCGATTTCTCTATCTGCGTGGAACTCAAATTCAGTGCTCATGTCTGCACGGTAAAGGTTCCGCCCCTCTGAAGTCAAGAAAATTTGAGCGTTTTTGACGATTTTCGTCAAATAACAACAAATTTATGCAAAAGTCCTTGACTTCCCGTCCGGAAGGTAGTGAAGTGTGTCCACCGTTAACTCAGAGTTCTCCATGGACAGTTCTGTCACTCGACCCCGTTGTCGCTCTGAATTAACCATCACCCGGACACCGCCGGGCCTACAGGCAAAGGACGTACTACATGAAGAGAATGACGCGCGGAGCGGCAGTTACATCTGCTCTTGCTCTCGCTGTAACCATGGCTGTTGGGATCACCCCATCTCATGCCGCAACAACCCTCACCATGATCGCCGCCGACTACCCTGGCGACGGACATACGCAACAGGCTCAATGGAACGACTTTGCTACACGCTTCCACGCAGCTAACCCAGATATCACCGTCACTGTGACTGTTAAGAGCTGGAACGATATCGATCAATATGTAGCTACTCAGATTGCAAGCGGACAGACACCTGACGTTGTTAATAAGGGTGACTACTCTGCACCTGCAGCTGCTGGTCTGCTTTATCCAGCATCAAAGATCGTATCCCCCTCAACTCTCGCAGATATCCTTCCTGCTTTCCTAAACAACTCAAAGTACAACGGAGTTGTCTACGCTCTTCCTGATCTTGCATCTGCTCGCGCCTTGTTCTACAACAAGGATCTCCTGGCAAAAGCTGGAATCACAAAGCTTCCAACTTCCTGGTCATCACTCACAACTGCGCTTGGAATCATCCATCGTAAGTTGAAGGGTATCTACGGATATGCAGTTCCACTTGGACCTGAGGAAGCACAAGCAGAGTTCAACATCTGGGCCGGCGGTAACGGTGGTTCTTACTATGACTACGCTGCAAAGAAGTGGGTTCTTAACTCTGCTGCAAACGTTGCGACAGCTACATACTTGAAGTCACTCACCTCAAAGGGTTATACCGAGCCAAATCCAGAGAAGTGCGATCGCACAGCATGTGCTCAAGCACTCTTCGCTGCTGGCAAGGCAGTATTCATTAACGGATCTGTATTCCTTGGTAGCTGGTTGAAGGCAAATGGAGGCGCTAATCTCAATGTTGGCACCGGTTCATTCGTTTCAAACACCGGCCACAAGCCAGTCACTCTTGGTGTACAGGATTACTTCACTGCTTACAGCAAGAATGGCAACCAAGCTGCAATTCAAAAGTGGATGGACTTCATCTACCAACCAGCTAACTACGCACAGTTCTTGACCGCTGCAGGTGGATTCATTCCTGCAACCAAGTCAGCTGGCGCAAAGGCTGCATCAGATCCAGCACTTGCTCCATTTATCAAGTTGCTTCCAAATGCCGTCTTCTATCCTGGAGATGTTGCATCATGGAACTCCGTCAAGGGTCAGATTCAACAAGGAATCGGACAGGCTGTTACTGGCGATCCAGCAACAGTTCTCGGTCAGCTTGAAACAGCCGCACTCGCTGCTAAGTAATATCTAGTTAAATATTGGGGGTTCGCTTTAGAGCGAGCCCCCAATATTATTAATAGCAACCTCGTCTTAGTTCCCGAGAATTATTGAATCCAGAAAGCAGGTAACCGTTGACCACCGTTTTTGCGCGAATACGCAAAGGTCCGCTCCCCTGGATCACACCTGCGATAGCAGTCATTTTCTTGATGGTCTTGTATCCCGCTTATACAATGATCAAAACATCGTTTATGAATATCGATGAAACCGGCACTTCTCACGGGTTTACTGGTCTATCAAATTATCGAACTCTCTTTCACAATCCAAACTTGTCCGCGGTCTTAGAGCGCACAGTGATTTGGACCATCACAGTCGTTATAGCAACAGTTTTGATTTCACTTCCCGTAGCTCAAATCTTGCATGCCAAATTCCCTGGTCGCCGCTTTGTTCGTTATGCCCTTATCGTGCCTTGGGCAGCGTCGGTGGTAATGACATCCACCTCTTGGCTCTGGATTCTCAATGGATATTACGGAATTCTTAACCGCATTCTCCTTAGCCTTGGATTAATTCAAGACCAGGTGCAATTCTTGGGTAGTCCAACTCAATCATTTGCTTGGTTAATTGTCGTTGCAATCTTTGTATCAGTTCCATTTACTACATATGTGATTCTTGCAGGGCTTACGACCATCGGTGAGGACATTTTGGAAGCCTCTACGGTTGATGGTGCATCTGGCTGGCAACGTTATCGAAACATCATCTTTCCACTGCTTCGTCCAGCTCTCCTTATCGGAATGGTTATTAACCTCATCAACGTCTTTAACTCGTTCCCCATTATCTGGGTAATGACAACAGGTGGCCCTGGATACTCAACAGATACGACGACTACTTTGGCCTACAAAATTTCATTTAGAAATGCCGATATCGGTCAATCTGCGGCAATGGCTGCGATCAACTTCGGCATCATCCTCCTCTTCATTGTTTTATTCCTTAAAGTATCGCGATGGAGGGAGGATTCATAATGACAACTCTTTTGAAAGCTGCCCCTAAGCGCAAAATCACGGGCCGGAAGATCACACTGACCATCTCTGGATGGACTATCGGGTTGATCTTTCTCGCACCATATATCGAAATGATGATTACCTCTATAAAGTCAAAGTCGGAGATCTTGGCGATTCCGACTACTTATCTGCCACAACATTGGACCTGGTCCAACTACATCACCATTTGGAAGCAGCTTCCATTAGCGCAGTACTTGCGCACAAGTATCGTAGTATCCCTTTCTGCAACTATTCTGGTTCTACTGATTGCTGTACCTGCCGCTTATTATGTAGGTCGTAACAAGTTCAAGGGACGCACCGCTTTTCTCCTATTAGTTCTTGTGACTCAAATGTTTTCCCCTACCTCACTTGTTATCGGTATCTTCCGAGAAGTCATTAGATTCCACCTCGTTAATACCTGGATGGCTCTGATCTTGGTATATGCCGCCTTCAATATGGCCTTCTCCATTTGGATCCTCTCTAGCTTCTTCGCCAGCATCCCATTAGAGATTGAGGAGGCCGCGTGGATCGATGGGGCAAGTCGCATTCAGGCTCTTTGCAGAATCATTCTTCCAATCGCACTACCTGGATTGGTGACGGCATTTATCTTCACCTTCATCTCGGCCTGGAATGAGTTTGTTATTGCGTTAACCATCGAGAGCTCTCCAGCCCACCAACCACTAACCGTCGGACTCGAATCCCTTATCGGTCAGTATCAAGTGCAGTGGCAATACCTATTCGCTGGGTCGCTCATCGCTATCGTCCCAGTCGTTATTCTCTTCGCCATGATTGAAAAGTATCTTGTGAGCGGACTTACAGCGGGTAGTGTGAAGTGAATCGTCAATCCAGACTCAACGCGATCCTTGAACTTTTGGTTCGTCAGGGGAGTCTGGAAGTTGATGAGGCAGCGCTCTCACTTCATGTCTCCTCCGCAACTATTCGTAGAGATTTCGACACTCTGGCTGAACAACAGCTTCTGAATAGAACTCATGGAGGAGCAGTTGCTACTGGCGGTTCCTTTAAACTTCCTCTTACCTACAAAATTGCTCGTCAGGAAGATGCCAAGAAACGAATTGCAGCGGTAGCTGCAAAGATGGTGGAGCGTCATCAAGTTGTGGGCCTTAATGGTGGAACTACGACTACTGAAATCGCAAGAATGTTAGCGAGTTCTCCAACTTTTGCCCCGGGTTCTGTTGGAGATCCACCGGGTTTAACGGTAGTAACCAATGCTCTTAATATCGCTACAGAATTGACCGTGCGTCACCAGATAAAAATTGTCGTAACAGGTGGAGTTGCAAGACCCCAGTCTTATGAATTAACGGGTCCGTATGCAGAACAAGTTCTAAATGATGTTGTCATCGATATAGCCTTCGTTGGAGTTGAAGGGCTGGATCCACATGTGGGAGCTACCGCCCGCCACGAAGATGAGGCTCGGGTCAATCAGCAAATAGCTGCAAGAGCGGCAAGAGTTGTCATCGTCACCGACTCCTCAAAATTCGAACGACGCGCCTTTGCCATGATTCGAACTCCAGATCAGATAGACACCATCATCACTGATGATGGAATTTCCGATAAAGCAACCGCGATCCTAGAGAGCGCTGGTGTAAAAATTGTCATCGCTTGATATCGTAAGAAAAGCGCAACAAGATGGAAAAGGTGTTGGGGCTTTCAATGTGATTCTGCTAGAACACGCGGAGGCGATTATTTCTGGAGCGCAGAGCGCTGGCCTCCCAGTGATACTGCAGATAAGTGAGAACGCAATTAAGTACCACGGCGCGCTTGAACCAATCTCTTTAGCGACGCTGGCTTGTGCTACAGCTGCGAGTATTCCAACTTCGGTTCACCTAGATCATGCCGAGGATACCGAATTAATCAGGCGAGCACTTGATCTCGGTTTCGACAGCATCATGTTCGATGGGTCAAAGTTGGAGTTCAATGAAAATATCAGGGTATCCAAAGAGATGGTGGCCCTCGCTCATTCATATGGGGCAACCATTGAGGTAGAGCTAGGTGAAATCGGCGGCAAGGACGGGGTGCATGCACCAGGAGTTCGTACTGACCCAAGCGAGGCAAAAGCCTTTGCGCAGGAGACTGGGGTGGATTTGCTTGCGGTTGCAGTCGGTTCCTCGCATGCGATGACAAGTCGCGATGCACAGCTAGATTTTGATTTGATCACGACGATAAAAGAGGTTGTTCCAGTTCCATTGGTTCTACATGGCTCCTCGGGGGTTAGTGATCCGGATTTACAGAGCGCCGTCCGTGCGGGTATGCACAAAATCAATATTGCAACTCACCTAAATCACGTATTTTCTAATTCAATTAGATCCACTTTGGCTAGCGACCCAAAGATGGTCGATCCAAGAAAATATATTGGTGGCGCCAGAAATGAAGTAGCTGCCGAGATTTCCAGACTGCTCAAACTGCTCAACTTGGAATAGTCTTGCCGGCGTGAAGCAGAGCCCCGACGCGATCGTTATTGGCGCGGGAATCGTGGGAGCAACCACCGCGCTGGCTCTTACTCGTGCCGGATTTCGAACTCTGGTCATCGATCGAGGAAATCTAGCCAATGGCACGACGAGTGCCGGCGAAGGAAATATTCTCGTTAGTGATAAAGGCCCTGGCGCTGAACTTGATCTAGCCCTGCGTTCTCGTGATGGCTGGTTTGAGATAGCAGAAGAGATCGGCAACAGCTTTGAGCTAGAAGCTAAAGGTGGCGTTGTGGTTGCCCGTAGTGACGCTGGAGTAAAGGGTCTTCGAGATTTAACTTCTAAACAGCGCTCGGCGGGAGTAGAAGCTCAAGACGTTTCCGCAGCTGAACTTCGCCATCTAGAGCCGCATCTTTCGCATGCTATTACCGAAGGTGCTTATTACCCTCAAGATTCACAGTGCCAACCGATGTTAGCGACAGCACATGTTCTCAAGACAGTAGCCAACAACGGTGGTGACTTTCTCCCCGGTACTACTGTCACAAAAATCAAACATTCGCACGGAAGAGTTGAAGGAATCGAAACTCCCGACGGGTTTATTAGCGCACCAATTGTCATTAATGCTGCCGGAACGTGGGCGGGGGAAATCGCTGAACTTGCAGGAAGTTCGCTTCCAATTGCACCTAGACGAGGATTTATTCTCGTTTCAGTTCCCACCAGAAAACTTATATTCCATAAGGTTTATGATGCCGAGTACGTAGCGAATGTAGCTAGCGGTTCTGCCGATTTACAATCAAGTTCAGTTGTAGAAGGAACCCAAAGCGGAACAATCTTGATTGGGGCTTCACGCGAGAGAGTAGGTTTCAAAGAGGGTATCGATTACTCGGTCCTGCGCATATTGGCCAGGCAGGCGATTGAACTCTTTCCAATACTTGCCGAACTACAATTACTTCGCGTTTATCGTGGCTTTAGACCTTACGCGCCAGATCACCTCCCAGTGATCGGCGAAGATAGTGAAATCAAGGGACTTTGGCATAACGCAGGGCACGAGGGAGCGGGAATAGGCCTCGCGCCAGCTAGCGCACAACTTATTGTTGAATCAATCAGGGGAATTCCGACATTTATGGATGCGGCCGCTTTCTCTCCTTCTCGTTTTTCAAAGGAAGTAGTTGCATGATTCATTTCTATTTTGAAGGTGAACTGCTTGAAGCTCGTGAAGGTCAATCTCTCGCTGCCGCTCTCGTCCAGAACCAGGAAAGAATCACTCGATTAACGCGGATTAAATCCACACCACGCGGACTCTTCTGTGGAATTGGAAGTTGCTTTGATTGTTTACTTTCAATTAATGGCGTAATGAATCAACGAAGTTGCATCACCGAAGTTCAAGAGGGAATGGTGGTGCAGATCCAAAATGGAAATTAAGCATCAGGTAATTGTCGTTGGTGCAGGACCGGCGGGGCTTAATGCTGCAAAATATGCGGCGAATGCGGGATGCGATGTTGCTCTTATCGATTCTGGAAAGAGATTAGGGGGTCAGTATTGGCGCCACTCAGGAGTTGATGAACTAGATAGAAAACTCCACCATAATTTTGATGCTGGTTCGCTCTTGATGGACGCGGTCCGAGCTAATCCCCACATCACCATCTATTCAGATACATCTATCTGGAGCGCTTCAATCGTCGATAACCAAATAGTGCTGCGAACAAAGAGCGGAGTTTTTCTCACAGAACGATTGATATTGGCGACCGGAGCTTATGATCGCGTAATTCCCTTTCCAGGATGGGATATTCCTGGAGTCATGACAGCCGGAGCTGCACAAGCGTTGCTTAAAGGCAGTGGTGTGTTGGCGGGTGAGCGAATAATGATTGCGGGTACTGGGCCATTTTTACTACCTGTTGCAGCGAGTTTGGCCTCGGAAGGCTCCCGCATAGTGCGGATTTCTGAGGCTTCTGGAGTACTTGCTTGGTTACCACAACTTCATGTACTTCTTCGCAATCCGAGCAAGATTCTGGAAGCCATCTCATATTTTTCAATCCTTCGTCGAAATGGTGTGAGCATTCGCAATCGAGAGGCAGTAGTGGCTGCAAGAGCGAATGAGTCAGGCGTGCTCGAGTCGGTCACCGTGGCGAAAATTGATTCGAATTTTAAAATACTTTCAACCCACGAAATTGAATGTGATGTTGCAGCTATTTCGTGGGGATTTTCAACCGACATCGCTCTCGCCTCCTCTCTTGGTCTCAAAGCCAGCGCTGCGAAAGATGGTTCGCTTTTCATATCAACCGATGAAGATCAACTCGCCTCCACAAAGGAGAAGAGTTACAAGATTTTTGCGGCAGGTGAGTTAACGGGCGTAGGCGGATCTGATCTAGCCCTCATTGAAGGTGCAATCGCGGGATTAGCCGCTGCTTCTGCAAAGAGCGATAAACGAAGATTGTTTAAGGTGCGTAAAAAGTTGCGCAGGTTTGCTGGCTCCTTACATCATGTTTACCGGGTTCCTCTTGGATGGAAGGAATGGTTGACCCCCGAGACGGTTATCTGTCGCTGCGAGGAGGTTGATTACGGAACGATTGTTCATGCTAAAAATCAGCTAAGCGCGACTGATGCTCGAACCGTCAAATTGATGACGCGCTGCGGTATGGGAATGTGCCAAGGCAAGATGTGTTCAAGAAATATTTCGGATCTGCTCGGAAGTAGTGATGGCGATCGGATTCGAGGTAGCGAACGTCCAATAATCACACCCATAACCCTTGGAGAACTTGCACAAGAGGGATTATTGTGACGCCATGACGAAACCGTGGCATGGAATTATTACCGCAACAGCAACACCATTTACCGCAAACCTTGAGGTCGATTACGACAAGTATGCAGAACATGTGAAATGGCTAGCTGCTAACGGAACCCATGGAGTAGTCCCGAATGGTTCTTTGGGTGAGTATCAAGTTCTCACTTCTGAGGAGCGCGGAAAGATTCTTGAAACAGCGATTGCAGCAGCCCCTGCTGGTTTTAACGTTGTCGCTGGAGTAGGCGCTTACGGAGCAAGTGAGTCGCGCCGTTGGGCCGAACATGCCGCAGAACACGGGGCCGGGGCTGTGATGCTTCTTCCACCTAATGCCTACCGCGCAAATGATGATGAGGTCGTTGCCCACTATAAAGAGGTTGCCAAGGTGGGAATTCCCATCGTTGCGTACAACAACCCATTTGATACAAAGGTGGATCTCGTCCCAGAACTGGTTGCTCGAATTGCCGATGAGGTTCCTGAAGTTGTTGCTATTAAGGAATTTTCTGGTGATGTAAAACGTGTGTGGCAGATCCATCAACGCGCTCCACGAATCGAGGTTTTGGTCGGCGCAGATGATGTGCTCCTCGAACTGTCGACGGCGGGAGTTGTTGGCTGGATTGCTGGCTTCCCTAATGCAATGCCAGCGGAATCCCTCGAGCTCTACAACCTTGTTACCTCTGGCAAGTATGCGCAGGCCGCACCAATGTATGCAGCCGTGCACGATCTCTTCAATTGGGATTCGCGCAAAGAATTTATTCAAGCGATCAAATTAGCGATGGATATTCTTGGCCGTTATGGTGGAGCTACGCGTCTTCCGCGCTTACCGCTCCCTGCATCCGACGAGGCAAAATTGCGTGCAGATGTTGCTCGAGCAGTAGCCTTCTTCAAGAATCGTTAACATGTCGATTGTACGATCAGTTAGAACGGTCGAGTCACATACCGAAGGTATGCCGACTCGAGTTGTAATTGATGGTGTTGGAGAAATTCCTGGAAATACCGCTTTCGAAAAACGTGCCTATTTCATGGAGCATATGGATCACATCCGCCAATGGTTGATGTTTGAACCACGCGGACATGGCGCAATGAGCGGGGCCATCTTGCAAAAGAGCACACGTTCCGATGCTGATGTCGGCGTGGTTTATATCGAAGTTTCTGGATGTCTTCCCATGTGTGGTCACGGAACCATCGGCGTCGCGACAGTCCTGATCGAGAAGCAACTTGTCCCAGTTGTAGAGCCAATTACAACTGTTCGCCTAGATACCCCTGCCGGTTTAGTTGTTGTAGATGTTGCTGTTTCTGGCGGCAAGGCAACTGCGGTCACGATTACCAATGTGCCCTCA
>Ga0208506_1000483_pt1 | contig 12463 bp, 1 predicted proteins | sample CryBogCBH29Jul08_FD_184616 | JGI IMG/M metagenome (GOLD analysis project Ga0208506, IMG submission 184616) | Freshwater microbial communities from Crystal Bog, Wisconsin, USA - CBH29Jul08 (SPAdes) | ecosystem: Environmental > Aquatic > Freshwater > Lake | place: Crystal Bog, Wisconsin, USA... | reverse complement strand
AATTTGTCTAAATGCTTTTTCAAAAGTTGCACTTGCAGTTTTATAATCAGATTTAATTTCATTTCTAAAAGTAGCAATAGAAGGAATAAAATCAGGAGTATCAACGCCAACTTCAACTGCAATTTTTAATAATATCTCTCCTTCAATGTTATGTAAGGTAGATAATAAATCAATTTCTTTATTTGCTTTGAAATCTATTGAAAAATTCTCCCAATTATTATAATCATCTTGCAGATGCCATTTCTTAATATAAAAATAAACGTCTTGATATGATTTATATTCAGCTAAAATAGCGTCATTGACTTCTTTAACAAGTCGCATCAAATATTTTGGCGAAATTATATCATTCATAATTTAAGCTACATTATTACTTTAAAAACCTAATGTGCCGGATGTTAGCGTTAGCGCATCCGGAACTCCCAATAATTCGCCGTTTGTAGCGGACTTCATATTGCTGAAGATGATGACTGAACCATCGCTCATGAAGCTACGGCTGACGCTCCATACATGCCCTCACAGCCAATAAAAATTGTCAGAACCAGAATTTTTAGGATTTTACTGATTTTTGAGATCATGCATTTTTAAATTTTCTTTTTGAGAATCAAACATATCTTATGGAACAAAAATAACTAATTGATTTGGAACCTCAAAAAAGCTTATCAAAAAATTGTTGTGCCGGATGTAAGCGATAGCACATCCGGCACTCCCACTAAAACGCCATTTGAAAAGTATTGTTATCCTACCCAAAATGAGCCAAAATGTGCCTTTCAGTCCATCAGTCCCCCTTTAGGGGATAGGGGTAACAACGCATCCGGAACGTCCAAATAATAAGGTTTGTAGCGGACTTCATTTTATTGAAGCTCAAAAAAATGCACCTGCCATTATTACCCCAACTGGTTAAATAAAAGTTCTCAAAAATCTTTATAATCCATTAAATCCAGGTTCAAACATTTTTCCATGGCATGACAAAAACTGTCCTGCCACAGTACAAAAAGTGTCATACCATGTAAAATAAATTTGGGCAAATCAAAATTCGATGCCAATTTGCAAGGTTATTTTGGTGTGCAGGCTGAAAAAATAAAATAAACCGGCTTGCAGATCAACATATTGTCAAAAATATTAAGCCCCATCAATGGGGTGCAATGTGGCGTATGGGGCATTGCAGCATCAAATGTAATATACAATATTCATCCTGAAAGCCACTGTATTCAATATACAGCAATATTTTAATCAAGTATCAATCTGCCCATGCCACACCACACTTGTCACGCTGAGAGCTGTGATCATGAAGGAAATGAAGACAACATGATGTTAGGTTCCACTGGATTTTTCAACGACTTGTCGTGGCATCCTCATTACAAACGAGTTTGAGTGGCTACTTCCCATCCTTCGGTTTTATATTCTGTTTTTCGCTAAAATCCACTACTACCTCCCAGCCTGCCTTAAGCGTCACGGCCTCAAAATGGGGGAACACCCATTCAGGCTGCACTTTGTCCAATAGGTCACCGGTGTCCCATTGACCATTTCCGTTTTTATCGGCTATAATGCTGAACGAGTATTTCCCTGGCTTAAGGTATTTTATCACGGCCATAGTATCGGATATTCTCTTTTGGTACACAGAGTCTTTTTCGAGTTCTACCCTCAAAAGATACATCGTATCATTGTATTTTGCCGGAATATGAATTTTAAGCGTGCCATAATCATCTTCTTCCATCGTCCGGAATACATACTTGGACGGTAGCAATTCCTTACCGGCCGAATCGCTTGCAAATCCCTTAGCCAGTTTTAATTTGTACAATTTATTTTCACGCCATTTTGTCCTGATTTTGTATACTTCACGCGTCACAGTATCAGTCTCAATGAATGTCTGAACCGGATATTCGATGCCTGACGAATCAATATACAAATTTATTTTTTCTTTTTTTATCATGGGGGCTCGTGTGAAAATCAATTTTACCGGATTGTTGTTGGCTATATCAAAACTACGTTTTGTGACATTGCTGGTATCTACCTGCACGGTATAAGACAAAGTCGTGTCCTGGGATTTTTGGGGTTTTACCCGTCCGAAACCTTTTTGCTTCGAAGTATCGGAAACAGTCTTTTTCTTAAGTGAGTCGGATTTTGTGATTTTTGAAGTTGAATCCTGTGGCTGTATATTCGAACCGGTATCTATTTTTTCTTCAAACAAACGCAACAAAATTGTTTCGAATGTAGAATCTTTAGGCGTATGTGGCGCAACCACTGAATCGTTGAAGGCAATTTTTTCGCCAATGCCATCATATATCAAATTGGAAGTACTCTCCTTCAACGCATATATTCTGAATTTCTTATCAGGCAGACCCCTGAAAAGGAAATTACCTTTATTATCAATTTTTACAGAATACCTGGGTTTTTTGCGTATCACATCACTGTCTTTCGCATTTGCAACATACAGTTCTACCGTTCCGGTTGTATCGGTTTTCCCGGTTTTGGCATCAATAACGTGGCCTGCCAGTTGCAACGTATCAAAATACGAACCGGTACTGAAGATATAGGTATATTTCCTGAATGGGTTTCCCTCGTGCAGATCTTTGATGGCCTTTCCAAACCGTATCCTGTAGGTCGTGTTTGAGTCGAGCAGCGAATCGATAAGTTTCACTGTTACATGCTTGTTCAGACCAATCACAGAGGGCGGAATGGGTAAAATCGGGGATATTTCTACTTCGGTAGAGGCGTCACTTACCGTGATGTATTCATCAAAATTCATCACAATCTTCGTCACTCTTGTGTTCAGCAATGAGTCTTTAGGTTCAATTTCTACCAGCTTGGGCGGGATTTTGTCTTTCAGTCCACCGGTAGGATGCGTAATGTTTGCGCATCCCCAAAGTGTAAACAGCAACAACCAGGAAAATATCCGGATATTTTTGGATTTCATTAGTTGTCAAAATTAATGAAATAAAACCTTTGCTCTTTCAGGTCAGCAACAGCCTTGCGATATTATTGGGCATTAGCCAAAAAAGAAAATGGCGAAGCCCGCAAGCCCCGCCATTTTCTTTTAAAAATTATATTCGGTTATTGCTTCATAATCAGCAATTTGCCATTGTACATTACGCCGTCACTCAAGACTTTGATCATGTAAGTCCCGGCAGCAAGATTGTTGAAGTTGAAGTTCACACGCTCAATGTTGCTGTCAGTAATTATTCTGCGCTCAATAACTTTTCCATATACATCCATGATTTCTATTTCTGTTTTCTGAGCCACAACCGGCAACTCAACCGTGAATGACCCGGTGTTAGGGTTCGGATACACAACCACATCACCGGCATTAGCCACAGGCACCTGCTGCACAAAGAGAATCGAGTCGCACTGATGCTCGGTTAATACCATTATGTTGGTCGCAGTAGTGAAAATACCACAGACATTGCTTATAGTGTAGTGAACCGTCACATTGCCGGGAGCATTCACAGCATAAAGTTGCGCACTATCGGCAGAAGCATTCTCAACTTTTGCCAATGTAGTATCGCTCGAAGTCCAAACACCGCCGGTTGGCGTGCCATGCATAACATCAGTAGTATCTCTGTGTCCCACACAAACAAACTCTCTGTCTGTTATACTTATAGACGATGGCGTATCAGCAACAGTTACCAACATGGTCGCTACAGCAGGCGTGCATCCGTAAATGGTAACTGTATAGTTTACATCGCCAGTACGTCCGCCAAGCAAACCTTTCACGGTACTGCCTGAAACATTCAATATTGACGTGCTGTCAGTAGACCATACACCACCACCAATGGTCGAGTTCAAAGAATAAGGCAGATTGACGCATATAGATGTACTGCCACCTGAAGTTCCCGCTCCAATCACAGAAATTGTACCTGCATCCGGCATCGCTTTCACATATATGCTTTGTGTGGCATAGGCTGTATTACAGCTGTTAGTTACAGCATAAACAATCGTATCAAGACCGGTAGCAATACCGTTTACTATCCCACCAGAACTGACGTGAGCCAGCAATGTGTCGGTACTTCTCCAAACGCCACCTGCAATACCGTCTGTCAGTGTAATTGAGGAACCGTAGCAAACTGAATCCGACCCTGCTATTGTACCAGCATTAGCCAAAGGCTTCACCTTAACTGCGTACCGGGCCGTCGCTGTGCCACAGTAGTTTGTAACTGCATAGTGGATGGTGTCTATACCGCTCATTATGCCGGTTACAACGCCGGTTGCACCAATAGTTGCGATACTGCCGATTGAGCTACTCCATACGCCACCACTTGTTGTATCGGAAAGCGAAGTAGTCGCACCCACGCAAACACTGTCGGTACCGGTTATGTTGCCGGCATGAGGCGAAGGCATCACGATAACATTTAATGTTGCTGTGGCTGACCCGCAATACATGGACGTGACTGTGTATAAAACAGTATCCAATCCGGCTGTTACACCATGAACATTGCCCAGAGTATCTACAGAGCCGTGCCCGTTGCTGGTGTGCCATGTCCCGCCGGTAGAGGTAGCTGCGAGCGATATTGCAGTACCCGGACACAAAGAATCGGTAGTTGCAGCCAAAATAGTCCCGGCTACCGGTAATGAATTGATTGTCACAGCAAAATAAGTAACCGCAGTACCACACATATTTGATACAGCATATAGAACAGAATCTACACCGGCACTTACACCTGAAACCACACCACCGGTCACGGTCGCATTACTATTTGAGGTGCTCCACGCACCGCCGGTCAATGTTTCTGTCAGTGTATCATGACTCAATTGGCATACCATAGATGCGCCGGTAATAATCCCGGCATCGGGCAGTGGATTAACTGTGAAGGATGTTGTAGCCGGAGTTCCGCAACCGGTCGAATAGGTTATCGTCACCAAACCGCTATCTACTCCGCTGATAACACCGGTACTGTCGCCTATGGAAATGCTGGTGGCAGTACCCAGGTCGCTGGTACTCCAATTACCGCCTGTGGTACTGTTGTAAAGCGTGTCAGTCATTCCCTGACAAACATGATCGCTCCCGGTTATTGTCGATGGAACGCCAAGAATTGTAACAAGTTTTTCAGTAAATGCGGTTCCGCAACTTGTTGTCAACGTATATTTAATTGAATCTGTGCCAACACTTAATCCGGTTACAACGCCTGATGCATTAACTGAAGCTGTGCTATAAACGGAACTCCACACACCGCCGCTCACAGAATCGGTAAGGGTATCAATTCCCGAAACACAAACGGTGTTATGTCCGGCTATGATACTTACAGCAGGCAATGGGTTAACAGTTAATGAATGGTGCGCTGAACCTGTACCACAGCCATTTGTCAAAAGGTAGTTGATGGTAGTAACACCTGCACGAATGCCAGTCACATCACCAGAAGAATCAACGGTCGCAATCGTCGTATCGGCGCTTTTCCAGGTTCCGGCGCTGCCACCGGCAGCATCAGTTAATGTTATCACAGATCCAAGACAAACAGAGTGGCTGCCGGTGATTACACCAGCATTGGGGAATGGATTGATCGTCAATACTTTAGCTACAGAACACCCGCCTGTATAAAGTGTATATACTACAGTATCTGTTCCGCCTCCGGCGCCTGTCACTACACCTGTAGTACTACCTACGGTAGCCATGCTGGTATTAAGGCTTGTCCAATAACCACCGGCAGTACTGTCTGATATTGTTATTGTGCTATATTGGCAAAGTGTATTTCCGCCAGAAATAGCAACCGGCAACGGATCAACTGTGATGCCTACCGACGATGGTACACCACAACCCGTTGAATAGTAAATTGTTGCATTGCCAGCTCCAATCGCAGTAACCACACCGGTCGATACATTTACCGTTGCAACACCGGAAGCGCTTGAACTCCATGATCCGGCATAAATAGAATCGGCCAAAGTAGTAGTGCCACCTATACATATGGAATCAATACCCGTGATAGTTGAAGTTGGTGCAGAAATAACACGAATCACATTGGTTACAGGAGCGCCACAACCTGTTGTGTACACTAAAGTATCCCAACCGGCAACAATGCCATTTACAATACCTGTAAATGAATCAATAGTCGCATTACCATTGGTACTTGTCCAGTGTCCTCCAGGAATAGCATCAGACAAAGTTAATGTACCTAGAACACATATAGTGGAATCAAAGCCCGAAATAGCTGTTGGAACACAGTTCACAGTAAATGATTTGGTGCTGATACCACAGGCTGTAGTATAAGATATCATCGTAACACCACATCCAACACCACTTACTACGCCATAAGTATCAACAGTAGCTATTGCCGATGAAGCGCTGTTCCATGATCCTCCGGTAACTCCACCCGAAAGTGAAGTCGAAGTGCCTGAACAAATACTGATTGTTCCTGCTATCGATGATGGATAACCATTAACTGTAAGAACAATTGTTGCCGGAGATCCGCAACCGTTATTATAAGTTATGGTTGTATTTCCCACTGTGTCTCCGGTCACAACTCCAATGCTGTCGATGGTTGCGACAGTTGTTGAACTACTTGTCCATGACCCGCCTGTCGAACTATTGGACAATGTTGTTACACCAGCGATACACACGGTTGCAGTGCCGGTAATAGATGCCGGAGATGCGTTGACAGAAACCGTTAAGGTAGCCGGTATCGTACAGCCGGTGTTGTATGTAATAAGCACTGTACCCTGACTTATACCTGTTACAACACCTGCAGCGTTCACTGTGGCGACTAAAGAGTCTCCTGTGTTCCATGTACCGCCAATCGCTGTTTCAGCAAGGGTAGTTCCGGCACCGACACAAACAATAGGTGTGCCTGTTATCGGAGCTATTGTACCACTTACTGTTACCGAAATTGTTGTGGCCGCCCCGCAAAGGCTGGAATAGCTAATAATTGCTGCTCCACCAGAATTGCCCGTGACGTGTCCAAATGAATCTACACTGGCTACTGTCGCATTGCTCGAACTCCATGTGCCGCCGGTAGCAATGTCGGTCATTGTAGCTATCTCTCCAACGCACAACATGGTTAAACCTGAAATCGGACCCGGAGCACCATTCACGCTTACAGAAATCGTTGCCGGAGTGGAACATCCATTATTGTAGCTGATTGTTGCAATGCCTTGTGTCACGCCGGAAACGTGACCGTTGGAATCTACTGTAGCAGTGCCTGATGCACCGGTTGTCCACCAACCACCGGTTGATTCAGACAATGTAGTTATGCCACCAACGCAAACAGAAGCCAGTCCCGTAATAGAAGGTATCACACCACTCACAGTCACTATCGCTGTTGTTTGCGCGCCACAACCATTCATATATGTTATTGTAGTATTGCCACCCAAAATGCCAGTCACAACACCAGAATTGCTAATTGTAGCTACTGCCGTATCACTGCTTACCCAGGTGCCACCTGTTGCTGTATTGCCCAGGGTAGTTGTTGCTCCCGCGCATACAGCAAGTGTACCTGTAACAGCTGCAGGTGCCCCATTTACTGATACCAACAGTGTTGCACCCGCAAGACATCCATTTGAATAGGTAATCTCTGTAGTTCCCTGAGCAATGCCTGTAACAGTACCTGTAGCATTAACAGTGGCAATTGAAGTTGCTCCACTGGACCACGAACCACCAGTAGAAGCATCGGCAAGGGTAATTGAAGAACCTGCACAAACGCTGTCGCCACCTGTTATCGCAGCCGGGCTGGCATTTACTGTTATTGTCTGAACGGCTGCAGTACCGCAACCATTGGAATAAGTGATTGTTGACGTGCCCTGAGTGCTACCGGTCAATAAGCCGGTTGTGCCGATGGTGGCAACCGATGTTGAACCGCTGGACCACGTACCACCTGTTGAAGCATTGGTCAATGTCGTAGTATCACCTGTACAGATTACAAAAATACCTGAAATAGCTGCCGGAACAGCATTGACAGTAAATGATACTGACGCCGGAGTGCCGCAACCATTATTATAGACAATTGTCGCAATGCCCTGAGTTACACCGGTTACAACGCCTGAAGCGTTTACAGTAGCAATTCCTGTAGATGAACTGCTCCACAAACCACCGGTTGAAGAATCTGCCAGGGAAACATTAGCGCCCACGCACTCAAAATCTGTGCCGGTGATCGATGCAGGCACTGCATTTACTGTTATTGTCGTTGTAGCTGGGGTGCCGCAGCCATTATTATAGGTTATGGTCGCAATTCCTTGTGCCACACCTGTCATAACGCCAACGGAGTCTATTGTAGCTACCGAGGTGTTGCTGCTGGACCATGTGCCGCCTGTGGATGCATCGGAAAGAGTAGAACCCGATCCAACGCAAACAACCATTGTTCCTGTTATAGAAGCCGGTACTGCATTTACTGTGAAGGAAACAGATACCGGTGTTCCACAACTATTATTGTATACAATTGTGGTTACACCCTGAGAAATACCAGTTACATCACCGATAGCATTAACAGTTGCCACACCAGTTGACGAGCTGCTCCAAGTTCCACCTGTTGAAGAATCGGACAAAGAAGCAGTTGAGCCAACACAAACAAAATCCGTACCGGCAATAGCAACCGGATTTGCATTTACCGTAACAGAAATGGTGGCTGCAGTACCACATGTATTTGCATAGGTAATTGTTGCCACCCCTTGCGATATTCCTGTTACCACACCTGTTGAATCAACAGTCGCTACGCCAATGCTGCTACTTGACCAGCTTCCGCCGGTTGAAGTTTCAGTTAATGAAGTAGTACCGCCTACGCAAACTATCTGTGTGCCGGTGATAGTAGCTGGTGCTGCATCTACGGTCACTGTAGTAGAAACAGAACCGCAATAGGTAGAATAATCAATTGTGGTTGTACCCTGAGATATGCCACTAACCAAGCCGGTTGCCGCATTCACAGTTGCAACACCGGTCGAACTGCTTATCCATGTACCACCCAGTACGCTACTGTCCAACATGCTGGTAGTGCTACCGGTACAAACAAACATGGTACCGCCAATAGCCGGAATAGCGCCACTAACCGAAACAGTGACCGTAGCAGGCGTGCCACACCCATTGGTATAACTGATGATTGTTGTGCCTCCCGACAGACCTGAAACATCACCTGCAGCATTTACGCTTGCCACTGATGTAGCACTGCTTGTCCATGTGCCACCGGTCGAAGTTTCGCCTAATGTTATTGTCGAACCAACGCAGGCGCTAGTACCACCGGTAATTGATGCAGGAAGGGCGTTAACCGTGACATTGGCTGTTGATGAACCGCAATAATTAGAATATGTAATAACCGTAGTTCCCTGAGAAATACCACCGTAAATTCCTGAAATAGGATCTACTGTAGCAATTGATGTGCTACCACTACTCCAGGTTCCGCCTGACACGGCATCAGACAATGAAACTGTTGAGCCGACACAGGCAACAAACGTTCCTGTTATTGCTGAAGGCACAGTGTTTATTGTTATTGTAATCGTAGTTGAACCGCACATATTTGTGTTCGTAATCGTTGAACTGCCACCTGACAGGCCTGCAACGATTCCGGAAGCCGGGTCAACAGTTGCCACACTGGAGGCACTGCTTGACCAGGTGCCGCCAGCTACAGATTCTGAAAGAGTAAATGAACTGCCAACGCAAACATTTGTAGTCCCGGTAATAGTAGCCGGCGTAGAATTTACACTAACTACCTGGGTAACAGAGCAACCTGCTTCACTGTAGGTTATTGTACAAGTACCCGCCGAAGCGCCACTCAATACACCTGTCGAACTAACACTGCCGACGGATGAAGAGCTTGAACTCCAGGATCCACCGGAAGTAGTATCGGCCAGCGTGAGTGTCGAACCAATACAAACACTATCACCTCCGGTGATTGCGCCTAATACCGGCACTGTGAGCAATACGCCAGGAGTAGATGCACTGGTTGCAGATACGGTACACGTTAATGTGCAACGATAATATTGCGTTGCCGATACTGTAAGCGAATACGTGCTGGCCGTTGCACCGCCAATATTCGACCACGTAGCGTCGTCAGGTGAAGACTGCCATTGGTAAGTGATTGCCACAAGACTGGTTGCGCCTGATAAAGACAGGGTAGTGCTATATGGGCTGCAACCAGTTGTAGCTGTTGCAGACACAGTACCTGCAGTAGGTGTGCCTGAGCAGACATTGGGTTGGATATTTACAATATAGTCTATTTCATCACCATAATTGTATACCGGACCTGAACCACCAAATTGTTCGAGGCAAGGATCCAGATCAGATGACAAAGCATAGGAACTTGAAGTTTCTCTTACCCCTCTTGCTCTCATCAGATGATAGCCGGATGTAACACCAGTTGGGATTGTGATATTAAAAGTAAGTGGAGAAGCTGTTGTTGAAGTGCTATAACCTAATACAGAAGATACTTCTTCGGAAGTCTGGAAGGTTCCATCGTTATTGAAATCAATCCACAATTGAGCTTCCTGATGGTTGGATGCAATTCCCCAGGTTATAGTACCCGCCTCAGTTGTACCGGTATATAAAGTAATTGGCATCATAGACAACCTGCTCAGATAACCCGTTGACGCAGTTGCAGCCGCTACCATACCTGTGTCAACGAGGTTTGCTCCGGTTGAAGCTGTAATTGTCAGGTCATTAATACCGTAGCTGGGAATGTTTCCGGAGTAATTTATGCTCACAGAGCCATTGCCGGTTCCATTGTAACCTTGCGTATGAACAACACTCGTTGCAGTTGGGTCTGTATAAGATGACCCGCCGCCGCCGCCGCCGTAGTAACCGCCGCCGCCGCCATAGTATCCACCACCACCTGCACCACCAAAATAGTAAGTTTCGCCGCTACCACCTTGTCCGAGAGAGCCATTACCACCTGTCGTATAGGTAGCTCCTGCGCCACCTGCAGCTTGTGTTCCGCCCTGACCGGCATAGGTAGTTGATGTGCCGGAACAATATATGCCGCCAGCGCCTGTTAATCCGCCACCAGCGCCACCATATTCGTACGAACAATCATAGCCGCCGCCGCCACCGCCGCCGGCAACAATTTTCCTGTTTGTCAATGCAGTGCCGCCGATTCTTAAGTCGCTGGCGCCGCCGCCGCCGCCGGTATTTTCACCGCCTGTTCCGCCGGTCATCAAACCGCCTGCAGCATCAGTGCAGCAACTGGAAGTATAGTATCCACCCAGGCCACCAACATAAATATAAGCTGGAGAACCCGGTGTTACCGGCAGTGTTGCCTGAACACGACCACCGGCACCACCTGCGCCGCCGCTGTTACCTGTACCACCCAGAGCGCCCTGCATATCTACATTGATGCTGGTAATGCCTAATGGGATAGTCCAGTTTTGAACCGTTCCTGTGTAACTATAGGTAGTAGCAGAGTATCCGTACCAGGAACTGCTTGTGGTAGTACAAGACATTTCAACTGCAGTTGTTACCGTTGATGGTGTTGACAAACCGGATAAGCTACATGTCACGATACACTGATAATAATTAATACCGGAAATTCCCGTAAAGTGGTAAGTCGCACCGGTTGCACCACTTATATTTGTCCAGGGACCATAGGGTGTTGATGCAGACTGCCATTGATACGTAAGCCCGCTTGCTACCGGCAATCCGGTAAGACTAAGGGTGAAAGCCGTAGTACCTGTACCGCTTGTAGGTGAGATCGATGCAACTGCTGTATCGGGAGCGCCCGTACATGCAGGTGGAGGTATCACGTTTATAATATAATCAACCACGTTTCCGTCCTGATATTCCGGAGTTGTACCACCGAATTCGATCAAGCAAGGATCCAAATCTGTGGACAAACCTTCTGTGTAGGAGGCATCTTCCCATATACCTCTTATGCGCATCAGGTGATTACCTGCCGCAGCACCCAGAGGTATCGAAATATTGAAGTTTGTCGGGTTTGGAGTCGATGTAGTACTATAGCCAACAACAGAAGATACTTCTTCAGATGTTTGGAAAGTACCATCGTTATTAAAGTCGATCCAAACCTGTGCTTCCTGATAACTTGCAGCAGTTCCCCAGGTTATGGAGCTTGCTGCCGTAATACCCTGATACAAAGTAATCGGGGTCAGAGAAGTATGGTCAAGGTAACCGGTTGCAGAACTGGATAAAGCAACAAGACCTGAATCACCCAGATTTGCTCCTATTGAAGCTGTTACATAAAATGCGTTAATGCCATACGTTGTCAGTACATCATTGTAGGAAATAGTAACCGAACCATTACCGGATGCGTTATAACCTTGTGTGTGCGTCACCGAAGTAGCCGATGGATCGGTATAGGACGAACCACCGCCGCCGCCGCCTTCGTAACCGCCGCCGCCGCCGTAGTAGCCACCGCCGCCGGCACCACCATAATAATAGTATTCGCCGGAACCACCGGTACCCAAAGATCCTGTGCCGCCGCTACTTGCCGTTGCACCTGCGCCACCGCTTGTTTGCGTGCCGCCTTGTCCGCAATAATAAGTATAGAAGCTACCATAATCATACATACCAGCCTCACCGGTAAGGCCGCCGCCGGCACCACCATAT
>Ga0208506_1000480_pt1 | contig 12493 bp, 16 predicted proteins | sample CryBogCBH29Jul08_FD_184616 | JGI IMG/M metagenome (GOLD analysis project Ga0208506, IMG submission 184616) | Freshwater microbial communities from Crystal Bog, Wisconsin, USA - CBH29Jul08 (SPAdes) | ecosystem: Environmental > Aquatic > Freshwater > Lake | place: Crystal Bog, Wisconsin, USA... | reverse complement strand
CCCCTTATGCAGGGACATGCCGGACTGGTGTTGCAGGATGTGGCAGACATTACCATCGATACATCGGTAGGCGAGTACGACAGGAGCGGTCCGCGCAGGTTTGTGACCGTAAGCGCCAACCTGTGCCGCACCGATCTGAACAGGGGCACGGAAGCCGTAAACAAGGCTATTGCCGGTCTGGGTGAGCTGCCCAAAGGTTTGGTGATAGACGTGATGGGTATGTCGAATCTGCTGACACAAACGCTGGGCAGCCTGCAAAACGGCTTGTTGTTTGCTATTCTGGTGATTTTTCTGCTGCTGGCGGCAAATTTCGAATCGTTTCAGGTGTCGCTTTCGGTGTTGAGCACCATACCCGCGGTGCTGCTGGGGTCGCTCTGCTTGTTGCTGCTCACGGGCGCAACGCTCAACCTGCAATCGTATATGGGTATCATTATGTCGACCGGCGTATCGGTAGCCAATTCCATCCTTATTATAACCAATGCCGAAAAATTGCGGTATCACATGAATAATGATGTGAAAGCCGCAGCCCTGAGAGCTGCATCGTTGCGGCTGCGCCCCATATTGATGACCAGTCTGGCTATGATAGCCGGTATGATACCCATGGCGAGCGGGTTTGGAGAAGCTGGCGATCAGTCTGCGCCTTTGGGTAGGGCGGTGATAGGCGGCTTGTTTGCTTCCACATTTGCAGCACTGTTTATTGTGCCTCAATGCTGGGCATGGATACGAGCCAAATCATCATTAAAAACTTCGTCATTGTTGCCGGAAGAATAATAAAAATAATATTTCTCGCGAGTTTAAAAAGTAGTTATATGAAAATGGGTTCACGCAAAGGCGCAAAGGGCGCTAAGAAAATACTGATCATTTATAATTTTTCGCGCAGGTTAAAATAGTAGTAGTATGAAAATGGGTTCACGCAAAGGCGCAAAGGGCGCTAAGAATATTTTGATCATTTATAATTTTTCTCGCAGGTTAAAATAGTAATAGTATGAAAATGGGTTCACGCAAAGGCGCAAAGGGCGCGAAGAAATAGGGTTTTTTGCGGTCTTTGCGCCTTTGCGAGAGAATTTAAGTCATCCGAAAATGAAATTATAGGATTTGAAAAAATTTAAAAACATGAAGAAAATCATTCAAATAATTTATTGCATTGTGATTGCCACAGCATTTGCGGCGTGTTCGGGAAATTCTGAAAAGAAGGACGCAAAACCAGTGGCTGAACAGCCCGCGCTGAAAACCATGCCGGTGCAAAAGAGCCGTGTAAGAAGCCATATACAATTGCCGGGGGTGATGGCGCCATTTCAGTTTGTACAGTTGTATCCCAAGGTGAATGGATTTGTGAAAAACGTGTATGTAGATCGCGGCTCGGCAGTGAGGAAGGGGCAGGTGCTGATCACTCTGGAAGCGCCGGAGATAGAACAGGAAGTAGCGGCAGCGAAACTGAAATGCGCGCAGGCAGAAGAAACCTATAATACCAGCATAGACCGCTACCAACGACTGCTGGAAACCAGCAAGACTCCCGGCACGATTTCGCCGTTTGAACTGAAATCGGCTCTGGACAGGATGCAGGGTGATAGCGCTACTGTGCAGAGCGGCTATGCCAATTACCGCGCTCAGTTAGCCATGAAAGACTATCTGGTGGTGACAGCGCCGTTTGATGGGGTGATAACCGAGCGCGATGTGCACCCCGGCGCACTGGTAGGACCCGAAGCGCGCGCCACCAAGCCCATGCTGGTGCTGCAGGAAATAGCCCGGCTACGGCTCACAGTGGACGTGCCGGAACAATATGCGGTGCAGGTAAAGGATGGCGACACCGTGCATTTTAAGGTGAATGCGCTGCCCGGAGAGGATTTCAGGGGGGTAATATCCCGCTCATCGCACAGCCTGAGCAGCAACTATCGGTCTGAAGCCATAGAAATTGATATAGACAACCGCAACAATGTGTATAAAACCGGTATGTATGCCGAAGTGATTCTGCCTGTGAACGGCAATGCCAATGCATGGGTAGTACCAAAAACGGCTGTAGTTACTACTACCGAGCGCAAATATGTAATCCTGGTAAAAGACCATAACGCCCATTGGTGCGACATCACCGAAGGCAACCAGGGCGCCGATTCGGTTGAGGTTTTCGGAGAATTGTCTATGGATGATGTGATCATTACCAATGCAAGCTATGAGGTGAAGGACGGGATGGCGGTGAAGTAAGGGGGGTGATCTATTTGTTTTGGGAAATGTAATACGATATGGGATGCTTTAGTTTGCGGAACATTTTATTGGCTTGATCCAGTTTTTTTGGCGCAAGGTTTTTGCCTTTTAGCTCGTTCATTTTCTCATCTATAGTAAACGTAATTTCCTGCCCGGAAAATGTGTTATTGTATTTTATTACCTTATTCATGATATGCAAAGTTATTGATTTTTTCGCTTTTATCATTACGCCTGCTCTTCGTGTCCAGCATATCGTGACAACATGGAATGAACTCATAACCAGATTGCACGAGAAGCTAGACCGCTGACAAACGAGAAACAGTGCAATCCGGGTATCGGGTCAGAGACCCCTTCACTTTTTTGGCACAAGAACGCTTCGCTAACTCTTGCGCCAGTGGGAATCTGAACCAATAGAAAGAAATATTATGTTTTTGATTAAAGCAAGAAGTTTACCGGACAGGGGACATATTGGAAGCAAGTTTACTTCATTTGGTTATTAATCGCACAATTTTGTATAGCACTTTGGACATGCTCATAAATCTGCTGATATTGTATAATATCTTTACTTTCCATTGATAATGTATTATTGTTCCATATTGGTTCATGTTGATGAAAGAAAGTAAATGAGGCGTCAATAATTGTTTTATCCGATTTGCTGCTGTCTATCTTGACTAAATGGGAAAATTTATAACCATATTCCTCCTTGACATCACTTATCCTTTTTTCAAAATCAATTTTGAATTGCATCTCATCAATTTTATAAGGGTACTCATTTTTAATTTCCTTTCTCATAAACAATTTGCTTTATTAGTGTACTGCAAATGTAATTAACCCTATACGAAAGTGTCGGGTTATTTTGTATCTAAAATGCAAGTGCAGTCAAAAAAAGTATACATAAGACTTTCTGGTATAATGTCATTCCACTTAGCAACATTTGTGTCATACTCTACTTTATTCAAAGTATTTCTGTTAATATCATAATCTATATACATCAAAATTTTATACTTTTTATTTTTACAGTCAATTAAAATTTCATACTTTCTGCTCTGATATTTATCATATCCTTCCGTTGGTAACTTATCCCGTATTAATCTTTTAATCTCTTTTATTGCAAATTCTTGCTGATGTCCATTTGTAGCTTCAACTTTCCACCACGCTTTATATATATGAGCAGAAATATCTTCTGTTGATAAACAGGAAATATTTAATTTACCATCTTCTGATAAAGCAACGTATGGTTTTTGACCTTTTGTTACAGTGAATGGTAAAACAAATAGTAATAGCAATATTAGTTTTTTCATAGACAGCAATTCGCTTCCAAAATACAACAACTTTTTAAAATCCAATAATAGGATAGGGTGAGTTAAATAAATTACCCATCCATTCTGGCGCAAGAGTTAGCGTAGCGTTCTTGTGTCAGCCGAAGTGAACGGGTCTCTGACCCGACGAAACAAACATTTGCCCCTTCTGGCGCAAGAGTTAGCGCAGCGTTCTTGTGCCTACCCAAATGAACGGGTCCCTTCTGGCCCCCCTCTGGCGCAAGAGTTAGCGCAGCGTTCTTGTGCCAGCCGAAGTGAACGGGTCTCTGACCCGACGAAACAAATATTCGCGCCAGCCTAAGTGAACGGGTCTCTGACCCGACGAAACCACAATCAATAAAGTAAACTTACCGGTATCAAGCCATTGTTGCCTGTATAATAATCGATTGCGCTGCTATACTTGTAATGCTGGGCTTCCCAAACTATTCCGGCTTTAACCGGGTTTTCATGCAGATAGTTCAAACGGTCTTGTAGCTTTTCAGAAGTATTCAGTTCAATAGGATGATAATCCTGCTGCCAAAATTGGGCATTGTCATTATTGCCATTATTACGACCCACAAACGAAAACATGTTGAGCATCCATTCCTTTCTGCTTTCTTTTGGATTTTCTTTTATTGCTTTCATCAATTTAGCGCTTGTAAACTTTTTGAAATCCCTGATAATATCCGGCAAGGCAATGTCTCCACCCGCTGAGGCAATGATATGAAAATGATTATTCATAATAACCCATGCATAAAGCATCAATGATTTGTTATCTATGCAGAATTTAAAGCTATCAACCATAATATCCTTGTATTCAGGTCTGCTTAATGCATCCACCCAACCAACTACTGTTGATGTTATGAAATGTGGAACTACATTGTACCTCACTTTGTATTTTGATGACATGACTATTTTATATCTGCAAAAATAATAATTGCAACTGAATTTGTTTCGTCGGGTCAGAGACCCGTTCACTTTTTTGGCATCCCGTACGTACGGGACTACGCTAACTCTTGCGCCAGTGTTTGTTTCGTCGGGTCAGAGACCCGTTCACTTGGGTAGGCACAAGAACGCTACGCTAACTCTTGCGCCAGTGGGTATATTTTATTGTCTGCAAAAATAATAATTGCAACTGAATTTGTTTCGTCGGGTCAGAGACCCGTTCACTTAAACTGGCACAAGAACGCTTCGCTAACTCTTGCGCCAGTGAGGTGCTTTTTTCTTAAATTTGGATTTGCAAAAGCTTATTTATAGATTTGAGGAACAAAATAATAAAAAATATGAGTGAAGTGAACTTTGCAACAATACTAAAAGATACAGAGAATCTCCTTTATTCGGATGAAGGGTGTTGGCAGAAACTTATTAAACTTACTAATTGTACGATACAATTAAAGGAAGAATTAAACGCCGGAATATATACTGTTGATTTAAATGCAATTCGAAAAACCTCTATTGATGGGGACGGAACAGAACATACGTTTAATATAAATAAAACATTATTATTAGACACCATAAAAGATATGAAGGCTAAATTTGGGGGGAGAACAACAAATTGATTTCTTTAAGTCATTGATATGCAGCTGTACTCCATTCTGGCGCAAGAGTTAGCGCAGCGTTCTTGTGCCAGCCTAAGTGAACGGGTCTCTGACCCGACGAAACCACAATCAATAAAGTAAACTTACCGGTATCAAGGCATTGTTACCAGTATTGTAATCGATTGCGCTGCTATACTTGTAATGCTGAGCTTCCCAAACTATTCCGGCTTTAACCGGGTTTTCATGCAAGTAGTTCAACCGGTCTTGTAGCTTTTCGGAAGTATTAAGCTCAATAGGATGATAATCCTGCTGCCAAAATTGGGCATTGTCATTATTGCCATTATTACGACCCACAAACGAAAACATGTTGAGCATCCATTCCTTGCGGCTTTCTTTTGAATTTTCTCTTATAGCTTTCATCAATTTGGCGCTTGTAAACTTTTTGAAGTCCCTGATAATATCCGGCAAAGCAATATCTCCACCCGCCGAGGCAATGATATGAAAATGATTATTCATAATAACCCATGCATAAAGCGTCAGTGATTTGTTATTTATGCAGAATTTAAAGCTATCAACCATAATATCTTTGTATTCAGGTCTGCTTAATGCATCCATCCAACCAACTACTGTTGATGTTATGAAATGCGGAACTATATCGTCGCTCACTTTGTATTTTGATGACATGAATATTTTTTATCTGCAAAAATAATAATTGCAACTGAATTTGTTTCGTCGGGTCAGAGACCCGTTCACTTAAATTGGCACCAGAATGCTAACTTTTACTTCAGTTTTAGTTTCGTCGGGTCAGAGACCCGCTCACTTGGGTTGGCACAAGAACGCTGCGCTAACTCTTGCGCCAGTGTTTGTTTTTATTTTTGTCACACTTTTAATACTTCCACATTGTCTGAGGCTTTGTATGCCTGTTCAACCTGGCTTTGAAGGTGTTTTGTAGTAGCGGCATCGTAATAGGATTCTCCACAGTTTTCGCAAATCAGAGCGTCAACATTTTTCACGACAACGAAAGCATCTTTAACAAAGGTGCTAAAATGAGTTTTGCCGGGTTTGCAATTGCCCGTTTTACATATGAGGCATGTCATAAAAATTCATTTTTATGTTTAAAATCAGGCAGCCAAATCAAAGGATCTGGTTCGTAGCAAGTAATAACGATACAATTTCCGGTTTCCGGACTTTGTGCCATGACCACATGTATTGGTCTGCCCGATACAAATTTAAGTAATAAATAGCTTGGATAGGGTTTGTCGTCGGAATAAAATTTAATAATTTCACCTTTTTGGATTACTTCTTCGATCTCGTGAGTTCTGATTGAACGGGCAATCATCGCATTTAATACGTGATTTGAGTAAAGTATATCGACGCAATTCATCCGGTTGATTCTTTATATATTATCGAAACGCGCTCTTTTGTCGGGCAAAGGTATGGCTTTGACTAAAAATAAGTAAATTGCATTTTATAAAAGGGCAATTATGTACTCCACGTATCATTTTAAGTCGGCTAATGAAATAAATATCAATATAATAGATTCTATAAAAGTCTCATTTGAAAGTAAGGCTGTTGTCATAACTGTGGAAGAAGAATGTGATGAGACAGCTTATTTACTCAGCAATCCTGCGAACAAAGCTATGCTTTTGGAATCTATGGCTCAGGACAAAAGAGGCAAATCGGTATCCGTAAACATTCCAGCGTAATGAGAGATATTAGATTTACGCCCGTCGCATTTGAGCAGTATATAGACTGGGAAAAGACGGATAGGTCAATATATAATAAGATCAACTAACTGGTTTTAGAAACCTCAGGAACGCCTTTTGATGGTTCGGCGCTGAAACACGACTTAAAGGGTTACTGGAGCAGAAGGATAACGGGTGAACACAGACTTATTTATCGGGTAGACATAGACTATATTAAAATCATAAGCTGCAAAATACATTGCGAATAACGTATCGACCAAACCATTGAACTATCATATTTTTGTTTACCGAAGACAGGATTTTTAGACTTGGCTGCATTTGTCGTGTTGTATAATGCGCACTCTTGCAATCTTTCGGAAACCAGTTAAAGTGATTCTGTTCTAAAATCGCCATAACCATGGTCAATATGTTGTCCATTCGCCGAACTAACCTGAGAAGGTCGGCTCATTTTTTGCTTGTTTCGCTTTCCATTTCAACAATCAGACCTGGAAAATTGATCACCGGATAATCAATTCACCCTCGTCTTTCAAACTTTTCCGGTGATTTTCTAGTATTTTTGGGACACTAAATTCGTCGGCTTGCACCAAAAAATAATTTTTAAAAATGGCTGAAAAGAAATCAAAACTAGTTGAAAATAAGATAAAGCCAACCACAGACAGCGTGGAAGAATACCTCAATACCATTACGCCTGACCAAAAACGGGCAGACAGCCTTGCGATACTGGAAATGATGCGGGAAGCAAGCAAGCAAGAACCGACATTGTGGAGCAATTCGTACATAGGTTTTGGCATCAAGAGACACATAAGCGCTACAACAGGCCGCGAATCGGACTGGATGCGAATAGGATTTGCACCGCGCAAAGCCAACTTTTCGTTGTATTTCGGCAATCAATTTGACACACAATCCGGCCCGATTGAAAAGCTGGGAAAGTACAAAACAGGTCTGGGTTGTGTATACATCAACAAACTGGCAGACGTTGATCTGAATGTACTTAGGGAGTTGATAGAAGCGGAGTGGAAAGAGAATTGAAAGTATTGTATGTCAGGAGAAGAGAACGTGGATGTTGTTTATTGAAATGCCGGCGAGTGATATTAACGAATATTCTCAAATTTTGTAACTTTGCCATCCAATATCTTTCTTATGGAAAATCAAAAGACAAGGTACACCTCAGACGAAATATTTGCGATTTTTAAAGAGCAAACCCGATTGTATGTATTACTTGATAAAAATGTGGATCAAAATTTCGTTTTAGAACGTAATACCGATCTTATCGACTGGCATGATGCACTTGATGCTGAGTATAAATGGTATAATTTTGCCCGGTTTTTGAATCTGGAATTTCGACTTAATATTGAATTGGATGTCTGGAAGAAAGTTTTAAAAGATGGAATTGAAACAACTGTAGGGGATGTTTGTGATTTTCTTTCTAAAATAGCAGAAAAAGAACAAATTAAACCTGTAAAGAGATTTGGTTCAGAATGTTTGTCGGCTGCAATTTTTTTAACACTTAAATTAAATCTTAAAAATAAGAGGGTTGATGTGTCTGAATTACGGCCGTCCACTCCGCTATCAACCTTAAATAAAAATGATCTTTATCCAATTGTCGAGGAAGTCACCCGAACTGGAGTTAGGGTTTTTGAGTCGTTTAGCCTGGAAAAAATTATTATAGACAATCCCTCAAAATTCAAGTTAGTTAGATTTTTCCTGCCATATAAGCGAAGGAAAATTGTAAATGCAGGAGATATCCAGACCTTTCGGGATTTGGTAGAACGAATTGTGGAAGGAGAAGCTCTGACTGCATAACTTTTTTAGATTTATTATAGGGTACTAACTACGTCCCTAATCCAAATCAAATTTTACCTATTTTTGGTAACTACTTATTGAACATAAAATTTATTTTACTGGCATCGTTTCAGCAATAATCAAACTGTCTAACACCAGGAATTTATCGCTTAAGCCGGTTGAAGTTGATTGCATTGTGGATCCAAAAGCCACTTATCGGTGCATACCGGCAGAGGTTGCGCTGCAACTGAAACTGGATGAACTCAACAGGCGCGAGGTAAAACTTGCTGATGCACCAATAATTTCAGTACCCTATGTTGGCCCGATACAGGTACAATTCGAAGACAGAACCTGCTTTGTAGGAGCTATGGTTATGGGCGACGCAGTGCTTTTGGGGGCAATACCTATGGAGGATATGGACCTGATGGTATTACCAAAACTCCAGAAATTGAGCGTACATCCGGAGCGCCCGAATCTTGCAAGGGGATTGGCGATGTGAGATAAATTTTTGTTTAATTTGCAAACCATATGGGCCGTTCTCTAGCTGATTTTTTGAGTGAATTTTTTGTCTGGAAAATCAAGGAATACTACAAAAAGAGATTTCCCTTCATTCCTAAAAAAAACTTCGCAGATGAAGAATTAGAGAAGGTTATTAACGAACAAAAGAAAGGAAATGCGTTGGTTCCTGTTGTTATTTTGGTGCTTTTAATCGCACTAACCCCTTTGTATGCCTGGCTAACCCATCAGATTTACGTTTTTATTTTTAAGAATATAATTGCACCAGGATGTATTGCGTATTTATATCGTTGGTCGACTTTCTGCATTCCATGTTGCATTCTAGCATTTGGCACGGTTTTCTATCCTCTTACATTTTTTGGGAAGGTAATTAATGGACCCCGGTACGAAATTATCCATCATGTGTATTCATTGAAAACTGGATTTGATTATTGGAAAGCAGCAAATCACTTCTCCAAAGTACTTGTTGCATTGTTTTTAATTTCTTTGATGCCATTCATTACATCCGGAATTGTAGTGTACCAAAACAAGTTTACCATAAAGCAGGTTTATAGTTTGGCCCCAAAAACATATTCTTCAACAAATATTTCGAAAATAATTTATTATTCAAAGTATATCGATAATCTGGGAGACATACATGATGACCCATATTTCGTATTTAAATTCAAAGACTCTGGCAGTTTGAGTAGCTTTGATTGGGAATTCAACAGGCAATCTATCATCATGCCGTTTCTACATTCATTCGCTGAAAAAGGCGTAGTAATAGACACTTATGAGGACGATATAAAACGGGGGTATCCAAAACAATAGCCCCGCAGGCAGTGGAAAATATTAAAAATTACGGATAACTTCAATGAAAGTAATATGGAATCCGTTGCGAAAGGAGCGAATTGATGGATATGAGGCTCCCTTAGAAAACCAACAAAAACAAACAAAAATATTTAACCTTGTGCAAAATAGGTGTTATGAGTATATCTGAAATTAAAGTCAAACTTCATGAGTACATTGATCTAGCTGACTAACGCTATCTTTCTGCATTATATGCGTTGGTCGAAAATAATATTGAAAGCTCTATTTGTGATGAAGAGACAATGGAAATGCTCAATGCCAGAAAGGATAATCATTTGGAAAATGTGCCGAAATCTTACAATGTGGAAGAAAGCATGATACTAATAAGACAACATTCTAATAAATGATGCGTGATTTAATATTAAAGCAGAAGTGACTCGGCTACTTTTTAGCATTGTTGCACCACTCATCGCTTCGAATAGCGCAATGCCACAGCTCCTGATTTGAAATCTTTGTTTCTATCAGTTTCAACTGCAAATTCTTAGGCAGGTCTTCCAATAGGCTCCTACTCTGTCCGCCACCTATGGGGTGAACCACAAAATTTTACGCCAGCCCGAGATGTAATAAAATTATAAAAATCTCAGAAATTATTGGGGGAAAAAATCCCTTATCTTTAAATTTTTAACTTGTCAGTCTTCCAAAAGTGCATCCAGACGATCGAAGGCATCGTTGTTTTTTATAACATACTCAAATGCTCCACTAATTATTGTTTGCAATGCCTTACCATATTCATCCTGCGACGACAACATTATGACTTGTATCCCCCTATCCATCTTTTTAATTTTTTGTAGTATAACCAATCCGTTGGCTGCATCGTCAACCACAGAGTCAAGATGGTAGTCCAGAATCACGGCATCGGGGTTCATATCCAGATTTGCCAGACACTCTTCTCCTGTTTTAAATACTTTTACTGTGCGCAGATTATTTCTAGTTATGTGGTCGCTCAGCATTTGTGCCACCAACTCATCATCATCAACAATGAATATTAGTTTTTTCTTTATAGCCATTTCGAAAATATTTTCCTTCCCGGGGGTTAACCAAACAAATTTAGCCCTTCTCTTCAAGAGCACAACGAGCATGCAAATTATTAATTAATTCGCACATTTTCTTCGCTGCTGTTTCAGATGTTTCGAATACTTTCTTCACTACCCGATAAGAATTTCTGTGCATGCACGAAGGCAAATAAGCCCATCTTTTGTGATTTGCCGGTCGACCCCTTATTTCCGGATCAAGGTAAAATTTAGGGTTATGGTGACAGCCTTCCCAGACCATATTTATATTAAATGCTTCCATTTTTATTAGCCAGCTTTTTTGCATCCGGCACCTCAAATTCAATCTCAGCACATTCTTCTTCTGGGCGTTTAATATAAGCAGTATTTCAATTTAAAATTTTAATTTGAATAAAGATCGAGATGTAGAAAATCCGACGCGAAAATCCGGCTCAACTTTTACTCATCCTTCAGTCTCCGCGCAACGCCATTACCCAATAGCATATGCGTAGCATTGCTGCGTTTGCCGGTCTGGGTAATGGTGATGGTTTGCAGATCTATCTGCTTGCCCTCGGGTACTTTTATCCTGATCGGGTCTTTGTACTCCAGATCGGTTTCGCGTGGCGTGTAGCCATCTATGGTATAATGTATTTTGGCTCCTTCTACAGGGCTTTTCAGTTCTATGGTGAAATCGCTGCCGGTGCTTACGCTGTCTTCAGCGCCAATGGGCTCCGGTACACGGAAGTTGTAGCCATTCAGTTCCAGCCGCCTCAAAGCATGGGGCAGGCGTTTTTCGTTAAAGTTGCGGTAGCTCTTATTGGCTTTTTGGGTCCAGGCTATTTCGCTTAGTGCCAGCATCCGGGGCAGCAACTGGTATTCAGCCTTTTCGGGGGTGGCTATGTACTCTGTCCAGAGGTTCGCCTGCACACCAAATATAAACTTTTTCTGGCTCTCACTAAGTTCGTCCGGAACCGGGTCGTAGCTGTAGGTTTTTTTGATCGGGGCAAAATTGCCATAAGTCAACGGCTCCTGAGGAGACAGGCTTTGGGCGTGGTCGAAATACAACCCCTGGTCGCCGGGAGTCATAATCACATTATGTCCCAATTGGGCTGCAGCAATACCGCCTTTCTCGCCACGCCAGCTCATCACAATACCGTTCGATGGCACGCCGCCTTCCAGTATTTCGTCCCAGCCTATCAGGGTGCGGTTGTGGGCATTCAGGAATTTTTCTATCCGTGCTATAAAATAGTGCTGCAATTCCTCAGGATCACGCAGATGCTGGTCCTTTATCAATTGCTGGCAGAACTCACTCTGCTTCCAGGCATCCTTGGGGCATTCGTCGCCGCCAATGTGCACGTAGCGGCAGGGAAATAAGTCAATCACTTCTTTCAGCACATCGGTAAGGATTTCGAATGTTTTTTCGTTGGGGCAGTACACATCTTTGTACACACCCCAGTTGGAAGCCACTTTATACTCTTTATCCGGGTCGCAACTCATTTCGGGATAGGCCGCCAGCGCCGCCATGCTATGTCCCGGCATTTCAATTTCGGGGATGATGTCTATGTAGCGTTCGCGGGCATAAGCTACCACTTCGCGTATTTCGTCTTGAGTGTAAA
>Ga0208506_1000477_pt1 | contig 12535 bp, 12 predicted proteins | sample CryBogCBH29Jul08_FD_184616 | JGI IMG/M metagenome (GOLD analysis project Ga0208506, IMG submission 184616) | Freshwater microbial communities from Crystal Bog, Wisconsin, USA - CBH29Jul08 (SPAdes) | ecosystem: Environmental > Aquatic > Freshwater > Lake | place: Crystal Bog, Wisconsin, USA... | reverse complement strand
TATGGAGGGTAAATGAAGGGCAATTTCAAACAAATGGATGCAAAGCACGTTAAGCTTCAATACCTCACATAAACAGAGAATTAATATGATTGCAGGTGAACTTTATGTTTTTAAAAGTATCACATTTTTAACAGGTAATTATATATGTCTAAAACCTCTCCTAGTATCATAGACCACAATATAGGAAAAAACCTAAAATTAAAAAGAATCAAAGCAGGCAAAAGTCTACAGGAGCTTGCCGATGTCCTAAATGTATCATTTCAACAAATTCAAAAATATGAAAGAGGCCAAAACAAAATTGCGAGCAGCAGTTTGTTTTTATTATCAGAGGCTCTTAATGTAAAAATCAACGACTTCTTTTCAGGCTCTAAAGATGGCTTTAATACAGATAGCAACCTAGCGGAAGAAAAAGAAATATTTGAGCATATCGACACTATACCAAACCATGAAATGACATTATTGATCAAATCTTACTCTCAAATCAAAAATCATACAGTAAGAAAGAAGACTCTGGAGCTAATAAAATCTCTTCATGAAAGCGAAGAAAACTATAGAAGAGATGCTGTGTCTGCTTCGTGCTAACGAAGAGTCTAGCCAAATAGATCTCTCATTTTCTTAAAGAAACCTGCTGACTCTGGATTAGATTGATCTGTAGTTTCATTTTCAAATTCCTGTAACAACTCAATTTGTCTTTTACTGAGTTTTACAGGCGTTTCAACATGAACATGAACAAATAAATCTCCCCTAGCAGTAGATCTTAGCTTTGTCATGCCTTTATTTTTCAAACGGAACTTATCTTCTGACTGAGTACCAGCTGGAATTGTTAAGGAAACCTTGCCATCAATTGCAGGAACCTCTATTGACCCGCCTAGAGCAGCGACAGAAAATTTTATTGGTATCTTGCAATGCAAATCCAAAGATTCTCTTGTAAAAATCGGATGAGGCTTCACAGAAACAAATAAATACAAATCCCCTGATGGCCCACCTCTATGACCTGGCTCCCCTTCGCCAGTTAGCCTAATTCTAGTGCCATCTTCGACACCCTGAGGAATATTCACAGATAGAGTCCTCTGTCTTGTTACTCTTCCAGTACCATGACATTTATCGCAAGGATTCTTAATAATTTCTCCCTCTCCGTTACAAACATGACATGGCCTTTCTATTGCAAAAAATCCCTGTTGTGAACGAATTTTACCTGAACCATTACAAGTAGAACATGTAGTACGTTGAGAATCCTTGCTTCCAGTGCCTTTGCAACTATCGCATTTAGATGCGCCACTAAATGTAATTTCTTGAGCTTTACCATTGAAAGCCTCTTCCAATGTAATAGTAACATTATAGCGTAGATCAGCCCCCCTAACCCTAGGATCACGCTGCCTTGAGCCACCGCCTCCGCCAAATAAATCTTCGAAAATATCAGAAAAGCCACCACCAGCAAAATCAAACCCAGCAGAACCGAAAGGGTTACCACCTCCTCCTTGATGTTGCCTTCCTCCACCGCCATTGAATGCATCATGGCCAAATCTATCATAAGCCGCACGCTTCTGGTCGTCTTTCAGCGTATTATATGCTTCATTTATTTCCTTAAATTTTCTTTCGGCCTCCTTATCGCCAGAATTTTTATCTGGATGATATTGTATAGCAAGCTTACGGTATGCCGCCTTTAGCTCGTCCGCACTTGCTCCTTTCGATACACCAAGGACTTCGTAATAATTCCTTTTTGACATATTTATACTCTACACACAAATAAACGAGAGAAGCAATCGGTTAAATTACTTCTCACGCCTCAAAAGATAAAATTTTTATTTTTTATCTTCTTTATCTACTTCTTTAAATTCAGCATCAACTACTTTCTCATCAGACTCTTTATCATCATGAGAAGAATCGTGCTGGTTGGACCCAGAAGACTCCCCAAGTTTCGACGCAGACTGCATTAATACCTGAATCTTTTCTTTGATATTCTCGACATTTTCGCTTGCTATAGCATCTTTGAGTTCTTTTATATCAGACTCAATCTGCCCCTTAACATCTACTGGAACACTCTTCTCGTGCTCTTTGAGGCTTTTTTCTGTCGTATGAATCATAGCTTCGGCATTATTTCTGGCCTCAGCAAGTTCTTTACGCTTCTTATCATCAGCCGCGTTCGATTCTGCATCCTTAACCATTTTTTCTATTTCTGCATCTGAAAGCCCTCCAGAAGCCTGTATAGTGATCTTTTGCTCTTTATTTGTAGCTTTATCTTTCGCAGACACGTGGAGAATACCGTTAGCGTCTATATCAAAAGTGACTTCAATCTGTGCCATACCTCTCATAGCAGGAGCAATACCTTCCAAATTAAATTGGCCTAGCAGCTTATTATCCGCAGCCATAGACCTCTCTCCCTGAAAAACTCGTATAGTAACAGCAGATTGGTTATCTTCTGCCGTAGAGAAAACCTGGCTTTTCTTAGCTGGAATCGTAGTATTGCGCTCAATAAGTGGAGTCAAAACACCACCTAGTGTCTCAATACCTATTGATAGAGGTGTAACATCCAGCAACAAAAGATCCTTTACGTCTCCTTGTAGAACGCCACCCTGTATTGCAGCTCCCATAGCCACAACTTCATCTGGATTTACACCTTTATGGGGTTCACGGCCGAAGAAATCCTTAACTTGTTGGATGATTTTTGGCATCCTGGTCATACCGCCCACCATCACCACTTCATCTATATCACTTGCTTTTAAATTAGCATCCTTTAACGCCTTCTTGCATGGAGCAAGAGTTCTCTCGACTAGATCCGCTACTAGATTCTCAAATGTTGCCCTTGTGAGTTTCATATTCAGATGTTTTGGACCGGAAGCATCAGCTGTAATATAAGGAAGGTTTATATCAGTCTGAGTAGCGCTGGAAAGCTCAATTTTTGCCTTTTCTGCTGCTTCTTTTAACCTCTGAAGAGATAGAGGGTCTTTTGATAAATCAATGCCAGATTCTTTCTTGAATTCCGCAATAATATGAGCAAGCAACGCATCATCAAAATCTTCACCTCCAAGGAAAGTATCGCCATTTGTCGATTTTACTTCAAACACACCATCACCGATCTCAAGGATTGAAACGTCAAAAGTACCGCCCCCTAAATCATATACAGCTATAGTTTTTGTTCCTGTTTTTTTATCGAAACCATAAGCAAGAGCAGCGGCTGTTGGTTCGTTGATAATACGCAAAACTTCCAGACCCGCAATCTTACCCGCATCTTTAGTAGCTTGTCTTTGACTATCATTAAAGTAAGCAGGAACAGTAATAACTGCTTTGTCAACTTTTTCTCCCAAGTAGCTTTCTGCGGTTTCTTTCATTTTTTGTAAGATGAACGCACTGATTTGACTAGGCGAGTATTTTTCTCCCCTTACTTCAACCCAAGCATCTCCATTGGAACTTTTGATAATGTTATATGGGACTAATGACTTGCCTTTTTTAGCCATAGGATCATCGTATGCACAACCCATCCAACGTTTAATCGCAAATAATGTGTTCTGAGGATTTGTGACTGCTTGCCTTTTTGCAGCTTCTCCAACTAGCCTTTCTCCAGATTCAGTGAACGCAACAATTGATGGTGTGGTTCTTTTACCTTCGGAGTTTTCAATCACCTTAGCCGTCTTGCCTTCCATAACGGAAACACACGAGTTCGTAGTTCCCAAATCTATTCCGATAACTTTACTCATATCAACTTTACCTTATTAAAATTCTATCACTTGAGATAGATATAGGAATAGATCCCCAACTTTACAAGACTATCTGCAGATTTTTTTTACTTATGATAAGGATGGTTATTGGTAATGCACCAGGCTCTATAGATTTGCTCTACCAAAACTAGCCTAGCCAGTCTATGTGGTAATATCATCTTCCCCAAGGAAAGAATGGATCCAGAACGTTGTAGTAATTTTTTGTGATGACCATAAGCACCGCCTATAAGAAACGCTACCTCACTGAAGCCAGACAACTGAAATTTCTGCAATAAAGCAGCAAACTCTTCCGAAGAGAGCATTTTACCAGCAGCATCGAGGGATACTATATGACAGGCATCTTGGCACTGACTCAGCAGAAGGTCTGATTCTTGTGATTTCTGTTGCTCCTCATCCTTACATACTAGCTTTGCACTGAGTTCTTTTGCAGAGATAATCCACCTAGTTCTTTTGATATATTCATCGATTAATAATTGAGTCGGATCAGAATCTTTGGTTTTTCCTATAGAATATAGAGAAATTTTCATCAGACCTCTGGCTTTTCTCTGTCACGCCCCCACAATTCTTCTAGCTTATAATGATGCCTAGTATCAGATTGAAATACATGAACTATGATATCGCCTATGTCTAAAATCACCCAGTTAGAATTCTCGTTACCCTCAGCATCAATATGCCTCACGCCAACAGCCTTAAAATCTTTCTTTAAATTCATTATGATAGAGCTGACATGTCTAGACGAGGTTCCAGTAGCAATCAGTATATAGTCGCACAAACTACTCTTATTTACTAAATCTATCTTAACAATGTCCTGAGCCTTACTATTTTGCAAAGAAGACTCAGCAAGGGCACAAAAATCGATTTTTTTACCAGAAACCATAATTACTATTAGTATGTTGTACTAGATTTTACGATGATCAGATCATAATGCGTAACGAAATAATGTCCAGAGAATGTTTTAAGCGAAAATAACCACGAATTATTGAAATCAAAAAAAACACATAATTGACCGCGGTTAATAATTGTGCGAAAATAAGGATTCCCAAGTTACTAAGGTTTTAAAATGGACAAACCATCTTTAGAGTCAGAGGTGCCGCAAAGCATACAAGACAAACCTGAGTTACTATTGGATATAAAGTACAGAAATCTTCGCGCCACAGAAAGCAAGATTAATAAAATACCTCACATATTACATCATATATGGCTTACATCAGACAAAGATCCAAGACAGATTAGAGATGAAGATCTAGAAAACGCTGTCAGAACTCATAAAATGATGAAAAATTCTGAGCATGAATGGACGCACATCATATGGGTCAACGATAAAGCACTGTTAAAGAAATCCATTGATAGCTTAGCAAAGCTCAAAAAGACTATACATATAGAGATCAGACAAATTTCAGAAGTATCAGAATATCTAAGCAACTACGAGATCTTCACGCAACAATTAAGCAACAAGCGCTGGGGTGTAGCAACAGATATACTTCGGTATGACTTAGTCAATCACTTTGGAGGAGTATATGCAGATATAAATTATGTATTCTCTAGAATACCAGATCATGAATCTACTACTTACGATTTCTTTGGGGTTACATTTTCTTTTGGGTATCTATTCACTTTAGGAAATTTCATGTTTGGTGCAAAACCGCATCACCCGGTAATACAACAAACACAGGAACTCGTTGCCCAAAATTTCAATGATCCTCCAATATATATTCAAGAAGCCCTCCAGTCTCTTTCTTTGAAAGATTTAACATATCAACTAACTGCAGCCCCTCTAAGCTTTGCATATTTTACTGCGTCTCACCAAGAGGGAAATATTGATGTTGTTTACCCAATTCCTAAAGGACTTTGCGTACTTGCAAAACGGGAGTCATTTTTCTCTAGAGATTTTAAGGAACAAGTCGACCTCTCATTTTATCAGCATGCATTGTATCAAAGTAAAACTCAAGAAGAGAAAGACCGATACACCTCAGAAACACTAGCTAAAGAAATTTGTGCCGACAACAAACAAATTGTCGGCTACGACGGAACTAACGGCGCCGAGTCTTGGCTTTAGTTGTATTAAGCGCTTTCTTTTTCCTATAAAATCTATAGAATGCAATCACTAATTTGGATAAAAGATGGCGATCTCAAAAGAAACATTGAATGATTTATTATCAAAAGAGTTTAGCGGAGCCGATATAGAAATAACAGACTTAGCAGGCGATGGCGATCATTATATGGTCAAAATAACATCAGAGCTTTTTACTGGCAAAACAAAAATAGCTCAGCATAGAATGGTCAATGAAGCACTAAAAGGTTGCCTAGGCGGAAGCTTACATGCCTTATCAATCAAAACATATATAAAATAATCATTATGAATAAAACCCTTATATTTATACAAGAAGAAATCAATTCAAACGACGTAGTATTATTTATGAAAGGCACAGCACAGACTCCTTTATGTGGATTTTCTTCACTGGTCTGCACAATATTAAATCGACTTGGTGTCGACTATAAAGACATCAACGTATTAGCCGATCCCGAACTAAGACAAGGAATCAAAGACTTCACAGATTGGCCTACTATTCCTCAGCTTTATATTAGGGGAGAGTTTGTTGGTGGAAGCGATATCGTAAAAGAAATGTACGAAAGCGGCGAACTTCAATTGTTATTATCTAAACCAAAAAGACATTAGAACAGATATTCTCGCCCTAGAGTTGTCCTGTCAATAATAATGTAAAACTTTCAGTTTGCTCAAATGCAAATTATCTAGTACTATTCTCACAAATGAAGAATTCAAAAAGCGTGAAGTCATGCCACTTACACAAGCATTAAATAAAATCACTGAATCTCTACATACGCTTTACAATGCTATACCTAACAAACAAATATTAGGTCTGTGCAATAACTTTCAAATTCCAATTTTTGCAACACTAGATGATAAAATCGTATATACGAATGACAAATTTCTAGAGCTATTCCCTGGAACCGAAATCTACAACAAATTGCTAAGCAAAAAACATATAGCCTATGGGAGCTACTATTATAATAAAGAAACAATATATTCGAAGGAAAACTTCAAAATCTTCCAATTGATTAAAGATAACCTGTTCAATGTACCAAATAACATAGTCCCTCATGCACTAATAAATAAAGACACCAAGATCTTGGTATCAAACGAACCACTGATTGATTTTTTGGAGATCACAAATTTATCTGACCCAAATTATCTATCAGACTTCGTTAGTGATAGCAGCAAAGAACTAATATTAAATCACCTAACAAAAGCAAAAAAAAATTATCCACTAGAGATAAAGATTAATAATCAAGATAATTCTACAGCTCTAATGTATCCCGTAAAGATTGAAGATGAAGATCTATACCATTGCTACTTCCTAAACATTACTGAATATAAAAATATAGAGATGCACCTAATACACTCACAAAAGATGCAAGCAATAGGGCAGCTATCAGGTGGCATAGCACATGATTTCAACAACTTATTAACTGCTATGCTAGGTTTTTGTGATTTACTATTGTTAAAGCACCCAGCTGGGGATCCCTCTTTTGCCGAAATCATGCAGATCAAACAAAACTCTAATAGAGCGGCAAACTTAGTAAGGCAATTATTAGCATTATCAAGAAAGCAGGTATTAAAACCTAAAATACTAGATCTTACGGATATAATAGCAGAGCTTTCACATTTAATTAGAAGATTGATAGGCTGCGATATTAAACTTAATATAATACACGCCAGGGACCTGTATCAAGTGAAAGTAGATCAAGGGCAAATAGAGCAAGTAATTATCAATCTAGTTGTTAATGCGAAAGATGCTATAGTGGCTTCTGGCAAAGCAGGTACGATCACAATTTCAACAAAAAATGTGACTATAAAACATAATGAAAAAATTCATAGAGATCTTATATCTCCCACACCAAATGATAAAATGCCAGCAGGACAATATATATTACTAGAAGTCTCAGATACTGGAACTGGAATTTCAAAGAAGATTAAGGACAAAATTTTTGAGCCCTTCTTCTCAACAAAATCAATTGGAGCCGGAACTGGACTTGGACTTTCTACTGTATATGGTATAATAAATCAGATGGGTGGGCATATATATATTCACTCTCAAGAGGGCGTCGGTAGCAAATTCTTTATATACTTGAAAGCCTTTATTAATCAAGATAACCAAGAGGCAGAAAGCATGCAAGCTTCAGAAACACAGTTAAAGCAACAAGACCTCACTGGAAACGCAACAATATTATTAGTCGAAGACGAAGCGCCAGTACGGATGTTTACAACTCATGCGCTCTCTAATAAAGGATACAGAGTCCTAGAGGCTTCTAATGGAGATGAAGCTCTATCTCTAATGAAAAGTGAAGGCCACAACATCGATATTATTATTACAGACGTAATTATGCCAGGCATAAACGGTCCTTCCCTAATATCAACTATTCACAAGACCCATCCTAAAGTCAAAGTCATTTTTATCTCTGGTTATGCAGAAGAGGCTTTCTCAGATACATATGGCATTGAACGAAGTGAAGATTTTAATTTTCTGTCAAAGCCATTTACTTTACAACAATTAGCAACTAAAGTGAAAGATGTCTTGGGCACCAAGGTCAAACTTTAATTACACCAGTTATTTTACTTACTAAGCCAATCCAAAATTTCTTGAGTTGTCATGTATAATTTGCTAAAGCGCTTCTATATAGAAGCACCCATTACCCCTAACACTCTCAAATCAAACGACAAGGAGTTGATTCATTATATTACAAACGTACTCAGACTCGGTTCTGGTAGCAAGTTACTTGTATTCAACCAAGATTCCGGAGAATTTCTAGCTAAGATAGAAGCTGTTACAAAGTCTGAAATATTTCTTCAGATAGAAACCAAAACAAAAGAACCAGAAAAACAAAAAAACATTTCTATAGCATTCTCACCAATAAAGCATGAAAGGCTAAAATTTATGGTAGAAAAATGCACAGAAATAGGATGCACAAATTTTATACCTGTAATCACAGAAAGAACTATTGTCCGAACGATTAATCATGCAAAACTATCATCCTATGTGATTTCAGCTTCGGAACAAAGCGGCAGATGCACGGTACCAACTTTCGAAAATGAAATTTCTCTTCAGGTATTTTTAAAACGCAATACTTCTATATTGATATTTTGTGATGAGCAGAATCATAATAATTTTATAGGAAATATCTCTTTAGCTCCTGAGAATATCACTATATTAATAGGACCAGAAGGAGGATTCACAAACAAAGAACGAGATCTTTTGCTAAGCTCAGAAAAAGTATATTCTGTATCCTTGGGACCTAACATACTGAGATCTGAAACAGCAGCAGTTTTTGCTTTAAGCTCCATGCTTTCAAAGAGTTAAAATATGGAATTTCATACAATCATTCACAATAAAATCGTGAGTCAAAAATCTAGAATCGAAGGATGGTTTGAGGATCAATATAAAAATATACAGCCTTTATTCTTTACATCCATAGATATAAGAGATTCAGGGAGCAAAATCGCTCCTGTAGATACTAACGTGTTCCCGGGTGGTTTTAATAATATAGATACCAATAATATCCCGATGATACAAAATTTAGCTAGAGAATTCCTGCACAAATACAAGTTAGGAAATAAAGTGCTCATCATCCCAGAAAGCCATTCAAGGAATCAATTTTACCTGGAGAACCTGAAAATCTTAAAACATATTTTATCTACTGATGGCAAAATTGTAGAAATAGCAAAAGTTGAAGATCTATTGAGACGTGGCAATAGAGTTCTAACTCAAGAAAATTTTGATCCAGAAACGATTATTCTAAATAATGATTTCAGCGATGGGCCTCCTGCAATACTTGTAGATCTAGAACAAAAGCTATTGCCCTCATTAAAATATGGTTGGTATTCCAGAACAAAGTCGAATCACTTCCAAATATATCAAGAGACCCTAGCAAAGTTTTGTGCCGAATTTAAACTAGACCCATTCTTATTCTCAGCAAAATTTTATAATTGCGGCAATATAGATTTCAAAAACTCGATAGGCCTAGATTGCATAGCAAATCATGTTACCTTACTTATTGAGCAACTTACCATCCAATACAAAGAGCATGGAATAAAAGACAAACCATATGTATTTGTAAAGGCGGATAGCGGCACTTATGGTATGGGCATTATGGCAGTCCAAAGCGCAGAAGAGGTAAATGCAATGAATAAAATGATGCGCAAAAAAATGCATATGCTCAAAGGAGGTCTTATAAACACACAAGTTTTAATACAGGAAGGAATTAGAACTAACATCACCCATGAAGGCAAAACAGCAGAAACCCTTGTGTATTTACTTGGCGGCCAACCAATACAAACACTTCTAAGAGCGAACTCAACTAGAGACTCACTCGACAATTTAAACAGATCCGGAGCTGAATTTTTTCAGATAAAAGCAATCGAAGGAATTTTAGCTTATCACATAGTAGCGCGCCTGGCTTCTTTAGCTGCTGCACTAGAGTGCAATTAAATCATCGAATTATGTTCTAATGTTTTCATAGGACATGCGTACCTGCTTACCACAGAATGCGAGTCCTATGGCAAGCGCTGACTTAATTCCATGTTGCTCGAAAATTGCCGTATATTTCTTTAGTTTAATTTGCTCTAATGCTTCTTTAGCTCTGCTCTCTAGAAGCTCTGCCCTGTCAGCTGTTTTAAATTCAATCAATACACCATTCTTCTTCTTATCATTTGGTATCAAAACTACATCAAAACGCCCATAGCCACCCTCCTGATTCGACTTGATAATGTAGCTATCACGAAGACCTAGCACTAAGCCCAAAATGAACCCATGAAACACCTGCTCCGGCGTATTAACGTTAAAATCAAAATAACTACCAGATTGAATCAAATATGCAGATAAAATTACCTCAAATCTCTCCATATCACCAGTGCTAATACTATTCACAAACTCATCATAAGTTTCTAGGCTAATAGCCTTACTAAACCACTCTGATATCATCTCATCATATATGCATCCTACTTCTTTATTTGGAATCGCTATTTCTGCCAATAATAAGTAACCCTGACGTCTGGTAGATAATACATTTAAATACCCTACATATAGCAGAAAGCTCCACAGAACATCTTCCTTTTGATTCAAATCAGCAAAGACTAGATTTTCCATGAGCGGGGCCTCAACACTTTTCCCCTGTAATAACTCCTCAAAACGCCGCTTCACTACAGTACTAGCATTGCTGACTAAGCTCTTTAGTAAGCTATTATCGGCAGTATTAAGCCAGTATGGCTTTAATATTCCTTCGTTATTCAAGCAATTTATTATTGACCATGGGTTGTATAGAGTGTAATCACCAACTCTATACCCGTTATACCATTCTTTAATACCTTGCAGCGGTATAACATATTCGCTTTTATTTAATAAACCGATGACTTCTGCTTCGGTAAAACCAAAATACTGCCCATATTTTTTCTGTAAAAGCGAGTAGGCTATAAAATTATTTACACCAGAAAATAAGCTTTCTTGTGCAACTCTTGTAATACCAGTTAGAATAGCTTTAGTAATGTGGATATTGTCTTTCAGAGCCTGACCCATTATGCTACGCATTAACTCTATCATCTCGTCGTAATAGCCATTCATATACGCAGCTTGAATAGGAGTATCGTATTCATCTATCAAAAGAATTGGCTTTTGATTGAATTTCTTAGTCATGTATAAAGACAGCTGCTTTATCCCACTCTCTAGGTTAGTCTTGATAGCTTCTTGATTCAACACTGATATAAATTTTTGTTTCTCATCTTCAGCTAAAATATCTCCTTCAAGTAAATGTCTATGATTTGCATATAAATCTTGCATTAGTCTTGTAATATCAGCATACGCATCGGCAAAATTGGATTTTTTAATATCCTTAAAAGATATAAAAATAACAGGGTATTGATTTTGATATGTCTTACAGAACTCTACGTCTTCCGAAACCGCTAAACCCTCAAATAAATTCTGCTCCTGAGGGTAATTTGATTGCAGAAAATACTGCAACATCGACATATTAAGCGTTTTACCAAAACGACGAGGACGCGTTATTAATATAACCTCTGCGCCATCATTTACGATTTCCTTTATAAAATTACTTTTATCAGCAAACTCGTATCGGCCTTGTATTAATTTTTGAAAATCGCTTATCCCAATAGGTAACTTCACAATATTCCATACAATTTAGTTAGCGCCGCTGATTATAGACTCATTTTCATTAAAAGTCATCTACCAAGATCGTACACAACACCCTTAAGGTGAAGTATCTTAGGTTTTCAACGAAAAAAGCTGATGCACTTCCATGCAATATTTCCGATCAAGAACCACGCCTCACCCTAAATTATCGCAAAGAATCTATTTCTTCTTGAAAAATCCAATAATCTTTCCAATCAAACCATGGTTAGTTTCTTCCCTTACAAGATGAGAAACCGTTGTATGATGATGAGTGAAAGAAGATGGCGCAGTTGCTTTAGGCATGGAATGCTTAACAGTACGAGAAGCAGTTTTTTTACCCACATGTTTTTTAGCAGTCACTTTCTTCGCTGTTACTTTTTTAGCTACAACTTTTTTTGCTGCAGGTTTTTTAGCAACAACTTTTTTTACCATTGCTTTTTTTGTTACAGCTTTTTTTGCTACAGCTTTTTTTGCCGCAGGTTTCTTAACTACAGCTTTCTTCACAGCAGGTTTCTTAGCTACAGCTTTTTTTGCAGCAGGCTTCTTAGCCATAGGCTTTTTTGTCGTTGTCTTAGATGCGGTCGTTTTTTTCTTTTTTTCTACCATATAACTATTATATAG
>Ga0208506_1000474_pt1 | contig 12545 bp, 12 predicted proteins | sample CryBogCBH29Jul08_FD_184616 | JGI IMG/M metagenome (GOLD analysis project Ga0208506, IMG submission 184616) | Freshwater microbial communities from Crystal Bog, Wisconsin, USA - CBH29Jul08 (SPAdes) | ecosystem: Environmental > Aquatic > Freshwater > Lake | place: Crystal Bog, Wisconsin, USA... | reverse complement strand
CCTGCTGGCGCACGCGTTCGCCCACTTCAAGTCTCTGGCGCTTTCCACACAAGCGTGATGCAACCTGCGGTTACCGCACTTGCAGACGCCGCTGCGAAGATTTCAGGCATAAATCCATCCGCACCAGTGATTTCTAATAAAGATGGTGCAATCATTACGGACGGTAACGAGCTCGTCGCTCGAATCGTTGGTCAGGTCTCTGGCCCAGTCCGATGGGATTTGTGCATGCAGACTATGGCTGACCAAGGTGTTACTGGCGTGATTGAAGTTGCACCTGGTGGAACTCTCACTGGACTTATCAAGCGCGCACAACCTGGCATCGAACTCTTTGCTCTCAAGACTCCGGACGATATCGCTGCTGCTCGCGAATTCGCCCGCACCCACGCGGGTAATGGAAATGGTGCCAAGTAAATGACTCTCACATTTAATACTCCAACACAGAATGCTCGCATTCTCTCGGTCGGCGCCTATCGCCCACCTCGTGTGGTCCCTAACTCCGAACTCGTCGAACGTATCGACTCTTCAGATGAGTGGATCCAACAACGCACCGGAATTCAAACCCGTCACTGGGCTGCTGAAGATGAGACCGTCACCGATATGGCTGTTAAGGCTTCAGAGATCGCGATCGCTCGCGCTGGAATCGCTGCGCAAGAAGTCGACACCATCATCTTTGCCACGATTACCTATCCATATCAGACACCAAGCGCATCAACCGAAGTCGCACAACGCCTAGGAATTGTTGGCGCTGCAGCATTCGATGTTGGCGCTGCTTGTGCTGGTTTCTCCTACAGCGTTGGGCTAGCCAACGACATGATCCGCTCTGGATCAGCTAAATATGTCTTGGTCATTGGCGCCGAAAAGATTTCAGACTTCCTTGATCTCGATGATCGCGCAACATCCTTCATCTTCGCCGATGGAGCAGGTGCAGTAATTGTTGGGCCATCAGACACTGTTGGAATCGGACCTACGCTTTCAGGATCCGATGTCGAGAACCGCGAGGCAATCGCAATGGTTCCATCATGGATCGCATACAAGCCTGGTTCAGATCTCGCTGCCAATACCTGGCCTGTTATTCACCAAGAGGGACAGAAAGTTTTCCGCTGGGCGGTCTATGAAATTGCAAAGGTCGGTAAGCAGATCATCGCTAATACAGGTCTAGTGCCTGCTGATATCGCTGCTTTCATCCCGCACCAAGCCAATGAGCGCATTATCGAATCCTTGACTAAGTCGATGGAACTTCCAGAGAGCGTGGTCGTCGCTCGCGATATTCGCACCACCGGAAACACCTCGGCTGCCTCTATCCCACTTGCGATGGACGCGCTCCTCGCTGAACACCCAGATTTACATGGCAAGAATGCACTACTGATCGGATTCGGGGCTGGACTGGTTTACGCCGGTCAAGTCGTGGAATTACCTCCTCAACCAAATAAATAAGAAAAGAGATAACCAAATGGCACTAACACAAGATGAAGTACTTGCAGGGATCAAAGAGATCGTTGTAGAAGTTGCTGGCGTCGATGCAAGCAAAATCGAAATGTCAAAGAGCTTCAGCGATGATCTAGAAGTTGACTCACTCAGCATGGTTGAAGTTGTTGTTGCTGCAGAAGAGAAGTTCGGCGTAAAGATTCCTGATGAGGAAGTTACAAAGATGGGCACCGTCGGAGATGCCGTTAACTTCATCGTAAGCGCTGCAAAGTAGTCCTATAAAGATGAGTAATAGAACCCGCGTTGTAGTTACAGGTCTTGGTGCAACCACTCCCCTCGGAGGAGATGTGCCATCTACTTGGGCTGCCTTACTTGCTGGCAAGAGCGGTGCACGTCTTCTTAATGAAGAGTGGACCGAAGTTTCGACAGTGAAGTTTGCCGCGCGGGTCGCAGTTGATCCAAGTGAAGTCATGGAGCGCGTTGAGATGCGTCGCCTTGATCGTTCAGAGCAATTTGCAATGATTGCGGCGCGCGAAGCGTGGGCTGATGCAGGTACTCCCGATGTTGATAAGGAACGTCTTGGAGTTGTCATCGCATCAGGTATCGGTGGAGTTATCACCATGCTTGATCAATATGACATCTTGCGCGAAAAAGGTCCTCGCTCGGTTAGCCCGCACACTGTCCCAATGCTCATGCCAAATGGACCAGCTGCAAATGTAGGTTTGGAACTCCACGCGAAAGCTGGAGTTCACACTCCTGTAAGTGCCTGCGCATCAGGAGCTGAGGCAATCGGTTATGCCATGGAGATGATTCGCACGGGTCGCGCCGATGTAGTTGTCACCGGCGGAGTGGAAGCAGCAGTTCACCCACTTCCAATCGCTGGCTTCGCATCGATGAAAGCACTTTCAACTCGCAACGATGCACCTGAGAAAGCATCACGCCCATATGACTTGGACCGCGATGGTTTCGTACTCGGTGAAGGTGGCGGAGTTATCGTTATTGAATCACTTGAGCATGCCCAGGCTCGTGGCGCCAAGATTTATGCTGAACTTGCAGGACAAGGTCTGACATCTGATGGTTATCACATCGCCGCACCAGACCCAGAAGGCGCCGGAGTAACACGCGCCGTTAAATTTGCTTTAGAAGATAGTGGAGTCGATCTCTCTGAGGTCGTCCACCTCAATGCCCACGCTACATCCACCCCTGTGGGAGATGTAGCCGAAGCAAATGCTCTTGCTGCCGCTCTCGGTGACCACATCGGCCACGTTGCAGTCTCTGCAACGAAATCAATGACCGGCCACCTACTTGGTGGAGCCGGAGCTATTGAAACAATCTTCTGCGTCTTGGCTCTGCATCACCGCATGGCTCCACCAACAATCAACATCGAAAACCTTGATCCAGCGGTCAAGATTGATGTTGTTCGCGATAAGCCTCGCGCTCTTCCAGCGGGTCAGATTGCTGCCATTAATGACTCATTTGGCTTTGGTGGACACAATGTCGTCCTTATTTTGCGCTCCTTTGAAGGCTAACTGAGCCTAAATTTCACTTGACAGGGGGTTTCAACCCTCGAGTTTTGAGTTACACTTCACAACAGTCGGACGCTTGGCAGTACCCGTTTCATGGATTCGGTATCGCTGTAAAAGAGGAAGACCGAAGCTAAGGAAATCTTTAGCTTCACTCACATACCGAAGGAAATATCTACATGGCAACAGGCACAGTTAAGTGGTTCAACTCTGAAAAGGGTTTTGGTTTCATTGCAGTTGATGGCGGCGGACAAGATGTATTCGTTCACTACTCAGCAATCCAAGGCAATGGCTACAAGTCTCTCGAAGAGGGTCAAGCAGTAACTTTCGAAGTCGTACAAGGTCCAAAGGGCCCACAGGCTGACGCAGTTAATCCTGCTTAATTAACCATTAACACGAAAGGCCCCGCCAGAAATGGTGGGGCCTTTCGCATGTAGCAATCCTTTTAATAGCCAACGTGCTTTGGAACAGTTCCGACCTTCTTCTCCAGGGAAGCAACAGATTGAGCTGGCGAGAGATCTCTTCCGACCTTCCATGCATCTAAATACTTCCAGGGATACAACTCACCGCGTCTAACCCACCAGATTCCGGCTCGCGTCGGCCAAGAAATTCCAAAATGTAGATGCGGAGTTGTGCCACGTGCATCACCGCTATCCCCCGTGCGACCCATCACTTCCCCGACAGCAACTCGATAGCCAGGAACAATCTTGGCGCTGATGTATGAGAGGTGTGATCCGTAATACCTCACCCCATCATCTCCGACGATAGAGATCGAAAGCCCTCCGCGATCGGCGCCCAAATCTGTCTTCCAAGAAAACTTATCGACTCGATTCACCTCATCGACCACTCCAGAAGTCGGCGCAACAAAGAGACATCCGATATGGGTCAAAATATCTGTGGCCGGGTAGTCGTGGTGATACCTCGAATAGGTGTACTTACAACCTTTGACGGGGAACGCGTATGTGGGCGCAGCGTGCGATATCGGTGTCGATACACCTACCACCAGCAGCGCAAGTGCCATTACTTTGGAGAGGGTTCGCATACCCCGTACGATACGCAGGTACTTGCGGGGCGAAAGCCGCGCCACGGTATTGAGGCAATAGCTCAGTTGGTTAGAGCCCCGAACTCATAATTCGGTCGTCGTAGGTTCAAGTCCTACTTGCCTCACTTTGTGCAATATCTGACCGAGTAGCTTCGAATACCTGTAAATGGCCATGGAGCATCGCACCAGTTATCCAGCAAATTAAATCTTTTCTTTTCTACCTGGAGCCTGAATAATTTGTCTATGCGCAAATCAATCTCCATCTTTGCAGCCACTGCACTACTCACCACGGTGGCATCAACGACCCTCGCAGGGCAACCTCCAAAGATCGGAACGCAGTGTCTTAGAGCCAATCAAACTTTAAGTATTGGTGGATACAAGTATGTATGTCAAAAGTCGGGAAAGAAATACGTCTGGTCCAAAGGTGTAAAAGTAGCGCAGAGACCGAATTCTTCTAGTAGCAAACCAATGCCTTCGGCATCCCCTTCATCAACTGTCACCCCAATAGATTCAAGTAAACCTGTTGAATTGCAAAATTGCCCGCTCAATAGTCCATGGGCCATCGGTTACACGATTGACTTAAAAAAATTGATCTATTTGAGCTGCGGACCAGATGGACATTGGCATCCGCAAGATAATGCTCCAACCATAAATCAGATTACCGGCCAACCCAATTCGACTCCCTCTCCCACTCCTTCAAAGATTGCATTAACGTATCCAGAGGGTTCCGGTAACCCTAATCCACCAAGCTACCCAGAGACAGATGCGAGTCGGTACATCCAAAACTTAATCAACAATGTCGACTTAAATAAATCAACCAACACATCCACGATTAATCTCATAGCGGAACCCGGAAATAATGGACCTTATGTAGATATAGCAAAGAATGGTGTTGCTGCAGCGTTAAAATTTTATTCGGCGCTCGGACTAAACATTCCCAAGAATGTGATTAACGTGGTTCTGGGAAGGACTCAGGATTGGTCGTATAAGACAGTTGATGGCTTGTATCACTGCGTAGATAGCAATTTTCAATTCACTGGTGGGTACGCAATTTGCCCTAGCCCGACTAGCCCTGCAGTCATTTATACAAATTTAGTTTCAGGGACGATCCACACTCCCAATCCCGATCCCAACACAGACTTGACGCATGTTATCGAAACTTCTGACTGGGCTGCGGACTTTGCACACGAAACTTTTCACGTCTTCCAAAATGCCTATCCAACTAATCTTCCTGACTCGTTCCCTCTCTGGGTCGGAGAAGGTTCAGCACAACTCTTTGGCTATATGACGGGCGCTTTGATGAGCAAAGGTGCGATCACATACAATCAAGAAGTCGAGAAATATCTGGATTGGCAACATAACGTTCAATCAACTTGCAATGGACCAATAGATCAGATGCAACCCCCATGCAACTACACTCAAGGGTTATTTGTAACAGAATTCTTTATAAGCAAATTCGGCATAGGTGGTTTTGACAAGTTGTTGCACGGCTCCTATGGGGCTACATACAGCCAGCAATTTCTAAATGCGACAGGTGAATCTGTTTCTCAGTTCAACCAAGAAGCGGACCAAGCATTGCGCGCAAGGGGCTGGGAGAAATAACGACAAACTCCAATTGCTAAACGGACTGAATCCATTAGAGACCGAAGTCCTCAAGTGTCCACGAAGTAAAGAGGCTCACGTTAGGTTTGCAACCAAAGTCGCAGAACATTAGGTAGCTGCCAGCGATGAAAACGCGGTGCTAGATATGTGTTGTGCTATCGTGCAATGGTGATTGAATCTTCAACAACTAATTCCGTATCGCCTCGCTATAAGTGGATCGCCCTTACCAATACAACTCTTGGTATTTTCATGGCGACGATTAATTCATCCATCATTTTGATTTCGTTGCCCGCAATCTTTCGCGGAGTGGGAATCAACCCGCTCTCCCCCGGCAATGTTGGGTATCTGCTCTGGTTGTTGCAGGGCTATATGTTGGTGACCGCGGTCTTGGTTATCAGCCTCGGTCGGATTGGCGACATCTTTGGTCGCGTCCGCATTTATAACCTCGGTTTCCTTGTCTTCTCAATCGCATCGATCTTGTTGGCACTCGACCCCTTCCACGAGAGCAAGGGCGCGCTCTGGCTTGTGATCTGGCGATTGGTACAAGGCGTGGGTGGAGCGATGCTCTTCGCTAACTCCTCTGCCATCATCGCTGACGCATTCCCGGTCGAACAACGTGGCCTTGCAATTGGAATCAATCAGGTCGCAGCAATCGGTGGATCCTTTATTGGTCTGATCGCCGGAGGCCTGCTCTCAATTGGTGATTGGCGTCTGGTCTTCTGGGTCTCTGTTCCATTTGGATTCTTCGGAACCATCTGGGGTTACATCAGCCTCAAAGACAACGGTAAGCGTGCGCACGCCACCATCGACTGGTGGGGCAATCTGACCTTCGCACTTGGACTTACCTCACTGCTCGTTGCAATGGTTTATGGAATCCAGCCGTATCACGGCGGCACTATGGGATGGACAGCTCCAAAAGTATTGCTTGGTTTCGCACTCTCCATCATCTTCCTGATCGCCTTCTTCATTATCGAAGCCAAAGTCGATCACCCAATGTTCAACCTTCACCTCTTTAAGATTCGTGCATTTGCGATGGGATCTGGCGCTGGGTTCTTGGCAGCCACCGCTCGCGGTGGATTGCAGTTCATGTTGATTATCTGGTTGCAGGGAATCTGGTTGCCGATCCACGGATATGCCTATGACGCGACTCCACTCTGGGCGGGCATCTACCTCTTGCCACTCACCCTTGGTTTCTTAATCGCCGGTCCTGTCAGCGGCTGGATCTCAGATCGCCACGGCGCACGTCTACTCTCCACCACCGGAATGCTTATATTCGGTGGAAGCTTCGTTGGACTACTCCTTGTCCCAACTAACTTCCACTACCTCTGGTTTGCACTACTCGTTCTGCTCAATGGAATTGGCGGCGGAATGTTCTCTGCCCCTAATGCCACGGCAGTAATGAATAGCGTTCCCGCCGAAAGTCGCGGAAGCGCAGCAGGAATCCAGGCTGCATTCATGAACTCCGGAATGGTTCTCTCCATTGGAATCTTCTTCTCATTGATGATCGTTGGGTTAAGTCGCGCACTTCCAACTTCGATGTATGCAGGGTTAACAGCAAATGGAGTTTCGGCAGCGCAAGCCCACCAGATCGCAAACCTTCCTGTCGTGGGAAGTCTCTTTGCATCCTTCCTGGGATACAACCCACTTCAGAGTTTGCTGGGAAGCCAAGCATCTACACATGTAACAAATCAGCAGTGGGCGACGCTTACCGGCAAGCACTTCTTCCCCAACCTGATTTCACAACCATTCCATCATGGACTTGTGATTGTTTTCTCAATGGCGTTAGCAATGGCCCTGATCGGCGCAGTCTTTAGCGCATTGCGCGGCTCGCGCTATCTTCATGATGTACATGGCAAGAAGCACTAACCCACTGTTCTATTCTTAAGGCATGTCAGAATTAACGATTGATGCTGTCAAGGCACGTTGGAACGATGTGCTTGACGCCGTCCTCGAAACTGACCGAATCGCATGGCTCGCCTTCTTCGATGCACGCCTGGTCAGCATCGAGGGTGGTGTGCTTACTCTTAACTTTAGCGATCCCCAAAAATTCAGCGGGGACCACAACTTCTCCATGGCTCGAAACCCACGCCACATCGCGCTCTTGCAAGAGAAGTTTGCCGAAATATTCGGTGTGGCGATTGAGGTCCGCGAAGTATGAAGCGCACCATCATTGTTCTTGGCTTAGCCCTTGCTATGGTCTCCAACCTTGCATCGGCAAGTACTCCCCTAGCCAAGATCGACGCGCTCGGCCCTGGTTCGCGCATCCATGGCATGGACATTAGTTATTACCAACATCCAGGTAATTCAACGATCGATTTCAACAAGATGTACTCCGCTGGCATCCGCTTCGTGATCATCAAAGGCGGTGACACCATTGACGCTTACGACGCGCAAGCGGTGAAGTACATGCTCCCCGATCGCAAAGCCGCGCAAGCCGCCCACCTCTACACCTCGTTTTACTACTACGCCTATCTTCCAAATTCCAACAGCCAAGATTTGATCGTCAAAGATGCGAAGGCCCAGGCCCAAAAAGTTATCTGGAGAATCGCATCCTTAGGAGGGTATGGCCGTCGCGACCTTCCCGTAGCACTCGACCTTGAAAATAATTGCATCTCCTACATCACTGGAAACTGCGTGCGCTACGCAAACCCAGCCAGCGTGACGCTCTGGGCACAGACTTGGCTGGACACCGTCGCAGCAGCAACAGGCAAGAAACCATTTATTTATAGCTACGCACAATTCTTAGAAAATGCGATGGCGCGCTCTGTTGCCCTGCGCCAATATCCACTCTGGCTTGCGCACTACTCGGTAAACCCTGCGGTCACCACTAACCAACCCAATGCAAAGACCGTTGGTTGCTATGCCAGTTCATGGACCAATCAAGATTGCACCGCGCAATGGCAGATCTGGCAATACACCTCATGCGGCATTGCAGGTAAATACGGTGTTCCCGGCACACGTGTTGACCTCAATGTCTTCTACGGCAATAACAACGACTTCATGAAGCTGGTTCGCGGAACCTGGCAGCCGGATAACTCGCAGATGCTTCCCTTCAACGAGCCAACGGCAATCTCTATCACTGCACAATCGGCCAAAACATCGGCCGACCCCGTGCTCTTTTACGTCAATGTTGTTCGCCCTGATCAAAGCCCAGTTGTCACTGGAACAGTTGCCTACGCACCCGCTTCATCTCTCATGTCGGCGGGTAAACAAAGCATCATACGAAATTCATCTGGTTCCTGGTTGATCAGCATCACGGGAATTCCCGCTGGAAATTACGTGGGAGCAATTAATTTCACCGATCCGACTGGTACAGAAGCCGCCGCTCAGATCCCTGTGGTCTTCACCGTTGCCCAAGCCCCAACCCCCTCTCCAAGCCCCGTCGTTACAAAGCCAAGTACTCCCTCCCCAACTCCAGTTCCAAAACCAAAGCCGGTTCCCGTCGATTCCTGCGCAGGTCAAATAAGAAATTAACGCTCGTAAAGTAGGCTGACACCATGACAAGAATCTTGGTGACTGGTGGCGCTGGATATGTTGGATCAACTGCAACGGCAATTTTGGCCGATCGCGGCTATGAAGTAGTCGTCTTCGATGACCTCTCGATGGGTCACGCGGATGCCGTTGACCCACGTGCAACCCTTATCGAGGGCACTCTCCTAGACCCAGATGCACTTCGCGCCGCACTTGTCGGTTGCGAAGCGGTCATTCACTTCGCCGGAAAGTCACTCGTCGGTGAGTCAGTCGAAAAACCAGATCTCTATCACCACGTCAACGTCGATGGAACCGCAAACCTCTTGGATGCAATGGCTATCCACGGTATTGACAAGATCGTCTTCTCATCTTCTGCTGCGACCTACGGTCAACCAGTTGATGATCCCATCACCGAAGAATCAGTTGCTGCGCCAACAAATCCATACGGCGCATCAAAGCTTGCAATCGACAAGATGATTACAGCCCGCGGAATTAGTGCGATCTCACTTCGTTACTTCAACGTCGCCGGTGCTTATAAGTCTCAGAACGGTTGGTTGGCAGAACGCCACAACCCTGAAACCCATTTGATTCCGCTGGTTCTGCGCGCGACCGAAGAGAACCCACTAAAAATCTTTGGAACCGATTGGGATACAAAGGATGGAACCTGCATCCGCGATTACGTGCACGTCGTTGATTTGATCGAAGCGCACATCTTGGCGCTCGATGCCCTAAAGCCTCACGTCCACGAGATCGTGAACCTCGGAAGCGGCGGCGGTTACTCGGTGCGCGAAGTTATCTCTGTTGCATCAAAGGTTTTGGGTCGTCCAGTTCCTGCAGTCGAAAGCCCACGTCGCGCCGGAGATCCTGGCACGCTTGTTGCATCCATCGTGAAAGCCAAGACTCTGCTCGGATGGGAACCCACCCGAGATCTAGAGACGATGATTAGTGATGCAGTTAGTTCGCAGGCTCAATAGAGCGAACTTCAACCCCACCGATTGCATTCAGAACTTCTAGAAGATCAGTTGGATCACTACCTGGAATCGCGACTGTGATGTCATCGATTCCTTTTCCGGATTCGCTCTTCACTGTTACTAATGAGCGAATATCGCCACCAGCAAAACCGATAGCCGAAGCTACTGCGCCGAGTGAACCGGGACGATCTGGGAGAGCGATCTGCATCTTGAAAATAGCCATGTTTTAAGCCGTCACAATCGAGTTGCCTTGAATAGCAACCTTGTAGGTATCTAGCGGCCGAGGAGGTGGACCTCCAAGGACTTTGCCCCCATTGGCAGGGTCGAATTTACCACCATGACATGGGCAGTCGAGGGTGTTATCCGCCGAGTTATAACCGACAGTGCAGCCTTGATGAGTACAGATCATCGAGTAAGCAAAGACACCAACCTTGGTTCTAAAGAGGATCGCAGGATTTCCATCTGGATCGGTGAATTGCATATTAGATCCGATAGGAAATTTTGCGAGATCGACAATTTTTGAACCTGTAGTTGGTACAGGAATCTTCTTCTTCAAACTTCCAGCAGCGAGCGCAGCAATCACCGCAGTGACACCAACGCCGATCATCTGAACAACTTCACGACGATCCTTGAGATTTGGAATAGGACTCTTACGTGCCCGGGCTCCTGCCTCTTTTCGAACGAGGAAGAAGAGCGCGATCCACATAGCGAGGTAGGCAGTATCGCTTCCAAGGAAGTATGGATAGACATGCCAGGTGACCGAGAGCCACAAGATGAGTGAGACCGACGCTCCCCCGATGATCGCGGCTTGTAGTGCGACACCCGTGAGGACTGCGATTCCAATGGCGAGTTCACCGAGCAAGATCATCCAGCCGGCCAGGGTGGCATGCTCAATCATGTGCTTCAAGATGAAACCGATAGGTGAGTTCTTTACGAATCCGGTGATCTGGGCGCCGATATAGCCCGATGAGCCCTTATTGAAGAATTGAGCGTCAGATGCCTTCTGGAGGCCTCCGTAGAGCCAAGTTCCGCCAAGCATGAGGCGAAGTACGCGGGTTCCGGTTGATTGTGTACGCCATGAATCACGTATAGAAAAGCGAGCCATTATGTCCCTTCGGTATGGACGTGAGCATACCGACCCAACCTGAATATTGAGGAGCTCTGGAATCTCGCGGGATTGTTAGGCGAGAAATGAGGAGCTCCCTGACTTGGACTCGAACCAAGAACCTGCCGATTAACAGTCGGCTGCTCTGCCAATTGAGCTATCAGGGACTATCTAGAAACCAGGGTGACTAGAGAGGGAATCCTAGCAAGATCGGGCGATTTGGCTAAATCAGCGCTCTTAGAGATCCCCTACCGCCAGGTCCTTCTGGGCACGGCGCAGGGCCTCTTTGGCCACTAAAGCCCCAAATATCTCGTTGTAGCGATCGCCCTCTTCGACGGGATTGATCCGCTGCAGGGTCGATTTAATTTCGGCGATATCTCGGCTCAGGGCCACCTCGCGAAGGCGGGCAATGATGCTTGAAACATAGCGCTCTGAAACCTCACCGTCGGTGCGGATCGGCTCCACGATTAATTCGGTGATAAGGCCACGCAGATTCTCATCTTCGGTTCGCTCAAGCAGTGACGTCACATTCATCTCTGGAAGTGAATCAATCTTCGCACGCACCTCTGCATAGGGCGGATACGAGAATGCATTTGCTTCGATCTCACTCCACCCAGGTGCGAGTTCTGATGCCTGCAACTTCGCTTTCAATACTTCGCGCTCGAGCATCAAGAGTGGATCTGAAAGATTGACCGCCATCGGTGGTGCATCTGGCAATGGGGTATTGCTCTTACCTGCAACGCGCTTGACGGCAGCTGAGACAACATCAACTTCCATACCGAGCCATCCAGCAACTAAGCGAATGTATTCGGGGCGAAGGGAAGCATCGCGAATTTTGCCGACAAGTGGTGCAACTTGGTTGAGCGCACTGACTCGACCTTCAGCAGATGCAACGTCATATTGCTTGATCACACTTCGCATTGCGAATTCAAAGAGTGGAACACGGCGTGCGATCAGATCTCGTACGGCAATATCTCCACCTGATTGACGAAGTTCGCATGGATCCATACCTGATGGTTCGACCGCCACAAAAGTCTGCGCCACAAATTTCTGATCATCATCGAACGCCTTGAGCGCGGCGTTCTGTCCCGCGGCGTCGCCATCAAAGGTAAAGATCACTTCGCCTCTAAAGGCATCATCGTCCATCAGCAACCTGCGGATGATACGGATATGGTCATCACCAAATGCGGTTCCACATGTTGCCACTGCGGTGGTGATACCGGCCAGATGCGCTGCCATCACATCGGTGTAACCCTCGACGATGACAACCTGACGCTTCTTGGCGATCTCTTTCTTCGCCATATCCAGGCCATACAAAATCTGTGACTTCTTGTAGATCGGCGTCTCCGATGTATTTAAATACTTCGGACCTTGATCTTTCTCATCGCTCGCCAATTTGCGCGCGC
>Ga0208506_1000467_pt1 | contig 12636 bp, 11 predicted proteins | sample CryBogCBH29Jul08_FD_184616 | JGI IMG/M metagenome (GOLD analysis project Ga0208506, IMG submission 184616) | Freshwater microbial communities from Crystal Bog, Wisconsin, USA - CBH29Jul08 (SPAdes) | ecosystem: Environmental > Aquatic > Freshwater > Lake | place: Crystal Bog, Wisconsin, USA... | reverse complement strand
ATCCATTGATTAACATTGCTCATCATAATTTACTAGAGCTTGATATTACTAATATAAAACCGGAACAGGCTGCTAAGATTATTTTAAAGCATATACAATTTAAATTGTCTTGCAGACCATAAGGTTGCTTTATTCTGCCTGCAATTAGCAGTTAAATGCGATAATCGGGCTCGCCGTTCGCTCCACTAGTACGAATTAAATCTAAAAAATTGTATCAGCTAGTATCTCATCAAGGACTCTCCACGATTCTGCCAATGCGAGAGGGTCGGTGCCGGGTAGCCCTGCGCATACGATCAAAGCCTTCCATAGTGCCCAGCCACGGCCGCGCGCCCATGTGGCTTGATCTATCTTCATAGCACTCCGAAATGCATCCCTGGATTCTCCTTTGAATAATGTCCAGGCAATTGCTAGGTCGCAAGATGGGTCTCCAATGCCCAGTCCTCCAAAATCAATAACTGCGGATAGCTTGCCGTGTTTGACTAATAAATTTCCAATTGCTATGTCTCCGTGAACCCAGACTGGAGGTTTTTGCCATACCGAAGCCATTGCTTCATTCCATATTTCTGTAACGGCTACGGAATCGATTCTGTTTCGGAGGGCCGATATTGCCTCTCTTGCTTCAGAATCATAAGCTGATAGAGGTCCGCCACGCTCGCCATCTTCTGGAGATTTTATTGGATTATCTGTTAAAGGTAATTTCTGTAATGCGCATAAAAATTTAGCAAGTTCCCTCGCAAATTGAGATAAATCTGTAATGCGTTCTGGTGATGCAGTTTCACCATCTATCCATTTATATACTGACCAATTATACGGATAGTCTTCACTTGGCCTGCCCATTGCAAGTGGAGTGGATATTGGTAGCGGTAATAGAGGTGCAAGTTTTGGAAGCCAATATTGTTCTTTTTCCACCTTTGGAGCATACTCCTCCCCACTTGGAAGTTTGACTGACATATGATCACCAAGATGGAAGGTTCTATTATCCCATCCGCCAAATTCAACCGGCCTTATGGGCAAATGCGCCCACTGCGGAAATTGCTCAGCAATGAGCCTGCGGACTAAAGCTGTGTCGATATGGATTTGATAGTTGTTTGACATACTCTAGAATCTAGTTCAGATATACTATTGGAAGTGTTGCAAACTGGTCTTTTTTGGTAATTTTTGCGTCAAATCTTGCTTGCGTGCCTCAAAAAATTTCCAATTTTCAATGCCCCCATTATATAGATTAAAGCTGGACATATTAATGTCAATGCGTATGTTCAAATATGATATAAGTGAGGGTTTAATATATGAAAACTATAGGGTTGTTGGGCGGTACGGGGTGGTCTTCTACTATTAGCTATTATAAGATCTTAAACGAGATGATGAATCAACGTTTGGGTGGGTATCATAGTGCAAAGATCCTACTTAAAAGCATTGATTATCACGAGATCATGGATAGCTACGGCAAGGGTCATGATAAGATAGCAAAATTATTGAAAAAAGAATTGTTAGAACTGATAGCTTTGAAACCAGACTGTATCATAATCTGCTGCAATAGCCTGCATAAATATTATGATATGATCAAAGATGATCTCAATACCATCATACCGGTGTTTCATGCTGTAGACGTTGTAGTCGAGTATATAAAAGCGCGGGAATATCATGAGGTATTGCTCCTCGCTTCAAAATTTACTATGGAAGATGGATTTTTTGCGGAGAAATTAGAGAAAAACGGTATCAAGGTTACTATTCCAAATCAAAAAGAACGTGATGAGATTCAAGATATACATGATGAATTACTGCAAGGCGTGGTGACAGAAAGTGCAATCAAGTATTTCAGTGACTTAATTGAAAGTCATAAGAATCTTGACGCTGTTGTACTTGGTTGTACCGAGTTTCCATTGGTAGTGAAAGATGCTGTCGCGTTGCCAATAATAGACCCAGTTCACCTACAGGCTACTGGTGCAATTGATTTTTCGTTAGATGGCTGCGGATAGAAGGGATATATTGTGAGGGAGAAATCACTAGTAATTGCAACACTCCCATTCTGGAAAGATTTTTAGATTTGAACTGGTCGATGATTATTGACATTTTTGTGTGTTACTGATAATATTCCTTAACATTATCGTAATAATTGTCATTGTATAAACAGCTATGATCTATGGAGCCATTAAGACTAGAACAATGTTTTGAAGCGTCATGTTTTCAGACAGATTTGGATGAATTTGTGAGGCTAGTATTAAAAGAGCCAACAGCCAAATATACTATATATAATGGCCATGGAGAGTATCGTGTAGATTCAGAATTAGTTAATATCAAAAAATCATCGTTAATTAAAGCATTAGATGCTGGATTCAGCCCTAATAAACTCCTGATTAGCATTATACAAAACTATGAAAAGGACGAAGCGTTAAAAGAGTTGATATCACTTGCATTTGTAAAAGGGGCGCATCTAGAATATATAAGTTTTTCTGATCTGAAATTTGATCGACTTAGTCTCCCGGTTTTTGAAGTATTGTTAGAATATGGACTTGACCAGAATGCACTAGTCTTAAAGTGCAATCCTAGACACGAGTTTACTCTCAATATTGAAGTAATGAAACTTATGCAGAGCAGGAACGTTAAACCTACTTGGTGGACGATATTACAGCTTTTGCTTAATCGAGACACAAAACAAGAGCAAGCGTTAATAGATTTTTTGATAAATAATACCGAGATTGCAGTAAATAAGGCAATTTACCTAGATGAGGTTTTGAATGAGCTCATTATGCTTGGTCCAAAATTTCAAGAGTATCTAAATGATGAAGATCAAGTATATGAGATGCAAGATATTATGATGTTATTTGAGGGGCAATCAACATATGGCGGTAGCTTATTGCATATGGCAGCAAGGTTCAATAAGCTAGGGCTTATTTCGGCACTTTTAAATCGCGCTGATATAAATGTAAACTCTTTGAATGACAAAGGGCAAACACCTCTATTCTTTGCTAGGACCGTTGAAGTCATAACTATGCTCATGGAGAATAATGCAGATTTAAATATCAGAGATATTAACGGCGATCTCTGGATAAATAACCCTTCTTTAGATGTAATAAAATATTTGGCTGCGAACAATCGTGTTCCTGAAGCATATAAAGAGACAATTCTTTATAATCATTTTTATAAGGGTAACTTTGAGCATGCTAGAAGAATTTACAATATGGGTGGTGTTAAATTGGAGGTTCCGTTAATTTTAGGATTTGTTAAGGCTCTTGAAATTGCTATTGCTAATTCAATTGAAAACAACAAATATCATGCTTTACTGAATTTAATGGCAAAGACTGATATAGATATTCCTTATCAGCTCCATCATTTGCTGTATAGCATTGAAGATCACAATGTTAGGGAGCAAGATATTATAGTGATACATAACTTATTGCCTCAGTTAGCGCGCTCTTACCTTGATATTAGCAAAAAACAACTGCAGAAGAATGTAATGCAAGATTGCCCGCAAATTACTAAAATATTAGATGCGATTAATTTAGCATTCGAAGCAGAGAATGGTTTTGCGTATTTTGCACAAAGCAAGCTATTGTGCCCACAAAACAAAGCATTAGATACTATCGATGATAATTTTGATGCTCTATATCAAACTTTGGGTAAGGCGCTAATAGAGCTTGATAATGATTTTGCTCTGCAAGTTTTAACTATTAACGGCATGTTGCCTGCGCCATTAAAAGAAGACACTGTTGTGTTTAGAGGTTTAATGGCAAATTTAGATATTCATGATATCAACGCTTGGTTCAAATATGGTCATAGAGCATTTTCCAATGGAGAGAATCAAAAATTCTTGGGTTATTATGTTAATGAAGACTGGAATAGAGTAGCAAGTAGATGGCAGTTAGGTGGAACTTATGTTTCGCTTGATACCTCTAAGGCCGCATATTTCTCTCTTGGGGTTAGTAGCGATGTAAATGCAGAAAGCATTGTAATGGAAATCAAATTATCAAAGGGTTCGCCATGTGTCTGTGGGTCCTCAAAGAACTTGGCAGAGCTTGTGGTTAGTACTATCGATGGCCCTGAAGTGCTAGGTTTATACAAGATAGATTCAAACTATCGTGTGCTTGAAGTATTCCTGAATCCTTACTTCAGCGATGATCTCAAGCTTCGATATAATGTTGGAGAGATATTTGGTTCGTATACCGAGTATGATGAATTGCAGGGGATGATTTGGGATTCGCTTAGTTGCAACGATCAAGTCTATAAGAATTATGATGACTTCTTAGCTCGATACAGCGCAGAAGATCATGGGCGTGATCAATATCAATTTGATCAATGGTATGGCGTTGCCTAGTAATTATAGATATTCAGTGTATATACGCGGTAGCAACGATAGAGTTTTAGATCTTCATCAGCAGTAGCAATCCCTTGCTAAATATGGTCGGGGCAGAGAGATTTGAACTCCCGACCCTCTGGTCCCAAACCAGATGCGCTACCGGACTGCGCTATGCCCCGAACAGGTCTAATATATAATTTTATTTCTCTCCATAATCAAGTCTTATTTATACCAAAATTTTTAAGAAATTCTAAATGCCAATTAGGAATATTTTTGTGCTCCTGTGTATCTTGGAACACATTTTATCTCCATTAATTTTTCTAATTTCCAGGGCTTGCCTAGCCTTTAATTGAAACAAAAAAATAAAATCTGAAAAAATATCGTTGCAACACTGGTTTTTTTCCATTATAAACCATATAATCCCATGTTAACCCATCGTTAACCAATGCGTGTTATGATTATTAAGAGTGATTAACAAAAAAGATAGACAATAAGAATAAGATGATATTTCTTTCGACATATATAAATAAAATAGATAAGAAGGGCAGAGTCTCTGTGCCATCATCTTTTCGTTCTCTTTTGAGCGAGGATTTCGCTGGGGTGATAGTTTATGAGTCTATCAGCAATGCATGTATAGAGGCTTGTAGTCTTGAGAGAATTAAGAAGTTAAACGACGGCATTGATCAGTTAGACCCTTATTCTGATGAGAGGGATGCATTCGCTAGCGTTATTTTGGGCGGTAGTATCAAATTGCCATTCGATAGTGAAGGTAGGGTGTTATTACCAGAAACATTATTAAAATTCGCTGCACTTGATGATAGGGCATGTTTTGTCGGGAAGGGCAATACTTTTGAAATCTGGAATCCAGAGAAATACGATCAACATTATGCTCGTGCTAAGGAAATAGCTCAGCAGCATCGTAATTTGCTCAGATTTAACAAAGATGGTAGGGGGTAAGAATATGCATGTACCTGTGATGTTAGAAGAAGTAATGCGCTATCTAAGCCCAAAAGATGGGGAAACTTATGTTGATTGCACATTCGGTAGGGGTGGTTATACACGCGCTATGCTTGAAGCGGCAAAAGTTAATGTTTTTAGTGTGGATTGTGATCCTGATGCTGCTGATTTCGCAAAAAGCTTTAGCGGGAATTTATCAAATCCAGAGAGGTTTCATTTTATTGAAGGAAATTTTAAGGATATAGAGTCGCTTTTAAAGATGCATTCTATTGATAAGGTAGATGCTATTATTTTAGATCTTGGCATTTCTTCTGTACAAGTTGATCAATCGGATAGGGGGTTTTCATTCTCAAAAGAAGCAAGGCTTGATATGAGGATGAGCCGCAGCGGATATAGCGCTTATGAGTTTATCAATGAATCTGATGAAAGAACTATAGCTGATACAATATATAAATATGGCGAAGAAGATAAAGCCTTCAGGATTGCTAAGAAGATCGTTATGGCTCGCGAATCCGGCCCAATCACAACTACTACAGAGCTTGCTGACATTGTTCGTTCCGCATTCAATCATAAGCATAGCAAGATTGATTTAGCGACTAAAACCTTTCAAGCAATACGTATATTCGTCAATAATGAATTAGAAAATTTAGAATCTATCTTAGAATCTTCATACAGGCTTCTTAAAGAAGATGGAAGGTTAATAGTTGTTTCGTTCCATTCTTTGGAAGATTCAATAGTAAAGCAATTTTTGAAATCTCATTGCGATAAACCAGAGCTTGGGTCTAGATACGTGCCTTCTGCTAAGATCGATGAATTTGTTCCTAGTTTTGCTTATTTATCAAAGAAGGCGATCAAACCTTCTTCGTTGGAAGTAAAAAACAATCCTAGAGCAAGGTCAGCAAAGCTAAGAGCGGCTAAAAGAGTAAATGTGGGGAATGAATATGCTGAACTTTAAAATGTTTATCTTATCATTGGTGGTCTCTTTCAGCTTTCTTGGTATTGTTGGCTTAAAAGTCCATGTTCATGACCTACAACAAGAAATCTCTGATTTAGAAAATGTGAGATCAAAGTCTTTAGAAGAAGTTCAAGTTCTAAGAGCAGAATGGTCAAATTTAAATAGACCAGAAAGGTTGAAGTCTTTATCAGAGCAATATTTAAAATTTGAACATATTAACACTAAAAAAGTAAAGTATCTTGGTGAGAATAAAGAGGAGCCAAAATTAGTTCCTGTAAAAAATACCGGAGAAAATTCTTTAGTCCATTGGCGATATAAATCGCGAGATATGATATTAAAATCTGGCAAGCGTCGATAGAATGATGAACTTGATTGCTTATTTCAGAAAGTGCTTAGATAACGTACGATTCTCATTGATTCCAGATAAAAAACATATAAGCCTTACTCGAGTTTATGTGACGCTTATATTCTTTTTATTTTGCTATTCCATTATAGCCGTCCGGTTGTTTGATCTGACGGTATTAAAGAAAATCATGAATGTATGGGATGGATTCAATGATTCCTATACAGAGAAATCTGCTGTAAATTTTGATAGGGGCGAGATCTTAGATAGAAATGGCAAGGTAATAGCATTGAATCTTATTACTACATCTATTTATGCCAATCCAAAAGTGATTGATAACCCTGAGTCCGTTGCGAAAAAACTCAGCAAAATTTTTACTGATATAAAATATACAGAACTATTAGAGAAGCTAAAATCAGAGAAATCATTTATTTGGATAAAAAGAAATATATCACCGAAAGAAGAGCTGTCTGTTAATAACGAGGGAATACCAGGCATTTATTTCCTTTTTGGCAAAAAACGCGCTTATCCGCAGGGGCCTTTATTTTCCCATGTTGTGGGCTATGTTGGGCTGGATGGAGATGGTTTAATGGGCGCTGAAAAATCATTCGATTCGTTTCTAAAAACTAAAGATAAGAACGGCAAGCCGAAGAATTTATATTTATCTCTAGAAACTAGAGCCCAGGGGATTATAAGGGATGAATTGCAAAAATCTATGCAGGAATTCAACGCTGTTGGTGCTGTTGGGATTCTACAAGACGTTACAAATGGAGAGATCATCGCAATGGTAAGCTTGCCAGATTATGACCCAAACTACATATCACAGGCTACGGAACAAGAACTATTTAATAAGGCTACTATGGGTAACTATGAAGTGGGTTCTACATTCAAATTTTTTACTATGACTGCAGCATTAGAAAGTGGAATAGTAAAAATGAATGATGTCTATAATGTCGATGCTCCAATAAAAACTGGTCGATTTTCGATCAAAGATTTTTATGGCAAGAAAGGGTGGCTTTCCGTACCTCAGATCTTGATGCATTCTTCAAATATAGGTATATCGCAAATTGTTCTTGAAATAGGTAAGGAGCGTCAGTTTAACAATATGAAAACTCTAGGATTATTGTCTGAGCTAAATATTGAATTGCCAGAAAAAACCTCCCCTGTTTATAGGGATCTTTCAAACTGGAGCGAGAGTTCATTAATTACTAGTTCTTATGGTTATGGAATTTCAGTTTCTCCTTTGCATGTTCTTAATGCCGGTAGCGCAGTAATTAATGGAGGGAGATTATACCAGCCGACGATCTTAAAGGATGCTGGACATCAATATAAACAGGTTATCAAAGAATCGACATCAGAGAATATGAGAAAAATATCGCGTATGGTAGTCAGGTTTGGGGGAGGAAAAAGTGCAGATGTTGACGGTATGTTTGTAGGTGGAAAAAGTGGTACTGCCAATAAACCTGTAAATGGTGTTTATAGCGATAAATTAAGAATATCTTCCTTCGTATCTATGTTTCCTATGAACGATCCAAAATATGCATTATACATTATGCTAGACGAGCCTAAAGGCAACAAGAAAAGCCTTGGTTTTGCAACTGGTGGATGGGTTGCCGCGCCTGCGACAGCTAAAATCATAAGAAGACTGGCTCCAGTATTGAATATTATGCCAAAAATTCGTGGAAAAGAAATTATAGAAGAAAGTTTATTTGTGCAGTATAATCCTAATCCTGCAGTATCTTAAAGGGTTTTTCGATTTCTACAGATTTTTATTATACTGAGTGTGAAATTGAATCTAGCAAGAAAATCAGAGATCTGTTTATATATTATTTCTGTGTGAGTGTTCGCTTTTCTTTTTGTTTTCGGATTTGCTTGGTGTTTTTGCGTCCTGTTTTATACTAATGGGTGATTGTAACTTTTTAAATTCTGTAGCAGTTTGTTCAAGGCGATTTGTATATTCTAGTATTTCAAGTGCGGTCTTAGCTTGGGATGCAATCTTGGTGGCAGTGCGAGAATGTTTGGCAACCGCTTCAAGGTTATGCGTGCTTTTTAGCTCTTTAAGCGCATCTATAGCTTGTGATGCGATAGTAGCGTTTTCAGAGTATATAGCTGCTTGTTGTAGATTAAATGCATCTTTGATTTCCTTAAGGTCATTTATGGATTTTTGCGTGTTCTCAGAGTGCCTAGCAACTCGTTCAAGATAATGCTTATGTTCTAACTCTTTAAATGCATCCATAGCTCGTATATAAATTTCTCCGTTGCTTTGTTTTACAATGTTTGCGAGATTCGTCATGGCGCCCAAATCTTTAAGAGCATTGATAGCTTGTTTTGTAATTTCAAGATTAGTAGTTTGCATTGCAACTATTTCAAGATTATATGAGCTTTTTAGCTCTTTAAGGGCATCTATAGCTTGTGATGCGATAGTAGCATTCTCAGAGTATATAGCTGCTTGTTGCAGATTAAATGCATCTTTCATTTCCTTAAGGTCATTTATAGATTTTTGCGTGTTCTCAGAGTGCGAACTAGCTCTTTGACTTTTTGCTATAGCACTTCTCAATAGAGTTGCAAATTTATTTTCTGTTCTTTGTAATTCCTGAGAGCTTAATGCTTCAATTGCATTTATGCATTTATCTTGATTTTGAGTGTCCACAAGAAGTGGATACAAATCTTTTAATGTTACTTCTATTACTTTTTCTTTGTTAATGCTGTTAATATAGATAAGCCCTATAAGAGGACTAACATCTTTCCCTTTCTTTACTTCTTCTATGAGATTATGAATTGCCATTTCTGATGCTTGCGTGGAGTTAGAGTATACGTATTGTGCAACATAATCAAATGTATCGCTTTCTCCTGAGATACCACTTTTTTCTGCTAACTTCTGGAATAGCTCAAACTGTTGATCTTGTTTTTTTGTCATGTTTGGTGCTTTTATATAATCTCTATTAATTATAGCTTTGGTTGTAAAAGGAAATCTATGTTGTATTTAATATCCGGTTATTATTTTTAGGTAAAAAAAATAACTGCAGCATATATGATGAAGTTTTATAATAGCTCGTGGTGGAAAAGAAATTATAGAAGAAAGTTTATTTGTGCAGTATAATCCTAATCCTGCAGTGTCTTAAAGAGGGTTTGTGAATATAGAGAATTTTTCTAGTTATAGCAACATAACGGCCGATTCAAGAGAGGTTGTGCCAGGCAGTATTTTTGTTGCAATAAAAGGGCAAAAAATAGATGGTCATGACTATATAGATGGTGCGATTAAGGCTGGTGCTAGATTGATTATTCTAGATAAACACAAGAAAGTTAACTTTAATGTCCCAAAAGGAGTAAAGATACTTGCTGTAGATGATACCAAGAAATCATTCTCTAGTATTGCACAGAAAATATATGTCTTACCAAGCAATATCGTTGGTGTGACAGGAACAAACGGAAAAACCTCTACTACTTATTTCTATCAGCAGCTCATAAAATTATTAGGCGAAGAATCGGCTTCAATAGGAACTTTAGGTGTGATTTCTACCAAGAACTCAGAGTTTTTTAGTAAGATGGAGACGCTCACAACCCCAGGGATTTCAGAGCTTTATTCGCTTTTAAATCGACTTGCTAAACTTGGTGTTAATAATGTGGCTATGGAAGTATCTAGTCATGGTTTAGACCAAAATAGAGTAGACGGTATAAAATTCAACGCTGGCGCTTTTACAAGCTTTACTCAAGACCATCTTGATTACCACGGTAGTATGGATGAGTATTTAAATGCAAAGATGAAGTTATTTCTTGAGGTTTTGGCTCCTAAATCTGTAGCAATTATAAATGGAGATATGAGTGTATCGTCTCAAGTGGTTGAATTATGTAAGTCTAAAGGTCATAAGGTAGTGACTTATGGAGTGAAGGGCGATATTGAGATTATTTCTGCTAAATTTAATCACGGCTTCACGGAAGTTGAATTTAGAATGGATAATAAAATATATCAAGTAAAGTTAAATGTTATAGGAGAGTTTCAAGTTCACAATATCATCTGTGCTTTTGCATTAGCAATAAATACTGGATTCGATAAAGATAAGTGTTTGAGGGCTTTAGAAAAATTACATCCAGTGCCAGGTAGAATGGAGATTGTTAAAGGTAATGTATTAGTAGATTATGCACATACTGATGATGCGCTAAAGAAAGCTATGGAAAGCATACGTTCTGTTATGAAAGGTGGAAGAATGATAGTCGTGTTTGGTTGTGGCGGGGATAGAGACAAAACAAAAAGAAAGCTAATGGGTCAAGTAGTGAACGAGATGGCTGATATAGCTATAGTAACTGATGATAATCCACGTACAGAAGATCCTAATGCTATAAGGGCAGAGATAATGAAATATTGTCCTAAAGGCATTGAAATTGCTGGTCGCGAAGAAGCTATAAAAAAGGCTGTTGATTTAAAACAAAAGGATGATTTTATTCTGATAGCTGGTAAGGGTCATGAGAAATACCAGATTATCGGTACTACAAAACATCCTTTTGATGATGTTGAAGTCGCAAGAGTTTTAATGCTGCAGCGGTAGTGTGACGTTAAGATTTATCTCTCCGACTAAAGGCTTCTCGATAGCTTGATCAATAGTATGCCAATTTGATGCTGCTATTGGAGGGGGTGGAACAACCCTTGTGCAGGTATTATCTTTGAAGCATTGTTGTTGTAATTGAGAGAATTCTGCCATTGAAAGATTAAACTCTTTTGTTCCATAATCTTTGTGACTATTAATGGTTATGTTGCTGTAAGCTTGTACAGTTTTATTTGATGCAGTTATTGGTTCAAATACATAGCCATTATTACTGAATTTTACCAGTAATTCACCAAGAATATATGCAGGAGCAATTGTAAATAAAACAATCGCAGGTATACAGTTGTGTGAGAAGGCTTTAGATTTATTGTCAATATAAGAGCGCCAAGCTATAAGGCTAAATATCGATAATTCAACAATTTCATTAGTATAGCCGGTATAAACCGCGCATTTCGTTCCTTCTACATAGTCGCACTTAGAGCCAGTGCTTGGATTAAATATTGAATCAGACATGTTAGTATATCCTTTTTATTTATTCAATTCCAAGTATACCATAAAATGGTGTTTTTCTATTAAGAATATAATTGCTCTTTAATTTATTGTTATTTCTGTGTTAAAAATGCAACTATATTAGTCGGCCTTTGCAAGAGATATCTTGCTTAATTATTCTTCTACTGGTAATTTTGATGTGCTTCCATATTCGTAGAATGTAAACCATTATGCAAAACTTTCAACTTGATCCTCGACTTGAAAATGAAGGAGATAAGATTCTTGATTTAAAGCTGAGCCGTGTCTTGCTTGTGGATAATGCATTATTTCCTTGGATTATTTTGGTACCAAGAATAGATAATATAAAAGAAATAATTGATTTAGATAAGCATAATCGTAGTATTCTTATGGAGGAAATAGGTGTTATCTCTGAAGCGATGATTGAGGTGTTTTCTCCTTATAAGCTAAATGTTGCTTCTTTAGGTAATATCGTGCCTCAGCTTCATGTGCATGTTGTCGCTAGATATATAGAGGATTCCGCATGGCCTGCTCCAGTTTTTGGCAAAGATAAGGAAGCTTATGCAAAAGAAAAATATATTGCTATAAAGGAACGGTTGAAAAAAGAAATAATGAGCAGAATTTAAACCAAGCGTCCTTACAAATAACTGAAGTCTGATTCAAAATATTTAAGATACTAAACGGAATGAGTCTTCAGATAAGAATAATTTGTGAAGTAGTTTGTTGTTCACGGTGTGACCAGGCTTGTAGCTCTTTATATGAGCTTTTAAAGGAAAGCCAGCAAGGTATAGATCGCCGATTAAATCTAAGAGTTTGTGTCTTACAAATTCGTTTTGGTATCTTAAACCATCTTTGTTCAAAATTCTATCGCTGCCAATAATGACCGCATTCTCTAGAGAGGCGCCTTTTGCTAGGCCTATTTTCTTTAGCATCTCGCCATCTTTTTCGAAGCCAAAGGTTCTAGCTCTTGCCACGTCATGTTTAAAAGATTTATCTTTTTCTGAAAATAGATATTTTTGCGAGGAAATAATGTTGTTGT
>Ga0208506_1000457_pt1 | contig 12735 bp, 12 predicted proteins | sample CryBogCBH29Jul08_FD_184616 | JGI IMG/M metagenome (GOLD analysis project Ga0208506, IMG submission 184616) | Freshwater microbial communities from Crystal Bog, Wisconsin, USA - CBH29Jul08 (SPAdes) | ecosystem: Environmental > Aquatic > Freshwater > Lake | place: Crystal Bog, Wisconsin, USA... | reverse complement strand
CGGAAAAGAAGCAATCAGCAAGTTCAGCACAAAGCGACGTGAGCTAGCACTAGAAAATACAGTAGAGGCTACAGACCACAATTTTTGACGGAACTCCCAACACACAGCCAAAATGGCGCCGAACTGAATAATGACCTCGAACGCCTTGCCACGCTCGTCGTTGAAATCTAAGAGGTCCCCCACCAAAATCAGGTGCCCGGTACTGGAAATAGGGAGAAATTCCGTTAATCCCTCAACTATCCCCAAAATAAGCGCTTTTGCTAACAAGATTAGTTCCATAGCCCGAATTTTATAGACTTCCAGTTCCAATGTCGGCATTTAAGCAAACAGCCGTCGTGGATCAAAGCCTTTTTCTCAAATTAGCCTTAAACTTCATGGCACATTGAAAAGTACCCGAATTAAATGACTGAAGCACGCTTTCGACTTTCTAGACAATCCATATTTGGTTTAATCCTAAGTCAGGCGCTTGGACTAAGCATTGCCACCAATCAGGCAATAGCTCAAGCGCCGGCAGGAGTCCGACCGTCATTACCAACGCCAATGAGCTCCCAAGCTTTGCTAGGGCTCGACATTCCGCCGCAAATGGTGGTGACGCCTAAACAAGCACTTCCTATTGATGCGGCTCCCTCAAACGTTAACTCTGGTAATGCTGCGAACGTCAAACCAGGGCAAATGTCAGATTTAATTAATCTGTACCAAGAAGCTGCATTTAGCGACCCTATTTTGAATGCTGCCCGTTTTAACTATCAAGCCAGTAAAGAGCTTTACTGGCAAGGCCTATCCCTACTACTCCCACAAGCAAGCGCTACGCCTGGTGGCACGCGCTATTACCAACATGGGGTAGGAACTACTGTAGTCCAAGCTGGGCCTGGAAACTCGCGTGTCTTTGACCAAAAAAATTATACGGTTACCTTAACGCAACCCGTTTTTAATATGGCCGCCCTTGAGGCCTTCAAGCAAGGCGATCTCAATACAAAGATTGCTGATATGCGCTTCTTTCTGGCGCAGCAGGATTTAATCATTCGGGTGTCACAAGCCTACTTTGATGCTCTTACTAGTCAAGATAACGTTGAACTCTATCGAAATAAGAAAAGCCTAATCAAGCAACAACTAGAAATTGCTCAGGCTAAATTTGATGCTGGCCTTGCAACCATTGTTGATGTCAATACGGCTCAAGCCGCTTTAGATCTAGCCAATTCACAAGAGATTTCTGCACAGGCGGATCTCGTGGTGAAACGTGGCGTTCTTGAGCAATTAGTCGGTAGACCAGTTGGAGCACTTAAACCCCTTACCAAAGAAGCTAGGATTGAAGGCGTTCTAAAAGATCCCCGCTCCAAGAGTAAAGATACCAAAGGTAATCCGATCGCAGATAGCATCAATCCTCAATTGCCACCCGGGCAAACCTTGGATGACTGGATCCATCAAGCAGAGGCTGCAAACTTTAATGTCTTAGCAGGTCAACTCAGTGTGAGCATTGCAGAGAGCACCTATCGCGCTTCTCAGGCTTTGAATTACCCCTCTCTTAATTTGGTAGGCACTAGTGGCTATAACACCTCAAACGGCACGGCTACTAACTTTAATCCTGCAAACACCAACGTTTACAACAACACAGTTGGCTTGCAAATGACCATTCCACTGGTTTCAGGTGGATTTAACAGCTCAGTCATACGTCAAAATGCTGCACTGGTAGATCAAGCCAAAGCAAACTATGACAATGCTCGTCGTACGGCAGCGCAAAATACGCGCGCTGCATTTACGGGATTCTATGGTGGCTTAGCAAGCGTTAAAGCTTTCGAAGCAGCGGAACGATCCTCAACATCCGCATTGGAATCCAGCAAACTCGGATTCCAGGTTGGGACTTTGATCAATCTTGATGTGTTGATTGCGCTCGATACACTCATTACCACCCGATCACAACTTCAACTAGCGCGTTACAGCACCATCCTGAACGCCATTAAATTAAAAGCGCAAGCATCAGCACTATCAGATGAGGATCTGATAGCAGTCAACACTCTATTGCGCTAGTAGTCTTAGCGTAGCACTGAGCACTTCATCAACAGCTGGTGGCGCTTGAATATCCCCCAAGTTAAGTATTCGATTAGACCAATAGCCTTCGGTCTTCCACCGCGGCGAATCACAGTAAACCTCTACTGTTGGCCTTCCCAAAACAGCGGCAAGGTGCGTAAGACCCGTATCAACCCCGATAGTTAATGCTGCGCCAGCAATCATTGAAAAAGCTTCCTGAATCGAAAAGGCATCTGGCACGATCGCGCCATCTATTTGACTAGCGAGTTGAGCGCTGATTTTTTTCTCACTCGAATTACCCCAAGGAAATACTATTTGGTAACCTTTACTCGATAAAGACTTACCTAAAGAGATCCAATTTCCGTTATTCCACCTCTTAGCTTCACGCGCAGTTGAATGAAAGCAAAGAATGTATGGCTTTTTTACTATCCTTAGCTCTTTAAATATTTTGCTGGACTCCAACTGAGCAATATAAGTGTCTGGATAGAAGAGCACTGGGTTTTCTTGGCGATTAAGCAAAGGCCAATCTAAGGCAGAACTCATCACCAAACGCGAACGATCAACGGCATGGCATTGCTTGGGCACTTGCACGCACTGATTGTAGAAGGAACGGGCGAGTGGCTCATAGCCCGAAAACTCCGTGGCGTTAGCAAGACCAGCAACTACAATATTGGGAGATTTATGCGTTAAGGCACAAACTAATGCTGACTTTAAAAGGCCTTGGGTCTCAATAATCACATCGTACGACACTGCTTGTAGTTCTTTTTTAAATTTAAAAAATTCTTTCCAAGTTTGGAACCTAAAAATACTCTTTTTCCAGCGACGCAGCCCAAAGGGAATAATGCGATCAATTCCTCGAAGCCCACCTGTCGATAGCAGGGGTTCTAATAAGTGAACGTATCCCTCTTCAACTACCCAGTCGATTTGAGCCTCTGGCAGTCGCGCGCGTAAATCCCAAACAATCGGTAAATTATGCAGCACATCACCCATTGAAGATAACTTCACCAATAGAATTTTGGGGGGTAGATCGTGAGATACAAGATTGCTCATGTGAGCATTATCTTATCTTTTGGTGAATATGTACTTTAGAACTTAGGCGCTACATCCCACGCCAAGCCAGCAGCATCTTTTGCATTCATATTAGGCAAAACACCTTCGGGCAATGGCCACACTATACATAAAGTAGGATCATTCCACAGTAAACATACTTCGCTTGCTGGGTCATAATAATCTGTTGTTTTATATAAAAACTCTGCAGTAGGTGTGAGCACTAAAAAACCATGTGCCAAGCCAGGTGGAACCCACATCTGTTTGTGGTTTTCTGCGCTTAGCTCAACTCCAGCCCATTTGCCATAAGTAGGTGACTCTTTGCGAATATCTACCGCCACATCAAATACAGCGCCAGCAACCACACGCACCAACTTGCCTTGGGTTTTCTCTGTCTGATAATGCAAGCCTCTTAAAGTCCACTGCCGAGAAAAGGAATGATTGTCTTGAACAAATTCATAATCTTGCTCAATAACGCTCGCAAAATCTTGTGCATTAAAAGACTCTGTAAACCAGCCGCGCTCATCGCCAAAGACTTTAGGCTCTAAAACAAACACATCATGAATGGCTGTTGGCGTTTTCGCCAGTTTGGCATGCGTCTTCATCAAATAACCTTCTTCGCAGACAAAGCAATCGGCTGGGCACTGGTATTGAGCTCACTTAAGATCTTGCCAAGATATTGACCATAACTGTTCTTACTCAGTTGCTTAGCTACTTTCTGTACGGCCTCTGCAGTAATCCACCCCTGACGGTAAGCAATCTCTTCAGGACAAGCCACCATGAGCCCTTGACGCTTTTGCAGCGTCGCAATAAATCCTGCGGCATCTAATAAAGAATCATGAGTACCCGTATCAAGCCAAGCAAAACCCCGGCCTAAGATTTCAACGCTGAGTTGGTCTTTTTCCAAATAAATACGATTGACGTCCGTAATTTCTAACTCACCACGCGCACTGGGTTTCATCGAGGCGGCAATATCACACACTTGGTTGTCGTAAAAATATAGACCCGTCACGGCATAATTACTGCGAGGTTTTACGGGCTTCTCTTCAATCGAAATGGCTTTGTAGTTCTGATCAAACTCTACTACCCCATAACGCTCGGGGTCAGTGACATGATAGGCGAACACAGTAGCGCCCGTTGTACGATCATCAGCACTAGACAGATTAGCGACTAGTTCATGACCATAAAAAATATTGTCACCGAGGACTAATGCGCTGGGATCATTGCCCACGAAATTCTTACCCAGGGTAAAGGCTTGTGCCAAACCATCGGGGGAGGGTTGCACACAGTATTGGATATTTACACCCCACTGCGAGCCATCACCCAATAACTCCGTAAAACGCGGGGTATCTTGGGGTGTAGAAATGAGCAAAATATCCTGAATGCCAGCTAACATCAGGGTCGTTAAAGGGTAATAGACCATCGGCTTGTCATAGACTGGCATGAGTTGCTTGGAGACTGCTTGCGTAACTGGATACAAGCGTGTGCCAGAGCCACCAGCTAAGATAATGCCCTTGCGTTTTAACGCCATACCGTTTCCTTTAAACAAACCTACTTTTGGCTAAACGATAGACATAAGCCCGAACATCATCGGTCCATGGTCTATTCCACCGCTGCAATTTTGACATATCACCTTCCAGCTCAGCTACATTACGCAATTTAGCCGTCGACATCCTTGAATTCATAGGTCTTGGGGCTGGCAATGGGTACTCAACAGCTAATATTGGCTTAATGGCTTCCGGCCTTATCTTCAAAGCTACGCCTGCTTCAAGAGCAGTACCTATCGCCAAAGTGGCTAAGCCATACCAAGTAGTTTCACCAGCAGGAACCGCATGGTAAATACCAGAGGCAAACTCCCTTAATTGGAAGTTTTGATTGAATGCGAAATCCAAACTAACCTGCGCCAACCATTCTGCACTTGTTGGAACCCCTTGTTGGTCATGAATAATTTTGAGCTCTTCGCGTTCTTTAGCTAAGTGCAAAATGGTACGAATGAAATTGCCACCAGAACCATAGACCCAACTTGTTCTAAAGATCGCATATCTACCCGCAGCACCATGAGCAAAAACTTTTTCAATAGCCTCTTCACCTGCGGCCTTGCTTTTGCCATAAATGCCCAAAGGATTGCGAGTATCGTCCTCTATATAAAAACCAGCTTTACTGCCATCAAAAACATAATCAGTTGAGTAATGCAAAAAGGTCGTGCCATGCATCGCTGCATATTGCGCCATAATTTCAGGCGCTAGAGCATTGACGGCATAAGCTAAATCAACCTCAGCCTCAGCTTTATCTACAGCCGTGTAAGCAGAAGCGTTAATGATGAGATTAGGTTGAAATTGATTTAAAAGCTTCTCAACGGCATCCCCATTGCTTAAGTCACACTCTAGGCGACCTACATATTCGATTAATGGCGGAGAAGGGAAAAATGCAAGGATTACATCAAAATATTCTTTAAATGCCTTGCCTAACTGACCATCCTTGCCAAAAACTAAAATTTTCATCATGAACATAAATTTTAGTTGTACTGCTTATTTAGCCAGTCTCGATAAGAGCCGCTAACTACTCCCTCAATCCATAAGGGATTAGCCAAATACCATTGAACCGTTTTACGAATGCCAGTATCAAAAGTTTCTGCTGGGCGCCAGCCTAACTCCCGCTCTATCTTACTCGCATCAATCGCATAGCGACGGTCGTGACCAGGGCGATCTTTTACATAAGTAATTTGCTCAGAGTATGACTTACCATCTGTGCGGGGGCGCAATTCATCCAAAATGTGGCAGATAGTTTTAACAACATCTATATTAGCTTTTTCATTCCAACCACCAATGTTATAGGTTTCGCCCAGTTGTCCTATAGCTAATACCTCACGAATAGCAGAGCAATGGTCTCCCACATATAACCAATCTCGTATTTGCTGACCATCGCCATAAATTGGCAACGGCTTACCATTGAGGGCATTTAATATCACTAGAGGAATTAACTTTTCCGGAAAGTGATAAGGGCCATAGTTATTTGAACAATTGGTTGTTACTACTGGAAAACCATAAGTATGAAACCAAGCGCGCACTAAGTGGTCTGAGGCGGCTTTTGAAGCCGAGTAAGGGCTATTAGGTTCATAGGGATTGATTTCCGTGAAGGCTGGATCGCCAGGAGATAGTGATCCGTAGACTTCATCGGTTGAAACATGATGAAAACGAAACTGATTTTTAGCATCGCCTTCAAGCGAACCCCAATACTCTCTAGCGCACTCTAATAAATTAAATGTTCCTAAAATATTTGTTTGCACAAACTCAGCTGGGCCATGGATGGATCGATCCACATGGCTTTCTGCAGCAAAATTTATGATTGCACGTGGCCGATGGTTTTGCAGCAAAATAGATACAAGCTCTTTGTCGCCAATATCACCATGCACAAAAAGGTGACGTGAATCATTTTTAAGAGGTTCTAAAGTGGCTAAATTACCAGCATAGGTCAGCTTATCTAAGTTAATGATTCCATCAGCACTTGAATGAGACAGCCAGTCTAAGACAAAATTGCCACCAATAAATCCAGCACCACCAGTTACTAAAATCATCTAAAACCTTCTATTTGGAATTGCACTAGACTATCATCCTCCAAACGAGCAACGACAGCGAATATAAAGCCTAATTAATTACGAAAATTATAAAAGGGTTGGTGTTTATTATACTAACGTACTGAATTAAATAAGAAAATTTCTCTATGCGCAAAATCGTGCTCTTTAGAATTAGTAGCAAAGGCTATCCCAAAGTCAAAGTGGATGGAGTCAATAAATACGACTCCCTTGATAATCTTACAAAGGTATTTAAAGATTGGGAAATCATTTGCGTAGCTGATAACTGTGATGAGACGCTAATGGCTCGTATCAAAAATGACTACCGCTTTGCTCAACTCATTCAAACCCAGTTAGGCAACCCAGGCTCCTTCTGGAAGCTTTATGAAATCGCCTTAGCAATAGCCAAAGATGATGACATTTTCTATTTTGCTGAAGATGACTACCTTCATCTTCCAGAATCGCCAAGCGCCCTCGAAGAAGGTCTAAAGTACTTTGACTATATCACTCTATACGATCACCCCGACAAATACAATCTCAACGATATGCCGATTAATCCATACGCCAAAGCTAATAAATTCTCCGAATTGACGGAAATTGTAGAAGGGACTACTCAGTGGTGGCGAACATCTAACTCCACTACAATGACTCTGGCCGTCACTGGAAAAATACTAAAAGAAGATGCTGATGTTTGGTTAATTACCAAAACGGCCAAGAAAGATTTTGATTTTGATAACTTCTGCGTTCTGACAAAACAGGCATTGTTATTGAAGTCCCGATTTATCAAGCAAATTCCGCGTCGAGTGAAATTCTGGTCAAAACCAAAACGCTATCTTGGAGTTTGCATCCCCGGCCTTTCTCTGCATCTTGAGCAATGTTATCTTAGAAAAAGTGACATATTAAGATTTTTAAATTTTAATACCAAAGATTAATTATTAAAGTTAACATATTTAATGAAAATTTTAGATGCATTTCTTTTCTATAATGAGTTAGATCTACTAAAAGTCAGGCTCGAATTTTTAGGGCCTCTGGTTGATCACTTCATAATATCGGAGGCTAACATTGATTTTTCAGGAAAAAAGAAGGAATACATCCTGAATGAAGCCTTAATAAGTACATTGCCTTTTAATGAAAAAATCATCTACCACAGAGAATTTATAGCCTTAAATTCACCATCATGGGTTTGGAAAAAAATAAAATACATTAGAAAGAGAAAAAGTTATCTTTGGAAAATACAAGATGCGCAAAGAAATGCCATTTTAAAAAAATTATTATCTTTTTCTGATACAGATATTTTAATATTCGGTGATCTAGATGAGTTTCCTAGTGAGGATGCAGTTAATTTTGCAAAAAGTAAACTTAGCTACCAAGATTATATTTCTGACTATCACCCTATATATATCTGCAATCAGAAATTTTATTACTACAACGTGAATCACTCCGCAAAAGAAGGTGATTACTTTGGCACAGCCATTACTTCCATCCAGCATGCAAATCTTATTAAACCGCATAAGATTCGGAGCGAAAAAGATAGATTCCCCAATATACCAAATGGGGGGTGGCATTTTTCCTATTTTATGCAAGCTGCAGACATCGAAAGAAAAATTATCGCGATATGTGAAGTAGAAAATCTAAATTCCTTCAAGGAAATTTCACAATCGGAAATTTTAAAAAAAATGGGATCGGGACGAGATTTATTTAATAGGAATATTCCCCTCAGTGATGCAGGAAAGGTATTGATTCCAAAAAAATTACTCTCTATTCTTGCAAAATATCTCCCAGACTGTATATGATTATTCAGTATCCCCCACTACTTATTACCTCGTGTGTCTCTACTTCAGCCCCACTAACTACGCTGTCAAACCCTACGGAACGCATAAATCTCACCGTTAAATTTATAGGGGCTTGGTTAAGCGCATTTCCTCAACTAAAAATAGTTATATGCGATGGATCGGGGTTTAATTTTTCTCAAACTCTTGATAATCTATTCCCAACTGCCTGTATTGAGGTAATTAGCTTCATGAATGATGCCTCTTCAGTCTCCATGTATGGCAAGGGATATGGGGAGGGAGAGATAATAAATTACGCTCTTGAAAACTCCAGGATCCTAAAAGAGTCATCGTTATTTGCTAAAGTCACATCTAAAATGTGGGTGAAGAATTTTGAAGATTGCGTAAAGATATTCAACGGCCAATTTCTAGCTGCCCCCCAGTTCCAAGCATTGCCAAGCCGAGATAAAATATTTTTGGAATTTATTGACACGCGTTTTTTTATTTCAGATTTAAAATTTTATTTATCCACATTATCAAAAGCACATCTAAGGGTTAGGGATCTAGAGGGCTATTATTTAGAGCATAGCTTTAGAGACCAACTGCTTAAGGAAAAAATTTTGAATTTTGGTCCTCCCTTCTTATTAATATTTGAGGGTATTTCAGGATCTACAGGAAAAGATTTTTCTATTGCAAGCGATAAAAGAGGGAGAAGGAAAGCAGCAATAAATATCCTTATCGCCGAAGAAACGTCCGACTATATTGTCCACGATAAATTTACCTCAGACAGAAGGAATTATTATGATTTTTTCTTTACGCTCTTTATCAAATATAAGCACTTTATTGATAAGATGATTTACAGCACGATAAAGCCGAACATCAAATCAATCCTTAAAAAATTGACTTAACTTCGATAGAATATTTCTTGGGCGTAGTCGAGATCGAAGATACTCTATATTCAACATTCTTTTAAAATGCTTTTTTCTTCTTCTTAACGATCTTCCCATGTTGTATGGAATACGCTTAAACCAGTTAAACCTCAATTGCTTCTTACCGAGATAGTCTTTTAATATAGAATAATCAAGATTACTCTCGGCCGTAGGAAATTGATTCTTGTCGTATGAAATTCCCGCTGAGACCTCATCCAACACTTGCTCATGGATATTAATAAGGCGTGGTTCATTTATCACCAAATTTAATCGATAGCCTATTGAATTTATATAAGTATCGTATTGACTATAAGCACTGAATCTTTTCAATAACTCAAACCACTTCTTTGGCACCAAAGGAGAGATGGTTGCATCCATACAGTACCCCTTCCAGTACGGATGTAAATTTGACGGATTAAGTACAACAAATTTTCCGCTATATTCTCTGATGACTTCGTCCCACCCTGTTGAAATCATTCTTAAATCATCGTTCCACAACCAAAACCATTCCCCAGACGATGCAGTATACGCATCGTTAATATACCGATGAAGTCCGTAGTATCCATGCCGCTCTGAAATGATCGTCTTTACAGTGCATCTAAAATTTAGATCGGAAAATGCTTTAATCGTCTCAATATCATCTACATCAAAAATTACAACAACCTCAAAACTGTCTAATTTTAAACATGTCATCTCAAGACTTTCTAAGCAAGCCTTAAGCATATGCAGTCTTTTCCTTGTGGGAATAAGAAATGTGACTAGCGGTATTTTTACCTCCATTAGCGGAACTTCTTCAATTTGACTGCCAATTCATATTTATTAGTTCCTAAGTACTAGCTAGCCAAAGCATCAACCAGAGATACCGCTTGCGCATATTCCAACGAAAATGAACTTTGCTTGCAATTTCTTTTGCCACTATAACCCGCCCCTGCCCTTTTAGATTGGCAATCAAATCATAGGTATCTAGACCGCTTAAATACCCATCAGGCACCAAATGAATAAAATCTCTAAGCTGTTTGTCACTCAATACTTTAGCGAAATTAAAAAAGCCATGAAACCCAAACGCTTTATGCCACGAAGTTCGCTCCACGGAAAATTTCTCGGCTAGAAAAACGGGGGCAATCTTGATATTGCACTGTTTTTCAAGAAAATCCTTGTTATCGACACATATGCAATAGTCTTCTGGATGCTTTTTGATGAAGCCAGGACTTTTGATGGCTTGTAGTAGTTTTCTAGAGCGCAATGAAAATCCACCATTACCTACGGGTGACTCAGGATGATGTGGCCAAACTGAACCAATATAGTCATAAGCAAGAAATTCTTCATCCCATAGTTCTGGATGAATAATGAAACTATCCCACTGAATAATTAATACATGTGAGCCCTTGATGAATTGATCAACCCCTGTCAACAAAAATTCAGAATAATCTTTAATATTCCTAATGGGGGGAGCTTGAACATATTCAATATCTACTCTCTTTTGACCTACAAGCTCAAGATTGGTTACCAAGACCACTTTAGAAAATCTCGTGCCTTTCAAGCATTGATCAACCGCCCAATGCGCCAGCTCAGGCCTCCTAGTTTCAACACAAAGTAACGTGACTGTTGATAAATTTAGCATGCCAGATACCTTTAGAAGGTCCTACTTAAACAAAGCCAGCAATAAAGATATCTTGAATTGGATTTTTTTCAAGGCCCTCTTAATTGATCGCCATATTAATGAAGTAACACCCTTCTTGGATGGGCCAAAATCACCCCAGCTTTCCCAGTTTGACTGATAGACAACACCCAAATAATCGTGGGCAAGAAGTTTTTCTTTATAACCCAAGACTTGATCAGCCCACAACTGATGTTCATAGTGATAGTGCTTAAATAATTGCTCACGAGGATAAATGGGAATTGCCCTAAAGCTAATCAGAGCCTCTCCATACCACGTAAATTCTGATCCACAAAGTAACACCGCATCCATGAAGTTCATGCAATTTTGTGTCAGGTATTGCTCATCCAATGACTGCCAAACTTTTTTACTCCATAAAAATGGAGCGTACCCAAAATCATAGGTAACACCAGAGCGGCCCAAGGCGGCTTTAATCGGTTCACGATCAGCAAAAAAATGCTGACGAATTTTCTTAGGGCCAAATCGTTCTGTTGCCTGAAGTACATCACGCCCTTCATGAATAATTGAATATGGCACATCATCGATTGCAATAAAATCTGGCTCGGCAAAGTCTCGGATAAAAATACAATCGGAATCAAGCACTAAGTAATTTTCAGAGATACCCAGCCTCCAAAATTCCGATTTAATAACCTGCTGCCTTAAGCCACCACGAATTTCATACAACCTTTGGATATCTAGCTTTGGATTAGCCTGAAAGATATCTCTCTCATCAAAGATGATGACGTCGTAATTCATCAAATGTTCTTTAAATAAATCGACATCATCCGCCGGTACCGAAATATAAAAAGGAATACCCGTTTTATTATGTCGCCGAATACTTTCTGCGAGCTTTACCGTTCTTTTTAAATCCTTTCGGAATGTGCAGCAGTAGAGAATAAAATTTAACATTTTTTTGCGCTCATGAAGTTATATTGACTTACTCGAGTCATAGGGTTTCTACATTTTTTAGAATCGTAGCTACTGCTTGATTAACCCCAATCGGGGTCCATTGAGGCTTTAGTAATTTTTTACCTCTCCAATCCAACCAAACTCTCTCAAGCGCCATATTGACACCATCAAGATCGCCGGAGTGACTCAAGTAGCCACCGCGCTCGTCAATCATTTTATCGAGCTGGACATTGCGATGGGTAATGGCCCAAATTGGCCGCTCCGTCCATAGGTATTCATAGTATTTAGACGGAATGTATTCGGCGCACCACTCATCATTCCCGTGCAGCAATATGAGTACATCAGCCATCTGCATCTTCTCAATCACTCTTTCGCGCCCACTCTTATTGGTCCTGTAATCCTTTTCCAATCTACCGTGTGCAATTAATAAATCTTGGCAAGAAAAACTCTCTATCGCATCCTTGCTTAATTGATCCAATGGGGCTCCATAGGCATCTATCTGAATTAACTCTCTTGCTTCTGGATATTTTTTTATCAACTCGAATACTGCAAATAAAATCGTAGAAAGCGATCGATCTATAGCCAGCGAACCGAAGTGGCACAAATGAAGCTTATCACCATACTCATGGATAAGACTTTTAGGATTGTTAACTAGTGGCTCAGCACCTGGAATAATGGTAATGCCATGTGCATTACCAACAGTATTTAAATTAACATTTCTTACTTTTGCGTAATGCAATGCACCATCAGTAAACCACCATACTAAGTCAGCATATTTACAAATTTGTTTTTCTAGATATTGACGAAATTGCGCGTCACGATTTTGAG
>Ga0208506_1000456_pt1 | contig 12742 bp, 13 predicted proteins | sample CryBogCBH29Jul08_FD_184616 | JGI IMG/M metagenome (GOLD analysis project Ga0208506, IMG submission 184616) | Freshwater microbial communities from Crystal Bog, Wisconsin, USA - CBH29Jul08 (SPAdes) | ecosystem: Environmental > Aquatic > Freshwater > Lake | place: Crystal Bog, Wisconsin, USA... | reverse complement strand
TCGAATAACTGCTCTGTACCTTCTGTAGGTGCAGTAAAAAAGATTTTTGAATCATAGCGCGACTCGCCGGTTCCATCGTTCTTACCCCAAATGAAGCTGTTCACGGTTCCATCCCAATGAGCCGTGAGGTTGATCTTGCGCTTGTGCTCATACACATCCATCACAACGACGTCGTTTTTGTCAGCTTCATAACCATCGGTTGCCATGCTAGTCCAGGCGAGCTTCTTGCCATCTTTACTGAATGCCGGATTGGTGTCGTAGCCCATCATTCCTTCTGTCCAATTCTCTGTTTTGCCATTGTTTACATCATAGAAATACAAATCGGTGTTGGTGCTTGTGGCATATTCTTTGCCTTCCTTCTTTTTGCATACATATACAAATCCCCGGCTATCCGGCGACCAAACGAGGTCTTCCAGTCCCCCAAAAGGCTTGGTGGGACAATCGTATTTTGCTTCTGCCAGGATGTCTTTTGCACTGCCATCTTTCAGATTTACAATAAACAAATGCGAGTATTTTCCATCACCCCAGGAATCCCAATGCCTGTCGTTAAGATCGGTATATACTTGTGCGGTAGCATTGGGCAGGTCATCATAAATATCAGGTCCCATTGTAGGTTGTACCAATACCCGCTTTGAATAGACGAGGAACTTACCATTTGGCGCTACCCAAACATTCTCCGCGTCATTGGCACCTGTAAAAATAGAAGTCCATGTAGTTCCTGCGTCGGTGCTCTTGTACACCACATTATCGTAGAAGGCGTACCATACATCATCGTAGCGCTGGGTAATTGTTTTCCCGGCTGTGGTGGTAAATTCTTTCTTCACTCCATCTTCCACACCAATTTTATAATGCTGCACAGAGCTTTTCTCCGATTTCCAGTCTACCGACTTAGATGAATAATATACATATTTACCGTCCTTGCTTACAGCTTCACCGGTTACCCTATGCAGGCTCCAGAGTATTTCAGGGGTCATTTTTTTCTGTGCATCAGCAATAAAACCAAGCAACACCCAACAGAATAAAATACAAAATCTTTTCATAAATATTTTTGACGAGGTAAAATTAAAAAAAATGCCGGAATGCAGGTTTGAGTTTTTTGTTGAATGAATAACTATTCTGATTTCAGCTGTTGTCTGTTACGCTGTTCATAAAATCTTTCATTTTTTTGACCGCCATTCCTCTATGACTCAATGAGTTCTTGATCGCTGCCGGTAGTTGAGCAAATGATTGATCGTAACCATCAGGTACAAATATAGGGTCGTAGCCAAAGCCTCCCCTGCCTTGTTTTTCGGTAAGAATTTTGCCATTACAAAATCCTTCGAAATAATAAACCTGCTCATTCCAAATCAAACAAATTACGGCTTTGTAGTACGCTGTGCGTTCATCGCAATTTATCAACTCCGCCAGCACTTTCTGCAGGTTTTTCTCATCGTCCCTTTCACCGCAGTAGTGTGCGCTATCCACACCAGGCCGGCCATTGAGCGCATCGATGCACAAGCCACTATCTTCTGCAAATACATTTTTTTGACAAAACTGAAATACTGCCGATGCCTTAGCAAGAGCGTTTTCTTCAAAAGTGTGAAATGGTTCGGGGATTTCGGCAGTAAAGCCAATATCATCGAGCGACAAAAGCTCGATATTATCAATCATTTGATTGATTTCGTAGACCTTGCCCGAATTTCGGGTAGCCATAATTAGTTGTGTTGACATACATCTACTTTAATGGACTTCAATTTTGATCGACCGATTGTAAAGAAGCCGGCGGTCATTCTATACTTGCACAACGCCCATCTTGAACTCTTTTTCGTACCGGCAATGATTCGCTGCATTGATGCCTTCAGAAATCACTTTTCGTGTATCTACCGGGTCTATTATTTCATCCACCCAAAGCCTTGCTGCCGCATAGTATGAGGTAGTCTGATACTCATAGCGCTCGGTAATTTCCTTCAGCAGCGCTTTCTCTTTCTCGGGATCTATTACTTCACCTTTGGCCTTAAGGGCCGCCACCTGAATCTGAAGCAAAGTTTTTGCGGCCTGCTCACCACCCATCACAGCTATTTTGGCATTAGGCCACGCATAAATGAAGCGGGGGTCGTAGGCCTTGCCACACATAGCATAATTGCCGGCACCAAATGAATTTCCTATGACTATTGTTATTTTTGGCACTACAGAATTGGCCACTGCGTTCACCAATTTGGCGCCGTCTTTAATAATGCCGCTCTGCTCACTGCGGCTACCCACCATGAATCCGGTAACGTCCTGAAGGAATACCAGAGGTATCTTCTTTTGGTTACAGTTCATGATAAACCTGGCTGCCTTGTCCGCACTGTCGTTGTAGATCACACCACCCATCTGCATCTCGCCTTTTCCGTTTTTCACAATTTTACGCTGGTTGGCCACAATACCTACAGCCCAGCCATCAATACGGGCGTAACCACATACTATGGTTTTTCCGTAGGTTTCTTTAAATTGGTCGAACTCAGACTTGTCCACGATGCATTTTATGACATCAACCACATCATAATTCTTATTATTCTGAGCAGAAACCAGGCCATAAATCTCGTTTGGATCTTTCGCCGGCGCTGCGGGTGTAGCACGGTCGTAACCCCGTTTTGGCTGTTCGCCAAGCTTATCCATTATGCGGCGCACCTGATCGAGGCATTCCTGTTCGGTATCGAATTTGTAATCGGCAATACCGCTTACTTCGTTATGCATTTTGGCACCACCCAGTGCCTGAATATCTATGTCTTCGCCTATAGCAGCCTTAACAAGATAAGGTCCGGCAAGAAAAATAGAACCATTTCCCTCAACCATCAGTGTTTCATCGCTCATTATTGGCAGATAAGCCCCTCCTGCCACACAACTGCCCATAACGGCAGCAATCTGAGGCACACCCATTGCACTGATCTGTGCATTGTTGCGAAAAATACGCCCGAAATGCTCTTTGTCGGGAAATATCTCATCCTGAAGCGGCAGGTAAACCCCGGCTGAATCAACGATATAGACCACAGGCAGGGAATTTTCCATTACAATTTCCTGCATCCGCACATTTTTCTTTCCGGTTATCGGGAACCAGGCACCGGCTTTTACGGTATTATCGTTTGCTACGATCATGCACATGCGACCACATATGTATCCAAGTCCCGCCACGGTGCCACCTGCCGGGCAACCGCCGTGTTCCTTGTACATATCATAACCTGCAAAAGAGCCCAGTTCGGTAAAAACACTATTTTTATCAATAAGATACTGAATGCGCTCACGGGGTGTTAACTTCCCTTTTTCACGACCCTTTTCAATCGCCTTTTTTCCTCCACCCAGGCTTATTGCGCCATGCCTTGTTTTCATCTGGCTTGTGGCCAGCCGCATTCCGTCCTCATTTTTATTAAACTCCAAATTCATATCTGAGCAAATTTCTTCGTAAATATCAAATAGTAAGATTATTATTTAGTTCCGGGAGGGTTTGGCGGTGCACCAACTACCTGCAACGCATGTATAGCGTCTTTATTATCAGGTTGTATTCGCCGCGATGACCACCAGCAAACAACAGCCTGCTGAATATTTTTATGTATATAATAATAGACACCAAGATTGTAGTAAAACTCGCTTAGTCGTGGGTATTTGGGGTAATAATTTAAAACCACGTCAAAATTTGCCTTCGCACTGTCTGCCTCACCAAGTTTGAAGTAAGCTAATGCAAGATTGAAGAAACCAATTACATAGGTTGTGTGGAATGTAAGAGCATGTTTGAGCAACCTGATACCCTCGTGCAATTCATAACGCTTCTTCAGTGAGTCTGGCTCAATATTAGACATGTCAATATAAGACGAGGCCACATTCGCACAAATGATAACGCTGTTTGGTGAGTTTTTGATGTCATGGGAAAACAGTGTAAAGTTATTTTTCCATTGCACATTTCTTTCCACGGTAATAACAGAATAGACTGACAAAACCACGACCAAAAATGCCCCAAGGGCCAGCTTACCCTGCATTTCGTTTTTAAACTTCAACATTCCTTCGTATAGCAACCAGGCTACAATAATTACAAAACCAATGGAAGAATGATAAATAAGGCGTTCGCCCATAGTAGCGCCGATATCGAAAAGAAGATTGCAGACCAATAATAGGTGAGCGAAGTAAATAGTAATTGCAAAGGTTATAATTGGCTTTCGTTTGAAGTAATAGACCAAAGCCCTCAGCATGGCTATATGAACAATCAACGAGAGCCATACCAGCCAGTGTGAAAAATCTTTGTATGGGATTGTATTGTATGAATAATCTGCAGACAAAGGGTACGGCCAAACCAACAATTTCAAATAATTGGACATTGTAGCGATTTCTGTAGCCAGCTTCTCCACTTTGGTTGCTGCGGCATAGGGGTTGTTGAGCAAATCGTTGTTGGAATCTTCATTCATTGGCGCAACGATTGAAGCGCGGATGGCATAATACAGTAAAAAAACCGCAACATAAGGCCATATGGTATAAAATATCTTTTCTGTAGTAAACAGGCCGAAGATGTTTTTTAATGGCACTTTGTAAAAGAAATACCAGGCCATGGGCAAAAGAATGAGTACCGTAATTGAATACTCTTTGGATAGGAACGCGAGGAAATAGCTTACCAGAGCTACAGCAAGCATCCAGTATTTCTTGTGTTCAAAGAACTTGAAAGCAAAAACATAGGTTAGCGACATGAAGAGGAGGGACATGATTTCGTCGCGACTCTTGACGTTGGCAACAACTTCTGTATGAATGGGATGGGCCAGAAACAACAATGTGGCAATAAGCGCCATGACCGGGCTGTTCCGGAAGACCACATAACGCAAAAAGGAAAGAAAAGCAATCATGGACAATGTGAACCAAATGACATTGAACAGGTGCCGTATGTGCATTCGATGGTTTAAAACCACCTCCTGCGGGCCTTTTTCGTCAATATGAGTTACAACACTATCCAGTTTGCTATCTGGAACAGTGCCCATGAATTGCTGCTCAATTGCAAATGTAGCTATAGACAAAGGGCGGTATCGGCCACCGGACAACTGATTGCCAGTACTGAACTGCTTGTAATAGCTATCGAAGGCATCGCAAGTCATGATTTTTGGAACCCCTTTAAACCCCTGATACACATATTCGTTTTTCAGGATTACGGCTGTATCGTCCAAAGCGTATTCGTTGTTGTAGGTGTTTATATACAGCAAAAATGAGAAAATCGCAACGACAATTGCCTGTATCCTAAAATCGGACAACCAGGAAGGGAATTTCGGGTCGACACTGACCAGAGGAATTGGCAGCTCATCTTTACGGGGCTGCGATTTCACCTTAGCTTTTGCTGCAGGCACCACCACGGGCGCGGGTCTGTTCACTACTTTTTTGGCCATAATAACTGTAACGCTCAAAAGTAATACATTTTAAATGGATACTGTAGGCCTTGTAAAAAGGAGTTGAGATAAAAAAAAGAAAAACTTGCCTGCCGGATGATTTATAACCTAATTTTGCGTTGATTGAATGGATGTATTGTTGATAATTTGTGTATTTTGTGTGTAAACCCCGTTGTTCCCGAAAAAATTCAAAAAAATATTTTGTCATTTAATAAAATAATCAGACCTTTGCAGTCCTAAAAAAATTAAATAATAATGGCACGCGTTTGTCAGGTAACGGGCAGGAAACCAATGGTTGGTCACAAGGTATCATTTTCTAATAAGAAAAAGCTCCGTCGTTTCAATCCAAATTTACAGACCAAAAAATTCTATCTTGCTGAAGAAGACAAGTGGATCACATTAAAGTTGTCTACGGACGCGATCAGAACCATTAACAAAAATGGATTGCTTGCAACTGTAAAGGAATTGAGAGCAAAAGGAATAGAAATCTAATTTTAGAACCAACGCATAAAAGAATTTATATATGGCAAAAAAAGGAAACCGTGTACAAGTGATACTTGAATGCACTGAACATAAAAACAGTGGTCAGCCGGGTACGAGCCGATACATTACAACAAAAAACAAAAAGACGACAACTGAACGTTTGGAGTTGAAAAAATATAATCCTATTTTGAAAAAAGTAACGGTTCACAAAGAAATTAAGTAACAAATAAAATAGAGATATTATGGCTAAAGTAGCTAAAACGGCGATCAAGAAAGATCCGAAGCTTGCAGCGGAGGCAAAAAACTATACTAAAGTAATCAGGGCTGTAAGAAGCGCTCAGACTGGTGCTTACACATTTAAAGAGCAGATAATTCACAAAGATAAAGTGAAGGATTTCTTTGCTCAGACTAAGTAAAAGGTATTATCAAAATGTTTTTTAAAAGCTACTATCATGAGTAGCTTTTTTTTATTCACAATCTTTCTCCTACCTTTATCACAAGTTTGTTTGGATGAAACGATTATATATAGTAATTGCCGATGATGATGACGACGACAGGTTTTTACTGCGGACAGCATTTACTGAAAACGGTTTTCAGGATGAATTGAAGTTTATTACCAACGGCTATGATTTGCTAATATACCTGAATGGGGTAAAAAATGCCGAAAATGTGGAAAAACTTCCCGACTTTATTATTCTTGATTTGAACATGCCTAAAAAGGACGGACGTGAGGTACTCTCAATAATGAAATCAGATGAATTTCTGAGCAAAATTCCGGTATTTGTTTTCAGTACGACGAGCAACAATAATGAAAAAAAGAAGTGTCTGGAATATGGGGCTATTTCCTACTATACAAAACCTGTGACGTTTGATGGATTAATCAGAATTGCTGCCGAGATACGAAACACTTTCATTCTCCTTAACAATTAAGTCTATGCATAAGTTTCAATTGACTAAATCCATACAATCGATTGATGCTTTATTTTTTAGAGCCTATTTTTTCATCTTTGATAGCGCATTAATGCGAATTTATTATCTTGTCCAGACAATGGAAATTTATTGAACTGATGCAGCCAGAATCCTGTAAGTAATATTGTCCCACAATGTTTGATGAATAAGCCTAAATCAATAATTTTTAAGATTGCTTGCATTAACTAATAGATAAAATTATAAGGCATAGTTTTTGATAAGTACATAACAACGCAAATCAGGAAAGTCAGAATCCCGGTTTCAATTTGCAAAAAAATGAAAAAAGAGATTAAGAAGATTTTGGTTCTGGACGATGAGAATGATTTTTGTACAATGCTGAAGGAATATTTTGGACGGAAAAATTTTGACGTTTATGTACTAAATTCTATTGAAAGCGCGTTGAACCAAATTGAATCCATCGATCCGGATTACCTTGTTCTTGATAATACGTTGCCTGATGGGTCCGGATGGAATTTGGGACAAAATTTTCTGAATCTTTTTCCGAACCTTTTTATCATATTTATTTCTGCATTTCAGGCTCAAATGCCCAGAATGAGCGACATGTCCCGCTTTACTATATTAGAGAAACCTGTTTCGCTTTCAATTTTAGACAAGCTTATCTGTTCTAAAATTGTTGAGATTAGTTAGTAAAGTTGTCTTGTATTACGGGTTTTGGAAATAAAATCTTGAATGTCGTTCCAAAACCCTTTACAGAACTCACGTCAACATTCGCCTCGTGCATTTGGAATATACCTAATGCGTATGTCAAACCAAGCCCGGTACCGTTTTTTTTCTTTGTATAAAGCGGTTCAAATAACCTTGTCAGATCATCCTCGTCTATCCCGCATCCATTATCAGAAATTTCAAGCACCGGACCAGTTTCACTATTATATATATATATCATCAGTTTTCCTTTTTCTTCAACCATCGCCTCAATCGCATTCATCACTACATTCAGCAATGCTAATTTCAAGTTGCTTTTATCGCCATGAATATAGATCGGTTCTTCGGGTGAAGACACGAAGAAACTCATATGTAATAAAGTAAGACGATCTATAGAATTCGCTATGACTTCTGAAATAATTTCTTGTAATGGGTATAGCTTCTTTGCATTGACTGTTGGGGTAGATGTATGCAACATTTCAGTAATCAAGTCATTGATTCGCTTGGAGTTGCGTTGAATAATATCAAGGTACAACGGATTGTCAAATTTGCCGGGCTCATTTTTTATTTGTTCAGCCGCTAATGAAATATTGTTAATCGGATTTCGTACTTCGTGGGCAATTGTCCTAAGAATCCTGCTGGCTGACGCCAATTTCTCAGTTTGCAATTTCGATTTTTCTATTATTTTAAGATTTGTTATATCATGAATAATACCTTGAATTCTTGTTTGTGAAATGTTGCTTTCATCGGGGGTTATAGTGATTGTACAATATTTTTTTTGCTTTTTTTTCGTCAGCAGTACGACTTCCCTATCGTTGACGTCTACTACGCCACTTTTAAATATATCCTTAAAATGTTGAGCCGAGGGGTCATCAAATAGATCGATCAGATTCATTTTAAAGACCTCACCAATACTGAAGCCAAGAATCTGTTCTATAGCTGGATTAACGTCCAGGAATTTGTAATTGAAGTCGGTAACGAATATAATATCTTTTGATTGTTCGAAAATTCTCCTGTATTTAAGTTCATTTTGTTTGAGCGCTTTTAAAGTCATTGATCTGCCAATTGCATAGCGAATACACCTGCCAATTTTCTCAGTATTCAGTTCTGTTTTTACCAAGTAGTCTACAGCTCCCATTTCCATGGCAAGGATATCAATATCATAATTCCCTTTTCCGGTTAATAAGACTATCGGCTCATCGACATTATTGGCTCGTGCAGTCTGCAAAAAATCAATACCGGTTCTTGCTCCCAAACGATAATCTACGAGGTATAAGTCATACTGGTGATCAAGCAAATAGCTCACACCTCTGTCATAATTATTGCACCAATCAATGATAAAACTGTTTCCAAATACTGCATTAATATAATCGCAGGAGAGGGTATAATCATCTTCATCGTCATCAAGAATCAGAATTTTTTTATTATAAAAATCATTATTCATTAATCAATTTTTTAAAAGATTCTTGACTTTCCGGCAAAATAATAATGAAGCGAGAACCAACCCCAGGTTGACTTTTCGCATAAATCAATCCATGATGATATTCAGCTATTTTTTTGCATATTGCAAGGCCAATTCCTGTACCGGGATATTCTGACTTACCATGCAGCCTCTGGAAAACCTGGAAAATGCGGGACGCATAAATTTCGTCAAAGCCGATACCATTGTCGAAAAACGAGATCTTGTAGTAGGAGACTTTTTTATCAAGACCCAATGTTGATTTTGTTTCATTGCTTAATACTTCGGACATAATTTCGATGATGGGATTGATGCCATGTTTTCTGAATTTTAGAGCATTAGACAAAATATTTGTAAATAATTGCAAAAACTGAGAGTGTATACCCTCGAGCATTGGTAGCTTGGCACATTCAATTGTTGCGTTAGCCTCTTCAACACGAAGTTCCAGATCTGCTTTTGCTATTCTGAAAACGGCATTAAGGTCTGTTGGTGCAAAAGGTTGTTTGGTTTTGGTGATCCGAGAAAATTCCAAAAGATCATTGATTAATATTCTCATGTTGTCAGTAGACGCAATTATTTTTTGCAAATAGAGCACACCTTCGTCAGCGAGTACATCATGATATTTGCTACTCAGCCGGTCTCCAAACGTGCTTATTTTTCTAAGAGGCTCCTGAAGATCATGACTTGCCACGTATGCAAACTCTTCCAATTCTTTGTTCGAGTTATTTAATTCCTCAAGATTTTTTCTAAAGTTGTGCTCTATTTGTCTGTGGGCGGTAACATCTCTAAAACACCCCAGGACTTTGTAAACTCCATCGCTATCCGGAAACGACCTTATAATAAATAACACATGCTTAACATTTCCGACTAGTGTAATAATTCTGATTTCCATCTCCGATTCAATGCCGCTTTTGCCGGCAATTGCGAGTGCGTCGAAGAACTTTTTCTGGTCCTCGGGATGAATAAAAGACAGGATGAAATCTGGTTTTACTTCAAAATCAACAATGTTTGTTTCAAGGATATCGTTGATGGTGCGGGACAAATAAACCTTTGCTTTTGAAACATACCATTCCAGAAGCCCAATATCATCCCGCATCAGCTGTTCCAACAGCACTTCCCTTGACTCGAAGGACCAAAAGGGAAGGTCGAATTTTGATCGATTAGGTTGTATATGCAATAGTAAAAAGCCTTCGACCGATTGGCTGCCCGCAGGAACAAACGAAGCGTAAAGGTAATTGGAGGTGATTGTGCCTCCTTTGCTTTCAATTCTAACGATCACGCTTTTACTCATATCAGCGTTTGGCAATATACAACTACCTGCAAAGTCCAAAAAACGCTGGCTCTGTTCTGGTTCAAGGATATTTTGAAAAAAAAGAAGATTTTCGTTTATATCTGCATTGCTATATCCAAAAAAACGCTCGAACAACTGATTAACACATAACATCCGATAATCGTTTTGCGAAACGATTACCACCGCTGAAGGCAGGTACTTTATGAACTCAAAAAAAGAAAGGATACTGGCATTCATTTCACAAAAAATTTACTTTTCTCAAATTATACGTTGCAAATCACCAGGATCTGATTCCGACAAGTTGCTTATAAATCTTTGAATAATTTCATTTTATTATAAAGTGTCTTCCTGTCTATGTTTAATAATACAGCCGCCTTGCTTTTATTGTAATTGGCTTGTTTGAGCGCTTCAAGTATGATTTTGTGTTCAGCAGAAGCGTTAGCAACTTTTAGTTTATTACCTGCTTCGGTTATTACTGCACTTTCGGTTTGCGATTTACTATTTTGACTCAAGGTGTTCTCATCTTCCTGACTGTCGAATCTAAGTTTATTATAATTATTTATTTCAAAAGGCAGCGATTTTGCTTCAATGAGGTCTCCGTCGGATAGCAGCGCAGCTCTTTTTACGACATTTCTGAGTTCCCTCAGATTTCCAAACCAAACATAATTTTCGAATATAATTTTCACTTCGTCTGAAAATCCTTTTACATTTTTGCCAAGCTCCCTGTTCGTTATCCGTAAAAAGTGATTTGCGAAAAGCAAGATATCACTTTTCCTTTCCCTCAACGAAGGTACATTTATAGAAAATTCATTGAACCTGTGGTACAAGTCTTCCCTGAATTTTCCCGCACGCGCGGCTTCCCATAGATTTTCATTACTGGCAACTATTATCCTCAAATCAAGCTCAATGTCTTTACTGCCACCCACCCTTCTTATCTTCCTTTCCTGCACTACACGCAGTAGAGAAACCTGTGTATCATAGGTTAGATTGGCTATTTCGTCAAGGAAGACAGTGCCTGAATTAGCAGCCTCAAGAATTCCGATTTTCTGGTTAATCGCTCCTGTGAATGCACCTTTTTCGTGACCAAAAAGCTCGCTGGCAGCCAGTTCCTTGGACAAAGCGCCACAATCAACCGCCATAAAGGGTAAGTGAGCCCGCTTGCTATGCTTATGAATCTGTTTTGCCACTACTTCTTTGCCGCTTCCAGATTCTCCATAAATTATAATACTATAATTCGTAGGGGCAACCAAATCAATTTGCCTCATTATTTTGGCAAATTCTTCGCTACCACCTATAACATAGTCATTCTCAGTTTCCTCCCTTACAATCTCAGATTTTTGCCCAGTATTATGCATTTTATCAACTGTGACACCAGATGAATCGTTGTGGCGGAGCGCCTTGTTGATTGTGACCAATATTTCATCCGGGTACAAAGGCTTAGTAATGTAATCGTATGCGCCCATTTTCATTACATCTACTGCATCTTTTACATCGCCGTAACCTGTAATTATCAGCACAGGCACCGAGTGGTGCAAAACCTTAATTCTGGCAAGGAGGTCGACTCCTGTCATATCTTCGAGTCTAAAATCGCATAGAATCAACGACGGGCTGTTTGTCTTGAGCCATGAAACAGCCTCTTTACCGCTCCTTACAGCTTCGGCTTCATAACCATGCCGTTTTAGAAATTTGGTAAGAAGCAGACACATATCATCATCATCATCAATAATAAATATTTTACTCATAATGTATAATCTATAACAAAAGTACTAAGAAGGTGTAATAAAAAGTCGTTTAATTGCGGGCACTGGTTATTGTAACGATAAAGATAATGCCATTAAAATTTGTATCACGGTTAGTAGTCAATACGTCCGTCAACAATTTTATGATGTATGAGTCGGAACTAACTGTCCAGTTCATATTTTCAAAAGAATTACCAGACATTTTACTTGTTGCGAGGAGTGACAATCAAGTATCAAGATAAAAATCACTTCGTTGCGCTGTACAAGGTAGTAACGCCAAGTGTGAGTGGTCTGGCATTTGCCTGATTGAATCCGCACCGCTCCAGAATTTGAACAAATGCCCTACCCTGAGGGAAAGCCATCACTGATTCTGGTAAGTAGGTGTAGGCGCGACTATGTTTAGACACAATTTTACCGAGAACCGGCAGAACATACCGGAAATAAAAATTGTATAACTGTTTCACAGGAAATTTTTCCGGATGCGAAAATTCGAGTATCACAACTTTACCGCCTGGTTTCAGCACCCGACTCATCTCGCGGAGGCCTGCTTCAAGGTTTTCGAAATTGCGGACACCATAGGCGCACATCACCACATCGAAAGCATTGTCAGCAAATGAGATATTTTCACTATCTCCTTTTTGCAGGGTAATCAAAGCAGAAAGCCCGGCAGCAGTAATCTTCTTTTTGCCAACTTCGAGCATTTGTTCTGCTATGTCGATACCTACAATTTTTTCCGGTGCAAGAATTGAAGCAGCCAAAGCAAGGT
>Ga0208506_1000448_pt1 | contig 12873 bp, 13 predicted proteins | sample CryBogCBH29Jul08_FD_184616 | JGI IMG/M metagenome (GOLD analysis project Ga0208506, IMG submission 184616) | Freshwater microbial communities from Crystal Bog, Wisconsin, USA - CBH29Jul08 (SPAdes) | ecosystem: Environmental > Aquatic > Freshwater > Lake | place: Crystal Bog, Wisconsin, USA... | reverse complement strand
GGTTACACATGGAAACCCAATTTTGAAGTTGTTGATTTCTATCACGATGAGACCGGCAACCATGTAACAAATGTGGATGGAGAGAAGATCTCGGGCGATCTCCTTGCGATCTGCCCAGGTTCTGCTCACCAAGGATTTATCGGCGAATTCCTAGCCGATGCGCCGCTACGCCGAGTACACCTACAAATGGGCGCCACAGTTCCATTTGGCGCAACCCTGAATCATTCAATCGCAGATGCAGATTCGATGCGTTACTACCCAGCATTCAAAGATTTAGCCCTAGACACCATGCCTCCTCAAGAGGAGATAGCGGCGCAATACAAGATGCAATTACTTTTGGTTCCACGCCTTGATCGCACCTTCACGATCGGTGATACACACGAATACGAAGAGCCTTTTTCTCATGAAATTCTAGAAGCTCCTTACGATCACTTGCGAAAGGTGATCTCTGGAATCTTTGGAGCACCTGCACCAACAATTGCGCGCCGGTGGTCTGGTAACTATTCACAGATAACAAGTAGTGACCTCTACTACCGCAAGGAAATTGCTCCAGGCGCAGTTGTTGTAACTGGCGGCGGCGGACGTGGAAACACCATCTCACCAGCGATAGCAGAGGAGACCATTAACTCATGGCCGAAATAAAACTCGTTGTACTCGATGTAGCAGGCACCACCGCTCAAGATGATGGCTTAGTTGTTGAGGCATTCCAGATCGCAATGGAGCCAACAAACCCAACTCCAGAAGAACTTTCTGAGATGACTGAATATGTTTTAGCAACAATGGGTCAGCGCAAAATAGATGTCTTTACCCACCTCTGTAAGGGCGATAGCGAAGCCGCATTTGAAGCCCATGAGCGATTTGTAACCTCTTACACCGATCTCGTAGCCGAAGGTCTCCTTAAAGAGTTTGATGGAGTGAGCGATTTCTTCCGCGAATTAAGAAAGCGTGGAATCGGTATTGGAATTACCACTGGATTTCCTCGTGAAATCCTAGATCCCATCATCTTTGAACTTGGTTGGACAGATCTGATTGACACCTCTGTTGCGGCATCAGAAGTAGCTGCTGGTCGTCCTGCGCCTGACATGATCTTTCGCTCCATTGAGCTTTATAACGCTGCTAAAGGCTTAGAGGTTAAGCCAGAAGAAGTCGCGGTTGCTGGTGATACTGAATCAGATATGAAGGCCGGAGTTGCCGCCGGCGCGGCAGTGGTTCTAGGCGTAACAAGTGGGGCGCACAGTGAAGCAGAACTTCGCGCAACTGGCGCGAGCGAAGTCTCTTCAACTGTACTCACCTTGCTCACGCTCATTTAATTTATTTTTAGTACGCGAAGTCAATTATTAACTTTTCGTACACCCATTAATCCTCTAAATGTCCCATTCCTGTTAACCAAACAAAGTTTGCTACGACTACAAATCCTTAAGGGGGACTAATGCGTAAGCAATTCATTTTGGGAACCGTTGTTGCAATCGCTGCAGCACTGCTTCCTGTTGTTTCAGCTGAGACTTCAACAGCTGCAAACACTGCAATTGATTTCTCCAAGTGCACAGATCTCAAGTCATGCGGCGGCATGGATGCACTTGTAAAGGCAGCACAGAAGGAAGGCAAGCTCAACGTAATCACCCTTCCACGCGATTGGGCTAACTACGGAGAAGCTATGGATCTTTTCTCCAAGGCTTTCGGTATCAAGATCACAGATGACAATCCAGATGGATCATCTGCTTATGAAATTCAAACAGTTCGCACAGCTCCAGCATCAAAGGTTCCAGATGCTGTTGACGTTGGAATCACCTACGGTGCAGATAACGCTAACCTCTTCTCTCCTTACAAGGTTCAGAACTGGAAAGACATCACACCTACATACAAGGATGCAAACGGTCGTTGGTACGGTGACTATGCAGGTGTAATCGCGCTTTCATACGACACATCAATTCCAAAGGCTCCAACATCATTCAATGATCTCAAGGATCCAGCATTTAAGAACATGGTTGCTATCGGTGGAGATCCATCAGGCGCACAAGAAGCTTTGATGTCTGTATTCGCAGCAAACCTTGCAAATGGCGGAACAACATCTAACGTTCAAAGCGGTATCGATTACTTCAAGAGCTTGAAGGATTCTGGAAACTTTGTAACAGTATTGGCTAACGGTCAGAACCTTCTCGCTGGTGCATACAAGGTCTCATTCTCATGGTCATTCAACGGCCCAGGAGCTGTCACCACAGCTGCTGCAGCTGGAAAGACCATCAAGTATGTAATTCCTTCAGATGCTGTTATCAAGGGAACTCCTTACATCATGGCAATCCCATTCAACGCTCCACACCCAGCTGCTGCTCGTCTCTGGACAGAGTTCCTCTACTCAGAGAACAAGGGCAAGACATCTAAGACCATCGGTTCTACAAAGGGCTTGACCGGATCGAAGATCTTCAGCTCAATCAACGGCGGACAGAACATCTGGATCGCAGGCGGAGCACTTCCAATTGAATACGATGCAATGGTTGCAAAGGGTACAAACGCTGCTGCACCTGCTGGATATGAAATTCCAAAGGGAGCAAAGATAGTTACCCCAAGCCCAGCAGATCAAGATGCTGCAAAGGCTCTTCTCAAGGCACAGTGGCCAGCAATCGCTGGTAACTAAGTCTTAGAACTAGTTACGAACTAAGTTAAATGGGAGTAGCAGAAGCACGCGCTCGAATCACTTCGAGCAGCCGCAACAGCGGTGTGCTTCCGCTACTCCCCTTTTTCATCTTTACCGGGTATTTCTTGCTATGGCCGGTACTTGCAGTAACGATTCGCAGCTTTAAAGGAAATAACAACGAGTGGACCTTTGCTAACTATCGCCCGATCTTGCACTCAGGTCCCTACTTTCATGCTTTTGTTACATCGCTCAAACTCTCACTTATCACCGGTCTCATCGGTTCGTTACTCGGCGCATTCTTCGCCTATGTGATTGTTAAATATGCTCACGGAAAATTTGGCGCAGTTATTGATTCAATCTCTGCTGTCTTTGCAAATTCTGGTGGAGTACCGCTCGCATTTATGTTTGTAGCGGCTTTCGGCACAGAAGGCATCGTCACTCGCTTGCTCAAGAGCTTAGGCTGGGATATTTACGCCGGCCACTTCACCATCTTCTCCTTTACTGGAGTTGTCATGGTTTACTCCTTTTTCCAGGTACCTCTTATGGTGCTCGTCTTTAAACCCGCTATCGCCGGCCTTCGTAAAGAATGGGAAGAGGCAAGTATCAATCTCGGCGCTTCCTCATTTACATACTGGCGCCGCGTTGGTATTCCAATCTTGATCCCATCTTTTGTTGGCGCCTTCTTCCTTCTCTTCGCTGGCGGTTTTTCAGCGTATGCAACCGCTCGCGCGCTAACAGTTGGAACCGTCCCACTCGTTCCAATCATTATCGGAACCCTGGTCGATGGCAATGTGGTCTCAGATCAAACCAACTTAGGTGATGCACTTGCAGTTGGCATGATTGTTGTAGCGACAATCGTTATGGCTGGATATATCTGGGCTCAAGGCCGCGCAGCTAAGTGGAGGAACTAATGAAGCGCGTGAGTCTCAAATGGCCACTCATCATCTCCTCATCCACTTTAGCAATTCTGATTTTCATTGTTCCGCTTTATGGAGCAACTGTGTACAGCTTCAAGGGGGCTGGTGGAAAGGGTCACTCGTGGGCTAACTACAAGTGGCTAGCGCATCAAGATGGTTTCTATCCAGCGCTACTTACCTCTTTGAAACTCGCAGTTCTTGCCGCCTTGTTTAATTTGGTTTTGATGGTGCCTACGATGGTTTATCTCAACCTCAAGGGTCAGAAGTTCAAGCCAATCGTGGACTTCCTCTGCATCCTGCCTCTCATCATTCCGGTCGTATCTCTAGCAATCGGTGCTCAGGTAGCGATGCCTAAGTTGTTGCAGAACACCGAATACGAACTGGTCTTCTTCTTTGTCATCATCGCCCTGCCATATACATACAGGGCGCTAGAAACATCGCTGCAGACAGTTGCACTCAAAACTTTGGTTGAAGCCTCTCGCAGCCTAGGAGCCTCATGGAGCGTCACGATTATTCGCGTCATAGTGCCAGCGATCCGCAGTGGAATTACGGGAGCGGTCTTCTTGACCTTTGCTCTCTCAATCGGGGAGTACACGATTACCTCTCTCTTGCACTGGGAAACATTTCCGACATGGACTGTTGTCGCAGGACAGCAGAACATTCTTGGTGCGATTGCGATATCTGTCTTTAGCTTTGTGAGTGCAATTGCACTATTAACCGTCATCGCGCTCTTCTCTAAGAAGGGTGATCAACGTGTAGAGGTGGATGAATGAAACAGAGCGAACGCGACAGTGCCACTCTTGAACTTCGTGGTCTCAGCCGACATTTCGGCCCTGTTAAGGCCCTTGATGGTTTAGATCTCACACTGCAGCCAGGGGAACTAGTAGCGCTACTTGGCCCATCGGGTTGCGGTAAAACAACTGCACTGCGCATTGTCGCTGGATTAGAAGTTGCTACGAGTGGTGAGCTTCTGGTCAATGGTGAGCGGTACAACGAAACACCTGCTAATCATCGCGATATGGGAATGGTATTTCAGTCTTACTCACTATTTCCTAACCTCACGGTCGCTGAGAACATTGATTACGGTCTACGCGTTCGTAAGGTCGATAGCGATAAGCGACAGAAGCGAATCATGGAGATGCTGGAACTTGTCTCACTTGAGAGCAAGGCAAAGTCGTATCCGCATCAGCTCTCAGGTGGACAGCAGCAACGCGTCGCCCTAGCTAGAGCCCTTGCAATTCAGCCACGAGTTCTTTTGCTCGATGAACCACTCTCGGCGCTTGACGCTCAAGTTCGTGGACAAATTCGTGAAGAGATTCGCCGCATCCAATTGGATCTTGGAATCACCACGCTCTTTGTTACTCACGATCAAGAGGAAGCAATGGCTATCTCAGACCGCGTTGGTGTTATGAGCCATGGTCGACTAGAGCAAATTGATCGCCCAATCGTTCTTTACAACTCACCCGCTACTCCATTTGTTGCGACATTCGTGGGTCTTGCAAATCGAATTCCAGCTGAGATCACCTCAAAAGGTAAGGCTCGAGTCCTTAATCAAAAGGTGAACATCCTTGAGAACGCTGCAGATTTTGTAGAAGGCGCACATGTGAATGTGATCATTCGCCCAGAATCTCTTGAGCTAGTGAGCGAAGACGATTCTGATGCGACTCGTGGAATTGTTGCTCTCAAATCATTCCTTGGACCAATGACTAAAGTTGGAATTGCAGTTGAGGGTGCACCACTTATCCATCTCAATATTGCGAGCCGCGAAGTTCGCAAGCTTGAGATCGGCGATCGGATTGCATTTAAGATCTCCAGCGATGAGGTCATGGCTGAACATGTCTGATGTATTTACCTCCTGGCAGAAAATTGTGCGGGGAGAGGCAAATGCCAAAGGCTGGCGTGAACTTGAAATTGAAGAGGGCGAAGAGCATCGCGGGGAACATGTTGATGAGGCGTTCTCACCGATCCTCTCCCTCATTCATTTAAGTGATCTGCATGTCTGTGATGCGCAATCGCCTGCACGTGGAGAACTCGTAGATCGCTTTGCAGATCCACATAATCCAATCTCTGAAGTAGTTGGCTTGGTGGGTTCATATCGCGCACAAGAGATAATGACCACACAAACTCTTGAGGCGATGGTTCAGACAACCAACAACATTGATACCGGGCTCTTTTCAGATCGTCCCATCGATGCAGTAGTTATTACCGGTGATGTGACCGATAACGCTCAAGCAAATGAACTTGATTGGTATTTGACTCTGCTTGATGGTGGAGAGATAACACCTGATTCAGGTGACACCTCCCTTTGGGAAGGCGTCGCACAGAAAGATCCTAAGAATTACGACCGCTCTTACTGGAACCCAGAAGGTACTCCAGAAGGTTGTGAAGATGATTACCCGCGCGCACTTTACGGATTTCCAACGATCGTTGGATTGACCGATGCAGTGCGCAAACCTTTTGTAGCGACTGGAACAAAACATCGCTGGTTAGCAACGCATGGAAATCATGATGCATTGCTACAAGGCACGGTACCAAGTGATGAAGCGCTCTCAGCATTTGCAATTGGCGATAAGAAAGTTACCGAACTCTCTCCAACATTTGATCTCGCAGAGTTTGCCTCTAAATGGAGTGAAGTTGGTCCAGCTGCTTACCCTGAATTAGATGGAGGAAGCACCAGAACTATAGGTGCAGATCCCCGCCGCAGATTTAATGCTCCCAGCGACTGGGCAAAGATGCATCTGAGCTGCAGCCATGATGGCCATGGATTAACTCAAGAGAACGCTCTGCACGGCACAAAATATTGGTTTAAGGATATTGGGGATACTCGCCTGATCTCACTTGATACCGTCAATATTCATGGTGGCTGGCAGGGTTCACTTGATGAATCACAATTCCACTGGCTTAAGCGGACATTGAGTGATGTCGCTCCAAAGTACTTCATTCTTCTCTCACACCACCCGCTCCACACTTTGTACAACGATTACACCCCGCACAATATGGATCGCAGAGTCTGTCTTGAAGAGCTAACAACAGAGCTCCTCAAACATGATCGCATCATTGCTTGGCTAGCAGGACACAATCACGAAAACGAGATTCGTTTTATTGGCGATGAAGATGGTTTTGGTTTCTGGCATGTCATGACGAGTTCACTCATTGATTGGCCGCAACAAGGACGTCTTGTAGAAATTTTTGAAAGTCCAACTCACATTGCGATATCTACAACTTTGATCGATCATCAAAGTCCACTCTCACTCGATGAAGCGGTTTCAAGTTTAGATAGCCCAGTAAGTCTTGCTGGAATTTCTAGATTGTTAGCCGCCAATGATTGGCAGCGCCGAAGTGGCAAATTTGATTTAGCTAACATGGCTGGAACTTCCGATGACCGCAACAGAGTTTTGTGGCTAAAGAAAGTAGTTAAAGGCGAGCGATGAGCAAAGTCTTTCTCGAGATAGAAGAAATCTTCGCAGCGAGTGTTGGCGAAGAGTATCTCGGCGAAGATGTAAAGCTCGTTGAACATATGTTGCAATGCGCAGATATCGCTCAATCTGTTGCAGCACCAGATTATTTAATTGTCGCCGCACTCTTGCATGACATCGGACATCTGCTTGTAGATGATGCAGCAGGTGCTCATGATTCAGGAGTTGACCGGCATCACGATGTGGTGGGAGCCAAGTGGCTTGAGGCGCGCTTTCCAGCAACAGTAAGTGAACCTGTTCGTCTGCACGTTGCTGCTAAGCGTTATCTCGTGACAACCAATCACGATTATTTATCTAAACTTTCACATGCCAGCGTACAAACTCTCTACATGCAAGGGGGACCACTCAATCAAGATGAGGTGATTGAGTTCATATCGCGTGAAGGCGCAGAGGATGCAGTTCGCGTTCGCCTCTGGGATGACCTTGCAAAGGTGCGAGATAGACCTACTTCAGAGCTTAAGGATTTCAAAGCCGCCATTGATGCACTCGCTAGAGCATAGGAATTGGTAACGAAGTGTTTACTGAAGTTGTCTTCAATAAGGGCGATCTTGGTACTACACTCCTAAATATGGAAGTAAGTGTTTACGATTCAGTCAACGCAGCTCCCGTCTACGGAGATCCCGCGCTTCAGGGCTCAACACTCGCACCCATCATCGTGGTCTATTCCGATGATCAGAGCGTCCGAGCCGCCATCACCGCAGCACTAGGCAAGCAACTTCCAGGCCAGAGCCGGGAACATAAGGTCGTGGATTTCGCTACAGCAGATGCCCTGCGCCAATATTTAGTTGAAAAGCGGAGGGTCGACCTCTTTATTCTTGATGGGGAAGCCGTCCCTGAAGGGGGATTGGGCTTAGCCCATGCCCTCAAAGATGAGTTGGTGGACTGCCCTCCAATTATGGTCATTATCCAGCGCGCTCAAGATAGTTGGCTTGCTAAGTGGTCAGGTGCCGAAGCCGTCACCTCCCATCCCATTGACCCATTTACTCTGGGTTCTAAGGTCGCAGAGCTCCTCCACTAGGTCATGCGAAACACTGCCAGGCAAAACTGTGACTGTCGCCACACCTCCTATTCTTACGGCTTAACCAGCCGTATGCTCACAGCATGAATCCTTACGTCCCGATTCTTGCCATCGGTGGGATTGGATTCGGATTCGCTGCTTTTTCAGTAATTACCGCGGCGATTACCGGGCCAAAGCGCTTCAATCGCTCCAAAGCCGCAGCTTATGAGTGCGGAATTCAGCCCTCCCCGGTAGCTGCTGGAGGCGGACGCTTCCCAGTCAAGTATTTCTTAACTGCCATGCTCTTTATTGTCTTCGATATTGAAATCGTCTTTCTCTATCCATGGGCGGTCTCATTTAATCAACTTGGCCTCTTTGGCCTAGTTGAAATGGTGATATTCATACTTACAGTCTTCGTCGCATATGCATATGTATGGCGCCGTGGCGGATTGGAATGGGATTAACCATGGGTCTAGAAGAGCAATTACCAGCGGGAATTGCGCTCACAACCGTTGAAAATCTCGCCGGTTACATGCGCAAAAACTCTTTATGGCCAGTTACCTTCGGGCTTGCATGCTGCGCTATTGAGATGATGGCAGTTGGCGGCGGTCGCTATGACCTAGCTCGTTTTGGAATGGAAGTATTTAGGCCTTCACCACGCCAAGCAGATCTGATGATCGTAGCTGGTCGTGTTTCTCAGAAGATGGCTCCTGTTGTTCGTCAGATTTATGATCAAATGCCTGGACCTAAGTGGGTTCTTGCGATGGGTGCATGCGCATCATCTGGTGGAATGTTTAACAATTACGCGATCGTCCAAGGTGTAGATCACGTAGTACCAGTTGATATTTATCTCCCAGGATGTCCTCCACGCCCAGAGATGTTGATGGATGCAATTCTTAAATTGCATGAACAGATCAGCAACACAAAGCTCGGTGCAAATCGCGAAGAGATTATTCGTGAAGTAGAGGCTGCCGCGCTCGCTTCTAAGCCAACATTCCAGATTCAAGGGCTGCTGAAGTCATGAGTACTGAACACGGTCTCTTTGGAGCGAAGGGAACTGGAGATACATCTGGTTTCGGCGGATTAGTTCGCAAGAGTCACAATGAACTTTCTGCAGAACGACCATACGGCGGTTACTTCGATGAGATGGTTGATGAGTTAGAGCGCTCTTATCCAGATTTCAGTAATGATATTGAGCTAGTAGTTGTAGATCGCGGTGAACTCACATTGCATGTGAAAGCAGATCGTCTCTTTCATGTGGCGCAGGTGCTCCGCGACAATCCAGCTCTGCGTTTTGAGATGTGCCTTGGCGTTAACGGAGTTCACTACCCAGCCGATAAAGAGCGCGAATTACACTGCGTTTATCCGCTTCTCTCACTTACCCACAATCGTCGAATCCGCCTTGAAGTGAGCGTTCCAGATTCCAATCCACATCTTCCATCGATTGTTGAATTGTGGGCTGGTAATAACTGGCACGAGCGTGAAACCTTTGACATGTTTGGAATTATTTTTGATGGACATCCAGGACTCACTCGCATCTTGATGCCAGATGATTGGATCGGACATCCACAACGCAAGGATTATCCACTCGGTGGAATTCCAGTTGAATATAAAGGTGCAACCGTCCCACCTCCATCAGAGCGCAGGAGTTATCGATGAGCCAACATGACGCTTATGCAAGCTCTCGCGAAACAACTGAAGGTCGCGTCTACTCAGTAACAGGTAATGATTGGGATTCGCTTGTCACTGAGATTGGCGCAACAAAAGAAGAGCGCGTTGTGGTCAACATGGGTCCTCAGCACCCATCGACACATGGTGTGCTCCGCTTGATTCTTGAACTTGAGGGCGAGACAGTTACAGAAGCTCGCGCAGGTATTGGATACCTTCATACCGGAATCGAAAAAAATGCTGAGTATCGCACCTGGACTCAAGGCACAACATTTGTAACCCGCATGGATTACCTTTCACCGATTTTCAATGAGACGGCATACTGCTTAGCTGTTGAAAAGTTGCTCGGCGTTACAAACGATATTCCAGAGCGCGCTAGCGTCATTCGCGTGCTGATGATGGAGTTCAACCGCATCTCATCTCACATGGTTGCACTTGGAACTGGAGCACTCGAACTTGGCGCTCTTACTCCGATGCTCTTCGCATTCCGTGAGCGCGAAAAAGTCTTGGATATCTTTGAGATGGCCTCTGGTCTTCGCATGAATATGGCTTACATTCGCCCAGGAGGTGTCGCTCAAGATCTACCAGAAGGCGCACTAACAAAGATTCGCGAAACTGTAAAAGAGTTGCGTCACAACTTTAAAGACAATGCAAAGTTGTTGATCGGTAATTCAATCTGGATGAAGCGCACCGTGGGCGTTGGATATCTTGATCTCGCTGGTTGCATCACACTTGGTGTTACCGGTCCAATTCTTCGCGCAACTGGTCTGCCATGGGATCTACGTAAGTCAGAGCCGTATTGCGGATATGAAAATTACGATTTTGATGTGATCACAAATGATGGCTGCGATGTTTATGGTCGCTTCCTGATCAAGATGGATGAACTTGAGCAATCACTTCGCATTATCGAACAATGCGTTGCCAAGTTAGAGAAGCTTGAAGGCGCACCAGTTGTTCTTGATGATAAGAAGATCGGTTCTCCTGCAGATCTCAAGGTAGGTCCAGATGGAATGGGTAATTCTGAAGAGCATATTGCTCACATCATGGGTCAATCGATGGAAGCGCTTATTCACCACTTCAAGGTTTCAACTGAAGGTTTCCGAGTACCTGCTGGTCAGGTTTATCAGACAGTTGAATCTCCTAAGGGAGAGATCGGCGTGCACCTGGTCTCAGATGGCGGAACGCATCCATATCGCCTGCACTTCCGCGAGCCATCTTTTAACAATCTTCAATCATTATCTGCAATGTGCGAAGGCAGCATGATCGCTGACGTTGTTGCAGCTGTTGCTTCAATTGATCCAGTGATGGGTGGGGTTGACCGCTAATGTCCTTTACACATGAAGAGCTAGCAGTGATGGATTCCATCATCGCTCGTTATCCCAAGAAGCGTTCTGCTGTAATGCCTTTGTTGCATTATGTGCAATCACTTGATGGATATGTCACCGATCGCGGCATTGAAGCAATTGCAGAGAAATTAGATCTTGCTACCGCAGAAGTCACAGCGGTTTCATCTTTTTACACCCAATACAAGAGCGAACCAGTTGGTGAGTACCACGTTGGAATTTGTACCAACACTCTCTGCGCAATTATGGGTGGAGATGCAATTTACGAATCGGTCTGTCAAAACCTTGGTATAAAAAAGGACCAGACAACCGCTGATGGAAAGATTTCATTAGAACGTATTGAGTGCAATGCGGCTTGCGACTATGCACCAGTTGTTATGGTGAACTGGGAGTTCTACGACAACCAGACCCCAGCTTCTGTAAATGAATTAATCGATGGCGTAAGAAGCGGAAACCCACCAGCTCCTACTCGTGGACCTAAGAAGCTTCGCACTTGGAAAGAGAACTCAGCGGTTCTAGCTGGCCTCTCAGATGGGTTAGCTGAAGAAGGCGTCCAAGCTGGGGAAGCATCACTTCTCGGTCTTAATATTGCTAAGTCAGGGGGCAACAAATGAGCACACTTAGCCCCGTTCTTTCAGCGCACTGGGATGAGCCAGATTCATTCACAATTGCTGCGTATAAGCGCCATGGTGGGTATGAGGCGTTAGCCAAGGCTCTGAAATCCACTCCCGATGAAGTAATTGCTCTGATTAAAGATTCAGGTCTGCGTGGCCGTGGCGGCGCAGGATTCCCAACCGGAAATAAATGGAGTTTTATTCCGCAGGGCGATAACAAGGCTCACTATCTCGTTGTAAATGCCGATGAGTCAGAGCCAGGTACTTGTAAAGATATGCCGCTTCTCTTGGCAAATCCACATTCACTTATTGAGGGAATCATTATTGGTTCTTATGCAATCCGCGCGAATCACTCATTCATCTATCTTCGCGGTGAAGTAGTGCATGTTTATCGTCGCGTTCAAAAAGCGATTGAAGATGCATATGCCGCTGGATTGCTTGGTAAGAATATTTTGGGAAGTGGATTTGATCTGGAATTAACTCTCCACGCTGGTGCAGGTGCTTACATTTGTGGTGAAGAGACTGCCCTGCTCGACTCACTTGAAGGCTTCCGCGGACAACCACGTTTGCGTCCACCATTCCCTGCTATCGCTGGTCTTTATGCGATGCCAACAGTGGTTAACAATGTTGAATCAATTGCATCAGTTCCATCCATCATCGCTAATGGTGTTGAGTGGTTCCAAGCAATGGGTACTGAGAAGAGCAAGGGTTACACCCTCTACTCACTCTCTGGCCACGTTGCTAATCCTGGACAATTTGAGGCACCACTTGGAATTACTCTGCGTGAAATCTTGGAACTCGCCGGCGGAATTCGCGCTGGTCACCAACTTAAGTTCTGGACACCAGGTGGATCTTCAACTCCAATGTTTACTGCGGAACATTTAGATGTTCCATTGGATTACGAAGGCGTTTCAGCTGCTGGCTCAATGCTAGGAACTAAAGCCCTGCAGATTTTTGATGAGACCACCTGCGTTGTTCGTGCAACGCTGCGTTGGGTTGAGTTCTACAAACATGAATCGTGTGGAAAGTGCACCCCATGTCGCGAAGGCACCTGGTGGTTGGTTCAGATTATGAAAGATCTTGAGGCGGGTAAGGGAAGTGAAGCCGATCTTGAGAAGCTCCTTGATCTCTGCGACAACATCGCAGGCCGCTCGTTCTGTGCTCTTGCTGATGGTGCGGTATCGCCAATCATCTCCTCACTTAAATATTTCCGCGCTGAATATATC
>Ga0208506_1000441_pt1 | contig 12986 bp, 12 predicted proteins | sample CryBogCBH29Jul08_FD_184616 | JGI IMG/M metagenome (GOLD analysis project Ga0208506, IMG submission 184616) | Freshwater microbial communities from Crystal Bog, Wisconsin, USA - CBH29Jul08 (SPAdes) | ecosystem: Environmental > Aquatic > Freshwater > Lake | place: Crystal Bog, Wisconsin, USA... | reverse complement strand
CAGTTGAAGCAATCGATCGTCTGCACACCACCGCAGAGTCACATCACCGCGCACTCGTTGTAGAAGTTATGGGTCGCCACGCTGGTTGGATCGCATTGCATGCAGGTATTGCAGGCGGCGCAGCAGCAGTCTTGATCCCAGAAGTTAAGTTCTCAACCGAGAAAGTAGCGGCATGGGTTAACTCACGCTTTGCAGATGGTTTTGCTCCAATCATCGTGGTCGCAGAAGGTGCGATCCCACAAGATGGAGATATGTTGGTTAAGGATCAGACACTTGATGCCTTCGGCCATGTAAAACTTTCAGGAATCGGCGAGTGGTTGTCACAAGAGATTGAGGCAAAGACCGGTCACGAGACCCGCACTGTTGTTCTTGGACACATCCAACGCGGTGGTTCACCAACCGCATTTGATCGCGTTCTTTCAACTCGTTTTGGATTGGCAGCAATCACCGCTGCGCATGAAGGCAATTGGGGAACAATGGCTGCGCTTCATGGCACCAGCATTGAGATGGTTCCACTTGCTTCAGCTACGGGTGAGTTGAAGTTGGTAGATCCTTCACGTTATGCAGAATCAGAGGTCTTCTTCGGATAATTAGTCGTCACCACGACCTCTAACCTCCTTAGGCTTACCTCATGACTAATCTTGATAGTTTATTCACGCCTGGACTCGTTGCGGCGCAACAACCGCAATGGCCAGGCGGCCCGGATGGCGAACCTGTTGCCAAGGCCGTTGCTGAACTTAAGAAGTTGCCCCCGCTTGTATTTGCCGGTGAGTGCGACAACCTCAAAGCGAAGGTCGCAGAAGCGCAGGCAGGTCGCGCATTCTGGTTGCAAGGCGGAGATTGCGCAGAAACTTTTGCATCAGCTACCGCTGATTCAATTCGCAATCGTATTAAGACAATTCTGCAGATGGCAGCGGTTTTGCAATATGCCTCATCGCTACCTGTTATCAAGGTTGGTCGCATGGCGGGCCAGTTCGCAAAGCCACGCAGCAATGACACCGAAACCCGCAATGGCGTAACGCTTCCTGCCTACCGCGGAGACGCCGTAAACGATATTGAGTTCACTCCGGAGTCGCGTGAACCAAATCCACAGCGCTTGGTGCAGGTCTACAACACATCTTCTGCGACTCTTAATTTAGTTCGCGCATTTACCCAAGGTGGTTTTGCTGATCTTCGTCAGGTACATGAGTGGAACAAGGGTTTTGCAAACGATCCACGTTTTGGCCAACGCTATGAACAGATGGCAAATGAGATCGGTCGCGCACTTAACTTCATGACATCTGCAGGCGTTGACCCTGAAAGTTTTAAGAAGGTTGATTTCTACTCTAGCCACGAAGCGCTGATCCTTGAATACGAGAAGGCACTTACTCGTATCGATTCTCGTACTGGTAATGCTTACGATGTTTCGGGTCACTTTGTCTGGGTCGGAGAGCGCACTCGTCAACTCGATGGCGCACATCTAGATTTTGCTGCAAAGATTCATAACCCAATCGGTATCAAGCTCGGACCTAAGTCAACGCCTGAAGATGCGCTGACCATGATCAAGATTCTTAACCCAGACAATGAACCAGGGCGCCTCACATTCATCACACGCATGGGCGCAGGATTAGTTCGTGAAAAGTTGCCAGCGCTCGTAAAGGCAGTAACTGAGTCTGGCGCACATGTGCTCTGGGTTTGCGATCCGATGCACGGAAATACATATGAGGCGCCAAGTGGTTACAAGACCCGTCGCTTTGATGATGTACTCGATGAGGTTCGTGGCTTCTTTGAAGTTCACAAGGCTCTTGGAACGCACCCTGGTGGAATTCATATCGAACTCACTGGTGATGATGTCACCGAGTGCGTTGGTGGAGGAGAGCAGATTTCAGAGGCTGATCTAGCGAACAGATATGAGACCGCCTGCGATCCACGCTTGAACCACACTCAATCTCTAGAGCTTGCCTTCCTTGTTGCTGAGATGTTGCGAGATCGCTAAATAGAGGGTCTGTTCAAGAACCTTTAACTCAATTACGATTCGCAAATGCTCCTCACCGCCAGCCAAAAGACTCCGGTGGGTTCACTGCAATTAATCGCCAACGAGCATGTCCTGCTCGCTGCTGGTTTTGGTCCGCTCCGTGAACTCAGCGCCAGGCTCGATAAATCAGATTATGACCTGGGATTCAAAGCAGTCAAAGAGATTCCGATTATTAGCGAACTCATTAAAGATTACTTTGATGGCGATTACGCCGCGCTCAATGGAATCAAGGTAAGACAACCTGGGCCAGAGTTTTCGCAAGCTGTCTGGAAAGCAATGCGCAAGATCCCTGCTGGTAAGACCATGAGTTATGCCGAGTTAGCTGATCGCGCGGGTTCTCCTAACGCAGTTCGCGCCGCAGGATCGGCATGTGCGCGCAATTTAATTGCTCCGATTATTCCCTGCCATCGCGTCGTTAAGACCGGGGGAGAGCTAGGCAACTACGCCTACGGCCTGCACTTTAAAGAAGAGTTACTACGCTTTGAAGGCGCTCTGCACTAAGCCAGGCAAAATCTCATTTACTTTAGCAATCTGCTCTGCAGAAACATCTAGGTGTGTGACTAAACGAAGTGTCACTGGCCCAAGCGCGCTTGCAAGAATTCCTGCATCCTTCAACTGAGCATTGATTTCTGGCGCAGACTTTGCAGCTCCCGTTAAATCAAGAACAACAATGTTGGTATCAACCTCACTCGGATTGACGACCTGAGGCGCAACAGCGTGAACCGCATCAGCCAGAGATTTCGCGTGACGATGATCTTCGGCGAGACGCTCAATGTTGTTATCGAGCGCGAAATTTGCCGCTGCCGCCAACATTCCAATCTGCCGCATTCCAGCGCCGTATCGCTTGCGCCAGACACGCGCGCTTGCGATGCGCTCTTTATTAGATAGCACCATTGAACCAACTGGCGCCCCAAGCCCCTTTGAGAAGCAGACTGAAACAGTGTCGAAATACTTTCCGTACTCAAGAAATGAAACTCCAGATGCAATATGCGCATTCCAGATGCGCGCTCCATCTAAGTGCATCGTTAAACCGAGCTTCTGTGACTCGGTGCGAAGAGTTCTAATCTCCTCAATAGATTGCACGGTTCCGCCGCCAAAGTTGTGAGTGTTCTCGACCGCGATCGCTACGGTCGATACTTGGTAAGGACCAGAATCTGGGCGAGCAATTCTTAAGGGATCAGATGCTTTAAGTAATCCACGGGGGGCTTCCCAGGTGCGAGTAGTGATTCCGCTAAATGCGGCGCCAGCACCAAGTTCGGCTCTGACAATATGCGAGAAAGTTTCAGTGATGAGCTCTTCACCAGGTTTCACTAATTGGCGAATTGCCAATTGATTTGCGAGTGAACCAGTTGGTGTAAACAAACCAGCTTCAAAACCAAAGAGTGTGGCTACGCGTTCTTCAAGGGCGTTAGCACTTGGGTCATCTCCATAGACATCATCGCCAACGGGAGCGCTCATCATCGCTTCGCGCATTGCTAAGGATGGTTTGGTTACCGTGTCAGAGCGCAGATCAATCATGAGGCAATCTTCTCATGATCTGCGACCTCACCTGTGGGCGAACTCTGGTCAAAGAGAATGACAAGGTAGAGCCCAGCCATCATGCAGAGCCCGCCAATACCGATCCGCCATGTTAAGTGCTCATGAACCAATGCAATTCCAAAAATAGCGGCGAAGATGTATTCCATCGTCAGAATAATTCCAACACTGGTCGCAGCCATAAAAGATTGCGCCCAGGTCTGAATGATGAAGGCAAAGGCGCTTGCAAAGAGCGCAGAATAGATAACTACCGCCCAGACTCCCTGATCGTGCGGTGCGTGAAATCCACCTTTAAGTGAGGCAACGAGTGAGAGCAATCCCACGGTAGCCATCTGAATCATGGTCAAGGCGTAAGGATCACGATCTGGACTCCACCGACTTAACCCAATGATGTGAAGTGCGAAGAAAAGAGCGCCAATCAAGACCAAGAGTTCGCCGTGGCCAATCGCCAAGCCATGAAAGGAGAGGACCGCCATACCGATAGTGGCTAATCCAACTGCGCCCCATTGAACTGTAGATATTCGATGTCTAAAGAATGCGGCTCCGATAAGTGGAACAAAGACCGCGTAAAGCCCGGTAATAAATCCGGTCTTGGCGACAGTAGTTTGAGTCAATCCAAATGTTTGAAATATGTAGCCGCCTCCAAGTAGAAGTCCAGCGAATACTCCGCGAAGTAGAAAGTTTAAGTTGATGTGGCGGAAGGCTTGAGGCCGAAGCAGGGCCATCAGCAGAGCCGCGACAATAAATCTCCAGGCCAGAAACGAATTAACATCAATTCGCCCGAGCGAATCTTTCATGATTGCAAAGGTGCTACCCCAGACCAGAGCTACGGTTAAAAGTAGAACAGTGTGGATCGATTTGCGTTCTATTAACTTCACTTACGCTTGGCCCGCATCTTCTTGAGCAATGCGATCTCCGCGCCGTGCTCAGGCTCTTGTCCTGGGGTTTCAAGAATTAACGGTGCATTCTGTACTGCAGGGTGGTTAATTAACTCCTGAAAAGCGTTTAATCCAATCTCACCTTCACCCAGATTTTGGTGGCGATCTTTGAGCGCTCCACAAACATCCATTGAATCATTGGTGTGGATTAATTTAATTCGTTCTATTCCAACCAGTGAGACCAAGAGATCGAGAGTCTCAGTCATTCCACCCTTCTTGGCGATGTCATGGCCCGCAGCAAAGACATGGCAGGTATCAAGGCAGACACCAACTTTGGGATGCCACTCAAGCGCTTCGAAATACATCAAGAGATCATCGAGTTTCTTGACGAGTGATTGACCTTGACCAGCAGTTGGTTCTAATAAGAGCCATGGATCTTCATCTTTTAACTTCTTAAGTACTGGCATCATGCCCTTTTTAATCTGCTTCCAGGCCGTTGGAACATGCGCTTCATCAACAGCGGAGCCGGTGTGAATGACGGTGCCGAGTGCACCAATTTCGCGCGCACGCTTCAGTGAGTAAGCGGTCGAAGCAACCGAGTTCTCATAGGTTGCAACGGTTGGCGAGCCCAGGTTGATCAAGAAGGGAGCGTGCACATAGGTGTGAATGTCGAGCTCAGCAGCGCGATCACGAAAGGCGGTATCTGCAGCAACGTTGGCCTCAGGCATCGCCCAACCGCGTGGATTGGAAGCAAAGACCTGAATCGCTTCAGCTTCAGTAGTCAGCGCATATTCAATAGAACGCTTGGCCATTCCTCCAGAAGTCGGGGTATGCGCACCAATGCGGGGTAATGCTGCTTCAAGGCTCATAGCGCGAGCCTACCCGAGCGTTATGTACACCGTAGATCCGCGCTTCACCTGGCTGCCCACCTTAGGAGAGACATTGGTGACGTGCTTGCCGTTGCCGATCCGATGAACGACCACCTTGAGTTGGAGGTTCTCCAGTTCAGTCGTCGCTGCGTTCTGGGTCAAGGAGTACACATTCGGGATATAGACACTGCTTGAGCCCTGTGAAACCACCAAGTTGATCGTGGTTCCGGGTAGAACTGGTGTTGTGCCATCTGGAGTTTGTGAGATAACGCTTCCTGCAGGAACGGTGTCGCTGTAAGCGAAAGTCTGGTTGACCGTCATCCCCGCAGCTGTGAGTTCATTCTGTGCCTGATCACTCGTCAGCCCGATATAAGAATTGATCGCTACCGGCGCAGTCGAATCTGTAGTTGAGGGAGTAGGAGTTGGTGTTGGCGTGGGAGTTGGTGTTGGGATTACTTGCGCGCCCTCTGAAATCACAAGCGATACGGTTGCGCCTCTCTTGAGGTGCGCGCCACCACCAGGGGATGAGGAGATAACTTCGCCAGCGGGAACTTCAGAGTCATACTCTTTAAGGGAAACTGTGGCTTTCATTCCAATGTTTGAAAGAGTGCTGGTTGCATCCGCAAGGTTCATTCCAACAACAGAAGGAATTGAAACTCCATTCACTGGCCAGGCTAACTGGTAGAGACCAGCTGCGACCAAGAGCAGCAAGATGATGGAAGCGATGTAGCGATTGCGCTGAACTCTCTTAGAGGTCTTGCGTCGAACCGCTCCGCTTTTACTCACTGCTGGTGCCTCCAACTTTCCTTCAGGTACAAAATTGGGTTTGCTCTCTTTATTGCGAAGCGAGGTAGGTTCAGTAAAACTCTTGATCCGAGTAACGAGTGTGTTTCCAACTCGAACCTCAGGTCTGTTACTTGTGCGCTTAGGTTTTGGAGTTTCCAAAGGTAGATCTAAATCCAGACTTAATTGTGAGCGCTTGGGATCTAAACCGATTTGAACTACTTGTAACTCCTCTAGCAGTTCAGCGCCATTGCGTTGGCGTTGATCTGGGTTGGGAGAGGTTGCTCGATAAATAACTACATCCAGCGCCGGAGGAATATCGCTTTGAAGTGTCGAAGGTGCTGGAATGCGCTCGTTAACATGCTTAAAAGCAATTTGAATGGGTGTATCGCCATCGTATGGTTTCTGCCCAGTTAAGAGTTCAAAACACATAACTCCAAATGAGTAGATGTCACTTCGGGCATCAGATATTCCACGTTCAACTTGTTCCGGGGAGAGATATGAGACGCTACCAAGCACAACGCTTGATTCAACTGTCATAGTGCTGCCAAGCAAACCACCGCGGGCTAGACCGAAGTCTGCGATCTTGACTCGCCCATCTTTGGAGATCAAGATATTTTCGGGCTTAAGATCGCGATGATTAATTCCCAAGCTATGCGCCTGAGCTAGCGCGCTGACAACTGGAATTACATAGTGCAAAAGTTCTCTGGCCGTCAGATGACCTTTCTCGATGAGAAGGTCGCGCAAGGTAAAGCCATCGATGTACTCCATGACAATGAAGACCGCTGGGGCTCCACCTTCATTCCAGCCCTGATCCTGGATTGAAACTATGTTGGGGTGGGAGAGGGCAGCGATCGCCTTCGCTTCACGGATAAAGCGATTTACAAACTCCTCATCGTTTGCCAGATGGGGGTGCATTATTTTGACTGCCACTAAGCGGTCTAACCGTCGATCATTGGCCTTATAAATTGAGGCCATGCCGCCGGCAGCTATGAGGGATAGCAACTCATAGCGGTTATCGATAATTTCGCCGGATAGATCTGACACGCTTAAATCTTAGAGGTTAATGCAGCCCATTCAGGTGAAAATCAGCGGCATCGCGCGTGCCTTCTTCTACAAAGTGATTCCGCTGCGCCTCTAAGAATCCCAGCATCTGCTCTTCAATCTCAAAACCATCGCGGGCTAATACTCGGCGCAGCCCGACAATAGGTTCTAAGTCAATCCAAATCTTAGTTTCGACAAACTCTCGGATAGATCTCTGCCCAGACCCAACACCTTCGAGTATAAGCAGCTCCACAGTTGGGATCGTAAATGGTTCACCGGCTTGTGAGTTTTGCCAGTCGTACTTAGTTAACTCCAAGGGTTCGCCAGCTAGATGTGATTGTGCAATTGCTTTCAACTTCGCAGAGAGTGATTCTCCGAGTGGATCAACCCAGCCGTCATAGAGATCATCGAGATGAATGATGTAAACACTGGCGCGATCTTTATATTCATCGGCCATGTAGGCAGCGAGCGTCGTTTTACCGGCGCCCGCTACACCATCAATTGTGATTATCATGGGGCTGAATTACTTGCTTACCTCTGCCTTAGGCGCATTAGCCTCACGAAGCCAACGCTTCCAACCACCTATAGCTAAGAGAACAAATATGAAGTAGAGAATCGATGTGAGGTAGGACTTACCGTGCCAGAACTGATACGTGTAAACGCCGTCAACGACGAGCCAGAGTGGCCATGCTTCATAACGCTCTAAGACCATCAATACTTGTGCGATACAACTTCCTACAAATCCAAATGCATCTGTGAGCGAAGCAGCAGCGCCGATATGAAGCAAGAGTGGGTAGAGCGAGAACCAGGCAACGGCATAACCGATGATCCAATAGATGTTGGTTCGTAGAGATAATTTTGCTGGCTTAGCTCCTTTAGGTCCCCAACCAAACCAACCCCAGATTCCTCCAGCGACAAAGACAAATTGCAGGAGCGCGCTGGCGTAGTACTTCTGTTCAAAGAAGAGACCTGCATAAAGCAGACTGCTGATGTTCCACCAAGGCCATGTAACTCGTGGGCCGAAGATTCCATAGGCAACGCCGACTACCGATGTCACAAAGGCTGCGGCTTCTAGATATGTTAATTGATAACCCCACGCCGTAAGCATGACGCTCATTACTGCATGATTTATTGAATGCATGATTAAACCCCTTCCACAATTCGCATTACCGAACTGGTCATACGGTCGACCTGGAGATCAGGTCCTCTCAGCCACAAAGAGCGGCTCCCGTTGGTGTAACTGTACTGCTAGAACTAAGACCTGGCTCGAATTGCCTGCAAGTAGGCGGGGAGTGCGACTTTGAGTCTTCGCCAGGTGGAGGTAGTTGCTCGATGGGTAAATATCTCGTAGTTGATCTTCTCAACTTCATCGACGATTCCGCAGTAGAGCTCAGAGGCCGCATTGATGCAAGGCTGGCTCACTGGGTCAAGGAGTGCGATACCTGTTTGGGCTTCGCGTTGTAATTGGCGCACTCGTTCTATTTGGAAGATGAGTGCGCTCTTAATCTCAGGCGTTAATTTTTTTGCGGCGAGCATTTCGCGAGTCACGCCCGCTGCCTCTAGTTCATCAAGAGGGAGATATATTCGACCGCGATCTAAATCTTCGCTGACATCTCGGATGAAGTTGGCGAGTTGGAAAGCAATCCCAAGTTTTTGTGCCGCATCGTAGGCCTTGGGATCACTTGCTCCCAAGATGGGGACCATCTGCAAGCCAATGACAGCTGCGCTGCCATACACATATTCGAGCAAGTCTTCATATGTTTGGTATTCGCTGACAGATAAGTCCATGGTCATGGATTGTAGGAAGGCCTCAAAGTGTTCGATCGGAATATTAAATCTCCGCACAGTGTCGACTAGTGCGCGACCAACATGATCATCGCTACTTCCGGTGCGGATATCGGCGAGCACTTTCTCGCCCCAGACGCGCAGTTGCTCTGCCCTCTCGGGGATAGTAAGTGTGGAGGCTAGATCATCAACAATCTCATCGGCGTATCGTGCAAATCCATAAAGGGCATGAACATGGGGACGTTTAGCTTTGGGGAGTAGGAGCGTGGCTAAGTAGTAAGTCTTGCCGTGCAATGAATTCAGCCGCTTGCACTCTTGATATGAAGCTCGAAGCTCTGGATCAAGAATTCCTGCGACTGTTAGTTCATCCACTTTACTTAACAGCTCCTACGATTCTTTCAGCTGCAAGGCGACCTGAGATAAGAACCATTGGTACGCCAACGCCAGGTTGGGTACCTGAGCCTGCAAAGACGATATTTTCAAATCCTTCAGCCATATTGCGTGGGCGAAATGGTCCAGTCTGGAAGAAGGTATGCGCGCTAGCAAATGGTGCGCCGCGCTCCATTCCCTGTTCTTGCCAATCTAGGGGAGTAGTCATCTGCTCAACTTCAATGGAGTCCGCAAAGCCTTCATACCCACGGGCTTCCATCACGCGAAGCATCTCATCGCGATATAACGGCGCCTGCTTCTTCCAGTCGATATCGGCATCTAAGTTCGGGGTCGGAAAGAGAATGTAATAGGACTGACGACCATCTGGTGCAAGCGCAGGATCATCATGAGTTGGAACAGTTACTAATAAACTTGGATCGGTCATCAAGGTTTGCTTCTTGATGAGTTCATCAAAGACCCCATCCCATGACTCACCAAAGTGAATATTGTGATGAGCAAGGTGGTCATATTTCTTCTTAGTTCCAACAAGTAAAGTGACGCACGATGGTGAGTACTTAAGAGTTGATACCTTGCGCGGAGTTTTGCCTAAGAGATCGCGATAAGCGACAGGCAGATCAGGATTCAAGATGAGCGCGTCACACTCGATGCGTTCACCAGTGTCGGTGATGACCGCGGTGGCGCGCTTGCCATTTTTCTCGACCGTTGTGACCGATGTTCCGTACTTAAATACAACTCCATGTTTTTCAGCTGCGCCGGCGAGAGCACGAGGCACTGCATGCATTCCGCCCTTAGGGAAGAAGACGCCATTCACTGAATCCATGTATGCAATAACTGCGTAGATCGCAAGTGCTTGCTGTGGGCTCACCCCTGCATACATCGCTTGGAATGAGTAGACCTTCTGGGTACGCGGATCTTTGAGGAAATCATTGACCTTAGGTGCAAGGCGACGGAAACCACCGAGCGCTACCAACTTGGCTAAGTTAGGTGTTAAGAGGTTGAGCGGTGAATCAATATTGCGATCAATAAAATCATTCATCTCGTACTTGTATAACTTGGTAACGAAATCTACATAGCGCGCATATCCCGCAGCTTCACTTGCGCCGATCTTGAGGCCAATCTCTTCTTGCATCCGAGCGGTATCGGCGTGCACATCAAGCGTTGTTCCATCGTGATAGAAAGCGCGATAGAGCGGATCAACTGGAATGAGTTCTAGCCAATCTTTGAGATCTTCTCCCACGCAGGAGAGAGCATCTTGGATAAGTGAGGGCATGGTTAGAACGGTTGGACCAGTATCAAACGAGTATCCATCGCGCTGCAGTAAACCATTGCGACCACCTGGAACGCTCTCGCGTTCAATAACAGTTACTTTTCTTCCGGCTCCTGCGAGACGAAGCGCAGCGCTTAATCCACCAAGTCCAGCGCCAACAATGACCACATGATCGCTCTTGCCTTTAACCTGTCGCACAACGCCCCTTTGTACTTCGTTTAAGAACTTCGTTGAGTAGCGGCAATAGCCATCTGATCTAAGAGGGCCTTCGCTTCAGGGGTAATTCCACCATGAGATAGTGCATCGTGCGCTTTGGAGGTCATGGTTGCGATGATGGATTCAAGCTCTGCAAGCGCTCCGGTCTCAGTAATTATCTGGCGCAGCGCATCAATGTGAGCAATATCTAACTCTTTGCGACCGAAGAGTTCTAAGAATTTTTCGCGCTCGGAGCTACTTGCCCGCGAGAGAGTTGTTGCTACAAGAACCGTGCGTTTTCCTTCGCGAAGGTCATCGCCCGCTGGCTTGCCGGTCTTCTCGGGATCTCCAAAAACTCCGATGATGTCATCGCGTAATTGGAAAGCTTCACCCAATGGCAAACCATAATTTGAGTAGATATCGATGATCTCAGGAGAGTAGTGCGGTGCAAAAGTTGCACCGAAGTGAAGCGGACGTTCAATGCTGTACTTGCCAGATTTGAATCGAGCGACTTTAAGTGATCGCTCTGCGCTCTCACTTGCAAGGGCTTGCTCGTAGACATCAAGATATTGACCGGCCATTAACTCAACGCGCATCTCGTCATAGATTGGGAGCGAGCGCAAAATTAATTCAGGAGCAACACCTGATTCATGCAGAGCCTTTGCAGCCCAAATAAGTGCGAGATCGCCTAAGAGAATTGCTGCGGCAACTCCAAATTGTGATTCTGAGCCATGAAGTTTTTCGCCGTTGTGTAACGCTTCAAATTGTTTATGGATTGCAGGAGCTCCGCGTCTGGTGTCTGATGCATCCATCACATCGTCGTGGATCAGCGCGCAGACATGAACCAATTCCAAACTTGAAGCTGCTCGAATAATCGATGGAGTTAACTCTCCACCGGCGCCGAGAAAGCCGATTGTGGCAAAGAGGGGGCGCAAGCGCTTACCGCTATCGAGGAGGAAATGTCCTAGGGCATCGGCAACGGGATCGAGCTCGCTGCCAATCGCTTGCAAGTAGAGGGACTCTTTTTGGAAAAAAGCCTCTAAAGAGCCATTGATCTCCTGGGTTAGGCCCCGAATGCCATCAAAATCCACGCGGTAAAGGTACCCTGCTTCGCTATGAACCTCCGAACCGAAAGTCCAACGACGTTCTCAATAGAACTCTTCCCTCCAAAGGATGAGGCTGGCGAGACGCGTCTCTGGGAGGCCGTTGATTCGCTGGCAACTCTGAGCCCAGATTTTGTCTCTGTTACATATGGAGCAGGTGGTTCGACTCGAGATCGCACAATTCGTATTGCATCAGAGTTGACCTCACACACTGGAATTTCGACAGTTGCTCACCTGACCTGTGTTGGCTCTACGCGCGATGAGTTAGAGAAGATTCTCGATCAATATGCGGCAGCGAATATTTCTACGATCCTTGCGCTACGGGGGGATCCAGTAGGCGGACCTGGCGCTCCATGGGTGACTACGCCTGGTGGATTTGATCATGCTGAGCAGTTGGTGGATCTCGCTATCGCGCGCGGCGGGTTTGATGTGGGCGTGGCTGCTTTCCCAGATGGTCACCCAGCATCAGGCGGTGACTTTGCGAGAGATGTTGAAGTGCTGCTTCGCAAAGAAGCACATGGAGCAACCTTTGCAACAACGCAATTCTTCTTTGATGCTGATGCCTACTTTAGGTTGGTAGAGGCCTTGGAGAAGGCTGGATCGAAAATGCCGATCATCGCTGGTGTACTGCCCGTTACCAATTTCAAGCAGTTGGCGCGCATGGCTGAGTTAGGTGGCACAGCCATCTCTAGCGAGATAACTGAAAGCTTTGCTGCGGTGGCGGACGATGAGAAAGCAGTTGTTGATCTGGGAATTGAAATTGCTACAGAACTCTGCGAGAAATTGTTAGCTGGCGGAGTTCCTGGCATACACTTTTACGCGATGAACAAAGCTGCTGCAACAGCCACGATTGTGAAGAACATTGGATTGCGATGATGCGTGACGAGTATTTTTCTAAGTGGAGTGAGCTCCATGGTGGTGCACGCATTGAAGGAATTGTTAAGGCTTGGCTAATTATTTCTTATGCGCTATCTACGCCCCTGGTTCGACTTCGCCTTTCGCCAAATTTCTTAAGTCTGCTCGGAGTTGTTGCTGCGATCTTTACCTACACTGAAGCAAATCACTATTACGCGATTGCGATCTTGTTGCTTTCGCTTCTGAGCGATGGCATTGATGGAACAG
>Ga0208506_1000440_pt1 | contig 12990 bp, 20 predicted proteins | sample CryBogCBH29Jul08_FD_184616 | JGI IMG/M metagenome (GOLD analysis project Ga0208506, IMG submission 184616) | Freshwater microbial communities from Crystal Bog, Wisconsin, USA - CBH29Jul08 (SPAdes) | ecosystem: Environmental > Aquatic > Freshwater > Lake | place: Crystal Bog, Wisconsin, USA... | reverse complement strand
GAATTGTTTAATTTGCGGTTTCAAAAAACATCTGGCGAGTTGACAAAAACACATAGAGTCAGGTATATAAGAAGGTCCGTTGCAAAGATTAATACGTTGTTAAATGAGAATGTTGAGGAAGTAAATGCCTAAGCGAATTTTAGAAGGCAAGGTGCTGAGCGATAGTAACTTGAAGACAGTAGTAGTGGAGGTCGAGAGAAGATTTAGGCATCCTATCTATAAAAAGACTTTGATTCGTTCAAAGAAATATGCTGCTCATGATGAGAAGGGTCATTATAAAGTAAATGATCTTGTGAGGATTATTGAATCTAGGCCTTACTCTAAGACAAAGAAATTTGAAGTAATATATTAATTGAAGTTGAATTATGATTCAGACAGAATCCAGGCTAAAAGTTGCAGACAATTCTGGTGCCAAAGAGGTCCAGTGCATCAAAGTTCTTGCTAACGCAAAAAATGCGTATGTGGGGGACGTTATTATTGTGTCGATAAAAAGCGCCATACCAAAGGGTAAGGTAAAAAAAGGTGAAGTTTGTTCTGCCGTGATCGTAAGAACAAAGAAAGAAATTCGTCGAGCAGATGGGAGCACCATTCGTTTTGATGAGAATGCTGCTGTATTAGTTGATAAGCAGCGTGAGCCGATTGGAACAAGGATTTTTGGTCCAGTTACTAGAGAGCTCAGAGCGAAGAAATTTATGAAAATAGTGTCATTGGCACCAGAGGTATTGTAGTGATGTCTGTAAAGAAATTTAAAATAAAAAAGAATGATACCGTTGTTGTGATTGCTGGAAAAGATAAAGGCAAGCAGGGTAAGGTATTAAAAATTATACAAGCAATAAATAGGGTTGTTGTTTCTGGTGTAAATGAAGTACAGAGACATACGAAGCCTTCTAAAACTCATCAGGGCGGCATCATTACTAAGAATTTGCCTCTGCATATTTCTAATGTTTCTTTTTATGATGAGAAGAATAAAAAGCCTTCGAAGGTTGGCTATAAGATTGTGGAAACAAAAGATAAAAAAGAAAAAAAGCGTTTTGCTAAGGTATCAGGAGAAATAATAAGTTAGTTTATGTTGAGATATAAAGAATTATATACAAAAGAGATAATGCCGGCTTTGCGTGAGAAGTTTGGTTACAAAAATGTAATGGAGACACCGCGCTTGATTAAGATAGTTCTTAATATGGGTGTTGGCGATGCTGTATCAGATAGCAAAGTTATCAATGATGCGGCGAAAGAACTCGGTTTGATAGCTGGTCAGAAGCCGGTTATTATAAGTGCAAGGCAGTCTATTGCTACATTCAAACTTAGGGAGGGTATGAAAATTGGTTGTAAGGTTACCCTAAGAAAGGCGATGATGTATGGTTTTCTTGAGAGATTGGTGATGATAGCGTTACCTAGGGTAAGAGACTTTAGAGGGGTTTCTGTCAAAAGTTTTGATGGCAATGGTAATTTTAATCTAGGCATTAAGGAGCATATCGTGTTTCCTGAAATTAACTATGACAAAGTTACTAAAATGAGGGGATTGAATATTACTTTAGTAACTTCTGCTAAGACAAATGAAGAAGCTAAAGCATTGCTTGCTGGTTTCAATATCCCGTTTAATTCATAGAGGTGATTTTCTAAATGGCAAAAAAGGGAATGATAGAAACTAATTTACGTAGAGCGAAATTAGTAACAAAATATCGAGATAAGCGTGCTAGCCTCAAGGCTGTTATTGCAGACAGAACTCGTCCTACGGAGGAAAGATTTTTTGCTCAAGTAAAATTGGCTGAGCTACCTAGAAATTCTTCTGCTGTAAGATATAGAAATAGATGTGAGATTACAGGTAGACCTAGGGGTGTGTATAGCAAGTTTAAAATCTCCAGGATAGCTTTAAGAGACATGGCTTCTTTTGGCTTACTTCCTGGCGTACAAAAATCAAGTTGGTAGAAAAATATGACTGATGTTATTGCGGATATGTTAACTAGAATAAGAAATGGGCAGATGAGGAGGTTGATCTCTGTTCGTGTTCCTTATTCCAGGTTTAGAGAGCAAGTACTCAAGATTTTACTTGATGAAGGCTATATCGCTTCTTACAAAGTTAAGGAGCTTAGAAAAAATGTTAGGGAGATGAATGTAGATTTAAAATATTCCTCAGATGGGCAGCCAGTTATAAGGGAAATTAAGAAAATTTCCAAGCCGGGCTGTAGGCTTTATACAGCTGTTGCTGAATTGTCTGGGTTTTATAATAATTTAGGCGTAACTATTTTATCAACATCAAAAGGAATTCTTTCTGATAGAGAAGCAAAAAGACATTCTGTTGGTGGTGAAATAATATGCCAAGTATTTTAGTAGGGTAATAAAATGTCACGTGTAGGTAAAGTTCCAGTAAATGTGCCCGAGGGTGTTTCGGTGAATTTTAAAGAGGATGGTGTTGTAGATTTTTCTGGTAAGTGCGGGAAGCTTTCTTTCCGTTTTCCATCTGAAGTGGCTTTTGCTAAGGAAGGTAACGCAATTCTTGTCAGGCCTCTAGATGAAAGTAAGCGCTCTAGAGCTATGTGGGGTTTGAGCAGAAATTTGCTTCGTAACCAAATAAAAGGAGTGTCTGAGGGTTTTGAGCGTAAGCTTGAGATTATTGGGGTTGGTTATAAAGCAGCCGTTGATGGGGCTTTTTTAACTTTGAATCTTGGTTATAGCCATGAGATCAAATTTTTGATTCCTGCTGGTATAGTGATTAAGGCAATCAAGCCTACTTTGCTTTCTATATACGGCTGTGACAAGCAGCAAGTTGGGCAAGTGGCTGCGCTAATTGTAAAGCAAAGACCGCCAGAGCCTTATAAAGGTAAGGGAATAAGGTATGAGGGACAAGTGGTCCGAAGAAAAGAAGGTAAGAAAAAATAATTGTGGTTGGTTGTTATGTCTAAGTTAAACGAATCTTTTGCTAAAAGAGCATATAGAATCAGGAGTAAGATTAGAAAAGTATCTAAGGGTTTGCCAAGGCTTTCTGTGTTCAGATCTAATAGTCATATATACGCTCAATTGATAGATGACGTTCACGGTCGTACTGTGCTATCTGTGAATTCTTTGGAGAAGGATTTCAAGAATGCTAAATGCAATGTCGAGACTGCTAGTGCTATAGGTAAGAAGCTAGGCGAGCTTTCTCTAAAAAACGGGATCAATCAGGTCGTGTTTGATAAAGGCGGTTATTGTTACCATGGTAAGGTTAGGGCTATTGCTGATGGAGCAAGAGAAGCTGGTTTAAAAATTTAATTTTATAAAAACATGCAAGATAATATCAGTGAAGAATTTTTGGCTAAGGAAACTACAAAAAACGAAGACATTAAAGAGGTCTTGGTTCATGTTAATAGAGTTACTAAGGTTGTAAAGGGCGGTAGGAGATTCGGATTTGCTGCAGTTGTTGTTGCTGGTGATGGTAAAGGAAGAGTTGGTGAAGGTCTTGGTAAAGCTAAGGAAGTAACTGAAGCTAGAACTAAAGCATCTCAAGATGCTAAAAAAAGAATGATCAAAGTGCATCTGAAAGAAGGTCGCACCATACCTCATGACGTTATGGGGCATTCTGGTGCTGGTCGTGTAATCTTAAGAAGTGCAAGACCTGGTACAGGTATTATTGCTGGTGGTCCGATGAGGGCAATTTTTGAAAGTCTTGGTGTTCATGATATCGTTGCAAAATCTCTTGGTTCTTCTAACGTACATAATATAATAGCTGCGACTTTTGACGCGTTGAAGAAGTTAGATTCACCGACTCGTATTGCAAAAAGGCGTAATAAAGAATTAAGTGAGATTTTAGGTAATTAACTATGTCAGCTAAAGGGAAAATAAAAGTTACACAAACTGGTAGCCCAATTGGTAGAAAGAAAGACCAAAGACAAACTTTGGTTGGGTTGGGTTTAGATAAAATGCACAAATCTTCTATATTAGAAGACACGGCTTCTGTCCGTGGCATGATTACCAAAGTGCAACATCTTGTAAAATTTGAAAAAGTAAGTTAAGGTCATCACATGTTGAATAATCTCAGAGATAACAAAGGAGCAAGAAAAACCTCGAAGGCTGTTGGTCGTGGTATCGGGTCTGGAAAAGGTAAAACATGTGGTTCTGGTCATAAAGGACAGAGAGCAAGAACTGGTGTTGCTATTAATGGCTTTGAAGGTGGCCAAATGGCGTTACATTTTAGATTGCCTAAGAGAGGTTTTAGTCCTATAAATAGGGTGCGTGTTGAGAGTATTGATCTTGATAAAATAAATCAACTTATTGACAAAGGAAGTATTAAAGTTACTGACATATTAAATAAGTCGGCTTTGGCAGATTTAGGTTTGTTGCCTAATAACGATAAGGTTTTAGTAAAAGTGCTTGGAAATGGCGAACTAAAACACAAAATCAAAATTCAGTTGGATAAATATTCTAAATCCGCTGTAGAAAAAATAACAAGAGCTGGTGGTGAAGTTATCGCTTAGCTTTCAGGGCTTTTTATAGTATGGATGCAAGTGTTTTTTTCAAAGCAAAAGATCTCAAAAAGCGCATTGTCTTTTCCCTTGTTGCCCTTCTTGTTTTTAGGTTCGGTTCCTACATCACTATTCCAGGAATTAACAGCGTAGCTTTACACGAAATAGCTCAGGCGAATTCTAGCGGAATTTTGGGTATGTTTAACATGCTTTCTGGTGGCTCTTTGTCCAGAATGTCTATATTTTCTTTAGCGATTTCTCCATATATTACAGCATCTATAGTGATGCAGTTGATTGCTGCAACCTTCAAGACTGTAGAGGATATAAAAAAAGATGGCCCTGCTGGCAGAAAAAGAATCAATCAATATACTAGATGTTTGACTGTGTTTTTGTCTATGTTTCAGGCATATGCAATAGCGGTAAGTTTGGAGAAATTGCAAAGTAGTGGGATGGATGTTGTTGTGATTCCTGGTTTATTTTTTAGAGTTTCTACGGTTACTACTTTGGTAGTTGGAACGATGTTCATGATGTGGCTTGGTGAGCAGATCACTGCTAGAGGCATAGGTAATGGAATTTCTTTAGTGATTTTTGCTGGTATAGTTGCGGGGTTACCGCAGGCATTTATCAGTGTTTTTGAATTAGTAAAAACTGGCGCTATGAGTCCCCTAACCTTATTGGCGATATTTGCTGCGATTCTTGGTTTAGTATATTTTATAGTAGCGGTTGAGAGGGCGCAAAGAAAGATACCAGTGCAATATCCGAAGAGACAAAAAGGCAATAAGGTTTTTGGCGGTGATACTACTCATTTGCCTTTAAAACTAAACACATCCGGTGTCATTCCTGCGATTTTTGCTAACATGATTCTTTTGTTTCCTCTAACTATCACTAACTTTGTCGCGACCAAAGAAGACTCAATAATGGAAACGATTCTACTATATTTAGGTAGGGGCAAGCCGTTATATATATTGCTTTATATTCTCTTTATAGTGTTCTTTAGTTTTTTCTACACTTCTATAGTATTTAATGTGAATGAGACTGCTGATACTTTAAAGCGTAATGGGGGGTTTTTACATGGCAAAAGGCCAGGTGCTAATACGGCGGAATATCTAGACTATGTGTTGACTAGGCTGACTGCGGTAGGTGCTTGCTACATAGTTCTGATTTGCGCTCTGCCTGAATATGTTTCGTCGAAATATAGTATACCGTTCTATCTTGGTGGAACGAGTTTCTTGATAGTGGTTAACGTAGTGATGGATACTTTTGTTCAGGTGCAGTCATCTTTGTTTTCCTATCAGTATGAGGGGTTGATCAAGAAATCTAAGCTGAGGCGGGGTTGATGAATTTTATTTTATTGGGGCCTCCTGGTTCTGGTAAAGGAACTCAAGGGGAGTATCTTGAGAAAATTACCGGTGCGGTCCGTCTTTCTACTGGCGATCTTTTAAGAGATGAAATATCTCGTCAGACAGAAGTTGGGAAAAAAATACAGCATTTAATAGAAGCAGGAAAGTTTGCAACAGACGATATCATAATATCTCTTGTAGAGAGCAGGATAAAGGAATTAGTGGATTCTGGTTTTATTCTGGATGGATTTCCTAGAAACCTTAAGCAAGCAGAGTGGCTTAATTCTGTCTTAGAAAAACTATCTGTCCATATTGATCATGTGTTGAATTTTGAAGTATCTGAGGAAGTGGTGGTTGAAAGAATCTCTAGCAGATATTTTTGTGCTACCTGTAAGGCTACTTACAACAAGATGTTTCATAATCCACAAAAAGAAGGTGTATGTGACGTGTGTGGAAGTCATGAATTTTTGGTCAGATCAGATGATAAGCCTGATGTAGTAAGGGGGAGATTTGCGGATTATAATAGTAAAACCCTGCCATTGGTAGATTATTATAGGGGGCTAGGTGTCCTATATAATATCGACGCTAGTGGTGATATAAAAGAAATTAGAAAAAAAATTGATTTTCTTGTTTCAAAAAGTCGTTGACATGTTGGGTTTTTATCTTATTATACGTTGTTCGTTGTTTTACCTAAATTAAGAATTCAGTAGGAGGGATTAAGTGGCAGTTAGAATAGCTGGAGTAAATATACCCGATAAAAAGAGAGTAGTGATAGCATTAACTTATGTCTATGGCATAGGTGCTACCACGGCCGAGAAAGTTTGTAGTAGCTTAGGTATTCCTTCTAGCAAGAGAGTGCACGAGTTAGACGAGTCTGAAGTTGCAAAGATACGTGATTTCATAGAAAGAAACTACACGGTTGAAGGTGATCTCAGAAGAGAAGTTTCTATGAATATTAAACAGCTTGTGGATTTAGGATCCTACAGAGGTGTGCGTCATAGGAAAAAACTGCCTGTAAGGGGCCAAAGAACTCATACTAATGCACGTACCAGAAAAGGTAAAGCATCTGCTCCTGTTGCTGGTAAGAAGAAGGTAGCGAAATAATGTCCACAAATAATACAGAACAGAAAATAAAGAAGAAGCATAAGAAGAATATATCAGTTGGTACTGTTCACATTAGTGCTTCATTTAATAATACTATAGTTAACGTTACGGATTTACAGGGTAATACAATATCCTGGACTTCAGCTGGTATGATGGGTTTCAAGGGGGCAAAGAAATCTACTCCTTATGCTGCCCAAGTTACAGCTGAGGATGCGAGTAAGAAGGCGCAAGAGCACGGCATGAAGACCGTTTCTGTTGAGGTCAAAGGTCCAGGCAGTGGTCGTGAATCAGCAGTGCGTGCTTTGATGTCGGTTGGTTTTATTATTACATCTATAAGAGATGTTACTCCTGTGGCACATAATGGTGTCAGGGCTCCAAAAAGAAGAAGAGTATAGTTTTTCACAATTAATAGGAAAAAGGTAGGAACAAGTGGTAGTTTTAGCAAAAAATTGGAATTCGTTGATTAAGCCAAGTATCAAGTTGTTGGATCGTCAGAGTAAAACTGATGAATATATGTCTCTTGTAGTTGAGCCTTTGGAGAGAGGTTTTGGTACTACTTTGGGTAATGCTTTGAGAAGGGTATTATTATCTTCTTTGCAAGGTGCTGCTATAACAGCAGTGAAAATCGATGGGGTTCTTCATGAATTTTCTTCTATACCAGGCGTTTCTGAGGATGTAACAGAGATCATTTTGAACATTAAAAATGTAGTCGTTAGAATTGATTCTTCTTCTAAAAAAACTTTGTCAATAAAAGCTGTGGGGCCTTGTGTTGTTACAGCTGGAATGATTGAAACCGGTCATGATGTTGAAATATTGAACCCAGACCAAGTTATTTGTACGCTTGATAAGGGGGCGAATCTAAATATGCAGCTTACATGTGAGATTGGTAAGGGTTATGTTTCTGCTTCTCAGAGTAGACCAGAAGATGCACCGATAGGTTATATACCTGTAGACGCTTTATTCAGTCCTGTTCGCAGAGTTACTTATCATGTGGAAAATGCGCGTATTGGTCATGTCACTGACTATGACAGGCTAATTATGAAAATTGAAACTAATAATTCTGTCGCACCAGATGTGGCGTTGGGTTTGGCTGCAAGAATATTACAAGATCAATTGCAAGCCTTTATTAGTTTCGAAGAGGAGCAAGTAGAAGAAGAGCAAGTAGAAGAAGAGTTGCCATTCGATAAAAATTTATTGCGTAAAGTAGAAGAGTTAGAATTGTCGGTCAGGTCACAAAATTGCTTGAAGAACGAAGGCATTGTATATATAGGTGATTTGGTGACAAAGAGTGAAGTGGATATGCTTCGCACACCTAACTTTGGTAGAAAGTCATTGCATGAAATTAAGGAAGTTCTTGCTTCTGTCGGGCTAAAATTCGGCATGGAAGTTGAAGGCTGGCCAATAGCCAATATTGAAGAGCTTTCTAAAAAACATGAAGATCCATTTCATTGATAGGAAGTTATGAGACATAATAGCGGGTTAAAAAAACTAAATAGAACTAGTTCTCACAGGAAGGCTATGTTGAGCAACATGGCGGCATCCTTAATTAAGCATGAGCAAATTAGGACTACTCTTGCAAAGGCAAAAGTTCTTAGACCTTTTGTAGAAAAAATTATCACTATGTCAAAAACCAAAGATCTAAGTACGGTTAGAAGGCTACGTGCTATTTTGAGAGATACAGAAGTGATAACAAAGCTTCTTGATGATGTTGGGCCTAGGGTTGCAAAGAGACCTGGGGGCTATACTAGGATATATAAGTTTGGTTTCAGATATGGAGACTCTGCTCCTATGAGTTTGATCGAGTTAGTCGATAAAAAACAAGTAGTGACAGTTTCTGGGGATAAGAAAAACCTTTCTGATAAAGAGAAGAAAGACGAGAAAGAAGTTGCAGCTAAGAAGGTTACTAAGAAAGCAGCTCCTCTTGTGAAAAAAGATGAGAATAATAAGAAAGCTTCCGAGAACAAGAAGCCAACCGCTAAGGTAATTAGGCGCACCGCTCATTAATCTTTGTCTCAGAATATGTTGTGATTTTCATATTTCTGTCACTTGAGCATAGCCCGGTCAACCATTATCCTTCTTGAGCATATTCATTATTTTATACGCCAAATCCTAGAATTGTTACGTTGTCGAGCATCGAGATTTAGATTCTGTCATGATGGCACTTGCGCTCATCAGACTCACCTCTTGCTCTTATAGTAACAATTAAATTTGAAACATGGTGGTATTATGGTTCTCTTAAAATCTGAGAATTTTTTGAGGAATTTTTAGGAGAATTGAATGTAGTTATCACATGCTTGATCTGCATTTGCAATACTCAAAAGCAAAGTGCCTTGGGTTCTGGTAATTTTATGCCAAAAGTGGCAATGTGAATTATATAATTAATCTATATAAAAAATGTTCACTCCTAAGACATTACAGGATATAGCACTACAAGCTTTTATTCAGAATTTATCGGTACCGCGAGAATTTGGAGCCATTCTACATAGTCGAAGTTTGACAATCAAGCTAATACAAGCATTAAGAGTGCATGGAAAATATGAACACATATTCGAAATTCTTAAGTCTACCATAGTGTGTCGAGACATACAGAATTTGATATTAGATATATTGATCAAGGATACAAAAGGTTGGTATTGGCGGATTAGGTATCTTCGGGATATGTTCGATCTAGAGGTACTTGATAATGGCTTTAAAGAAAAGGCAGCTATTACATTACTAGAAAACAAGGAATATGATACATTGACCTTTATTATCGGCAGAGGATACTTGAGTGATGCAAACGAAGAAATTGCTCTCAAGCAATTAATAGAGGATGATAATTCTGAATCTCTATACAATTTCGTTGCCTACTCAGTTGCTAAATATAGCTTTAAAGAAAGGGCTCTGAATAAATTATTACAAAGCACCTCGGCAGACGAGTGTATAGGGCTTCTCGAAAAGTCTATTAGTGATTCACTAAAGGCAATAATAGCAAATGCATTGTTCCCTAAAACGTATAGGAATTATATCTTTCTGATGGGAGTTAAGGATATCAGTGATCCAATAAAGAAAATAATAGTCAAAAAAATAATAAATTCATATAAACCGGATAGGTATAAGGATCTTTTCTTGATTATTACTAATAATATATGTGTTCGAATAAGTAGTGTTAATAGCCTGAATATAAGCGATTCAATAAAAGAGATATGCGTGAGGGAATTAATAGAACATAAGGAATACGCTAGGTTAGAAAGCGTGATTAGCAGTAAGGATGTCAGTGACCAAATCAAAGAAATATCCGTGAGGGGATTAATAGAAAATAAGGCATACACTAGGTTAGAAAGGGTGATTAGCAGTAAGGATGTCAGTGACCAAATCAAAGAAATTTGCTTGAAGGGATTAATAGAAAATAAGGAATACACTGGGTTAGAAAGCGTGATTAGCAGTAAGGATGTCAGTGACCAAATCAAAGAAATATCCGTGAGGGGATTAATAGAAAATAAGGAATACACTGGGTTAGAAAGCGTGATTAGCAGCGAGGATGTCAGTGACAAAATCAAAGAAATGTGCTTGAAGGGATTAATAGAAAATCAGCGAGATAGGCTAACAATACTTGTTAGTATTGATAATTTTAGCGATTCACTCAAAGCACTAGTAGTAGATCAACGAGATAGGCTAACAATACTTGTTAGTATTGATAATTTTAGCGATTCACTCAAAGCACTAGTAGTAGATCAACTAGTGAAAGATGAGGAGTATGATTATCTTTTAGAAATCTCTGAAGGTCATGACATATCTGATGAAGTGAGGCAAAAGGCGCTAGAGTTTGTTTATAAGTCTGAATTAGCATCCTCTGCTATGTTATTGGCTTTGTGTAACGGACCGAGTTTGTATGGCTTTATTATGTCTGAAGATCTAAGCTCAAGAAGAATTCTTGCTATAGGCGTTCTTGTCAGAGTTATGCCATATCCGCTTGCAGCTAATGCCGCGGTTCAGGCTTGGAGTATTCTTCCTAAGGAATACAAGGAGAGTCTAGTTTGTAACTTGATATACAAACCAGTTTCCGATTACTTAGCTCCTCCACCTAGTTGTTCAGATTATAAGGAAATTAGCATAAAAGATGGATTGGTTCGGAGTGCTTATTCTTTTGGATTTTTACTATGTAGCTATATGTTCCACCATACCGCAGTTAAGGTAGCTGCTCAATTTCCAGGGATAATTTCCATTGGTTTTTATGCTGATATTTTCAATAAGCTATTGGCTGTTAGTGCTCTTGATTATATTATAGTTGATTCTTTGGTAGCGTGGAGGGGGAATGATGAAATTCACGAGATTGCAGGTGAATCTGGCAACGCCACATATGACGACTTGTAAATCTTTTCTTAATCATTTCCTTCTAAAATTGGGTAATATAGCTAATATAGTGCTGAGAAATGCCTCGTCTAATGTTGCTGCGCATCATTCCTTTTTTGAGTATAGCCACCGTGATGTTGGGTACTGGGCTTATAGGTACTTTAGTTCCATTGAAGCTAAAAGCAGAAGGGTATGACGATCTTATTATCGGTATCATAGGGTCGCTTTATTATCTAGGTATGTTTGTTGGTTCAATAAATGTTATACATTTTTTAAATCGCATAGGGGCATCAAAAACGTTTATTACTACTGGCATGGTGCTGGCATTGATTACCTTTATTCCAGGTATGAAACTAGATTTATATTTATGGGCAATTTGTAGGTTTATATCTGGGTATAATCTGGCGTGGATCTATATAATAATAGAGAGCTGGATTTTGAATATCAGCGGTTCTCACAATAGGGGTAAGAACCTTGCTATTTATATGGTAGTATTATATCTCGGGCAATCGTTAGGGCAGTTATTTTTAAGAATAATGGATCTAAATAGTGTCACGCCGTTTATTGTGGCATCATCGCTTATTCTTGTTTCAGTTGTTCCGGTTTTGTGGATAAAAAACTCGATTCCTACAATCAAGGTTCCAAGAACGCTCGGTTTCTATAAGCTATATAAAATTTCTTCTAGCGGTATTATGGGGTGTGTGGTGTCTGGTATCGTGTTATCGTCGATTTATTCCTTGCTACCTTTGTATTTTAGAGAAAATGGATACGATGCCACTGTAATAGCGACGATTATGGCATTGGTGATAGCAGGTGGTGTTGTTTTGCAATATCCGCTAGGGATGATCTCAGATCGGGTGGATAGGAGGTCAGTTCTCATCTATATGTGCATTGCTGGTATTTTTATTTCTTTAGCTATGATTTTCTTATCTCGCTTTGAGATTCATGATGAACTAGTTATTTATGCGGCAATCTTTGCTTTTGGTGGCATTATTTTTTCTATATATCCAGTGAGTCTAAATCATACTTGTGATCATATTGAACATAGACACATAGTCGAGGCTACACAAGGCATGATGCTTGCTTATGGGATTGGTTCTGCTATAGGGCCTGTTTGTATTTCGGTGGTTATGGGCGAGGTTGGGCCGAATGGAATATTTTATAGCTTCATATTTATACTAGCTATGCTTAGCGTGTTTATGGTCGTAAGGAGAGTGAAAAGACCTGGTAGGGCTAGAGTGATTGATTCCAATGCCAATTCCAATTGCTAAACCTCACTTTGTTTAATATCAGGACCGTTAGTACTCAGGCAGTAAATCTAAGTTCGGCGACTCAACATTCCTACAATACCAATGAAATTTGAAAAATGGTATAAGTCTAGTCTTCGCTTTCGTCAGAATTTTCTTCTACTTCTTCTATTTCCGCTTCTGTTTCTGATTCAGTAGGGTCTTTAAAAGGGTCAGCAGGTTCCTCCGTAACAGGATGCGAAGCTTCGAAAGCTTCTGCTTCTTTTTTGAGTTTATTTGCTAATTCGTTTTTCAATTCGTCTTCAGCCTCAGCCTCATTACGTGCCACAGCTAACTTGATCTCAACGCGTACATCAGCAAAAATATTGACCTGAACATGATACACGCCAGTATATTTTATTTGTTGTACAAGATTGATGCTAGATTTAGGCAGGTCATGTGACAATTGTTCTTTGATTGCTTTGACAATATCGTTTGCGCTGACAGACCCGTAAAGTCTTGAATCTTCACCGGATTGCCTGACAAGTATGA
>Ga0208506_1000439_pt1 | contig 13012 bp, 9 predicted proteins | sample CryBogCBH29Jul08_FD_184616 | JGI IMG/M metagenome (GOLD analysis project Ga0208506, IMG submission 184616) | Freshwater microbial communities from Crystal Bog, Wisconsin, USA - CBH29Jul08 (SPAdes) | ecosystem: Environmental > Aquatic > Freshwater > Lake | place: Crystal Bog, Wisconsin, USA... | reverse complement strand
CTTCTTTAGTCCTGCATTTTTTAACGACTATGCTGCTCTTGCTCAAAACATAAGCAAAGTAAGCGCTGTGGAAAATGTGATCAGTGTGCCCCAGGCCATAACTTTTATCAAAGATACTGTCACCCAACGCCTCAAAGTTGCTCCCCTGGCGGATGGTCTGCCTCCCTACAATAATGTAGATAGCTTCAGAAGCAGCTTCCAGAATCTGCCGTTTTACAAGGGATTCTTGTACAATCCTCAGACAGATTGCTACAGAATGCTGGTGCGCATCAACAAAGACACGCTTAATTCAAAATACAGGAGTAAAGTCATTAACGGGATTAAAAATCTTTGTCAGGCATTTAGTGAAAAACACAATATCGAAGTACACTACTCCGGTCTGCCTTTCATTCGTACCGAAATGGCAACGAGGATACAATCGGAAATGAAATTGTTTCTGATATTGTCTCTTGCGCTCACAGCAGTTATTCTTACACTGTTCTTTCGTTCTTTCTCGGCTGTCATGTCATCCATGATCGTGGTGGCAATGGGTGTAGTATGGTCTATGGGTACCATTGTACTGATGGGGTATAAAATTACGTTGCTCACTGCTTTGATACCCCCGCTCGTGGTGGTAATTGGTATTCCAAATTGTGTATACCTGCTCAACAAGTATCATACCGAATTTTTCAAAACACGCAACAAAATAAAATCATTGTTGCGTATGGTAGACAAAATGGGTATCGTAACGCTTTTCACCAATCTTACGGCAGCTATTGGTTTTGGTGTATTTTTCTTTACCAAAAGTGTATTGCTCAAGGAATTTGGTTTGGTGGCAGGCATCAACATTCTGGGTTTGTTTGTCATATCATTGATCTTTATCCCCGCATTTTTCTCCCTTTTGCCCGAGCCTAAACTGAAACACATCAGTTATCTGGAGCGACAGTGGATCCATAAGCTACTCACCCGCATCACTAAATGGGTATTTTCCCACCGCCTCTGGATATACGGGTTTACGATTCTTGTTTGTATTTTTTCAGTAATGGGCGTACTCCGGCTGACGAATGAAACCCATATTGTAGACGACTTGCCTAAAAACGATAAAGTGTTTAAAGACCTGGGCTTTTTTGAGCGCAATTTCCGCGGCGTGATGCCTCTCGAAATATTGGTAGATACGCGGAAGAAAAATGGTGTTTTGTCGCTCGATGCACTCAATAAGATCGACGAGCTAACCCATTATTTGCAGACACATAATGAAATAGGTCATCCGCTGGCTCTTACAGAAGGCATCAAATTTGCCAATCAGGCCTATTTTGGAGGTGACTCTGCCAACTATGAGGTGCCCGGCGATATGCTGCAGGCTGCATTTGTGCTGCCTTATCTTAAAACAGGCAAAAGCGACAAGCCTACTTTGTTCACCAAACTGCTCAACTCGTTTATCGACAGCAATAAACAGAAAGCAAGAATCAGTGTGTACATGGCAGATGTGGGCTCCCGCAAGTTGCCCAATTTGCTCGATTCACAGATTACACCCAATGTTTATAAGATATTTGGGATGAAGGATAAAGACGATACTGCCAAATACAAAATTACATTTACAGGCACTTCCATCACCTTTCTTGAAGGTAGCAAATTCATCATAAATAGCCTGAGAGACAGCCTGATACTTGCTTTTATTATCATTTTCGGCTGCATGATCGTTCTGTTCGGCTCCTGGCGTATTCTCCTGATTTCTATGGTAGTGAATATTGTGCCGCTAATCATAACCGCGGGTATAATGGGGTGGATGAACATCAGGATCAAGCCATCCACCGTTTTGGTTTTTAGTGTAGCGCTGGGTATCACTATAGACGTAACAATACGTTTTCTGGTCAATTTCAAACAGGAACTCCGGCGCCATGACGATAGTATTGCAGATACTGTGCACCGCACAATACACGACACCGGGCTGAGCATTATTTATACTTCGCTCATTCTCATAGCAGGCTTTGGTGTTTTCATGCTATCGCATTTCGGGGGCACAAAAGCCCTGGGATATCTCACTTCTCTCACGCTGTTTATGGCCATGATCACCAACCTGATTCTTTTGCCGGCACTATTATTGTGGATGGATAAAGCATACCTCAAAAAAGACAAACGCCTCGCGTTCATGGAAGAGGATACAAAAGACATGTTTTATGAAAATACATAAAATGGGATAGAAAGAGTGACTTTCGACGTTTCAGATTCTTTTTATAGTCCTTACAAAACATGTTTTGGGGGTTCGTTTTTTCGTCAAAACGAAATTAATCTGAATTATATTAGATTTGCTATTTAATATTGCCATTCATGTCGAAGATAAAAGTTGTTGATTTAATACTGGTTCTGCTGATCATTCTGGAAATCTTGTTGACAACTTATTTTTTTCCGAACAACATTTTAGGCCAGAAAAAGAATTCTTTTAGTGCGTTCATCGTTTCTTTGGCAATAGGTATTACCGTGATGGTGAAATTTTATGATTCAGGTAAAGTTTCGTTATATAAAAGCAATTCCTGGAAAAGCAATAAATACCTGATTCTGTTTTACTTCCTTGTGGTGTATTTGTTGTATAAAATAAATTATACAGTCATCCACACTATCGATTATGCAAAAATATCGGACGTTATACCTGCTGTAAGAATTCTTGCGCAACGTTTCCTGTACGGTAAATACGTTTACAGCAATGATGCCTGGGCTTCTATTCATCAAACTACCCATCCCGGATACATGCCTATGCACTGGTTACCAATCGTCATAGCCGAATATTTTCACCGCGACCCCAGAACTATTACATTTTTGATATGGCTGGCAGGTACCGCGTTATTGATACAACGTCTGCAAAATAACCCTCAGAAATGGCTGCAAATTGCATTTCCTTCCTTACTTTATCTAATGATCAATTACCTATATACTTACAATATTAATGTACTTGGAGTGACGGTCGAAATTATGTTTGGCGGTTACTATATGCTACTCCTCACAGCTACAAATCGCAACAGCTATATCCTCATGTCATTGGCAGCAGCTTTTTGTATGATGTCCCGTTATTACATAATTTTTTGGTTCCCACTATGGATCTTTGTGATGCTCATAAACAAAGAATCTAAATACGTAATAAAAACGATTATCGGGGCTCTTGTGCTTGTTTTGGTTATTTACATAATCCCCTTCGCGAGCAAAGATTGGTCGATACTCAACATTTTTACCAAAGATTATGAACGTGCAGCCTGGGGCGAGTGGATATACAATTTGGGCGAAAAAGGGCCTAACCATTTGTATGCCGGCAATGGCTTCGCTTTTATGATTTATGAAGAATACCTCCATTACGATTTGCTAAAAGGATTTCACATTCTCAAAAATTTGCTCATGGTGATTCCGATGCTCACAATACTTGCACTTGGTTTTTGGTACTGGCAGCATAGGAACAAAGTACACTACAAAATTTTCCTACTGGCTTCATTCAAAATATACCTCACGTTTTTCCTTAGCTTGCTGCTGGTGCCTTATACTTATCTTTTTATGACAGGTGTTTGGGTCTCCCTTGCCTTGTTTGTAGAGCAGTCCATGTACAGCTTCGACGAAAAAGAGAAGGCAACCATCATTATGACCATGGATAAAGTGAAGGGCTAATCTTCCTATATTCTGAAATTTAGCAAACATCTTTTAAATTAAAAAAGCGCCGGCATTTGCCCGACGCTTTTTTAATGTCAATAATGTTATCAAGCTTCTGCTTTCATGCTCTTTTGTTGCTTTTTACGCAATTCTTCGTCCAGAATAATTTTTCTGAGGCGAATGTTTTGTGGTGTAACCTCGATGCACTCATCCTGCTGTATGTACTCCATACACTCTTCCAGAGTCATGAGCACTTTAGGTATAATTTTTACAGAATCATCACTGCCGCTTGCGCGCATGTTGGTCAGCTTTTTGCCTTCCACACAGTTCACAACCAGATCTCCCGGTTTTATGTGCTCACCTATCATCTGTCCTGCATATACTTCTTGTCCCGGATCTATAAAGAAACGACCCCTGTCCTGCAATTTATCAATAGAATACGCTGTAGCAGATCCTGCTTGTTTCGCAATCAAAACACCATTACTCCTGCCTGGTATAAATCCTTTCCACGGCTTGTATTCTGCCACCCGGTGTGCCATTACCGCTTCGCCTGTAGTGGCCGTAAGCATCTGCGAGCGCAAACCAATGAGCCCGCGCGAGGGTATGTCAAACTCAAGGTGCTGCATACTACCTTTGGTATCCATCACCAGCATTTCGCCTTTGCGTTGTGTCACAAGGTCAATTACTTTTCCACTGAATTCGGCAGGCACATCTACTACCAGCACCTCATAAGGCTCACAACGTTGTCCGTCTATTTCTTTGGTCAATACCGTTGGCTGGCCAATAGTGAGTTCATAACCCTCGCGGCGCATGGTCTCTACCAGAATACTCAGGTGCAGGATGCCACGACCGTAAACCAGAAATTTATCGGCATCGTCAGTTTCAGAAACGCGCAACGCCAGATTTTTCTCCAGTTCTTTCATCAGCCTGTCGCGTATGTGGCGGCTGGTTACAAACTTGCCTTCTTTACCAAAGAATGGCGAGTTGTTGATGGCGAACTGCATGTTCATTGTCGGCTCGTCGATTGGGATGATGGGCAGAGCCTCAGGATTCTCGAAATCAGCAATTGTCTCTCCGATCTGGAAATCCTCAATGCCTACTACTGCGCAAAGATCGCCGCATACCACTTCGGCTACGCGCTTTTTGCCCATTCCTTCAAATACATAAAGTTCCTTCACCTTGCATCTGCGCCTGCCACCATCTACTGTACACAATGTTACAGGTTGGTTTTCTTTAATGGTACCCCTTGTTATCTTGCCTATTGCTATCCGGCCCAGAAACGAAGAGTAGTCCAGAGATGTTATCTGCAACTGAATAGTTCCTTCCTGCATCACTGGCGGCGGTACTTTTTCAATAATTGTATCGAGCAGCACATTGATATCTTCCTTTGGCTCAAGAGTGGTATTAAACCATCCTTGTTTGGAAGAACCATATAGGGTTGGAAAATTAAGTTGCTCTTCCGTAGCATCTAACTGGTAAAACAGTTCGAAAACTGCATCATGCACTTCTTCGGGGCGGCAATTAGGCTTATCTACCTTATTGATCACCACAATAGGGTGCAAATTAAGATTGAGCGCTTTTTGCAGCACAAAACGGGTTTGTGGCATAGGGCCTTCAAAGGCATCCACAAGCAGCAGCACCCCATCGGCCATTTTGAGTACCCGCTCCACCTCGCCGCCAAAATCGGCGTGGCCCGGAGTATCTATTACATTAATTTTCACGCCATTGTAGGTTACCGAAGCGTTTTTACTGAAAATAGTAATTCCCCGTTCGCGCTCCAGATCGTTGGAGTCCATAATCAGTTCACCGGTCTGCTGATTGTCCCTGAATACATGGGTTGTGTGTAAAATCTTATCAACTAGTGTAGTTTTTCCGTGGTCTACGTGTGCGATAATTGCTATATTGCGAATTTCCATATAAATTTCATCCCGTCACTGCATCATGTTGTCTGTGCCAATGACTTCTTTTTACAAATAACCCTTCCTGCCAAAACACCAGGAAGGGCAATGTCCAATTTGGGTGCAAAGTTAAGCGAGCTTTGTTATATAATGCTACTTCGTCGGCTCAAAGCCTGTTATCAAAAGATTAAATCGGCTGAATTGCCATTTTATTTGCCTGAAATTCGGATGCTACCGCGAAAAATTGCATCTTTACAGGAAGTCGATGAATTTATCGGAGGGTTTGTTATAAATTTGTCTGCCTTTTTGAAAATAGATATGAAATATAAAGAAATTGTAGCGGTAACCGGTTTGGGCGGTTTATATCAGTTGCTTACAACCAAGAGCGATGGCGCAGTGGTGAGAAATATTGCCGATAAAACCACAAAATTTATTTCGGCGCGCAAACACAATGTTACGCCGCTGGATAGTATTGAAGTGTACACTACCGGCGATAATGTGCGGTTGGAAACCGTGTTCCTGAAGATGCTGGAGCACGAAACCACAATACCTCCCACGGAGGTGAAAATTGGTGACAACAATGCTATTAAAAGTTATTTCAAAAATATTTTTCCTGAGTTCGACGATAGTCGTGTGTATGTGAGCGACATGAAAAAGATGCTCAAGTGGTTTGATGTACTCAAAGCAAACGACCTGCTTGTTTTTGGCAAAGAGGAAGGCGCAGAAGAAGTAGTGGAAGCCGGAGATACAGAAGCTGAGGCTGAACCTACAGCAGAAGTCTCTGTTGATGCTGCGGCGCCGGAAGTTGAGGTTGTGACCGAAACAGCCTCTGAAGAGAGAGCTGCAAACACTGAAGAAATTGTCGCAAAAGGCGAATAAGAAAAGTTAGTGTCAGGAAGAAAACGCAAGTGGATGCTTGCGTCTTTTTGTGTGTTACTAAGTGTACTTTAATTATTGATTCATATCCAGCCAGACAATCAAATATATATGACCCGGAGGATTTGGAAAATAAGCTCACTGAAATGGGCTTTTCACATAAATGGCTCTCGATCAATGCACGGGACACCGATGGCATAAATGTTGTTTCTTTATGATTACAACAAGAAATGGAGGGTATATAGAGTAGGTGATCGTAGAGAATATTATGTAGATAAAGACTTCAAAAAATTGGAAGAAGCCTTGGATTTTGTTTTGGTATTATCTTTTGAATATGACAAGCTAAACCGACTTAGACTTCATAAAAAATAGATTCTCCCGCTTCTTTGGGCACTTATTGCCATAAATGCACCTCGTTTAAAGCCTGACCCAACAGGTTTTCCGTGCATAGGTTCACATTCAACAAGCATATACTTATCGCTCTGACGTTCTATGTATCCCAAACACAGCTAACCAATTCCATACTAATTATCACAATACAACGACAGGTATGACTTAAATCGTAAAACTTTTCCTGCCCAGACCCAATTTCAGGTTATCTTTGCAACAGGTTTCAGGATTAAGCATTGCATCTTTTTCATTGTAAATTAAGTTGATTTTCAGCGTGCAGACATTTCCCTGACAACCAAACATAGAAACTTAATAACTATTTTTTTCAAAATTTTTATGGTCAGCGTTATTATCCCGACTTACAACCGGAAAAATCTCATTCAGTATACGCTCGATTCTCTGAAAGCGGATAATCATCCTGGTGTTGATCTGGAAGTCATTGTAGTCGACGACCACTCAAGCGACAGCACACTGGAATCGATAAAAGAAAAATACCCCTGGGTTGTTGCGATCACCAACACGAAAAAAGGGGCCGCCAGCGCCCGAAACTGCGGGCTTGGCATTGCCAAAGGGCAATATATCATGTATCTCGATTCAGACGATCTTGTTGGGCAAAACTACTTTCTGAAAAAGATTGAATACCTTAATAATAACGCCGCAGTTGATGCAGTATACGGCAACAGCGAGTTTTTTGAATCAGACACCGATTTCGGCAAGGAGAAAATTATATTTAAAATAAAATACCCTGCTTATCCATCGGCCGATCATCGGTTTGATCATCTGGACAATTACCTGAGGGGCCAGTTTTTGCCACAAAATGCACTGATCTGGCGGAAGACATTTCTTGAAAAAACAGACGGTCATGACGAAACATTGTCGGTCAATCAGGATGTAGAATTATTTATCCGCGGCTTACTACACGACATGAAGATCGTTGCAATCGAAGACGGTACAAGCGTTTACGTACGGCACCATTCGCTGGACCAAAGAGTAGGTGTAGCGAGCGGGAGTGAACAAAAATACCGCCAGATACTGGACCTTAGAAAAAAGATACTGGCAGAAATGCGCGCCTTAGAAATTGCTGATAAAAAGTGCCTGGAGTCTATGAGCCTTTACTTATTTTACCGGTGGCAGGAAATCCGTCAGCTTTATCCTGCGCTCGCCTCAGAATTTCTTGCACTGGCTAAAAGTACGCGTTGGCCCATAGAACTTCCGGGCGGCTCTGTCTTAAAGCTGCTCTCTAAAGCATTCGGACCGGTTAATGCAGTGAAGATTAAAGAACTGATGAATAAATTGACCTCAATCTGACGTGAATCTGTTGTTCCAAAAGGGATGGATATTGTTATTAAATCATTGTGACTATTACCAATTAAGCCAATAGAAACAATAAACCAATTCAAGACTTTTAGATCAAACAACCACACAGCAATGTTTTGTTATAATCAACACAAACGGCTCTTGTCAGGTTAAATGTTACTAATAAAACTTAACTTTGTGTAGCAAAAGTTTCTCATGAAACCATTCCAAATCGCACTCATTTACCTCTTAATATTCATCGCTCCACCGGGTTTTGTTATTGCAGGCGCACACGATGTGGTAACCGATCATAAGAGGGTGTCGGGAGTATGTGACCAATGTAAAAACCGGATCGAAAACGCGGCTTATTACAACAAAGGCGTAAAAGTAGCCGACTGGAACGCCGATACCCAGGAGCTGACTATAAAATACGATACCACAAAAACCAATATAGACAAGATATTGCGCAGCATAGCCAAAGCCGGTCACGACAATGAACTCTATAAAGCCACAGATGAAGATTACAACAGCATACCCAAGTGCTGCCGATACCGCACAGTAAAAAAACACTAATATGAGGCAAATGGCTGGTAGCAGATTTTGGATGATAACGGTTTTAGCGCTGTTTCTGATTCCCTATCCTACTACGGCCCAGTCTTTGCGGCATATAACCGGTGAAGTTTTTACAATAAATAATAAGAATGAAAATACCCCGATAGAAGGCGCTACCGTGCTAGCTCCCGGTGTACTTGCAGGTGCCCAAACCGATCAATCAGGAAGCTTTGAGATTGATGTGCCGGATACAAGCCGCTTTTTACTCATATCTTTTGTAGGATATTTGACCGATACCCTGATGATCAATGAAAGTCAGCTTCATTATCTTGTTGAACTGGTGCAGCCGCACAAGCTAAAGGAAGTGCAAGTAATTCAGAAGCTGAAAACGACCGAAATTGGGCTGATAACCACGATAAAAACGGAGAAAATAGGACAGGCAGAATTGTTTAAGGCGGCATGTTGCAATCTGAGTCAGAGCTTTGAAACAACGCCTTCTATAGATGTGAGTTTTACAGACGCCGTGACCGGCTACAGAACCATAAGGTTATTAGGTTTGGCAGGACCCTATACGCTTATTACCCGCGAGAACATCCCTGATGTACGGGGATTGGCATCGGTTGCAGGCCTAACCTTTACTCCCGGAGCCTGGATGGAAGGCATGCAACTGAGCAAGGGTACGGGCAGCGTGGTAAATGGATTTGAGAGCCTGGCCGGGCAGCTTAATGTGGAGCTGCAAAAGCCGTTTGCAGGCGAAAAATGGTATGTAAACGTATATCAGGGATCGCAGGGCAATAGCGAAGCCAGCGTGAATTACCGCAATTCGATCAATGCTAACCTTGGCACAATGGTAATGGCAGACGTAACATCGCAATGGCTGAAAGTAGACCTGAACCGCGACCATTTTATAGATCTGCCATTGGGACAATCTTTCAACATTCTGAACCGGTGGATATATACATCTCCCTCCGACTGGATGATACAGGGCGGCGTCAAAGCCTACTATACGCACGGCGTGGGCGGAGACTGGAGCTATAAAGAAGGAGATCCGCAGACAGAAGGTCATCCCTGGGGATACATTGGAACTACCCGACGGATAGAGGACTGGGCAAAAATTGCCAAAGTATCAAAAGCAAGAGACGAATCGAGTGTTGGGTTGCAACTCAGCAATACCAACCACGATCAAAACTCTATGTATGGCACCAACAACTACTCAGGCTTGCAAAACAGCTTTTATGCCAATCTTATCTATCAAACCTACATTGGCAATACAAAACACATTATAAAATTTGGAGCCAGCGAACTTCTGGATGTTTTTAATGAAACATTGATTCAGGCAAAAGTGCAGCACTACTACAACCGAAATGAAAGCGTACCCGGTGTGTATGCAGAATATAGTTGGAGCTATTCAGACAATTTTAATATGATTGCCGGACTGCGCGGTGACTACGACAATTATTACGGAGGCTTTATTACGCCACGCCTTCATCTGCGGTACGCACCCTGGAAGCGAACAGCCATCAGAGCCTCGATCGGCAGGGCAGAACGAACAGCCAATATTTTTGCGGATAACATTGGTTACTTTGCCAGCAACCGTCAGGTAGATATACTAAATCCGGTGGCGGGAAAACCCTATGGACTCACTGCTGAAGTAGCCTGGAATACCGGCATCAATATCACGCACAAGTTCAAATACCGTTACCATGAAGGCGTTTTCACGGTAGATTATTATTATACTCAATTCCAAAGCCAGGTGGTGGTGGATGTCAATTATCCGCAGGTACTTAGTTTTTATAACCAGACGGGTCTGTCATTTGCGCATAGTTTCCAGGCGCAATTCGATTATGAATTATTCAGGCGCTTTAATGTGAGATTGGCCTACCGTTATTATGATGTCATGGTAAGCTACTACGAACTTGGACTGAAAGAAAAACCTTTTGTGCCTGCCAACCGAGAGTTTATAAACATGGCTTATAGCACCACAAACAACTGGAAATTTGACTATACCATAAATTGGGTGGGCAGGGAGCGAACTCCTTATGCCGAGCACGACCATGGAGGCAGCGGTACCGGAGTGAGCGCCTACTCACCTGCGTTCTACCAGATGAATTGCCAGGTTACCAAAGTATTCAGCTCAAAATTTGAGCTCTATATGGGAGGAGAAAACCTGACGAATTTCATGCAGCACGATGCTATTGTGAATTATGGCAATCCATACAGCCGCCTTTTCGATGCCTCACAAATCTGGGGACCCATGATGGGCTTAAATATTTACGTGGGTGCGCGCTACCGGTTCAACTAAAACTTCACAAAAGCTAATCCCAATTGAATCAAACCTATTATTAAACCAAACAACAGACCCACAAACTCAAGGAACCAGAATTCTTTTTTCATTACTGCTTCCAATATTTCCTCCAGCTTCTGAGTAGAATAGTTGGAGACTTTTTCAGTTACAATTTTTTCAATATCAATCTTCCGGCTTAGGGACTCAGTGTACTGGCTTATCACCTCCGGCAGCAATAAAGATATTTCATCCATCATTCCCTCTTTTATCTTGCCCATCATGCTATCGCTTACAAACATCGCAATGACAGGCAATTTCTCTTTCAAACGTATATACAGAAAAGTATCAAGGTGCTTTTCTATAGTGGGATTTAAGGCTTTCAACTGCTCGGGGTCTTTCAGCATGGACGCAATCTCATCAAAATGAATCAACTCATTGGCTACAATACTACCCAGCTTTGCCGCTACCTGCGATTGCCTTTTAGGGAACACACCCTGCACACGCACACCAAGTATATTGACTGGATTTCTCGGATGAAAAAGCATTTTTATGGCAATCCATGTGGTAAACCAACCGGTAAATGCTGAAATCAACGGCTGCAACCAAAATAATATATCATTCATAAAGTTCTCTTATTCCCATTCTGGCCACAAAGGTAATGCATGCCGCTAAGCCTAATCTTTCATGAAACCGAAAATAGCATACGTAAACTGATTTTGTATTTATCTTTGCAGTTGAAAAACAAGAATAATATGCCATCATTTGACATTGCAAATAAAGTAGACCTTCAGACGCTGGACAACACAGTAAACATCTGCAAAAAAGAAATTGACAACCGATATGATTTCAAGGGAACCCATGTTTCATTTGAACTCAATAAAAAAGATATGATTATTGATATTGAGGTTGAGAGCGACATGAAACTGAAGCAAATTGAAGACATTCTGGTTGCAAAGGCAATAAAACAAGGACTGGAAGCCAAATGTTTTGATCTGAGCAAAGAAGCCAATGCATCGGGAAAATACATCCGTAAAAAAGTAGCTATAAAAAATGGGATTGATAAAGACAATGCCAAAGTCATAGTAAAATTGATAAAAGACAGTGGAGCCAAAGTGCAGGCTGCAATCATGGACGATATTATTCGTGTGACCGGTAAAAAAATTGACGATCTGCAGGAAGTGATTCAGTTGTGCCGTAGCTCTAATCTGGAGATACCAGTGCAGTTTGTAAATATGAAGTCTTAGTTACTACCGGCAAATGCCTGACGATTTTTGTTTGAATTAGCCCTTTTAGGGCTAATTTTTTTTCACCTGTTTGGCCACGTCATTAATTTCCCCCGCATGAAGTAAAACTTGACCATGCTCAGTAAAAAAAATTCCCAGCTTTGTTTTTGAAATAACTCCAAAATTCAAAACCGGGAATTCGTAAATATCACTCTTCAGAACTACTAATTAATCTTTACCAACTTATCTGTTTTGACAAGGAGGTTGTTTTCATCATAAACCATGATGATATACATTCCTGCTGCCAGAGTATGAATGTCTATATTACCGGCATTGCTCAGCGCCATAACTTCCTGGCCATCCGGACTCAGTATTCTCACATTTACTGATGCCGGAGCATCGATAATCACTTCGTTGTTGGCCGGGTTTGGATACATCCTGATTTGCTCTGCATTGATCACAGCAACTCCGGAACCGCCGCCAGAACCGCCACCGCCATGAACCGTATAGCCCAACGATGTTAGTGTGCAACCACTACCGTCTGTAACTTCAACTTTATAAATACCTACAGCGCCTTCGTGATAAGTGCTGTTTGTTGCACCGGGAATCGGATTGCCATTCAGATACCATTGATAATGTGCGTAAGCACCTACCGACAGAATATTGGGAGCTGTAAACGTGATTGAAGGACTTGACATTGCTGTTACATCCGGGCCGCTAAGAGTTTCAGTACATGTTCCATTACTGATAATAACGGAATATACCCCAACTGAATCAGCTGAATAGCTGTAGGTAGTAGCTCCTGCTATCGGATGCCCATTTATCAACCACTGATAGGTTAAACCACCGCCTGATGTAATAACCTGCATGTTCAGCGTATGACC
>Ga0208506_1000437_pt1 | contig 13082 bp, 20 predicted proteins | sample CryBogCBH29Jul08_FD_184616 | JGI IMG/M metagenome (GOLD analysis project Ga0208506, IMG submission 184616) | Freshwater microbial communities from Crystal Bog, Wisconsin, USA - CBH29Jul08 (SPAdes) | ecosystem: Environmental > Aquatic > Freshwater > Lake | place: Crystal Bog, Wisconsin, USA... | reverse complement strand
GGGAGTGAGGCGTCGCTTATCAAATAAGAAGGACTCAACTTCAATGACAAGTGTCAATCGTTCGCGCAGAGCATCTTGTTCAAAGCGTGCAGCTTTTTTGACTGCCGATCTGTTCATGAATGGTGTGATGAATGTCAGAACAATAACCGTGCCAATAATATAGAAGTCATCTTCCGCAATGTGACTCAGTGTCCACATCTTTGCAAGCACGCCATAACCATTCTGCCAAAATTGCAAGAAGTTAACGACCGATGCGGCGCTGCTCTTAGCGGTGTAAACCGAGAAACCAGTGGTTGCTTTTCCAACAGCGAGCCAAGTAAGCGCAACTGGTACGAACACCAACACATTTCGAATAAGCACCATCGCGGAATAGATAGGTCCTTCAACTGATTCCACATCTGGATGCGGCATCAGGGTCATTACATCGTTAGATGCCCAGACCGCAAGATTCTTTCCCTCTTCGATGGCATTACTTAAACCTTCGAGATACGGATCTTCCTCAAGGCCATAGTTCTCGCCATACTCGCGCAGGCGCGCCGCAAGCTCGGGGTTCGAAGATTCTTTACGAACCTTCGCCTGTTCCTTCTCTTTGCGAGCTCGTTCCTTATTTTTCTTACCTGAACGCTCACCAGAATCGGATTCGATGTTAGAGAATGTGTCTACGCGCAAGTCATCCCGCTTCTTGCGCCATAATTTCATAGCAGAAAAGTAACAGCATGTCGACGGAATTAACTATTTATAACCTTCAGACCACGCTAGGGAACTTTAAGTGTTCTCCTTATAATTACGAGATGAAATTGGACTTTCTGTATTCAGTTGAGCGTGAATTTGAAGCACCCATTGAGAAAGTCTGGGAAGCGTGGACCACTGCTGCCCACTTAGAGAACTGGTATCACCCTACGGATCTAAGCAGCGTTGCCGGACTCACGACGTCAAATGCCACGATTGGTGGGGAATGGTCGGTTGCAGTTTCTGTTCCAGCGCATAATTTCGTGGCTTACTTTTACGGTATCTACCTAGAAGTTGATCTCCACCAGAAGCTGGAGCACACCATGCTTTACACCGAATCGTTAGAGGAGTTCACAAAAAAAGATCTTAGCCGTGACTTTCACAAGGTCTTGGTTGAGTTTCGCGAGCACGGCCCAAAGAGCTGGGTTAAGTTTTCTCAGTTTGGTGAGTTGCCGGACGGCCAAGCCGAGCAAGCCAAGGCGGGTATGGAAAGCTACTTCACCTCTCTTGCAAACTACCTAACCGCGATGGAATAGCGGCTGCCCGAGAAATGAAGGTTAAGTTTTCAGGCGAGATAATTTATTGGCGCGGTCCGGCCCCATTTTTCTTTCTTCCTGCATCAGAGAAAGCCACGGCAGAGATTAAGGCGATGTCGCACAAACTCACGTATGGATGGGGATGTATCCCAACGACTGCACGTATCGGCAAAACCGAATGGACTACTGCACTCATTCCAAGAGATGGCACTTACATGGTTCCCATCAAGAAAGTAATTCGAGAAGAACTAGAACTTGATGTTGGAGTCGACACTTCAATCACTCTTGAGTTCGAAGAGAAACATTAATGAGTTGGTAGCAACTCGCTTAATAAAACTTCAACTCGTTCTTTGATCTCATCGCGCACCTTGCGAACAAAATCTAAATCTTGTCCAGCGGGATCATCTAGCACCCAATCTTCGTAACGCTTTCCAGGAAATATTGGACAGGCATCCCCACAACCCATGGTGATAACAGCATCTGATTCAAAGACCGCTTCCGTTGTAAGAATCTTTGGTTGTTGATTTGAAATATCAATTCCAACTTCTTGCATTGCCGCTACAGCAACTGGGTTGATTGAATCTCTTGGTGCAGATCCTGCAGAGAGAACTTCAACTCGATCTCCTGCAAGTTCGCGCATAAAACCTGCTGCCATCTGTGAACGACCTGCATTGTGTACGCATACAAATAAAACTGCAGGCTTCTTTGTTGTGTCAGACATTTTCCTGCTCCTTAGAACAATTTGAAGTATTGCTTAAGAAGTTTCCCAGAAGTGTTCCTAAAAGTGCACCGATAAGTTGTGCGATGATGAAACCTGTTATTGATCGTGGAGCTATTCCACTAAAGGTATTGGTAAAGCCTCTTGCAAATGTGACCGCAGGGTTAGCAAACGATGTAGATGATGTGAAGAGATATGCACTTCCAATCCAGCCTGCTAATACAACTGGAGCGAACGCTAATTTATTTTGACCTCGTAATACCTGAATGAGAAAGAGAAGACCCGCAGTGGCAATGACTTCACCAAGCCAGAGATTCGCGCCTGATCGAACATGATGAGATTGGAAGAGCGCTGGGTTTTTAAACATTAGATTTGCGATGATCGTGCCGAGCACTCCTCCAGAAAATTGCGCAACAATAAATAAGGCGCCTTGCACCGATGAGATTCGCTTTAAAGCCATTTCACTCAATGTGACTGCGGGATTGAAGTGGGCTCCGCTGATGGGTCCTAGAACCAATATCAATATCGCGAGCGCAAAGATGGTTGAGATGGTGTTTATGAGTAGTTCGACTCCCCGGTCTTCACTCATGGTTGTCGCCATCGTTCCCGAGCCAACGACGACCGCTACCAGAGTGCAGGTTCCGAGAAACTCTGCTGTTAACTTACGAAGCATTGATTAAATGGGCTTTGATTAGCAGCAAGGTGTTGTACAGCAGCATGGATCGCACTTGCATACCTGACACCAGGCGCCAATTTGGATATCTTGAGCCATTTTTCCCTCCAATTGATATTTATCAATGCGTAAATTAATACTCATATTGATGGTTGTCAATGTATGATTTGGGCATGTCGGTATCCATTGCGCTCACTAAATCCCCTGCGGATCTGGGTTCACTTGCAGCTCAATTTAAAGCGCTCGGGGATCCCACCCGCCTAGAACTCATCATGACTGTAGCCTCTAGCTCCAGTTCAGAGGCGTGCGTCTGCGATTTAACTCCAGATACCGGATTAACTCAGGGCACGGTGAGCCACCATTTGAAGATTTTGGTTGAAGCAGGCTTGCTCGAACGCGCTCAACGCGGAAAATGGGCCTACTACTCACTTACTGAAGCGGCCCTGACTATTCTCAATTCACTGAACGTGGCGATTCCAGCCAGTAAGCCATCAAAAGCAAACTGTTAATTCATTGACAGTTCAATACTTAACATTTAAGTTAAGTATTGATGAAAGCCCATACAGAATCAGATGATCTCGATTTAGTTTTCGATGCCCTTTCAAATGTGCATCGCCGCGAGATTCTCTACACCCTCAGCCTGCAACCAGCTTCCATCAGCGATCTTGCAACCGAGCGAGATCTCTCTCTTCAAGCGATACATAAACACATCAACCTGCTCGTAGAAGCTGGCATGGTCACTCGCAAGAAGTCAGGAAGGGTCACCTTTCTTACTCTCAATCGCGCATCGATGCGGGGAATTCAGAAATGGATTAACCAATTCCAAGCTCACTGGGATGGACCACAGGAAAGCCTTGAGAATTATGCGCAAACAGTTGAATTCAAGAAACAACTCAAATCACTGACAAAGAAGGAGAAGAAGTGAAGAAATTTATATTCGTTTACAACGCGAGCCCTGAGCCAGGAACAGAAACTGATGCGGATTGGATGGCCTGGTTTGGTGCAATTGGGGACAAACTTGTTGATGTGGGAAATCCTTTTGACGGCGGCAAGCTTGTTAAAGGCGGAGAAAGCTCCGATCTAACCTCCTTTGCTGACTTCATCGGTGGCTACTCAATCATCAACGCTGCAGATATTGATGAGGCAGTTGAGATTGCAAAGGGTTGCCCAAGCGCAGGAGGCGTTCGCGTATTTGAAGCGATCCCTATGTAATTTCAGCTCCAGCCTTGATTTACCGAAGTAGAATTCGAGTTAATCAAGGGAGTCGTCATGAAGGCTTTGCGCAAAATCGATCAGGCACCTGGATTTTCTCTGGTTGATATGCCAGAGCCTTCACCTAATTCACGAGAAGTAAAAATAAGAGTTCTCCGCACCGGGATTTGTGGAACCGATCTTCATATTAAATCGTGGGACGCCTGGGCGAGTAAGACCATCAAAACTCCTACAACACCTGGCCATGAGTTCAGTGGACTAGTCGTTGAAATCGGTTCGGAAGTAACAAGTGTCCAAGTGGGCGACCATGTATCTGGTGAGGGCCACATCGTCTGCAATCTCTGCCGCAACTGTCGAGCTGGGCGCAGACACCTATGCATGAACACCATAAGTGTTGGGGTTAATCGAGATGGGGCTTTTGCTGAGTTTATTTGCATTCCGGAGTCCAATGTCTGGAAGCACCAGAGCGATATCGATCCAGATTTAGCTGCGATTTTTGATCCGCTTGGAAATGCAGTGCATGTAGCGCTCTCTTTTCCGCTGGTCGGTGAAGATGTATTGATAACTGGCGCGGGGCCGATTGGACTCATGGCAGCACAAATTGCTCGCTTTGCGGGCGCTCGGTACATAGTCATTACAGATATCTCTGAAAAGAGATTGGAGTTGGCTCGCTCTATTGGGGTTGATGTTGCAGTGAATGTCAGTAACCAAGACCTGCGGAGCGTGATGAAAGATCTCGGAATGAGTGAAGGATTTGATATCGCTTTTGAGATGAGCGGAGCCCCTACCGCACTCCCCCAGATTCTTGACACAGTTGGTCACGGAGCGAGAGTCGCACTCCTTGGTTTGCCTAGTAAGCCCATTGAAATTGATTGGTCTAAGGTCATAACAAACATGGTGACGATCAAAGGAATTTATGGCCGCGAAATGTTTGAAACTTGGTATGCGATGACTGCGATGATTAAAAAGGGTTTAGATATAGCACCAGTTATCACACACAAGATGCACTACACCCAATGGGAAGAGGCCTTTGAAATTGCAGCCCGAGCAGATGCGGGCAAAATTGTTTTAGATTGGAGTGAAAATGCTTGAAGAGATTCGCCAACAAATCCAAGTTGAACTAGCGGATATTGAAAAGGCAGGCACCAAGAAAACTGAGGCGAAGATAACTTCAACGCAGGGATCGCATTTCACTATCAATCAAAAGCCATATATCAATTTCTGCGCTAATAACTATTTGGGACTTGCCAATCATCCTGAAATCATCAAAGTAGTTAAAGCCAGTTTGGATGAACGCGGCTATGGTCTATCAAGCGTTCGATTTATTTGCGGCACGCAAGATATTCATTTAGAGCTAGAAGCCAGACTCTCTAATTTTCTCTCGCAAGAAGCCACCATTCTCTTTCCATCGTGCTTTGATGCCAATGGAGCGATCTTTGATGTTCTGATGAAGGAAGAGGATGCAATCATCTCTGATGAGCTCAATCACGCTTCAATCATCGACGGCATCAGACTTTCAAAGGCGCAGCGGCTTCGATATAAGAATCGCGACATGGCAGATTTGGAAGCGCAGTTGGTTGCTGCTCAATCAGCGCGACGCCGATTAATTGTTACCGACGGTGTCTTTTCAATGGATGGCTATTTAGCTCCACTGGAAGAGATCTGCGATCTTGCAGAAAAATATGGTGCGATGGTTATGGTGGATGATTCTCACGCAGTAGGTTTCATGGGCGCCACTGGGGCCGGAACCCCAGAACTGTTAGGTGTAAGCAATCGAATCGATGTGCTCTCTGGAACTTTAGGTAAAGCACTCGGCGGAGCTTCAGGTGGTTACATCAGCGCACGCCGCGAGATAGTTGATCTCTTGCGACAAAAAGCTCGCCCGTATCTCTTTTCAAACTCTGTCCCACCTTCGGTTGTGACTGGTTCCCTTAAGGCACTTGAACTAGTTGCATCTGGAGATCAATTGCGTGCCAACCTTCGCGCAAATGCCGCCCTCTTTCGCACGCTGATGGAAGAGGCTGGATTCACTCTTCTTCCTGGAGAACATCCGATCATCCCAGTCATGTTCTCATCAGAGATTGAAGCTGCCTCCATTGCAAAGGGTTTGCATGAGGGTGGAATCCACGCTGTGGCCTTCTCTTACCCTGTGGTGCCGCTTGGTAAAGCCCGAATTCGCATTCAATTATCGGCTGAACACACAGAAACTGATATTCGCAAGAGCGTTGAGGCCTTTATTGCCGCACGTGCAAATAGTTAGCAACTTGCAAGACAATCTCAATTTGATTTTGGTTGAAGTTTCAACTATCTTCACTCCTAGTTCATGCGAACGGTCTAACGTACGTAGCACACCTAACAAAGGATAAAAATGTCAGTTCTTTCAACACTTCCAGCAGGTACTTTCAATATCGATCCAACCCACAGCCGCATTGGCTTTAGCGCCCGTCACGCAATGGTGACCAAGGTTCGCGGATCATTCAACGAGTTTTCAGGTTCAGGAACAGTCGACAATGGCGTCGCATCATTGAACGTTGATATCACAGTAGCTTCAATCGATACTCGCAACGCTGACCGCGATGGCCACTTGCAATCTCCAGATTTCTTCGATGTTGCTTCATTCCCAAAGATCACCTTCGTATCTACATCAGTTAAAGATGCTGGCGCAGATAAGGTCATCGTTGAGGGAGACCTCACAGTTCGCGATGTAACAAAGTCAATCGCAATTGAGTTCGAGTTCACAGGTACAGCAACAGACCCATACGGCAATGCTCGCTTCGGTTTCGAAGGCGCAGCAGAGATCAACCGTAAGGATTTCGGTCTTACATGGAACGCTGCACTTGAGACCGGTGGACTCTTGGTTTCTGAGAATGTAAAGCTTGAGTTCGAAATCTCAGCAATCGCTGCTAAGTAAGACCTCTTTACTAGAAAGGCCTCACGGTTATCCGTGGGGCCTTTCTTATTACCCGCTCCCCTCACCTAAAATATTCCCATGGACCAGTATGCAGAGGAAGCCCGCCTGCGTTGGGGTGAGACTGCTGCCTTTAAAGAATCTCAATCGCGAAGCTCAAAATACACACATTCAGATTTCGCCGCTGCCAAGATTGATCAAGAAGCAGTAACTGAAGATTTTGCTAACGCCTACGGAAATCGAGTTGGGGTTAAATCTGCTGAAGTTCAGATTATTGTCGCAGCGCATAGAGCCGCAATTACAAAATGGTTTTATGAGTGCTCAGTTGAGATGCAGAAGAACTTAGCGTTGATGTATATCAACGACGAGAGATTTAAAGCATATTACGAGAGTCGCGCCAGAGGGTTAGCTCAATATGTTCACGATGCAATAATGGCTCAACGGGATTAAAAGTATTTACGCGTTGAGCCAATAATCAGCAATATATTTTTCGCCCTCATCACAAAAGATAGTTACAACTGTTTCTGCGCCTAACTCTTCTTTCAGGCGTTTGGCTGCCAACATATGTGCACCAGAAGATGGACCTACAAAAATTCCATGTGTACGGGCGAGTCGCCTAGTTTCTTCAACGGCGTCATTTGAATGGATATGCACAAAGCCATCAATTTCTGATGAGTGTCTTTCAATGATGCCTGGGATAAAACCATCGGATATTCCTTCAATCAAATGCTTTGCAACTTCGCTGCATGCAATTGTGCATGACTCCGAAGGCTCCAGCGCATAACTCTTTGCAGCTGGGTTTACCTCTTTAAATGCGCGGCCAACGCCAACCAACGTTCCTCCAGTACCAACTCCAGAGATCAAGAGATCTGGTTTCGCAGGAAGAGCCTTCAGGATCTCTTGGCCGAGCCATTCATAATTTTCAATAACATTCCACTCGCTATCAAATTGTTGAGGCGCGTAGAAGCCCGGTTGTTCAGCGATTCGGCGGACTTCATCAAGTGCTTTATTGACATGGAAATCCCCCAAGGTGCGTACTTCAGCACCAAATGCGCGCGATATTGCTGTCCGCTCTTGACTTAAACCTTCGGGCATTACAACCAACATCTTGTAACCCTTGACCGCAGCAACCATCGACATGGCATTGCCAGTATTTCCACTGCTGGCCTCAACGATGGTGTCACCAGGTTTGAGCAGCCCCTCTTTTTCAGCGCGCTCAATCATGTATTTAGCAATTCGCGCTTTAACCGAACCCGATGGATTGAGATATTCCATCTTCACATAGATGCCTTCGATTTCTATGAGAGGCGTATTTCCAATTGCATCAAGGATCGTTTTCACATGGTCAGGTTAGTCTGAAGAGTCTTAGAATTGAATGAAGCGGCCGGTTTTGATGTCCGTTTAATCCCAATAATCCTTAAAGCTTTGGCTCTTTTAACTGCTCCATCTTCGCCTTAATAATCTTTTTGAGAAGTGATTTAGGGATCGGCTTATCAATCGGAAAATGGATAGAGCCCTTGGTCTGTTCGTACTTCTCTAACTCTTTTTCAAGACGCGAAGTAACTGAACCACTGTAAGGAAACAGGCTGTTGTGATTCTTGTACCCACTAAAGCCCAAAATCGGTACTCCATCAATTACAAAGGTGGGGATTCCATATTTGATTATCTGCTTGGCATCCGGCAGTTCGGCAGCTATCTGATCGCGGATGAGTTCCAGGGCTGCCCGCTGCTCCCCTGAATATTGTCTGAGATGCGCAGTTACCAAGGCTTTAGACACCATAAAAGTCTATGACTTTAAGCACGAAATAGGGATAGCTAAGACCTAAATCAGGCAATGCAGTTAAACTCGCGCCATGAGTGAAACAGGAGTGCTTGAGAGACTGCGCGTATATCGCAAGACCTATGTGGCAATGTTGGTCTCATCAATTTTCAGTTTGATCGCTTCATTAGTTCTTTCCTATGACGCCATCAAGTTGGCTGAAAATCCTGCTGGAAAACTCTCTTGCGATGTAAACGCTGTCGTCTCTTGCGGCAAGGTCGCACGTTCTTGGCAGTCACATCTACTGGGATTTCCTAACGCCTTCCTTGGCTTGATGTCAGAGCCGGTAGTTATCGCTATCGCCGTAGCGGGTCTCGGCCTTGTCGCATTTCCACGTTGGTTCTTACGGGCTGCGCATATCTTTTACACCGCCGGCTTAATCTTCGCCTTGTGGCTTCTCTCTCAATCATTCTTTGTCATTAAAGCATTTTGCCCATGGTGTCTGCTTGTGACAGCATCAACGATCACCGTCTTTTCAACTATGACTCGAATAAATATTATGGAAAATACTTGGGGGCTTTCACCAGAGCGCCACGAGAAATATGTTGCCTTTTTGCATCGCGGTTGGGGTCGAGTTGCCTACACATTTATTTACTGCTTCTTAGGTATTGCGATTGTCTTTAAATACGGAAAATACTTCTTACCTTAAGCAATAACTCTTAACGAAAGCGGATCTTCTTCGCTTCCATAATTGCACTCAACCGAGCAATCGCTGATTTACCCATGCCATGCAATTCACTGAGATCATTGAGCGAGATTTTTCGTAGATCAGAAACTTTGTAAAGTTTGGCATCCACCAGCGCGCGGCGTGCCGGCGCCGCTAATCCAATCTTTCTCCACTCGCCATCTAAGACCTCATATTTTGAGAGATCAACTTCTCCACGCACCACAGAGCATTGTGAAGTTGTTTTCTTGGCCATGCCTTAACTATGCCTTGAAATGTGGGTTATACATAACTCCGAAGACATCACCTTGGGGGCTAAGTACATCGGCTAGAACGATTCCTCCGCCAACATCCATTGGACCCATGAGAATGCGAGCACCTTCTGATGTGAGGTGAGATATTGCCGCCTCCACATCAGGAACGCCAATATATGTAATAGGTCCCTTTAACTCAGTCGAAAAACTATTTAAACCGAGTTCATATCCGCCCAAGTCAAATCCAACATATCCGCCGTCATCAAAATATGGATCCTTACCCAAGACCTTGCTCCACCATGCTTTGGAGGCTGCCAGATCTGGGGCTGGGTAGATCAAAGAGCGCAATCCCAAAAATTCAGTACTCATGGCTTAAGAATAATTGGCGACCGAACTAGTGAAAAGGTATGTGGCACATAATTTCTGGACCATCAACAACCGAACCATCATCAATAACGGATATTAAATACCTTGAGTGTGTCATCGAAAAATAATACTCAAAGCCCTACTTTTTGGGTTTATTCAAATCTCCCAAATGGGTGTGTTTGAAACCTGAGTCATATTTGAGGCCATAACCAAAGAAGCGATCCCAGCCAATATGTCCAAGCCAGATTAAACCAATAGCAATTGCAAGTTTGTTGTGGAGATGCCACGAGTACCAAATCATTGATGCGGGAGCTATATAACTATGACCTACGTTGTAGAGGAATGCGCCGACCTTAGTATTTGCAATGTAGCCAAGCATGAAGATATCTGGAGCTAAGAGTAGAGCTGGATAAATCCACCATCTTTGATGCTGTCCCGCGAAGATAACTATCGTCGCTACAAGAAGGACAAACCCTTCAATCCTTAACCACATCTTTGGCTTACCGGTCACAAACATTGATACCTCCCGCTAACAGTGTTAGCCTGAAATTACTATGGCTAACACCTACGGCCCAAATAAGGCGCGTATATATTCTAGAGACCAATTATTTCTTGAAGAGTAGGGCTTTGCCAGTTCAGCAAGCGTTAATTACCCTCGAAAGCGCTCCACGAAAGATAAGGTTGGGCATTGCTTTAAAGTAAACAAGAGTAGAAGGCGCGGGTTAATGCAGAGTCTCAAAACGGCGCTTGATTACTTGCGACCTCACAAAACTATTCCTAAGACCAAATGGACCGCGAAACATCGTTGGGATCTCAATCTCAATCGAGTACTCATACTCACATTTGGCCTACTCATTTTCGGGCTTGGCGAAGCCTGTTTGATTCAATCGCACACTGGCAATTCACCTTGGGCGGTCCTCTCTCAGGGAGTCTCCAAACACACTCATCTCGATCTTGGAATGAGTACCTTTCTTATCTCTGGAGTCATTCTCTTGTTGTGGTGGCCCTTAGGTGAACGACCTGGCTTTGGAACTCTTGCAAATATGGTTGTGATCGCATTTGGAATGCAACTTGGAGTCGATATCTTTCCGATCGCGCACTCATTTGGCATTGGAATTATCTATGACTTGGTTGGCATTGGAGCAGTCGGTATTGGTTCGGGTCTTTACATTACCTGTGGCTTAGGGCCTGGACCACGAGATGGCTTGATGACCTCACTACACCGCAAGACCGGAGTTCGAGTGAGCCGGATTCGGTTGTGTATCGAAGGTGCTGCACTTTTATCTGGCTGGCTTTTAGGTGGTCGACTCGGGGTCGGTACAGCGCTCTTCGCACTTCTTATTGGGCACTCAGTAGCAATTGCGCTGGGAATCGTCGCCCGATTCATACACTAGCTGTTTACTTACCAAATGGAAATCACCAGGAGAGAGGCAATTGCAGGATCGATTGCAGCGATTACCTCTTTTGCGCTCCCAAACTTTGCATCAGGAGCGACGCGCAGCGTTCTTAAAAACGGAGTAGATATTTCTTGGCTCCCTGATGTTGAAGCCGCTGGGGGAAAGTTCTACACCGCCGAGGGCAAAGTGATTGATGGGATTGCACTCCTGAAATTGAATGGAATTCGAGTAGGCAGGATCCGAGTCTTTGTTAATCCAACGACTGGCAATGGCGAGATCGGTAGAGCAATCGCACTTGCAAAGCGCTTAAAGAATCAAGGAATGGAAGTTTGTGTTGATCTGCATTACTCCGATGATTGGGCTGATCCGGGCTGGCAACAAGCACCTGCAGCTTGGCCGACTAACCTGGCAGATCTTGAACTACAAGTAATTAATTACACCCAGGAAGCGCTTGGAAAATTTGTTTCTGCCGGCGTGTACCCGCAATGGGTCCAATTGGGAAATGAGATTTCCAATGGGTTCCTCTGGCCGATTGGACACATCGCTACTGGTTCTAGCGATGAATGGGAAAACTTTGTCACTTTATATAACGCGGCTTCATATGCCTTGCGCCAAACACTGCCCAGAGCAAAATCAGTACTCCATCTAGATTGCGGCGGTGATCCAGCAAAGGTCAGATATTGGTATCAAAGCGCTACGGAGCACGGACTTTCTGATTTCGATATTTTCGGGTTGAGCTATTACTGCCAGTGGCAGGGTTCACTTGATGCCTTAGCAACAACCCTGCAGGTGGTTTCCATTGAAATAAAGAAGCCAGTACTAATCGCCGAGACCGCATATCCCTGGACCCCAGAGAAATTCGGCCATGATGTAATCGATACTTCTACAGCTCACCTAGATGGATATCCACAAACCCCCGCAGGTCAGAGCGCCTATGTTTCAAATCTCAAAGCGCTTCTTCGAAGCCAGCCGAAGAATTTAGGAGTGGGGATATGGTGGTGGGAAGGTTTAGCAATATTTGTTCAATCAGCCAATCAGCAAGAGTTGTGGAATGGCGGCATGGCTAATTCTGCTCTTGTTGATACTTCTGGAAAAGCTCTACCGGCGCTTAAAGCGTTAAAAGGTTAATTTTCAGGCAGAGCCGCAAAATCTTTCTTAACTTGGTTGTACCAGCCCATACCAGCAAATGGATTCTTCCAACGACCCTTCATAGCTTTAAGTGCCTCTTCATGCGAAGCATCACCAGCTTTTACAGCCTCACGCAAATGCTTATCCTGTGCCTTAATAACTACGTTGGCGTCTTCGCCAGTATGGACGAGATCGCATGGGCCGCCTAGTGACTTACAGGTCATTGATTTCATGGTGCTATTCAATCACCTTCCTCTCTTTGAAAGAGCTCAACACCTCAGCGATTCCACGAACTTCCCCTTGAGTTTCGCAGTGAAAAGAGAGCAATGTCTCGACTGAATCAGCCAGGCTGCGCGCTTATTCGTGAATAGAGGATTTAGATTTACGCATTCCATATTGCCAAAAAGACCATGTGATGACCATTGCCGGAATTACATTTAGCCGCTCATTTGAACTGCGTGATGCGGCATTCAGCAGAATCCCCAAGATTCCAATTATAAAAAATGCTTTAGGGAGCCAGACTGGTTTCACGGTTACGGAGTTAAATAACAATTTAACTGTCCACGCTTGCCATAAAACCAATGCGAGTTGCAATATATAAGCGACTCTAATCCCAACAGGAAAGTGCAGATACTGGCCACCCGCTGCCCTGGAATGCGCGAAGCCAAGGTTCAAGAC
>Ga0208506_1000435_pt1 | contig 13193 bp, 8 predicted proteins | sample CryBogCBH29Jul08_FD_184616 | JGI IMG/M metagenome (GOLD analysis project Ga0208506, IMG submission 184616) | Freshwater microbial communities from Crystal Bog, Wisconsin, USA - CBH29Jul08 (SPAdes) | ecosystem: Environmental > Aquatic > Freshwater > Lake | place: Crystal Bog, Wisconsin, USA... | reverse complement strand
TACCAACGATTACCTTTCTCCCCCCAATCAGTTCAACCAGACATATGTTTCTATACTTCATTTAATGTTGTCCATCGCTTTCTTTTCATTGGCAGTCTATTTATTGCCTGGTATGTGGGGCGCTCCCGTTACCAAAATAGCATTTTTTTTGCCACATATTCCATGATTGGCATCACAACCTACACGAAATTGTCTCATTAGTGATTTTTGTTCAGCTGCAGAGGTGCTAATATTAATAGAATATTAAAAAACTGTTACTAAAAAAATAAAAAATTTGTTTGGTTGTTAAGTCTAAATTAAATTTACACCCTGTTTGCGCTTTATAAAGCCAAACGATTGAATTACCAAATCATTTCTAACATTTTAATCAATTATTAAAACATTATGCTGATGAAACGGAAATTACTCATGTTGGCGGCTCTTCTATCTTTATGGAGCTATGCTGCCTTTGCTCAAACTCATCATGTCAAGGGCAAAGTACTTGACGAGAAAGGTATTGGACTGCCGGGAGCAGCCATTTTGATTAAAAACACATCCATTGGAACAGTCTCCGATGTGGATGGAAAATTTGAAATTGATATGCAGGATGGCGACAAAATGATTGTCGTGAAAGCGCTCAATTACGCCGATCAGGATGTCGAGATCACGGGAAATGGTGTGATTGTAAATATGAAACTCTCTGTAAAAGAACTACATGAAACTGTAGTTACAGCTCTGGGTATCAAACGGGAAGCGAAAACACTGGCTTATGCGACGCAGACAGTTGGCGGCGAACAAATGAATAAATCGGGCACCGGTAATGCTTTGGCAGAGCTGGATGGCAAGGTTTCTGGTTTGGATGTCATCAACAGTTCGGGCGACCCGGGTGCTGGTACGTTCGTTAATCTGCGAGGCATGACTTCTCTTACAGGAAACAATCAACCGCTGGTTATCATTGATGGTATGCCAGTTGACAATTCCATTAATAATTTTGATGCAACAGAACCAACCCAACCGGTGAGCGGTGCCAGCGGCAATCTGGTAGGCGGTTCACAGCCCACAAACAGGGGACTTGATATCAACCCAAATGATATTGATAATATTAGTGTATTGAAGGGCCCTGCAGCAACAGCGCTCTACGGGATTAAGGCAGCAAATGGTGCGCTTATCATAACCACTAAGAAGGGCAACGGCGCCGGCGAGCACGGAATGCATGTGTCTCTAAACATGTCTACGCAGGTTGATCAGGCAAATAAGTTACCAGAATTACAAAATCAATTTTCAGAAGGTTCAGGTGGCTCCTATAGCTTTCCAAACAGGGTAACCTGGGGCGCAATGATCGATACGCTTAGGTATACAGGCGGCGCTAATACATTTTCCCCAAATGGAGATATTGTAGGAAAGTCCGATCCTACGGCTACAAACAAGAAAGTTACGCCCTTCAATCCGGAGAACTTTTTTCAGAACGGTATGACTACAAACACAAATGTTGCGGTGTCCGGTGGCGATGAGAAAAATTCTTATCGCTTTTCATTGGGAAATCTCAATCAAACTGGAATAATACCCAAGTCAAGATACGATAAGACAACAGCAAGTATCAACGGTCAATCGGCTGTAAATGATAAATTCACTATTTCAGGCGGTGCCACTTATATCAATTCCGCAAATGATAAAGTGCAGCAAGGGTCTAATTTGTCAGGTGTAATGCTTGGTCTTTTGAGAACTCCACCTACTTTCGATAATTCTTATGGCCTTTCCGATGCCGCCACAAACAGTAATGCGTCTGCTTATTTAAATCCTGATGGCACACAACGTAACTATCGCAATGGTCACGGCTATGATAATCCTTACTGGACAGTGAACAGAAACCCATGTCATGACGATCTGAACAGAGTGTATGGGTATGGTCAGGCAGATTACAAGCTATTTCCATGGATGGACATCATGTACCGTATTGGTGCAGACGTTTATACGCAAGCCAGCAAACAATACTACGACATTAACTCATTAGGTGTCAATGGGGGTCAGGGCGAAGTAAACCTGATTGACTATTTCAACAGCCAGATCAACTCTGACGTGATGGTTAATATGAATCATGATTTTAACAAAGATCTTAGTGGTTCATTGATGGTTGGCGAAAACAATTTCCAGCAAACTTCCACCACACGCCTTACAAGCGGTGTAAATCTTACTATACCATTCTTCACGGATATGTCGAATGCTACTTCGATACAGGCAAGTGAAGGCGAATCGAAGATCAGGAGGCAAGCATGGTATGGTCAGGGAATGCTGGGCTACAAAAACATGCTTTATCTCACATTATCCGGCAGAGATGAGACTTCATCTACTTTGCCAACAAACAAAATGAACTTCTTTTATCCATCAGCTGGATTGTCATTTATCTTCACAGAGCCACTTAAGCTATCTGGAAGTGATTATTTGTCCTATGGAAAATTAAGGATGTCTTTGGCTGGCGCTGGTAATGATGCATCACCTCAATCTCTTCAAACTTATTGGAGAACTGCAGCCATTGCTGATGGGTTTACTTCCGGTTTGTCCTGGCCTATCAATGCGCAGCCTGGCTATCAGATCACATCAACAACCACTGTTCTTGGCAATCCCGGACTGACACCTGAACACACAAGTGCTTTTGAAATTGGAACAGACTTGTCATTCTTCCACAACAAAGTGAGCCTGAATGCAACTTATTATAATAACACCACAACCGGTGCAATTATTCAAGTACCAGTTTCCTATGCAACCGGCTTCGCAGCAGAAATGATGAATTCAGCTAAGATCAACAATCACGGAGTTGAACTTACATTGAACTATACTCCGGTAAAAACAAAGTCAGGATTCCGTTGGGATTTGACCGCAAACTGGAGTAAGAATGTGAATAAAGTCGAAGCGCTTGCAAATGGTGTTCAAAATCTACTGGTTGCAGGATTTACAAACGGATCGATCATGGATATCGTTGGTCAGCCAACAAATATGATTTTTGGCACACGTTATGTAAGGGATCCGAAAACAGGAAAATTATTAATTAATGACGATCCTTCCGATCCCGGTTATGGAATGCCTGTTGTTAATCCAAGTGCCACAGACACAATCATCGGAAACACAAACCCAAAATGGATTGGCTCCCTTGTGAGTGCTTTTAGCTACAAACGGTGGACGCTTTCTTTCCAGATCGGAGTGAGGTATGGTGGTCAGATGTGGGATGGCACCAGAGGTGCAATCGACTACTTTGGTACAGGAGCCGATACTAAAAACAGGAATGATTCAACGGTATTCAGTGGTGTAGCCGGACATCTTGACGCCAATGGCAATGTGGTAAGCAGCGGTCAGCAAAACAAAGTAAAAGCTGCAACAAACCAATACTACTGGCAAAATATCGGAAGTAGCTTCATTGGCCCGTCAGAGTCTGATGTTGAAGATGCTTCTTTCATAAAATTGCGTCAGATTAGTTTGACATACACCCTTCCATCTGCAATGCTCAACAAGGCACACTTAAGGAGCCTTTCGATCACTGCTTATATGGGTAATATCATACTTTGGACAAAGTATAAAGGCATTGATCCCGAAACCAGTCTGGCCGGCCCCGCAAATGGGCAAGGACTTGACTATTTCAATAATCCGAGCAGTAAAAATTATGGTATCAGGCTAAATGTAGGACTCTAAATTATTAACAAAAAAACAAGCACAATATGAAACACAATAGAAAAATATTTATTCTGGCTTGCGTAGGAGCTATAACATTAATTGCGTCTTCTTGCAAAAAGGAGTATTTCACTAAAGTAAACGTGAATCCAAATTCGCCGTCTGCGGTACCGCCAGGTGTGATACTTTCAACCGTTGAGGGATCACTGGCGTACGCTCAGGGTGGCGACATGTCCCGATTTTCATCCATGTTTACGCAACAAACTTTTGGATTGTCGAGGCAGTCACAGGCCTATTACAGCTATATATTCTCGGCTCAGGATGTTGATAACCTTTGGGGTAATCTTTACACTTCGGTGATGGAGAATGACCTACAACTAAAGATGGCTGCTGATGCAAAAGGGTATAATGTATACAGTGGCATTTCCAGGGTGCTAATGGCGTACTCGTTACAAATTACCGTAGATTTCTGGGGTTCAGTACCTTATTCCCAGGCATTGATGGGCGCTGTAAATCTGCGCCCTTCATTCGATGCGGATAATGTACTATACAACACTACAATATTGAATTTGTGTGACTCTGCAATATATTTCCTCAATCAGACAAATCCCGGATTTATTGTGCCTGGTGCAGACGATGCCATTTACGGAGGTAATGCGGCTGCCTGGATAAAATTTGCGCATGGTATTAAAGCCCGGATATATATGCACCAGAGCAAAGGCAACGTAGCCATGGCAAACAATGCGCTTTCAGAATTGGCATTATCTTTCACAAGCAATTCTGACAATGCGGTGTACAACAATTTCTCAACTTCGTCCACCGGAAATAATCCATGGTATCAGTTCAACGGGCAAAGATTGGATATCAGTTTCGATTCCTCATACCTGAATAAGCAATTGTTAGCGAAAAGCGACCCAAGATTTCCTGCATTAATAGATACTACAGCTGCCAATGGTGGCGACTATCTGGGGGCTTATTACGGTAGCGCAGCATCTCCTGTTGAATTTATTACTTACGAAGAACAACAATTTATGAGTGCGGAAGCAACTTTGACTGCTGCCGGTAGCCTGACCGCTGTTCAAACATTCTATCAAAATGGCATCACAGCCAGTATGAATAAATTGGGTGTTTCTTCTGCTGATTTGGCAACATACCTGTCTGCAAACGGAACGCTCACTGCTGCGAATGCTCTTTCTATGATTTGCTATGAAGAATGGGTGGCACTCTACCTGAACCCGGAAGCCTGGACAATGTATCGCAGAACCGGTTATCCTGCTTTGACGCCTGTGAGCGGCACTCAGATTCCGCGCCGCTTGCTCTATCCACAAACAGAACTTTCCTATAACAAAGAGAATTTACCTACACTTTCTTCAACTTTGTTTACACCAAAGATTTTCTGGGATAAATAGTAAATATCTTGAATCGAAATAAAAAAGAGAGCGGCAAAATATTTGCCGCTCTCTTTTTTTAATAATGTCGATGAAAATTTACGCCCGGTAGTTTGATTTATCTCGGCTGCGCAAACGGAAAAAGATACTGATGATGATTACCAGGATCATTGCGCCGGCTGTTGCACGGATCAGGATATTGAAAAGCTCGTTGATGGGGAAATTGAGATATTCTGCAAACAAAAGATTGCCAAGCCAGCTCCCTATGATGCCAATAATAATTGTTATCAACATAGGCATACTCTTTGAGCCAACCAGAAATTCGGCGAGCATACCGGCTACACCGCCAATAAAAATGATCATGAGCAGACTTTTCCAATCGCTCGTGTAATAATGCAACTGTGCATTAAAGCGCTCTCCGAGCGACATCAACAAAATTAATGATTTCATAATTTAAATTTTTGTACTAAAAGTAGAAAAAAGACTTGAAATTGCAAAGCATCCTGATACTTTTTTTTGAAATTTATATCGGGTTGTATATAAGGATGTTTATTTCCAATCAATCAATGGCCTGTTACGACAAGCTGACCCATGACCAAAAGCATACAAAAGGGGGCTGCAAAATTCTTACTATGATAGCTTCGTCGTAACTTTGAGCCATGCTTCAAAAGCTCGTTGTAAGAAATTATGCCATCATCGACCATCTGATATTTGAGCCGGATAAGAATCTGAACATCATTACCGGCGAAACAGGGGCTGGAAAAAGTATTATCCTTGGTGCGTTATCACTGATACTCGGCGAGCGCGCAGATTCAACAGTGCTTATCAACAAAGAGGAAAAATGTGTTGTGGAGGGGTATTTTGATATGAGCAATCTGCAGGGCATGCAGCCAGTGTTTCTGGAAAACGAGCTCGATTTTGAGAACCCATGCATCATCAGGCGGGAAATAAGCGTGAGCGGTAAATCCAGAGCCTTTATCAACGACACTCCGGTCACATTGCACATATTAACCAAAATAGTATCAAAATTGGTAGATCTGCACCGGCAATTTGGACATGAAGTACTCCAAGATGAGGAATTTCCACTAACCATTATGGATGCCCTTGGTGATAATCATTCCTTACTGGCCGGGTATAGCGAATCGTATTCCCATTACCGTAAATTGATTGTACAACTCAATGATCTGAAAGAAAAGCGGGCATTGTGGCAGAAGGAATCTGACTATAAGCAACATCTCTACGATGAATTGACACTAGCTTCATTTCGCACTTCAGAAATAGAAGAGGCTGAGCAGCAAATGAAACAGGTGGCCAATTCTGAGAAAATAAAAGGCATTTTAATGGCAGCCTGTAGCGGACTGGAGACGGGCGAAAAACCTGTGCTTGCAGAGTTAAAACACATCAGCAAGCAGTTTGCAGGAATAGTAGATCTTATGCCGGGTTTGCATCCATTCATTGATAGACTCAATTCTACATTCGAAGAACTCAAGGACCTTGAGGCTGAGCTGGAATCCATCAATGAAAAGCTTTCCTTCGATCCTGAACTACTGGAAACACTGCAGCAACGCATCGATACCGGCTATAAACTGCTGAAGAAACATAGTGTGAACTCAACAGCTGAACTGATAGAGATTCATCACAAATTGGGAGAGGAACTGAAAGCCACCCTCAATCTTAATGAAGCTATTGAGAAGCTTGCCCAGGAAGAAACTTTGGTTTATCGCGAATTGTTGCAACAAGCTGAACTCATAGCTGCAAGGCGGGCTGCATCAGCGCCGGTTTTTACCGAAAAAATGAACGAGTTGCTTAGCGCTGTGGGCATGCCAAATGCACGCTTCAAGGTTCAGATTAGTAGAACAGAGCCGGCTGCTACCGGTATCGATGAGATTCACTTCCTTTTTGATGCCAATAAAAGCGGTGTATTCCAGCACCTGGAGAAAACAGCCTCCGGCGGCGAAATGAGCCGGATTATGCTGTGCATCAAGTCGCTCACGGCACAGGCGCTCAATACGCCATCACTGGTATTTGATGAAGTAGATGCCGGAATATCGGGTGAGGCAGCCCGCCAGGTGGCAAATTTGCTCAGGGATATCTCCAGATACCGCCAGGTGATTTGTATTACGCACCAACCACAGGTGGCTGCAAAAGGCTCAAGACACTTTTATGTATACAAACAAGCCGACAATTCCGGCAAATACATCACAAAGATCAGGGTTTTAACTGCCGAAGACAGGGTGTTATCGATTGCAGGTATGATTGGTGGTGAAAATCCCAGCAAGGCGGCGATAAAAAATGCCAGAGAGTTGGTGGAAGGTTAGTTGGATTTTTTAAAGACGTTTATCTTTGGCGTATGAATAGCAAAGCAGCGCTTTTGGTCATGGATGTGCAACCCGGCATTATCTCGCGCATTCCCAATTCCGATGAATATATTAGCCATGTAAAACAAGCAGTCTCTAAAGCACATGCTCATGGTATTTTGGTGATCTATGTTGTTGTGGGTTTTCGTGCCGGATTTCCGGAAATAAGCTCCTCAAACAAAGGCTTCAGCGCTTTGAAAGGTGCTATGTCACAATACATCATCGATCCTAAACCAGTCATAGAAATGCAGGAAGGCGATATACTTGTTACAAAAAAGCGGGTCAGCGCCTTTGCAGGCAGCGATCTTGAGATGATATTGCGTGCCAATGAAATCAATCACCTAGTCCTTACCGGTATAGCCACCAGCGGCGTAGTGTTATCTACCCTTCGTGAGGCGGCTGATAAAGACTTTCAGCTCACCGTGCTTTCTGATTTGTGCCGCGATATGGACGACGAAGTACATAGGGTGCTTACAGAAAAAGTTTTCCCGAGGCAGGCATCTGTTATTACGGCTGCCGAGTGGATGCCGGAGCAATAACAGTGAGAACGGGTTGACACAGTACGATAGCGAAAATATTTGTGCAATGTGGCAATTAAGGTGTTACATACTCATATTGCATTATACCTGGTTTTGGTTGATTGTATGTCTTTCCATGCACATATAGCTACCCGGCTCAATTTTGCATAATGCTTAATAGGACTCTGAGCAATTGTTTTTTTAACGGCAACGACCTAAAAGCTGTGATAAGATAAATTATATATTGACCACAATTGAAAATTGCCCCGCCAGAGCAAATGAGGCCAAAGCCTTCGCAACCTTCATTCCCAAGGCTTCAAAGCCGAGGCTACTTTATCTTTATAGCTGAGAAAATTATTTCAGAACCGCGCAAATGATCTGTTCTGAATCGCGCATCATTGCAGCACATCCCAAGTCCCAACAAAAACATTCCCGCCTTTCCTTACTTTTATATCGTGAATCTGCCTTTTTTCATTGCACGCAGGTACCTAAGGAAGCAAAAAGGTACTTTTTCGTCGTTCATCATCAAGCTGGCTACGGTTGCTACAGCGCTCAGCGTGGCCGTGATGATTGTGGCTGTGGCTGTGGTGAGCGGGTTTAATGCGGCGGTCAAGGAGAAATTGTTCAGCTTTATGGGTCATGTGCATGTTATTCTTTTCGATGCATCGCACTCCAATACGCTCACACCCAAGCCGATCTACTACGACCGTGAGATAGAAGACTCCATACGGGCGCTACCCCATGTAGTGCAGGTTTTGCCATTTGTGCAGCGTCCTGTCATAGCCCAGGCTCACGGCACCATGGAAGGCCTGAAGCTGAAAGGCGTAAATTCAAACTACCGGCTACCGGAAAGTGTGGTGTTTAAGGGAGCGAAAATTGATTATTCGGACACGTTTTATTCCAAACAAATTATCCTTTCGCAGACAACAGCCAACACCCTGAATGTAAACATCGGCGACACGATACAGTTGGATTTTCTGGAGCCCAATTCCATGCCGCGCATACGAAGGGTGCGGATTGCCGGTATCTTTCATACCGGTATGGAAGAGGTGGATAAGAACTTTGCTCTTTGCGATATACGGCTGCTGCAACGGATGAATGGCTGGACAGCCGACAGCATAAATGGCTATCAGGCCGATCTGGACGATGAGGCTTATGCCGATACCACAGCAGGATTCATACACGAATACATCATCGCCCCGCCGCTTGAGGCTTATACCACAACAGAAAACTTTTCCTTCATCTTCGACTGGCTCGAACTTCAGGGCATGAACGGCCAGATATTGCTCATCATCATGGCCATTGTCTCCATCATCAATATGGGGGCTGTGCTTGTGATACTGATGGTGGATCGGGCGTCGATGATAGGTCTGCTCAAAGCATTGGGAATGAGTTTTGGTGCCACGCGCAATATTTTTCTGAATATAGCGGCGCTTATCGGCGTAGGCGGAATTGCGCTGGGCAATATTCTGGCAATAGGCTTATGCTGGCTGCAATCCCGGTTTGGTATCATAAAATTGTCAGAAGACGTATACTATATGAAATATGCGCCCGTTAAATTGGTTTGGTGGGAAATTATTACCATAGATATCGTAACTTTATTGCTTATCGTATTGTGCATGTGGATACCTACTTTCTATATAAGGCGGATACAGCCTGCACGGGTTTTGCAGTTTAAATAGTAAATGACAAACAAGGAGATATACAAAGAAATTTGCCCAGATTATCCGGTTCCGGTTTTCGCCCAGACATGGTGGCTGGATATTGTTTGTCCCAACTGGGAGGTGGTGCTCACAAAAAAAGGAGACCGCTACACTGGGTGCTGGGCTTATCCGCTGGAAAGCAAAATGAATGTCTCCATTATTCGCACTCCCAGGCTTACGCCTTACCTGGGTCCTGTAGTCTTTTTCCCGCATGATCTGAAAGAGTCCAATCGCGACAGCTTTGAGCACGAGACTATTACCGAATTGTTTGCACAAATACCACCGGCGCAAGTCTGGCACCTGGCTTTACAACCCCGCCTTAGACAAGCAGGATTGTTCAGCAATTTCCAATTTGATCTCAATGTGAGGCAAACATTTATTACCGATCTGACCAAAGAAACAGAAACATTGTTTGCCAATCTTAAAGATTCGCTCCGCAAAAACAACCGGCAGGCAGAAACCGAATTTTACATTGTTGACAATACGGAACATCTGTCGCGTCTTTTCGAATTCCAGTCCATAACGCTTGCCAAAAAAAACAAGAGTCAGTATTATTCACTTGAGGATATGCGGCGGTTGCTTGATGGCTGCACGAGGCATCATTCAGGCAAACTTTGGAGCGCAATAGGAAAAGATGACGGAAAGCTGCACGCGGTTGTGTTTCAGGTATGGGACAAAGAATGCAGCTATTATCTGGCTGGCGCTCAGTCGCCGGAAAGCAATAGCCACAAGGCCATGTCGTTGTTGTTGTGGCATAGCATGAAGTATGCAAAAGAGCTGGGCATCCCTAAATTTGATTTTGAAGGCAGTATGGATCCCGGAGTGGAGCGTTTTTTCAGAGGGTTCGGCGGCGAAAAGGCTCTATATATGGTACTCTCAAGAAACAATTCGCTGGTCTGGAAGCTCAAACAATTGATTTTCAGATAGTTCCGGCAAGTACCACACACTTTTCGGGGTTTTCTTCCGCATGTCTGAACACCAGATTGCGTATATAGTCGTTGTCCTGCAATGGCTCCAGATTTTTGCAAAGCGCTTCCAGGTTTTTCAGTTCCGATTTGTCGTAATCCAGATAACCCATACCATACAGGTTGCCATTTTTCACAAGGATGCAGCTATGTTCGTTGTCTTCCAGACCCTTGTCGACCAATGCGAATGTGGGCAGTTTCTGCTTTAAAGATTCAATGGCCTGAGCTACTTTGAGATTGTATTCCTGTGTTGGCAGATGCTCGGGGCAGGCGCAATCGCCCGGTTCGGGTCCATAATGATACACATTACACAGTTTTTCGCACAACCCAAATTCATTGATTATGTCCCGCACCCTGCGTTCGCCTTCCGCAATGGTATTGAATGTATATATTGGCTGTAGTCCTGTTCTGTATTTTTCTACTGCGAAACGTTCGTAGCCCTGCTGGTCTTCGTAGGTAAGTAGCGCATATTGCGGCAGATACCCTTTTTGACTGCGGTTGTGCACCGGCCAGAGCCGCCTTATTTCGGCGCTTTCCAATATCTCGGCCATTAGTTCGGTAGCACATTGTTTGTAGGTGATGCGTGTAGTCTCGCGTATAAAATCCTGCTTCTGCCTGCTGGTTTTGTTGTTGGAAAAATGGCTTTTTACCCTTTGCTGAATATTCTTTGCCTTTCCCACATAGATAGTCTTGCCGGCAGCATTCTGGAAATAATATACTCCCGGTGATGAAGGCAATTGGTCAAGGTCTCCAACCGGCAGGTGTGGCGGCAGATAAGATTCTTTGCTCCTCGTTTTCAGCATTTCGGCTATTGTTCCGTCGTCGTCGTTTTTCACAATCAGCGTCAGCAGTTCGGCAGTTGCCAGTGCATCGCCGCCGGCGCGGTGCGCCTGAGTATGGATGATGCCCAACTGATGCGCGAGCTTCGGCAGACTATAGCTTTTATAACCGGGCAGCACTTTTCGCGCCAACCGTACGGTACACAGCTTTTTGAGATCCAGCTCGTAACCGCAACGGGCAAGCTGGTGTTTCACAAAAGAATAATCGAAATTTACATTGTGGGCTACAAACACCTTGTCCTGCAGCAACTCCCATACATGCCGCGCAATTTCCTCGAAAGGAGGGGCTCCGGCCACCATATCTTCGGTGATGCCGGTAAGTTTTTGGATAAAAAAGGGGATTGGTCTGTTTGGATTGACCAGCGATTCAAAGAAATTGAGCACAGACTTGCCGTCATGGATGACAATGGCAATTTCCGTGATTCCATTACCATTGGCATAACTTCCCGTGGTTTCAATATCTACAACAGCAAATAACATGGTTTTTCGAACCCCACGTCAAAATTATAAACAAAATTCCGTAATAGCGGGGATTTTATGGTTTTGGTAACTATGCTGGCTATCGAAGAATTTTATACCTGAAGCTGCAAAATAAAAGTCCGCACAAAAGATCCCGATCAAACCTCTTTAATCGCCTCCTCTTGGGCCACTTCGAGTTCTTCTTTTTCTTTTAGGTCCATTGTATTGCTTCTCAGGAAACCTGAAAATGCAGCCGTAATAACCAGTGCCATAATCCCCTGGCACAATAAAGTAGTCTGAGCTCCAATGACCTGCGAAATACTACCGGTAAGCAAGCCTCCAAATGGCATCATACCAAAAAAGCCTAATGACAAATAGCTCATCACTCTGCCGCGCATATTTTTTGCAGCGCCCGCCTGAATAATGGTATTGGCAACAGTGGTCTGCGACATAGTGCCAAAACCACATAAAACCGCAAAGGCCATAGCGATGGGAAAGCTGTTGATTTGGGAGAAACAAATGAGGCCGATACCAAAAATAATCGTGTTCACCAGCAGCACCCGTCGCATATTTGTACCGGGATTAAGCGACGCAAGGTAAAAAGTGCCTATGATAGCGCCCAGCCCTATGAAGCTGTTGATATAACCAAATGTCGCAGCATTGCCCTTGTAGATCACTTTGGCAAAAATGGGCAGCAGTGTATTATAGGGCAAAACGAAAAGGCTTACAATAGCCAGCATAAGGAGTACCAGGCCGATGGATGGTGTCCTTACCAGATAAACAAAACCTTCCTTCAACTCATGCACTACCTTTTTGCGCACAGAATTGGGCTGATAGGGTGGCAGTTTCATCAGCAACAGCGATCCGATTACAGCGATGAAGCTCACGGCATTGAGCGCAAAACAAATACCTGCCCCAAATGCCTCCAGCACGATACCGGATAATGCCGGACCAATAAGGCGCGCGATATTATTCATTGCAGAGTTGAACGCCAGAGCGCTCGGCAGGTCTTCCTTATCCTGTATCATCTCGTGCACCATTGGCTGGCGCACCGGCACATCAAATGCATTGATTATGCCGAGAAATACGCTCAGCGCCAGTATCTGCCAGATTTGATAATGGGTAAACAACACCAGCACGGTCAGCGCTATGGCCTGCACCATAGACAAAACCTGGGTGATAAATAAAGTTTTGTAGCGGCTGTAGCGGTCGGACACAATACCGCCAAACAAAGTAAGTGCAAACGACGGGAATTGTAGCGCAAACATGGTGAGCCCCAGCATAAACGCCGAATGCGTCATGGTGTAAACCACCCAGCTTACACC
>Ga0208506_1000434_pt1 | contig 13201 bp, 10 predicted proteins | sample CryBogCBH29Jul08_FD_184616 | JGI IMG/M metagenome (GOLD analysis project Ga0208506, IMG submission 184616) | Freshwater microbial communities from Crystal Bog, Wisconsin, USA - CBH29Jul08 (SPAdes) | ecosystem: Environmental > Aquatic > Freshwater > Lake | place: Crystal Bog, Wisconsin, USA... | reverse complement strand
GCCGTCGCTTGAAGTGAAGCGCGACCGCAGCGGACGACATTTATCACTGGAAATATTTTAAGGTTGAGTTAATTTTTTATGGCGTCGAAACGAACAAGCGCAAAAACTGATGACGAGCAGTTAAATTTATTTTCCTTCAACCAAAATAATTATGACAGCAATCACCCTGACCCAATATGGCCGAATGGCGGAGAAGCACTGGCGCGAATTTCTCCCGAACCTGGTGCAAGAAATGGAAGCCAAAGGAATCTTGGAGGAGATGCTGCTGGAGGCGGAGGAGAAAACGGCGAGCGAAATGCACGACCTGACCATGAAGTTTCAGCAGCAAGGCTTAACGGCGCAACAGGCGCACAACCGCGCTTGGGAAATGGTCAGGGAGAAATACGTTCTCCTGACACCGGAGAGCGAGTAGTCCGCAACCAGAACAATTATCGGATTTCCCCCGCCGATGGCGTCGGCGTCGGCTCGCTCAAGGAAAAGTGCCGCGTCAATCTTGCCGCGATAAAACTGGTTCGCAAACTCCAGGCGGAAAACCGACCGGCCACCAACGAAGAAAAGTCCGCGCTTGTGCGCTATGTCGGCTGGGGCGGATTGCCGCAGATTTTCAGTCCGTCAACCGACTGGCAGGCCGAGAATCTGGAGCTTTCCAAGCTGCTTTCCGAGGATGAATTTCGCGCGGCGCGCGCCTCGACGCTCAATGCCCATTACACCTCCGGCGAGGTCATTCACGGAATGTATGCCGCGCTGGAGCACTTGGGATTCAAAGCGGGACGCATTTTAGAACCCGCTTTTGGCATCGGCCATTTCGTCGGCTTCATGCCCGACGCGGTTCACTCACAGTCCACCATCACCGGCATTGAGATTGATCCGCTTACCGCGCAAATTGCCAAGGCACTTTATCCCGATGCGGACATTCGCAACGAACCGTTCGAGAAAGCAAAACTGGACGACGGATTTTTTGATGCCGCCATTTCAAACATCCCGTTTGGTGACTACAAGCCATACGACCCGAAGTTAAACCGGCAGGGCTTTCTGATTCATGATTATTTCTTTGCGGCAGGTTTGGAAAAAGTCCGGCCCGGCGGACTCGTGCTGTTCATCACGTCGCGCGGCACGCTGGACAAGATTGATGCCACGCTGCGCAAGCATATTGCGGACCGGGCCGATTTGGTGGGTGCCATCCGGCTGCCCAACACGACTTTCAAACGGAACGCCAACACCGAAGTCACCGCTGATGTCGTCATTCTGAAAAAGCGCGGCAGCAAGGAAGCTCCGCGCGGTCCGGCCTGGAAAAAGGTCATTCCCTACACCACGACCAAGGGGGAAGTCATCCCCATCAACGAGTATTTCGTCGAGAACCCGCACATGATGCTGGGTGAAATGGCGCTCGAAGGGCGGATGTATGGGCGCAACGAGCCGACGCTCGTCAGCGACGGCCGGAACCTCAAAACCGCGTTGGCTGAAGCCATCAATCATCTGCCGCAAAACATTTATGCAGCCGTTGAGCGGCCCAAAGTCGCGGTCGGGCCGGAGCAGGTCATTCCCGCTCCCGGCCATGTCAAACCCAACGCCTACACCGTCCACGATGATCATATCGTCATCCGCGAAGGCGACAAACTGGTGCCGCTGCCACATCTGCCCGTTCAAACGAAGCTCCGCATCCGGGGCATGATCCGGCTGCGCGATGCCGTGCGCCAATGTCTGCGCACCCAGTTGGAAGACGCCCACGAGGATGAAATCAAACTCGCGCGCACCCAGCTCAATCAGGCTTACGACCATTTTGTCGCCCGTCATGGGCCGGTCTCCGACCGCGTGAACGCGCTGGCCTTTCGCGGCGACCCGGATTTGCCGCTGTTGTTCTCGCTGGAAAATTACGATTCGGAAACAAACAGGGCCGTCAAGACGGCCATTTTTCGCGAACGCACCATTCAGCGGCAAAAAGCCATCACCTCCGCCGAGTCGCCCAAGGAAGCCGTCATCCTTTCGTTGAATGAAAGAGGCCGGGTGGATTTGGAGCACATGGCGTCCCTGCTGGCCCGGCCGGCCGAGGACTTCCTGCCCGAATTGAAAGGCGTGTTGTATCTCAATCCGCAGTCGCGCCAATGGGAGACGGAAGACCATTATCTCTCTGGCGATGTCCGGGATAAACTTCAAGCTGCCGAAACCGCCAGCATCAACGAACCCCGCTTTCAGGAAAATGTCGAGGCGTTGAAATCGGTTCAGCCGGAAAATCTGTCGGCCACGGAAATTGATGCGCGATTGGGGGCGTGCTGGATTCCGGTGAAGGATGTTGAGTCATTCGCCCAGGAATTGCTCGGGGCGGAAGAAGTGACCATTCGCTTCACACCGGAACTCGGCACTTGGACGGTGGACGCTGGATATGGGGCGAAGGGTTCGGTGGCCAACACGACCGATTGGGGAACGACCCGGGCCTCGGCCCTGGAATTGATTGAGGATGCGTTGAATTTGCGGACGCCGACCATTTACGACAAGGTGCGGGACGGCAACAAGGACAAATCAGTCGTCAACGCCGGTTCGACCGAGGCGGCGCGCGAAAAGCAGCAGAAGATCAAAGATCGGTTCCGGGAATGGATCTGGCAGCACGACGAGCGGCGCGAACGGCTCGTCACCAAATATAACGAGGAATTTAATTCTGTCCGGCTGCGCATTTTCAATGGCGCACACCTGACCCTGCCGGGCGCCAGCCATACCATTCAACTGCATCTGCACCAGAAATCAGGCGTCTGGCGCATCCTGCAAACCGATAATACGCTGCTCGGCCATGTGGTCGGCGCGGGAAAAACTTTCACGATGGTTGCTGCGGGCATGGAGTTAAAACGGCTGGGACTGGCGCAAAAGCCTATGTTCACCGTCCCCAATCACATGCTCGGCCAGTTTTCAGCCGAGCTGCTCATGCTTTATCCCAGCGCAAACATTCTGGCGGCGACCAAGGAGGATTTTGAAAAGGACAAACGCCGCGAGTTAATGAGCCGCATCGCCACCGGCAATTGGGACGCGATCATCGTTACCCACTCCGGCTTTGAAAAAATTCCCATGTCCGAAGAAACCAAGCGTGATTTTTTCCAGACCCAGCTCGACGAGTTGGAACAGGCGATCAAAGAGCGGAAGGAAGACAGCGGCAGCCGGCGCACGGTCAAGCAACTGGAGTCCGCCAAGAAAAAGCTGGAAAACAGACTGCAACTGCTCTGTGCTGAAGAAAAGAAGGACAACACGCTCACTTTCGAGGAACTTGGCATTGACAGGCTGTTTGTGGACGAGGCGCACTTTTTCAAAAACCTTTTTTACGTCTCAAAAATGACGCGCATAGCCGGGTTGCCGCAAACTTCATCGGAACGCGCCTTCGATATGTTTTTGAAGGTGCAATACATCCAGAAAGTCAACGGCGGCGGCGGCGTGGTGTTTGCGACTGGAACACCCATCGCCAACAGCGTCGCCGAAATGTTCACGATGCAGAGGTATCTGCAAATGGGAACAATCCACAAACAGAAGCTGCATCACTTTGATTCCTGGGCGGCGACGTTCGGCGAGCCGGTGACGGCAATGGAACTTGCCCCGGACGGCGCAGGCTATCGGCTCAACACGCGCTTCGCGCGTTTCATTAACGTGCCGGAGTTGATGCAGATATTTTGCCAAGTCGCGGACATCCAGACCGCCGATACGCTGAAATTGCCCATCCCTGAAATGCAAACTGGCAAGCCGATGATTGTCCGTGCGCCATCCACGCCAGAGCTCAAGGAGATTGTGAAAGGGCTGGTCGCCCGTGCCGAGGCGATCCGCAGCGGGCGAGTTCCGCCCCAAGAAGATAATATGCTCAAAATCACTTCCGAGGGACGGAAGGCGGCGTTGGATTTGCGCGTGTTGAACGCGCACGCAAAAGACCAGCCCGAAAACAAAATCAATCTGGCCGCGGACAGGATTTTTGAAGTCTGGAAGAACACGCACGAAAACCGATGCGCCCAAATGGTTTTTTGTGATTTGTCCACTCCTTCTAAATTGCGCCGACAATTTTCCGCTTACGATGACTTGAAAACAAAGTTGGTTGCGCGAGGAATTCCTGCCGAGCAAATCGCCTTCATGCAGGATTTTGAAAGCGACGTGCAGAAGCATATTTTGTTCAAGGACGTGCGTTCGGGAAAAATCCGCATCCTCATGGGCAGCACGCAGAAAATGGGCGCGGGAACAAATGTGCAGGAACGTCTTGTTGCCTTGCATCATCTTGATGCCCCGTGGCGTCCTGCCGACGTGGAGCAGCGCGAGGGCCGGATTTTGCGGCAGGGCAATCTCAACAAGACAGTGCAGGTTTATCGCTACGTCACCGAAGGCAGTTTTGATGCGTATATGTGGCAGACGCTGGAGACCAAGGCCAAATTCATCCATCAAGTGATGACCGGTGACACGCACATCCGGCACATGGAGGACATTGATTCGCGGGCGTTGACCTATGCCGAGGTGAAGGCCATCGCGTCAGGAAATCCCCTGGTGATCGAAAAAGCGTCGGTGGACGCGGAAGTCACGCGGTTGTGTCGGCTGCGTTCACAGCACGCCGAAACGCAATACCGCATCCGCTCTGAAATTCGCCGGTTCAAAGAGGCCATCCCCATGTTGAACGAGCGGATTGAAAATCTGAAACTCGACATGGCGCAGCGCGCCGACACGCGCGCCGATGCTTTTCAAATGGTTCTGGAAAAGTCGGTCGTCAAGGACCGCGCCATCGCCGGTGAATTATTGAGCCGGATCACACGCCGCGTCGCCAATGGTAACAACCAATACGAGATTGGCACCTTCGGCGGCTTTCCGCTTGCCGCCCGCGCATCTTTGTGGGGCAAGGTCGAACTCGTCTTGGTCGGGAAAAATCACTATGCCTTGAATCTGGCCGAGACTCCCTTGGGCATGATCCGTTCGCTCGAATACCTGGTGCAAAACTTCGAGGAACGCCTGGAACACAATCAGCGCGACCTCGCTGATTCGGAAAAGAAATGCCGCGAATTGGAAACCAAGCTTGGCCTGCCCTTCGAGCATGAATCCAAATTGCAATCGCTCGCGCAGCGGCAGCAGCAGTTGGAGGACGCTTTGGACATCACCAAAAATCAGGCGGCCAGTTCACTTTCGACCGAAGAGGCGGGGCAGACGACGGAGCCGGAAACCGAGGCCGTTCAGAATAATAACCACCCATCGCACGCCAAAACAGCGACGGAAAAAAACGGCGCGAAAACGCGCGTGGCTGTGGCGCATTGAAATTCCACCGGTCGCGCGGAATTACGCGGCAATCCGTTTAAGGCTTCGTGGAATTGCCGCTGGCATTATATGCTTCGTTGCGCTTGGCAAGGACACTACGAAACCGGCTTAAACTCGCCGGTTCGTTCCTCCTGTGCCAATGCTCGCTTCGCAAGTCGGCGGCTGCTAGGAATTCACGAAGCAGAGCATCAAGCCTTCGGCTTTGCAGAATGAGACTGACCGAAAGAGGGGTCGGGTTGGATGGTCGGCCAGTGTGCTGGGAACGGCGCAAAGCCTTAACAAAATCAGGTTTTTCGCTTGGCGCGGGATGACGGAATCGCTTTAATGCGGCGTCAACAACATCCATTAACCAACAAAACATTTATCAAATCATGGCCAAAGCTCTGAGCAAATCACAAATCGCTGCCGCAATCGCTGAAAAGAACAGCCTCACCAAAAAACAAGCCGTCGAGATCCTGGAGTTCCTCGCCGCGCTGGCCTACAAACACGCCAAGGACTCGTTCACCATTCCCGGCCTCGGCAAACTGGTGCTGGTCAATCGCAAGGCGCGGGTCGGTCGTAATCCGGCCACCGGCGAAACGATCCAGATCAAGGCCAAGAAGGTCGTGAAATTTCGGGTGGCTAAAGCCGCCAAGGATGCGATTCTCGGCGTAAAGAAGTAACACCCGTTCTCATTTTGCGAGGCACTCTAATTTTTCGGAGTGCCTTTTTCTTTTGGGGTGGAATCCAAAACTGGATCGCCGAAGTTGCTCAAGTGATTTTATCCAGGACGGCGCGCTTGAACCAGGCCGGTATCTGGTCGGATTTCAATTCCAGTTCCCGGCCCTCGGTGATTTCCGCCAGCCAGGTATGCTTTCTGTCCTGCGTGTGGCCGGAGTTGTCGAAGACGTAAGCGCGGTTCGTGTGCCGGATGGCGGCCATCAATAATTCCAGTGACCGGTGGTAGCGTTCGGCAATTTTATCTTCCGGCACGTCGTGACCGCCCAGCTTTACGCGGCTTTTCACCCGCGAAATGTTGATGGCCGGGTCGTCGGTGGCGACGAAATAAAGGTATGTCCGGTATCCTGCCGCCTGTGCTTGCGCCAGTAATTCCACTTTGCCGGGATGCGACATGACCGTTTCCAGGGTGAAGGAAATTTTCTGTTCCATCAGCTTTTGCCGGAGAAAATCGCTGGCGACCGAGGCGAAATACGAATTAACTTTCACCGCGCCGAACTCCAGCCGGTGGTTGGCAAAAGTCAGTTGCTTGGCAGTTTCGCCGAATCCGGCGGCACTGAGGAATTTGGAGGTTTGGAAAAATGTCAGCACCGCGCCGGCGGTCGTCGTTACGCCGTAGTCGGTGAAATCCAGAAAGTTTTGCCGCCGGATTTCCTGTTCCATCTCATCCGGGTTGAGATAAATGCCGAGCAACATCGGCGGCAGGTAGGATTTCAGCGTGCTTTTGCCCGAACCATTCGGCCCGGCGAACATCCTCAACCGTGGCGTTGACGCTCTCACCGGATGGTGAAGATTTTACCGGAAACGAATTGGGTGGGCGGTTCAATTTTCTTCACCGCCACCTTGCGGCCGTCGGGGAAGACTTCGTAGATGACGCCGTCCTGCGATTGCAGCACGCTCTGGCCCGACGCGAGAACGTGTTCACGCGCCGCCGCGAAGGCCGAGCCGGAGACGGCGGGGAACTGGCTTTCGAGCTGTTGGATGTCTTGGTCTGACATGACGAACCTTTCTGGTTTGAATATAAAGCACCCGCCCGTTTACAGCAACCTTGTCTTTCCGGTCAGCAATTCCAGCATCATGCCCTGTTTGAGGGCGCGGGTCTTGGCGCGGCGCATGTCTAACGCCGCCAGTTCCGCGTCCATGTCTGATAGTCGTCCGAAAACCAGACGCAGCCGTCAGACGGATACGAATGTTTTCCCGATCAGACGCAGATGTTTCAGAAATTCATGGACGGCTGTTTTCTGCTGACGCTTGCCTCGGGTCACCACCGCAATGGTGCGTCGTGGGCGCGGGTTTTCCAGTTGCCGGTAGATGAGCGTTGGGGTCGGCTTGATGGCCATTTTGGGAATCAATGAAATGCCGATGCCGGCCTCGACCAGCGATTGAACGGTCGCAACCTGACCGCATTCAAAAACAATGCGGGGATGAAATTCGTGTTCGCTGCTAAAGCCAATCACCTGGTTTCCGAGGCAATGGTCTTCGTGCAACAGGATGAATTTTTCAGAGCGCAAATCATCGGTGAAGATTTGCCGTTTTTTGGAAAGCGGATGCCGGGGATGAAGCGCCAGCAACATTTCCTCGGAAAACAAGGTTTCGGTTTCAAATCCGTTGTCCCGGATGGGCAGGCTGACAATGCCTAAATCCAGTTTGCCGGATTCAATGAGTTGCAACGATTGATTGGTGGTGTTTTCGTGAACGAACACCTGTGTTTTTGGACATTGTTCAATGAATGAACCCAAAACGTGAGTCAAAAAATAGGGCGCCACGGTTGGCAAAACCCCGATGGAAACTTTGCCGGCTTGGATGCCGCCGGAATTTCGGATTTCACACTTGGCATTTTCAACCTGTGCCAAGATTTCCTTTGCCCGCCTGACGAGAATCAGGCCCGCTTCCGTCGGAACAATCCGCCGGTGATTTCTGTTCAGGAGAAGTTTTCCAATCCTGACTTCCAGCTTTTGCATTTGCACGCTCAAGGCTGGCTGGGAGACGTGGCAGCGCGTGGCAGCTTTGCTAAAACTGCCAAGCTCCGCGACCGCCAAATAGTATCGCAATTGAGTTATATCCACGTCCTCGTGAGTGTCTTTTTCGTGAAAATTGCAAAACCAGATTGTGTCCATCGTGGACGACACGGTTAAAAATGTCCTCAACGTTGATCCGGCAAAAATCCACGACCAGTATCAAGCGGCACTTCAAATAAAAAAATCAAGTGACGGAAACCAAAGCTGGTGGGACAAACTTGTCAATTTTCCAGCTTCAATGGTCGAAGCCCTGATGTCGGTTGCCTTCATCATTTTGGGCTGGCTCGCCAGCACGATTGAATGGTGGGCGTATATTTTGCAAAGCGCGATCTTGTTCATCGGCTATGCCCTGTCGCCAATTTTCATTGGGATGCTGGCGTTTCCATCGCTGCAAAACGTCGGGCGCAATTATCTGCTAAATTTACTTGGCATAATGATTTGGCCGCTCGGTTGGGGAGTGGCTGGACTTATCACCCAGGGCATGATTAGTTTTATGACGGACCAAAGTTTTTTAAGTTCTCAAAGCGTCGGCGGCGATGTTGGCTATTCGCTGCAAAATCTCATGGGGCTGGCGTTTCTCGGCATCTGGATAATTTTTAGCACGATTGCCGCGCCGGTAATAATTCAAAAAGCGATAGCCACGGGAAATTCCGCCGCTTCAAGTTTGTTCAGCGGAGCTTTTTCAGCGGGGCGGGCGGCAGCAACAACCGGCGCAAGCACATTTGCTGATGGCGGCGCAGCCGGAATCAAAAGCGCCATTGCTGCCGGTGCGCTGGCAACCGCTGCTGCGGGAGAATCGTTGGCGACATCTTCGATGGGCGAGGGCGGGAATTCGTTGCTCGGTTCGCTGGCGCAAACAAACAACCGGGCGCATGAGCGGGCGCGCGACAAGGCGGAGCAAAAACCACAATCAGCCTTTCCACCCAATGACCCGACGGGTGATAAAACCGTTGCCGGTTTGCTTGATAAAAGTCGTAATTCCAATGGTTGATTTTTTTCAAAAACAGGTGAAATCGCCCCGCAGTTCTGTTAAAATAAAGGTGCATGGAATTCCTTGTCATCATGGGAATTGGAACACTGGTTGCCATCTGGATTGTGGCGAACCTGCCGAAGTCGCGCGGCCTTCACCGTGAGATAGTTTCGTTTGATGAAAAACCACTCCAGACTCCCGCTTGGAGAAAAGATTTGTCCGAGTTTTATTCAACGGACGATTTTGATTATTTGAGAAAATTGGAGCGCCATCAAACTGATCCGCACCATTGGCCTTGTCCGTTTCCGCCCCAAGAGTGAAACGGGCTTTCGATTGTCACAAAAACCAGGCGGTTTTTGTGACGGGATAAACATGAAGGTGTCGGCCAAATTCATTGGTGTTTTGCAAACCAGCCAGTTCGCCCCCAATCTCACTCGCGGGTTTTGCGGTGAATAATGCACTTATTCACCGCATATTGTGCGGTGAATAGTTGTTGCCATCACCGCACATTAAGCGGAAAATAAAACCGTGAGCTACATCCACGAAAATCCAGATTGGCCGAATTTACGCTGGGATAATGCCAAGCTGTTGCCGTTGCTGGCAGATGTCCGGCATCGGCAAGGCCGTTTGCTTGGACGGATGGAAGGTCTTGGCTTTCGGCTGCGCGCGGAAGCCAGCCTGACGACGTTGACCGCCGATGTCATCAAGTCGAGTGCGATTGAGGGGGCGGTGCTGGATGCCGAGCAAGTGCGCTCTTCGATTGCGCGGCGGTTGGGTCTTGATTTTGGCGGCAAGGTGCAGGCCAGCCGTGATGTTGAAGGTGTGGTTGAAATGATGCTCGACGCCACCCAAAAATACGCCGAGTCGCTGACGGCTGAACGGTTGTTTAGCTGGCACGCCTCGTTGTTTCCGACCGGACGAAGCGGTATGCGGCGAATCACGGTCGGTGCGTGGCGTCCGGCGAACATCGGCCCGATGCAGGTTGTGTCCGGCCCGATAGGGCGCGAGCGGGTTCACTTTGAAGCGCCAGCGGCTGACCGGCTGAAGCGTGAGGTGTCGGCTTTTCTTAAATGGTTCGGTGCGGCGAACGGAATTGATCCCGTGCTGAAGGCGGGCATTGCCCATTTCTGGTTCGTGACCATCCATCCGTTTGAAGATGGCAACGGACGCATCAGTCGGGCGATAGCGGACATGGCGCTGGCGCGGGCTGAAGGCATGATTGAACGGTTTTACAGCATGTCCACGCAGATTGAAGCCGAGAAAAAACAGTATTACTTGAACCTAGAGCGAAGCCAGAAAGGCGGAGTGGACATTACTTCGTGGTTGGAATGGTTCTTGGGTTGTCTGGGACGTGCCGTCGCGGGTGCGGAAAATGGTCTGGCAAGCGTTCTGCGAAAAGCAAAAACTTGGGAACAAATCAACAGCCAGTCGCCAGCAAATGAAAGACAGCGCAAGGTGATCAACCGATTGCTGGATGGCTTTGAAGGAAAACTCTCCACGTCCAAATACGCCAAACTCGCCCAATGTTCCGGGGACACGGCCTTGCGCGACATCAACATCTTGCTCGACCAAGGCATCCTCGTCCAAGTCGCGGGCGGAGGCCGGAATACGAGTTACCGTTTGGTTGAGCCGGAAGATCGGCACAGCCAATCCAGCCAAGATTAAATCGCTCTGCTGATGTGCCGGTTGCTCTCACTGGGGATTGCATTCCTACCCGGACAATAATCAGGACATTTTGTCCGCATTGGACTGGTAATTTAGTCCTTGCGACACTTCTCACGACAGTTTGTCATGAGCGCCGAAACGCGGCATCAGAGAATCCTGCCATTCTTCCTGCCAATTGGCAGGAAGCGGGATTGAGTCAGCCGATATTTTGAGACGCGCCTGATAACAATTTAGCCTTCAGTGTTTCAATGGTTGAAGCCCCGACCCGTTCTGCCAGTTCGTCCACCAACGCCAGCGGTTCGGCCAGTTCCTGTTCAAACACCTCACGTCCCATCGCCGCTTTTGCGCTCTGGAGAAATTTTGGCAGCGGGACGATTTGCACCGGCTCATTGGCCTGTCCCCAAAAAACCTCGATTGGATTGCTGGACGCCCACCACGGATAGGAATACGCCGCTTTTGCTTGAGCCGCTGTTTTGTTGGAATTTGCCGAGGCAACGGTGACTGGCGGGTTTGGTTTGGGCGGTGTCACAACATCCGGGGTTGCGACTTCTCCAAAGATGACTTTCAGCGCCATGTTCGCCGAATGTCCATCCCGCAAATGGCCGTAGGTTTGCATCGCCAGCACGCCACCATCTTTATGCCCCAACCACTTCGCGACGGTCGGGATGTCCACGCCAGACTCGATGCAGCGTGTTGCAAACAGGTGTCGCAGGTCATGGTGCGTCAGGTGAAACAGCCCCAGCTTCTTACAGGCATTTTTTAATGAGCGGTTGAATTTGCGGACTTTGAGAACCGGATTATCCAGAAATTCCGTTTCCCCGCGCTCCGCCTTCAGGCGTTCCAACAATTTCCTCATTTCGGGAATCATCGGCACACGGCGTATTTCCCAATTCTTCGTTCCGGTTATCGGATCGCCACGAATGATGATTTCGTTTTTCAAAAAACTGCAATCTCGTCCATAAATTTTTGCGGCCTCACTCAAACGCGAACCGACATAAGAAAAGAATTCAATCGCGTCTGCGGAATGTCCGCCCCTGCCGCTGCCATTTCCACGAACGTGGGATACCAACGCGAGAAATTGATCGGGTTCGGGCAATTGTAGTTCTTTCCGGCGCACTCTGGCACGTTTCACGTCTTTGTCTTTGGCGGGATTGTCATAACGCGCACCTGAATCAACGGTGATGTCCAGAATCCGCCGGAGAACCGAAAGGGTTCCGTTTGTCACCGTTGGGGAATACCTTTTGCCAAACCGCGAACGCCATTCGAGACAGTCAAACTTCGTGATGCGCTTCACATCCGTCTGTTCCAAGCCGGGCCAGGTTTTAAGAAGATCAATGGCGGCTCGCTCGTTGTAATTTTTCGTGTTTTCCTTAATATCAGTGGCGTGTTTTTGGCGTTCTCTGAAAATTCCAAGCGCATCGGCAAACGTCATCTTCCCGACAATCTTCGTTTGCGAAGGTGCGACGACCCGGTATTCGGAATCCAGCACGTCCGCCAGCCGCAGCTTCGCAACGGAAAGAACATTGGTGTCGAGCGACTTTCGGACGAGCTTGCCGCGCACCTTTGCGCGGGCGAAATATATGCCAGAGGGTTCGTAGCGAACCAGATTGGCGACGGGAGCTTTTGTCCAGAGGCTGTCAGATTCAGGATTTTTAGTTTTCATGGAAACAGTATCAGATGGCGGTATCAGATTGGGTGTAACGGAATCATTACAAAATGAAGACCGCCCAATGTTTATTGTGTTCTCTTGATACCGACATGAAGGAAGGCTACGCTGTTTCCTAAACGATTGATCCCAGTTCAATTCCGGGCGGGAGCACCAACCTTGCGAAAACTCAACGCCAGCTGGCGAGAATCACATCCGCTGGCGAATAGCCGGGATGCAGGTAGAACATCTCAATCGTGTCCGTAATATTTTGTTCCGGCAATTCTGGCACGGTGAAGTAATAACCCGGCACGTCGGGATTCACCACGAGCATCGGATGGTAGCCATCTTCCGACGACCATTTCTCGTTGATTTTATTCCACGCCATCGCCAGTGATTTATTGCCTTTGCCGGGAATATAATCATGTCCACGCTGCGAGACCTCAACCATGCAGCAGATGCGATCGCCCATCATGATTGGAAATACCCATTGTTTGGCCGGCTTGAGCAATGGCTTGATCGGCTGACCGGTTTGGTAATTGATTCGGTCAGATTCAGAAATGGTATAAACCTGCATCGGCGCACCCAATTTTGCCTCTGAAATAGAATCGCTGACTTCAAAACCGTAGGCGTCAGGATACTTGTTAGCCGCATCCATCACGTTGTCGAAGGCTGTCTGACCAGCCATCTGCAACCGTTCTTGATCCGTGTGCACGCGATACGGACGCGCCGCAGTCTTCACGCTACTTGGTGATACCACCACCGCCACGGGCGTCGGTGCTGGTGTTGCCACCGCCACGGGTTGCGTGGGAACCATCGTGGTAACTTCCGGCGTTGCCGGCGCAACTTTTCCCGCACGAATTAAATAATTTCCCATGGCAACCAGACTCGCGTCCGCAAATTTTTTCAACGAAGGTGCTGGTGTTGATG
>Ga0208506_1000430_pt1 | contig 13264 bp, 13 predicted proteins | sample CryBogCBH29Jul08_FD_184616 | JGI IMG/M metagenome (GOLD analysis project Ga0208506, IMG submission 184616) | Freshwater microbial communities from Crystal Bog, Wisconsin, USA - CBH29Jul08 (SPAdes) | ecosystem: Environmental > Aquatic > Freshwater > Lake | place: Crystal Bog, Wisconsin, USA... | reverse complement strand
GCGTGAAATTCGCGTAGCCCTTCTTGAAGCCGATGTAGCCCTGCCCGTCGTGAAAGACTTAGCAAAACTCATAAAAGAAGAAGCATTAGGGGAAAAAATTGCTAAAAGCGTTTCGCCAGGACAAATGGTCGTAAAAATTGTCCAAGATTGCATCGAAAAGATTTTAACCTCCGAAAATCATGAGCTCAATCTCGCCACAAGGCCACCTGCCATAATTATGATGGCCGGATTGCAAGGGTCCGGAAAAACTACAAGCTCTGCCAAGCTTGCATTGAGATTAAAAAAAACTGGGAAGAAAGTGCTTCTTGCATCCCTAGACACATATAGGCCCGCAGCCCAGCACCAACTTGAAATCTTAGCAAAGCAAAACGAGATTGACTGTCTTGAGATCATAGCCAAAGAAAATCCAATAGAAATAACAAAAAGAGCACTTAAAGAAAGCAAATACCACGACATATTAATTCTCGATACAGCGGGCCGACAGCATATAGATCAACAATTAATGTCTGAATTAAAGGAGATAAAATCTCTTGCTAAGCCAATAGAAACGCTGCTAGTTGCAGACTCTATGACTGGGCAAGACGCAGTCAATATGGCTCAAGAATTTAATAACGAAGTTGGCGTCTCCGGGATTATCCTTACAAGAATAGATAGTGACGCTAGAGGCGGAGCGGCACTAAGCATAGGCTACATAACTAAATGCCCAATAAAATTCTTGGCTACTGGAGAAAAAATTGACGATTTTGAGGTGTTTGCTCCCGATAGGATTGCCTCTAGGATTTTAGGCATGGGAGATATAGTATCCTTGGTAGAAAGAGCGCAAGATCTCACAGATAAAGAGTCTTCAGAAAAGTTAATGAAAAAGCTAGAAAAAGGACAATTTGATCTCAATATGCTAGCTGACCAACTCAAAAGCCTGAAAAAGATGGGTGGCATTGCCAGCATGATGAAAATGATCCCCGGAATAAATAAGCTAACCAAAGGCGATCACATGGATGATAGTGCTATAACAAAACAATTAGCTATAATCTCTTCCATGACAAAAGAGGAAAGAAGATTTCCCAAAATTCTTAATGCATCGAGAAATAAGAGAATAGCAAATGGTTCAGGGACTGCAGTTTCAGACATAAACAAATTAATTAAAAATTTTCTAACCATGCAAAAAATGTTTAAAAAAGCAGGAAAGCTTGATAAAGACGCGCTTATGAGCGGCAAGTTTGGTAAGTTATTTTGAAAAATTTAGAAGAAACCGCTATTTGCACTTGACTAAATACAAGTAAATGTCTAAATTCGTGAACTCTGTTATATTTTTGTAGAACTATGGGCAAAGCAAAAGGAGCAAAAACAGCCAGTAAGAATAACCCTGTGGGCCGTGAGAAGGCAAGGGATATAATTTACAATGGACAAAAAGTGAAGCCAGTTAGGTATTTATCTATGGATAGGAATTTTATGGCTGTACAATATGAAGGCGGCCAATTAGCTCTTGATGCAAAAGGCAATCCTGTGCCTTGGGCAAAAATGGGGGTTTAAATTATGCCAAAATTAAAAACAAAATCGAGCGCCAAGAAAAGATTTGATTTTACTGCATCTGGTTTAGTAAAATGCGGCCAGGCGGGGAAACAGCACGGCATGGTAAAGAGAAGCAAAAGAAGCTTAAGACATCAAAGGGGAACAACGACTCTTTGTAAAGCCGATTCAGGTATCATTAAGGGCTTCATGCCTTACAACTAAATACTAAAAAGGGAAATAAGATGGCTAGAGTAAAAGCTGGTACAAAAACTAGAGCAAGACATAAAAAGATTATAAAAATGGCAAAAGGCTTTAGGGGCCGTGCCAAAAATTGCTTTAGAATTGCTATAGAAAAAGTTGAAAAAGCTTTGCAATACGCTTACAGGGATCGTAGAACTCGTAAACGTGACCTTAGAAGTCTGTGGATTCAAAGGATTAATGCCGCAGTGAGAGTTCACGGCTTAACATATTCCGAATTCATTCATGGCTTAACTTTGGCTAATATTGACCTCGATAGAAAAGTAATGTCTGATCTGGCTGTCCGTAACAATGAAGATTTCGCAAAACTAGTGTCTTGTGTAAAGGAGCATCTCCCAAAGAAAGCTAGTTAGTTATTGTTACTTTGTCGAGCCTCTTGATTCTCCCTCTGTCACTCATAAGCTGACTTCATAGACCTCGTCACTTACTCTGCTAGTACCAGTAAGACTTGAAATACACAGTATATTTTTCCGCAAAAGCTCGGAATCACTATTCTCTAGAAAAAAATCTTAATCTTTGAATAAAAAACCTTGTATTGAAAATTTTTACATGTTATACACAAAAATGTAGAGTGGATTTTTTGCGTCCATGGTGCTAGTGTCTTTTCTATTTTGGCAGTATTATGGATGATCTTAAGTCTAAACTAGATAATGCTATATCAACACTAAGGAAATCGTCGAATCTTAGTGAAATCCAGAATATAAAAGTAGAATATTTGGGCAAAAGCGGGATCCTGACTCAGGAAATGCGCAAATTGCAAGACCTACCGCCAGAGCAAAAGAAAGAAGTCGCTACCACACTTAATCAACTTAAAACAAATTTCGTTGAAGCGCTGGAAGAAATTGCTCAAGAGTTGAGTGAGAGGGAAATTAACCTGAAAATTTCTAATGACGTCATAGATGTCACATTGCCTACGCGAGAAAAGCGGCATGGCAAGATACACTTGATATCCAATACAATAAATGAAGTCGTGGAAATCTTTGGCAATATGGGCTTTGGTATAGAATATGGCCACGATATAGAGAATGAATTGCATAATTTCGATGCTCTAAATTTTCCAAAGCACCACCCAGCCAAACAAAGTCACGATACATTTTACATGAAAAACAGAACGAAAGATTCGGAATTGCTCAGAACACAGACCTCAACCGTACAAATACATGCAATGAGACGCTCTAAGCCTCCTTTCAAATTTATTTCTTTAGGTAGAGTATATAGAAAGGATTCAGATCAGACTCATACCCCAATGTTCCATCAAGTCGAAGGTGTTTATATAGATAAAAATATCGACATGGGGCACTTAAAAGGTTGCTTAGAGCAGTTTTTACATCAATTCTTCAATGGAATTAAAATAAACATCAGATTCAGGCCGCATTTTTTCCCATTTACCGAACCTTCGGCAGAGGTTGATATCTCTATTGGTGATAGTCAAAAATATTTGGAAATATTAGGCTGTGGCATGGTTCATCCAAAAGTGTTACAAAATGTTGGAATAGACCCAAATGAGTATCAAGGATTTGCTTTCGGAATGGGAATAGAAAGAATCACAATGCTCAAACACAATATAAATGACTTACGTACATTTTTTGAGGGAGATGCGCGCCTAGCTGCACATCATGGGAAAAACTTCTATAATATTCCAAAATTGATATGGGGACTTAGCAAATGAGATTCACATTATCTTGGTTGAAAGAATTTTTAGATACAGAAACAAATCTTGAATCTTTGTGCAAAAGGCTAACTGACCTGGGAGTTGAGGTAGAAAAATTAGTAGATCGCAGCTCAGAATTAGAGCCTTTTATTACAGCAGAAATCACTGCAATTCGCAAACATCCGGAGGCAGATAAATTAAATTTATGCACAGTAAATTATGGCTCTGGTAGTGACGAAATAGTTTGTGGTGCATCTAACGTTAGAATTGGCTTAAAGGTAGTATTAGCTCCTTTAGGAACGTTGATACCTGCAAGTAACATTGTAATTGAAAGAAGGAAAATTCGTGGGATAGAAAGCGTTGGGATGCTATGCTCTGCTGAAGAACTTGGTCTTACTGCTCACTCTGATGGCATTATAGAGCTGCCATTAAATACAAAGATTGGTGAGAAGCTGCTGATCGCATATCCAGAAATTTCTGACCCGTTAATCGAAGTGGAGATAACACCTAACAGATCTGATCTGCTCGGTGTGTATGGCATAGCTAGAGACCTGGCTGCATCTGATATGGGCACTCTAAAGCAGTTGACAATTCCTACAATAAAAGAATCATCGAAAAATAATATAAATGTAATTGTTGAATCCAAAGATTGCTCTTTATTCATAACAAGATATTTTGCAAATATATCGAACTCAGATAGCGATGAAAAAACACAGAGACTACTACGTGCCATAGGTGAAACGCCATTGTCATCTGCGGTTGATGTTACAAATTATATGAATTACTCATTCGCAAGACCAATGCATGTTTACGATGCTGACAAAATCGTTGGTACGCTCAGAGTAAAAACTCTGGGAGAAGCTGATGAATTCTTGGGTTTAGATGGCAAAAAACATCAGTTACAGGCAGGAGATCTAGTAATTTGCGATGATGATAAAATATGCAGCATAGCTGGAATTCTAGGTGGAGAGAGCACGAAATGCACAGAAGAGACAAAAAACATCCTGCTTGAGTCTGCTGTGTTTGATCCAATAACAATAGCAAAAACAGCAAGGAGATTAGGCCTAGATACTAGATCAAAATATGTATTTGAAAGAGGTGTCGATAGTAGCTTTGCAGTTCCCGCAATAGACATAGCATCTGAAATGATAATGAGACTTTGCGGCGGGGAAGCAAGCGAGAAAAAAATCGTCAGCACTAGCACTCTAGATCCAGTAAAAATTCTCTTCGACATTTCGAAAGTTGAAAAAATTGCTGGCATCTCACCTCCACACAAAGATATTTTGAACATATTAAAAAAACTTGGCTTCGAAGCATCTGAAGCAAATGGCACTCTAGAGTTCACGGCCCCTTTATGGCGTCACGACATAGAGCTAGTGCAAGATTTGGTAGAGGAAGTAGCAAGAATATATGGATTTGAAAATATACAATCGAAAGAAATAACAAATATCAGTTTTTATCAGGATGGAATGGGACTCAGAAACAAAATGCTCACTGAAGCCAGAATGGTACTAGCTTCTTCTGGATATAATGAACTTATTACCTGGTCTTTCATGCCTTCGAATTTGGCAAAGAAATTTGGTTTACATGAAGAATCTTTGTTGATTGCCAATCCAATTAGTGAAGATCTAGATATTATGAGGCAATCTATAGTACCAAATTTACTTACTGCGGTTCAAAAAAATAATGCACGCTCTTTAGACAATCTGTCGTTTTTTGAAATTGGCCCAATTTATGGATCTAAATTCAGCAATCTACAAACTGAGGTAATTAGCGCAATATCCTCAGGTCAGGCAGTCACAAGAAGCGTGTATAAGGACGCAAGAAATTTTGACTTTTTTGATGCAAAATTATCTGCGATTAATTTACTGGAGATCTTCGGCATAATAGAGACAGACGTTGAATTCTCTAACGAGGAGATGCCAAAATATTATCATCCCGGTAAATCTGCGAGCATCAAAATAAAAGATCAAATTATTGGTTATGCCGGAGAATTACATCCTAGTATTCTGATGCTGATGAAAATCACTAAACCTACAGTAGCGCTAGAAATATTTATTGATAAAATTCCTAAAAATCACAAGCAAATCATCAAATCTTCTATTTCTGAATATCAGCCAGTATCGAGAGACTTTGCTTTTATACTGGATAAAAATGTACATGCCGATTCAATATTGAGGGGAATTAAATCTCTGGATGATCATATTATCAGAAGCGTAAAGATATTTGACGTGTATGAAGGGGAGAATCTTGGAGAGAACAAGAAATCAATTGCTATAACCGTGCTAATGCAATCTGATTATGCTACGCTTGCAGAAAAAGATATAACAAATTTATCTGATTCTATAATATCTTATATATCAGAAAAATTAGGTGGAAAAATACGAAGCGCTTAATCATAGGTATTTATGTCGAAATATAGAATAGAATCCGACTCAATAGGTGAGATCAAAGTAAACGCAAAGCATTATTGGGGAGCACAAACACAAAGATCATTAGAAAATTTTAAAATTGGCGATGAGTTAATGCCTCTGAAATTAGTTAAAGCTATCGCGATAGTCAAAAAATGCGCAGCTATTTCTAACAATAAATTAGGGCTTTTAGATACAAAAAAATCAGAAATCATTGGAAAGATAGCACAAGAAATTATTGATGGTAAGCATGATAATGCATTCCCCTTAGTAGTTTGGCAAACAGGCTCTGGAACTCAATCAAATATGAATGTAAATGAGGTTATTTCGAACCTAGCAATAAAAGCCTTAGGAGGCAAAATAGGTTCAAAAAATCCTATTCATCCTAATGACCATGTAAATATGGGGCAATCCTCTAACGATGTATTCCCCACTGCTATGCATATATCTTCAATGCTTGAGATCGAAAAATCTCTGATGCCAATCCTTCTGCTATTTCAGAAAGAATTATCAAACAAAGCGAAGGAATTTTCAAGAATAATCAAAATCGGAAGAACGCATTTACAAGATGCAACTCCACTTACTTTAGGAGATGAATTTTCTGGTTACGCCATGCAAATTCAGTTAAATATCGAAAGACTCGCGGATTGCACAAAGAGACTTTCTTACTTAGCCCAAGGCGGGACTGCAGTTGGAACTGGTATCAATACGGACAAAAGATTTGCTGTCGAATTTGCTAAACAGGTTTCAAAATATACTGGTCTAAAATTTAAAACTGCGCCAAATAAATTTGAGGCTCTTGCTTCGAATGACACTATGGTGGAATTATCCGGGGTGTTAAATGTAGTAGCCGTTAGTACGATGAAAATAGCGAATGATATTAGGCTTCTAGCTTCTGGGCCAAGATGTGGTTTTGGAGAATTATTCCTGCCCGAGAATGAACCAGGTTCTTCTATCATGCCGGGCAAAATCAACCCTACGCAATGCGAGGCACTTACTATGGTATGCGCGCAAGTAATGGGCAACAACACTACAATCACTATTGCCGGTTCTAATGGCCATTTAGAGCTTAATGTATTTAAACCTGTAATCATTCATAATATTTTAAATTCGATTAAGTTGCTCGCTACAGGGATCGAAAATTTCATCGATAAATGTCTAATAGATATCAAGCCAAATATAGAGAGAATAGATCAGCTCAGAGATCAATCTTTAATGCTAGTCACAGCATTAAATCCTTATATAGGCTACGATAAAGCTGCCAAAATTGCTAAGCATGCTCATGAGAATCATATGACTCTCAAGGAGTCCGCTGTAGAACTCGGCATTCTCACAGAAGACCAGTACGATAAATTTGTCAAACTACAGGACATGATTAGACCAAAATAATCCGAGATGACTTCTAACGAGTATTGATGTAAAATAAGCAGGAATGTATTAATGCAATCCAGATCTAAAATGAAATTACCTGTTGGAATTAGTGATTTTCAAGAATTAATACAAGGCAAGTATGATTTTGCTGATAAAACTCTTTTTGTAAAAGAAATCCTTGATGATAGTGCTAAAATCATTCTAGTAACCCGTCCTCGTCGTTTTGGTAAAACACTCAACATGTCGATGTTGCATTATTTTTTGCAATCGCATGATATTCCCGAGGAGAACTTATTTGAAGGCCTGGCATTCTGCGGTAAACAAGTGAAACTCAAACATGACAATATTACGTTATAGGCATAGCTTACAGTGAACCCATTCAAAGATTATCGTGATTCTTATATTATCAATCAGCGAGTGAAGAACAAAAATATAGTAGCTGGTGATTATTCTTATTACTCAGGCTATTATCACGGCAAAGAGTTTGATGAATGCGTTTGGTATATGGACGGCACTGAAACTGTGTGTCCTGAAAAACTTATTATTGGCAAATTTTGTTCGATAGCTACCGGAGTAGTTTTTATGATGGCTGGCAATCAAGGTCATCGCCATGATTGGATTGCTCAATATCCGTTAGATTTTCTTGATGATGATTTTGATGGTTACAAAAATAATCCACCCAAGGCCTTCCTTTCTAAAGGCGATACTATTATTGGAAATGACGTTTGGATAGGCGCTGAGGCCATGATCATGCCTGGAATACATATAGGAGATGGGGCAATGATAGCTGCCCGTGCTGTCGTGACGAAAAACGTTGAGCCTTATAGCATAGTAGCTGGAGTCCCAGCCAAACCAATTAAGAAAAGATTTAGCAATCAGGAAATTGAGATTCTGCTAAAAGCGAAATGGTGGGATTGGCCAGTGGAAAAAATTAAGAAAAATTTAGCAATGCTACGTAGTGGGAACGTACAAGGACTTATTCCCACAATAAGATGATTAACCAGACACATCCAAAGTAAATGAATGAGAGCAAGACTAAAGAGCTGCCTATATCCTTGGCTGCTTTAGATAGTGAGTGATCCTTACCAGAAATACGGTCTACTACCGCTTCTATCGCTGAGTTCATTAATTCTGCTAGCAACACAAAAAACAGAGAGCTGATCAAAAATAATTTTTCTATTTTATTGAGGTCGATTATATATATTACAGGCATTAGAAAAGTGCACATTAGCAACTCTGCTCTAAAAGCCCATTCATTTTTGAATACAAATTGAATCCCAGACAAAGAATATTTTAGAGCTAGGAGTATTTTTGCAATACCTGTTTGCTGCGGTTTTGATCTCATATACTTTGCTATTTTATTATATATTTTAGATAAGCATTATATAGATTATTTTTTGTTTTTTCAGAACAACTATGAAAATTTTCTTGGCATTCATTCATGGCACTTGCATAGAAAGGATCCAATTGCTGCATTTTAAATCCAAGATTTTTGGTTAATAGATATGACATGAAGGAAATATCTATAGGCTTATTTTTATCAAAACCCTTAAATGGCACCATATTGTTATCGTTAGTAAAGAACGCAGAAAACGTAACATGTCTATCTGCTGTTCGTTCATGTGTAAGATAATCTCCTAAATGAGGCTGATGATCTCCAAACCAGCCATACACCCAGTCCTTTCCTAAGGAATTACCAAAGTCATTGAAAGCCTTTGCTGACAAAGCCAATCTCCTCATATAGTCTTCTATAGAATCATAAGGTCCATGCTGACTAATTGTAAGCGCATACACCAGTAACGGCTTGCCTTCTTGTTCCTGAGCTATAATTTGTTTGAGTCTGTTAAAAATGACCTCATCGCTTCTCTTGCTCCATTCACTTCCTAGACTCTGTTTTTGGAAAAAAAAGAGCTCATCGGTTTTTATGCTAGCGTGCATTGCATCAGCCCTCCATATCTTTGTAGATGTTTCTGGAAAAAGAGCTAATGTTTTATATCCGCATTTCTTCACGAGCGCTGGTAGTGCAAAAGAGTCAAGTGCGTTAGATCTATCACTGTGAACTATTTCTGCAAAACCATTGTAGGAATTATGCGGTATCCCAGTGAGAAATGCAAACTCTGACAAGTACGTGCCTCCACCATATACATGCACATGAACAGGGGCAGCAAGTAAATTACCGTGGAAAAAATGCTCTAAGCCTTTTTCTTTAGGTGCGTATCCAGCAAAATCTTTGTTTATGTATGGGTTAAAGGTTGATTCCTCCATCATGATTAGAATATTACGTTTAGTTGATGGACAAGATATTTCCATGTCTTGAGTTTCAATTTTATCGACAGCTAGAAGATATGGCTTTTCGTTATCGTTATTAATAGACCAAATAAAATACTTGATAAATCCATAATTACCGTACTTAGTCAAATTTCTATCTTGGCTAGATACTAAATATAATGATACTAGCCCGAGCACACCCACAGTTACAGCGATCATTCTAAGATATGTTTTTTTGATACTAACATCCACATACGCAGATGCTAGAAGGAGCACATAGCATGTTATGCCATACTCTATTATGCTGCTAATCAATATAGGGTAATGGAGAATAGTTATAAAAACATCGTACATAGAATGTGCACGTAACGTCTGCCAGCTTAAAGCCTCTCCAGTAAATTCATATTGCAAAGAGGAAGCCCTGTGTATCAATTCCGGTATCGCCCATGATAAAGTTAGAGAAAGTAGGTACCTTTTTGTTATTCCCAAAAATACTAAAAAGAGCCCTAAGGAAAACAACAACATTACCGCCTCTCTAATAGCAATAAAATAGAGCGCATTACCAAGTACAACAGCAAATGCAAGAGTAACAATGTACTTCAATAACTTAAATATGGAGTTGTAGTGTGATTTTATGATTTTTAGATTCATAATCAAAATTACAGTGCTCGTACTAATTAAATTTGAAACATGGTGTCGCTATTTAAAGCTTATATAAGAACCTTGAAAACAGCCACAAAAAACTCTCTACATTGTTGAATCTTACTCTTTCCTAACAACTCTTATTCTCCTTGATAGAGATACATGCTACCATTAGTCTGTGGCTCTTAAAACTATTAACAAATGAATCAACAATCTCTTAAGGATAGCGTAGAAACTGGACAGTATTTTGTAGAAGCGAGAACCTGGTATAATAATATTTTTCTATTTCCAATCAGGCATAATGCTTTTCTTCTGGGGGTTAGTCTATCGATAGTACTGGTGCTAATTTTTGTATCTTACGGGCTATATAATACATTTCCACTTTCTCAAAAAGTCCAGATTATAGTCCCGTTAGAAAATACCTTGCAATATTCCCCTAAGATTAAGGATATCTCCTCTCCCGGAAGATCTAATAAGGAAGTAGTCTTAGAGTATCTGGTTCAAAAATACATCACAGCTAGAGAAACATATGATCCTCGAACATTTAAAAAGAATTACTACTATGTAATGAGAAGTACGAACAAAGCACTATTCAACAATTACTATGCCAAAATGAGCGATAATGGCCCACAAGGACCTTCCTCGTTGTATAAAAATGGCCTTCGTAGCAAAATTGAGTTTATTTCACAAGTTTATGACGGAAATAATAATTTTATTACTGTAAATTTTGCCAAACAAAATTATAATTTAATAACTGGGACTAGTTCTTTGCAACAATTTACCGCAAAGGTACAATTCGCAGTCTCTGATTATGACTTCTCAGAGTCTGAAAATGCTAGACTGAGTTTTATTGTAACTGATTATGAAATTACAGAACTTAAAAATTAAGCTATTTTTGATAGCAATCATTACGATGTCTTTAGCTAGCAACGTTTATGCTATTAGGGAGCCACGTCCGACATCGATGGACACTCGTATTAGAGTAATGACCTATAACCCAAACGACGTATTTAAATATATAGGCTATTACGGCTATCAAGGAAACATCCAACTTGAGGACGGAGAAACTATTGAAACTATTTCTATGGGAGATACTGTTTCCTGGCAAATCGTGCCTTCAGGCAGTAGGATTTTTCTAAAACCGATAGAGCAGGACGCTACAACAAACATGACTCTAATAACAAATAAAAGAATTTATTTTTTTGAATTGCATGCAAAAGAGGCAAAAAACATAAATGACCCTGGCCTTGTATTCGCTGTTAAGTTTCTCTATCCAGGCTCTTCAAATAATATTGTTAATTTTTCGCAAAATGCTCCTGTAGTGCCTGATCTATCTAACAAGGCTAATAAGGCAAAATATAATTTCAAATATACTATTAGTGGCTCAGAGGTAATTGCACCAGTACAAATTTTTGATGATGGTACATTCACATATTTCCAATTTAAATTACCAACAAGTCCTGTCCCTGGATTTTTCCAAACAGATAAAGATGGGACCGAATCCGTAGTAAACTACCAAGTAGTAGGGAATTACATAGCAGTAGAAATGGTTGCTTCTCAATTTACATTAAGATACGGTAATGAAATTACTTGTGTTTTTAACGAGTCATGATAGATTCTGACTTCAACTTTATAAAAACAAACAATGAATCCAAAATCATATTTTCCGCAATTATATAAAGATGGTTACTTATTTGTGTGTATTGGCGCTGTCGTGTCCTCTGTCATGGGGATGATCTGGAGCCCTTTTGGGTGGATATGCCTTATTCTCACATTATGGTGTTTATATTTCTTCAGAGATCCAGATAGGGTAATACCAATATCTAAAACTTTCATTCTAAGCCCCGCAGATGGCATAGTGTCTAACATAGAAGAGGTTGAGGTTCCTGAGGAGCTTGGTTTAAAAAAAGAAACGAGAACGAGAATCAGTATATTTCTTAATATTTTTGACGTGCATGTTAATCGTGTTCCGATCGATGGTAAAATTTCTAAAATCCTATATCATCCAGGAAAGTTTTTTAATGCATCGCTTGATAAAGCTAGTGTCCATAATGAACGAAATCATGTGGTTATAGAAATCGCCAACAAAAAAACATTAATCTTCACACAAATCGCCGGTCTTATTGCAAGGCGTATAGTCTGCGATCTGAAAGAAGGACAGGATGCTAAAGCTGGCCAACGTTATGGGATTATAAAATTCAGCAGCAGAATGGATGTATTCTTACCAGCTGGAGAGATACCAAAAGTAGCTATTGGGCAGAGAGTATTAGGGGGAGAAACAGTCCTTTGTGACTTAGGGAACAAAGAAAAAATTAAGCATGAAGTAAGATAATATTATGAGAAAAAAACTTGATATTAGAAATGCTATGCCAATCACGAAGCTTCTACCAAGCATAGTCACAATGGCGGCTTTGTGCGTGGGCATGACTTCTGTGCGTTATGGTTTTGATGGAAGATGGGAGCATAGCGTGCTGCTCATAATTCTTGCTGCCTTTCTTGATGGTATAGACGGAAGGCTTGCTAGATATCTTGGAGTGGCAAGTGATTTCGGCGCACAAATAGACTCTCTAGCAGATTTCTTTAATTTTGGAGTTGCACCGGCAATGCTGATTTATCTTTGGTCCCTTAACACTATAAATATTGGCTGGGGAATAGTGCTAGTATTTACTATATGCATGGCTATCAGGCTTGCGCGGTTTAATGTGCTTTCTATGAACAAATCAAATTCTAAAGAGCAGGAGCTATTCTTCTTGGGTGTACCTGCGCCACTAGGCGGAATATTGGCTTTATTCCCTATAGTATTGAGTTTTGAATTTGATTCTTCTGTTGCAACGAATCCATGGATTATTGCTATATATGTTTTGCTTGTATCCTTTGCTTTAACGAGCCGATTAAGAACTTTCTCGATTAAGAAGCTTGATGTCGCTCCTGAATATGTGACATTATTACTAGCTGGAATCGGCCTCCTAATCGCGGCTCTAATAATAAAGCCATGGGTTACTATTGCCATTCTCTCCGTAATGTATCTCACCTCAATCCCAGTAAGCGTTTGGGTGAGTTGTAGAATGGTCAAAAAAAGCGAATCTTAAGGACAAGCATGAGATCGTCGCTAAAATCCTTCTTCCGTATTTCACAAGATGAAACTGTGGTAGCC